>Ga0181520_10006310_pt1 | contig 18199 bp, 13 predicted proteins | sample PEATcosm2014_Bin_29_FD_132451 | JGI IMG/M metagenome (GOLD analysis project Ga0181520, IMG submission 132451) | Peatland microbial communities from MTU Mesocosm Facility, Houghton, MI, USA - PEATcosm2014_Bin02_30_metaG | ecosystem: Environmental > Terrestrial > Soil > Wetlands > Peat | place...
CCTCTGGTTCTCCCATCAATGGACTTATCGATGAGGCACGAATATCCTCGGTAGCACGCTCGCCGGACTGGATCGCTACCGAATACAACAATGAAAGCTCGCCATCGACATTCTATACAGTCTATCCGGAAAACGTAGGAGAGGTCATCCCGGCCGCCGTGAACCTCTATGGCTCGCAGAGCCAACAGTTTATGGTATCAGGTGTTTGCATTGCCGCAGTGACTTGGTCAATGCCGGCAGGGGCACCAGGTACACTTACCGCGAATGGGCTCTACACTGCTCCCAACAGTATCACGGGCATGCAAACCGTCACGGTAACTGCGACCAGCCAGCCGAGTGGCACCATGATCGGATCGGCCACGGTTACATTGTTGACTCCACCCGCGCTCACTCTCATTGCGCCAGTTCAACCGCCATATATGACCGGAAGTTCTCAGGGGTTTGTGGTTACCCTGAAGAATTCAAGCGGTGTGCCGAATCCTGGCGTTGCTGTGACTTTCACTGTCGTCGGTCCAAACAACAACACGGGCAGTGCCACAACCGATAGTAACGGCATCGCCTCATATGCCTATATTGGCGGGAACACCGGAAATGACACAATCCAGGCATCGGCGATCGTTAACGGTCAACAAATGACGTCCAATTCGGTCTCGGTCACATGGACTGGCCCGGCATCGGCGAACGCGGAAGGAAGCGTAACGCTGGTGCATCCATCTATAGGTATGTCCGGGTTGTGCGGGGCATTTACAGACAACAATGGGACCGTGATCGAACCCATAGCCATCGGTGCTGCTCCGACAGTCTTTGTTGTGCCCACTGGGGCGACTCAGCTTCAGTTGGGAGTTGTTGACAATAGGTATGCGGATAACTTAGGTACAGGGTTTGTTGTCGGGGTTAATGGGGCTATTGTAACCGTTCTTCCCACATCAATGCCGTGGAATTGGGTAGCTGGAGGGCTGAACACCACCTACCAATACGGCCTACTTGATGGTACAAGTCCAGTTGTAGCATTGACCGGCCTCACGCCGGGCGCAGGTGTCTCGATTGTCTATCAGAGCGGGACAGTCGCTGCTGGGCTCACCTGGCCGTCCGTCAATGCCGACGGCGATCAGGCGTACATTACGGGAGTAGGGACCAATATGCAAGGCATATACTTCCCAACCTTGTACATGACCTCTTCCTCTTATCCAGTAGGGCAACCAATCACCTTCAATGCGATCGTCGCCAATGGCTCAGGATCGCGCATGCTGAATGTTCCAGTGATACTCAATGTCACAGGAGCTAATGTGCGACAGTACCAAGAGACAACCGATTCCACGGGCACGGCTACGTTTACGTATAGTGGGATGGTTGCAGGGACTGATATCTTGGATGCTCAGGCTTACCCGTCCGGAGAGCTGAGCCTTGTGTCCAGCCAAGCCAGCGTAACCTGGGACAGTTACACAACTCCGCCGCCAGGCGGATCGCTCACACTTGCGCCGAACACTGTCCAGCCGCTTCCAGCCGGCGGCCAACAGGCGTTCACTTTGCTTGCGACTGACGCTTCTGGTTCCCCGGTAGCTAATGTTGTGGTGACTCTTTCCGTCTCCGGCGTCGACAATTTCCAATTGAGCGCGACAACCAATTCCACCGGTCAAGCCACTTTCCTCTATCAAAACGTGAACCCAGGAACCGCCTTTGTCGTGGCTCTAGCCACCATCGACGGCACGGCTGCGTTCTCTAATACCGTCAGTGTTCCTTGGACGCTTCCGCCGGCCACCACAACGGGTTCAAATGGAAGCGGCAATGCAATCAGTATCGGGATTTCAGCGCAGAACACGTTGACGCTGCCGAGCACGCTACAACTGAATGGAACCGTCACCGATAGCAGTTTACCTGCGGGGAGCACGCCTACGATTGCCTGGAGCCAAGTTAGCGGGCCCGGCGCTGCGACGTTTTCAAATCCGCAGCAGGCGGTAACCACCGCTGCCTTCAGCCAAGCCGGAAACTACGTTCTTGAGCTGAGCGCCAGCGATTCGGTTAACCATAGCTCGTTGCAGTGGCAGGTCACGGTGAATCCTGTCTCAGGAACACCGCAAGGATGGGTTGGAAATCCTGTTTACGGCTCAACCGTTACCGGAGTGGTTCCGGTCACACTCGCTCCTGGAATTTCGCTCCAGAGCGGCATCCTGACCTACTACCCGGCGAACAATAGCAATAACGTCACGGTTTTGAATGCAAACATAACCGGCTCAGGCCAGATTGGCACACTGGACACCACGGTGCTGGCAAACGGCTCGTACTGGATTCAACTACAAGGTACAGACTCGGCCGGAAACTCCGAGTACAGTCTAGTGCGGGTAACCGTGGCCGGCAACTACAAGCCCGGCCGCGTCACAGCAACCGTGACGGACCTGGTAGTCCCAGCTACCGGGCTTGCCATCAACATCCAACGGACATACGACAGCCTGAATGCAAGCACCAGCGGCGATTTTGGCTATGGCTGGACGCTCGGCATCAATGTAAACCTCACGGTAGACCCCGCAGGCGACGTGACCTTCACGCTGGGCGGGCAACGCAGGACCTTCTATTTCGCGCCGCAGTACAATGGCTTCCTCCCTTACTACAACGCGGCCTACACTCCTGAGCCAGGCTTCTACGGAACGCTCACGGATTCCGCTCCGGGTTGCGCCGATGGCTTCGATTTCCTGGTGCCCGACGGCTCCCTGTGGTTTTGCGTCAGTGGCGGGCAGTACAATCCACCCGGATACATCTATACTGATCCCACCGGAACCTCGTACATTATTGGCGTGAATGGGGCGCTGCAATCTATACAGGATCGGAGCGGCAACGGGCTGACCATCACGGCGAACGGCATTACCAGCAGTACAGGCCTGTCCGTGACCTTTGTGCGCGATTCCAGCAACCGTATCACGCAGATTACCGATCCACAGGGCAACATCTATCAGTATGGCTACGATGACAGCGGCAATCTTGCCACCGTGACTTACCCCAACACAACCACCCCGAGCACATATACCTACGACACGAACCACTTGTACCTTAGCGGCACGGATGCTCGCAGCAACCCGCTGCCCGTAACGACGTACTATTCCGCGACCGATACCGATCCCAACGGGCTCCCCTTGAATGGGCGCTTGCAGAGCGTGAGCGACGCGCTGGGGGAGACAACGAGCTATGCCTATAACCTGGCGACGAACACCACCACCATCACCTATCCGCCTGATGCAGGTGGGAATGTCAGCACGGCGACGTTGGTCTACGACGCCTACGGTATGTTGCTCAGCTCCACCGATCCGCTCAACAACACCACCACGAACGTCTACGATATCAACCACAACCTGATCTCGGTGACCGACCCACTGGGGCACACCACAACCTACACCTACGATCAGAACGGGAACAAGACCTCGGTTACATACCCGGCAACGGCAACCAGTAAGAACACCACCAGTTCCACGCTCTACAACCAATACCGCGAGCCGACATCGACGACGGATGAGCTAGGAAATGTGCGAACGTTCAATTACGATGCCAACTACAACCCGCAGAGCGTGACCGACTCAGCGGGCACCCTGGCCAGCTTCCTCTTCAATGCAAACAGCACGCTCGCGGCCGGGGCTATCGGCTTTGACATCAACGCAAATCCGGCGCAGGCGAGTCAGTTCACTTACGACGCCAATGGCAACATGGCGAGCCGGATCGACGCGCTCGGCCGCAGCACTTCCTACACCTACAACTCACTAGGGCAGAAGCTCACGATGACCGAGCCGACCCCGGCTTCACTCACCGGCACGGCTGCCTCCACCACGACATACCAGTACGACACTCTGGGCGATCTGACTCAGACCGCCGCGCCACTGGGCCGCACAACCGGCTCGACTTTTGACGCCAACGGCAACAAGCTCTCCGATACCGACGCGCGTGGCAATGTTACCACCTATCAGTACGACGCCTTGAACCGGCTCGTCACCACCACTTACCCAAGCCAGCCAGCCACCACGTCAACCAAGACCTACGACTTTCGCAACAACGTAATCAACGAAACCGATCAAGCCGGGAACGTCACGCATCATGCCTACGATCTGGCTGGCCGCCAAGTCTCGGTCACCCGTGGCTATGGCACATCGAATGCCAGTATCACCACGTACGCCTACGACGCCGCCGGCCACAAAACCGGCGAGACCGACGCTCTTGGGCACGCCACCGCCTACACCTATGACGCCGCTGGTCGGCTTATCGCCATTGCAGGCGTCAAGGGCAACATGCAATACGGCTACGACGACGTCGGCAATCAGATCTCGCGTACTGACGCCAATGGCAACACCACGCAGTTCCAATACGACGCCCGCAAGCGTCTGGTAAGGACGATTTATCCGGACACGACGACGGTCTCCAATACGTATGATGGACCGGGCAACCTGGCCAGCGTGACAGACCAGGCCGGCAACGTCGTGCAGTACACCTACGACGCCGCGAACCAGTTGAAGACCGTGGTTCAGGTCAACCATCCCAACCCGTCGAACAACACCAATTCCTACGGCTACGACAATCTCGGCAACCTGACCGGCCTGACGGATGAGAATCTGCACACAACCCAGAACTCCTTTGACCTGTTCAACGAGCCAATCTCCGAAATCCTCCCCGGTGCACAGACCGAGACCAGGAACTATGACACAGCCGGCAATCTGATCTCGCTCGCGCACTTTAACGGCGTGACAACCAGCTATTCCTACGACACCCTCAACCGTTTGCTGACCAGGGCCACCCCAGGCGAGCCGACGGTGAGCTTCACGTACACGCCCACAGGCAAGTACGCCACCTCGGCGGTCGGCAGCTACGCCACCGCCTACGCTTACGACAGCCAGGACCGGCTGACAGCGAAGGCGACGCCGGCAGGAACGTTGAGTTACACTTATGACGCGGCGGGTCACGTGGCTTCGATTGCTTCCTCCAATGCGAACGGCGCGTCGGTCTCGTATACCTATGACGAGCTGAACCGGCTGAGCACGGTTACGGACAACCGGCTGGGGGCCACCACCACCTACAGCTACGACCCGGCCAGCAACCTTGCCACGGCAATTTATCCCAACGGACTGCAATCCACCTTCACCTACGATCAGTTGAACCGGCTCACCGCGCTGAATTCGTCGAAGGCCAGTTACACCTACCAGCTCGGACCCACGGGTAACCGCGCGCAGGCGACGGAATCCACCGGGCGCACGTTGAGCTGGAACTACGACGGCATCTACCGGCTGACCAATGAAACCATCAGTTTGGATCCGGCGAAGATCAATGGCAGCGTCGCCTACGGCCTTGATCCGGTGGGCAACCGGCTGACGGAGTCATCGACGATTCAGGGAGTGAACTCGGGCTCGTTCGGCTATAACTCAGACGATGAACTCTCGACGGAGAGCTACGACGCCAACGGCAATACGCTCGCCAGCGGCGGCAAGACCTTTACTTATGACTCCGAAAACCGGTTGAGGACGATGAATGGCGGAGCCGTCGGCATGGTCTATGACGCGTTCGGCAACCGTGTGGCCAAGGTGGCAAACGGCGTGATCACGCGCTACCTGGTGGAGGACGACGTGAATCCGACCGGCTATCCGCAGGTAATGGAGGAGATCGTCGGGGGAGCGGTCGAACGCGTGTACAGCTACGGTCTCCAGCGCATCAGCGAGGACCAGATTGTCAACAACGCGTGGACGGTGAGCTTCTACGGTTACGATGGCGCTGGCAGCGTCCGCCAGTTGACGAATGCTGTCGGTGTCGTGACCGACAGCTACGAATATGACGCCTTCGGAAACAAGATCAACTCAACCGGCTCGACACCGAACAACTACTTGTATCGTGGTGAGTTCTTCGACTCTGATCTGGGCCTCTACTACATGCGAGCGCGCTACATGAATCCGCTCACTGGCCGGTTCATGTCCAGAGACCCGGAAGACGGAAAATTCACCGATCCCAAATCGTTGCATAAGTACCTTTATGCCGGTGGCGATCCGATCGATGGTTTTGATCCGACTGGGTTGGCTACCATGACGAAGCCACAAAGTGGGGTGGGTGGAGCACTAGCAGAATATGCGGGCGTAATCAGCGATATTTCCTTCAAAATTGCGTTCTACACTCAGTTTGCGCTTCCCGCATATCTGGCGAGTCCGCAGGGCAAATTAGTCATAGTCAAAGCATTAGGACTCTTGGCAGCAGGTGAAGTAATCGCGTGCTGGTATGAAGACTTTGCTGAGTCGCTGGACCCCAATTCGAAGCCATCAAGCAAGTGCGAGTACTTCGACACGCCGGACCCAGAGTGATCCAGTGTGTCCAGAGCAATACCCTGAACCGCAATCGCGGTCGAGAATGGTGACGGAAGAGATGAAGTTCTCGTGGAAATATGCGGCGTCTGGCATCGTGATTATCGCGATTTGCGCGGGCGCGGTCGTTTGGCAGACGAACAAAGTGAGGGCGTCCCGATCACTGACTAAGGACGTGGAAACATATAAACTCAAGGCTCAAAATGGCGACCCGATTGCTGAAGAAAAATTGGGAAGCTTATATGACCACGGACTCGGCGTGCCACAGGATTACAGCGAGGCTCTTCGCCTGTACAGCAAATCCGCAGAACAAGGAAACACGCGAGCCCAATACGCCATCGGTGCGATGTATGAACTTGGACATGGGGTACAGCAGGACTATGCCGAAGCTCTTCACTGGTATCAGGAAGCAGCCGATCACGGCGAAGCAGATGCACAAAGCAGCATAGGCTCAATGTACTACTATGGCCGTGGCGTGCAGCAGGATCAGGCGCAAGCCTACAGTTGGTACCATCGTGCCGCTGATCAAGGCTTGGCGCGGGCGGAGTACGATCTCGGATTCGTTTATGACCATGGTCGCGGAGTTGGAAGGGATCCAACGCAAGCTTACTACTGGTACCGGAAAGCCGCTGATCAAGGTTATGAATCTGCTGAACGTGCCCTCGGTTTCAAAGGGCGCTTCAGTAGCGCCTGGAGCCTGATCGCGATTGCAATGCTTTTGGGATACGGTTGGGTGCTAAAGGACGCTAAACTGCCGAGCTTCAGCTATCGAATCTGGAGCATTCCGGCGCATATTCTAGCTGCACTACTTGGTTTGGTATACGTAGGGATGGGAGTCATTCGAATATTTGCAATATTCCACACGGTACTTGCCGTGAATACATATGACTTCATTGGATGTTTATTCCTCGGCCTGTCGATATCAGCATCGTTTAAAGGATTTTCGCAGCCGCCAGGAAAAGCAAAACTTGCGTTGGGCGTCGCAATGGTCCTTCTTGTTGGGGCTAACAGTTTCGTAGCCGCTCATCGAAGCCTCGCGCCATTTTCTCTAGTATTTCGAGATCTTTTTTCGGTCGATGGTCTCCTCGCCGGAATTATCGTGCCTACAATCGCCTCTCTGTGGTTCCTGCGTGCGAGGCCCACAATTCACACGGCAACGTAACGAGGGGTCCGTCGGTCATGGCCAGCATCCCAGGAGCGCGCCGCCTACGGCGTCGGGAGTAGGGCGACACGTCACCCCGTATCGGCTGCTGCGCGGTAACCTGCGGTTACCGCGCGGGAACCATCAGAAAACAAGCGACTAAAGAAAAAAGGGGTTGACGCGGTTGCTAATCGGCAACCGCGTTTTCGTTGTGCGGCGCGGCCTGGGCGAGTTCGCGTGCCTTGCGTCCGCGCGCGATAGTGGCTTCGATGAAGGCCCGCCAATCGCCGGAGGGGTCATCGGGCGCGCCGCTCCAGTCGGGATCGGAATAGACGCCGTTGGCGTGTTGCAGGGTGACGGCGTGGATGACGAGCTCACGGAACATATCGTACGCGGCCCGTGCTCGAACGTAAGCGTTTGGTGATCCGTAAGCGTTTGGTGATCCCATCTTTATTGAGCCAGAGTGGACTGTGAAGCTTGGTGGATGGGAACCGAGAAGACGCGGGTATGGCGACCGGCAGCAGAGAAGCGCCGGATTGTAGAACTGACTTTGCAGCCTGGGATGAGTGTGGCACGGGTATCTCAAGCCGAGGGCGTGAACTCACATCAGGTATTTCAGTGGCGGCGTGCATACCGGCAAGGCACATTAGGTGATACGACATCTGGTTGCGCGGCCTTGTTGCCGGTGGTGGTTTCGGGGAGCGAGAGCGAACGGCGAGCGTTCGATACTGGATCTGCGCTGGCAACTGCCAGTGGGGCGATTCATATTGAGTTGCCGGGGCGCGCCACGATCACGGCGGAGCATGGTGCGGATACCTGAACGACCGCTGCGCTTGGACCGGAATCCCAGAGAAAGTCTGGGAGCTATACATCGGCGGGTATCAGGTCATCAAGAAATGGCTCAGTTACCGCGAGCACGGAATCCTGGGCCGCTCCCTCACGCTTACTGAGGTGGATGAGGTGCAAGCGATGGCCCGGCGCTTGACGGCGCTGTGCCTGCTTCAACCGCGACTTGATGCAAACCATCAGACAATCAAGGTCAACGCTTGGTCAAGCAAACAATAAATGCGCCACAGCGAGGTGGGCACACTGCCGTGAAAACAGGTCACCACCCTTTCGATGCCCGTACCCCGGACAACTAATCACCCGCCGCAATCCCTCAGTCTGAGACCGGCAAAACGGCTCAAGCGCCGTTCAAGTGGGGGTATGTTTGGGGGTATGCAGGCCAACTAAAAAAGCTATCGCATTGAAAATTAATGTCTTATTTTATCGATGTGAATCCCTCTCCCGGATAGTGGTGGGCTCTACCTCTGGGTCAAACCGCCCGGCGGGAACCTGACGCTGATTTGGCAACCTCAGTCGTGGGCTGCTGTGCCTCGGCCTTAGACAAGCGAAAACACTCGGAAACGCTCAATGCGAGTTCAAGCGGGCCCTCACGCCGGTCAACATGCCTGCCGAGTTTTAACTCACGCCTCTGGTGCATCAATTGCGAGCTTTCGCTTAATTGCTCCGACTATTGGGATGACTGGCCTCAGAATCGTTTCAACAATCGGAATGACGGGCTTCAGGATTGTTCCAAGGAATGGAATGAGTGGTTTCTGGGCGTTGTGTTCGGGCAACTGGTCGAGAAGGACCACATTGAGCAGGGACTTATTCACCTGAATGCGGCCGTTGTAACTGATGAAGCCGAGCTTGCGAAAGCGATTCATGAAGAAGCTGACGCGCGATCGAGTGGTGCCGATCATGTCCGCCAATGTTTCCTGGGAAACCGGGGGAATGAAGGTGTCTCGTTCTCCCGGCTTGCCAAATTCTGCCATCAGAAGAAGAATCTTCGCCAATCGCTTCTCGCTTGAATTGAAAAGCTGATCGACGAGATCTGCCTGAGTTCGCATGCTGCGGGCGAGCAGGAACTTGAAGAAGAGGTCGGCGAACATCGGTTCGTCATGCATCACGCGCGCCATCTCTTCGCGCGTAATCTTGAGCGCTACGCATGAGTTGACAGCGGAGGCTGTAGCCAGACGCAGTCCAGGAATGGAAGCCAACGACTCTTCGCCAACGGAGTCGCCGTCAGCGAGGAGGGTGATGGTGACGTCCCTCAAGGATGTGGACACTGGCCTGGCGCATAAGAAGGATCTTGGCGCTGCGCTGGGCGACGAAGGACAGCGCCGGATCAACAAGCTTTCCGAGGAGGACGTGGCCAGCGTTGAGGACAACCTCTGGATGGTGAATCCGGAATGGAGCTATGTTGAGAAATCCTGGATCGATGCCGATCCCCAATGCTGGGCGTATGAGCCGGCTGCAAGGCCTGCGCACAAGCCAGCCGCCGGGGCCGCGCATGTACCAAAGGTTCCGCCGGCGCACTAAACAAGACCGATGGGAACACGAAGGGCGTCGTTACCTGACGACGCCCTTTGTGTATTTATTCGCACAAGGGATTCAGCATGCTGCATCGTTGTTCTGAAGTTCAATAGCCGTTACTGCGATCGCGGCTGGGTCCGCAAAATGTGGACCAGCGTCCAATGTCCATCGTCCAGGAGTTCGGCTCGGGCAGTCACGAAGCCCCGTCGGCGCCCCGTACGCAAGCCTCTTCCTGAAGATCTTCCGCGTGAAGTCATCACCCCGGCGTCCGAAACAGACAGAGGACGCCCTCTTTGGCGCACTGTGGCTCGTGACACACTCGGCGGTTATAAGCACGCACGTCGAAAAAATCGATCCGCCCTTATACAATATCGGTATCCGACTCAACGAGTGCGAGAACAGGAGCCCAAGAGAATCGATGCGCCCGAACGGCTCAGTTAGAGGCAACCGGGTGAATTCTCGGCCGCCGGAATGACTGCCTGGAATCTCATACTCGTTTTGCCAATCGACCGCGACATGGTGTTCGCTTCGCATATCCACGTGCTTTTAGCAGCATTTTTGATGGGATTGGCCGCGGCCGCGCCGATGGGTCCTGTCAATATGATGGCCATCCGCCGTGGAGTGGTCGGCGGTTGGCGTCACACCCTTGCTTGTGGAATCGGCTCTGTCTTCGGCGATCTGGTTCTCTTCTCCCTGGCTCTCATCGGTGGCAGCTCCCTCCTCCCCGTTTTGTCCAACCCGAAGCTCCAACTCGTCCTCATGGCTGTTGGCGTAGTTGTTTTGTTTCCGGTGGGGATATATTTCCTGGTGCTCGCCGTCAAGGAACCCAGCCGCGCCTTCGCCACCGCTCGCCAGCGCTGGTCCGTAGGGCCCATCCCCGCGCGCCTGGTAGCGGAAGCCGCCAAAAGCGCGGCCTTGACCGTCTTCAACCCCTTGACCATGCTGTACTGGATTGCCGTCACATCCAGTTGGCTCCCCTTGGCCTATTCCGTCCTGGGCTACAGAGCTCCGGTATTGGGCACCATGATGGCAGCAGCCGGCCTGATTGCCTGGTTCATTGCGCTCATGGTCGTAATCCGTTTCATCCCCCACCACACCGGCGCAATCTTCTTCCGGCTCGCCAACGCAATCCTGAGCCTGATCCTTCTCAGCTTCGGCACATATTGTGCGGTGGCTCTATCCCGTCATCTCCTGCGCTGAAACACGGACCGCAGCATTTTGTAGTTCGGCGGGTTCATGGGCACATCCGGCTTCACGCGGAAAAATAACGTTGTCGCCTGTCCAAAGCGGAAGAGTTTAACGAAAGCTCGATCGAAATCACTCTGCGTCCTCTTGCCAGGCGTTTCGGCGCGGGTGTTCGAACAGGCGTGCGGTAACTGCCCCGAAGAGGAAGCCGCCTATGTGCGCCAGGTACGCCACCCCTCCGGTCTGCACATTGGCCACTGAGCCGGCATCAAAGAGCTGCGTCAGGAACCAGAAGCCGATTAGGAGTGCGGCAGGGATGAACGTGATGCGCACAAATACGAAGATGATCAGAGCCGAACGAATCCGGTCGCGAGGATAGGTCACCAGAAACGCTCCCATCACTGCGGCAATCGCCCCGCTCGCACCCAGGTTTGGCACGGCGGAGTGGGGGTCGGCAACGACCTGGGCAATCATCGCCACCAGCCCGCCTGAAAAGTAGAAAACAAGATACCGCCACCGGCCCATCGCGTCTTCAATCTCAGGGCCAAAGGCCCATAAGAAGATCATGTTGCCGATGATGTGTAACCAGCTCCCATGTAGGAACATCGAGGTAATCAACGTGATCCATTGATGGCCGGAAACAATCTGTGCGGGGATCGCGGACCACGTGTTCACAAAGGTGTCGCCGCCCATCAGTTCCATCACGAAGACCAATCCATTCACCAGGATGATCAAGGCCGTTACAGCAGGAATGCGCGTAGGGCGTCGGGATACGTCGCCTAAAGGGATCAAGCCTCCCATTCTGACTTTCTCCATTCTTTGTTACAGGTACCGGCTGACTTAAGTGCGTGTGGTCCTTGGTGGACGCCAAACACGCTGCAAGGAACATTCTGCGCAATGGTGTACACAGTACTCCAAGGGCGGGACATGCGGTCCGGGCGTCGATGCAATCCAATGACGCGTATCTCGACCTTATGCTCGCAGACGAAGTTTACAATGCCATCCACTGTTTCTCCATCCAGCAGATACGTCACTACGCCGATCCGCTGGAGTAACGCCGGCAAAACTGTGGCCGTTACCTCGCGCCGCGGGCATTACGCGAACATGCCTGAAAAGCAAACCGTTCGCATTCGTCGTCCAATAGGTTTCGCTCTACACGCGCAACTCAAAGGCGCGATACTCCCAGGGTTCGAGTGTGAATTGCGCCTTGCCTGCCTCGACGGAAATCCGCTTCTGGTCGCGGCGGTCGAACAGCAGCGCCACCTGCGTAGCGGCGGGAAACTCCAGCGTCACCGTGCGTGCGGCATCCGAATCGTTGCCGCAGGTAACAACCGGCGGCAGGCCGTCAAACCACTGAGCCATGCAGTCGGTGGCCTTTACGTCGCATAAAGATACCTGCGCGTCGCAAATCTCCGGGTACAGATCGTAGTACTCACGGATGCGGCGCCCCATGCCGGCCAGCACTTCATGGCTCTCCCCTTCCATGAAGATCCGATAGCCCTGGACCGCGTTCCACAGGAGCGGCTTCTTGACGGGCCAGCGTGAAGCGCCCGGTGTGCGCGGTTCCATGCCGTCGGCCTCGAATGCGCGCATCTGCGGGTGCAGGAAGCGCGAAAGCGGCACGGTGAAGCTCATCCGCGACCAGGCGTGGCCGTGTGACAGAGAGCCGTCGGTAAACTCGCGCGCCAGGTCGCCCGCTCCTTCGCACAGCAGAATGGTGTTCGGGTCGGCCTTGTCCACCTCTTCGCGCACCCGCTGCAGAACGCGGCGCAGGCCCCAGTTCCAGATATCCGGTTGCGGAGCATGAGCATGTTTCGGGTTGAAGCAGCGGTGGTTGTCGGTGGCCAGCATGGAATCCATAAAGAAGCCATCCACGCCGGTGGTGCGGACAATATCGGCCAAGGTCCGGCCAAACCACTCTTGCCAACCGGGCTCCGCCGGGCACATATCGTAGAAGCCCCGATAGTTCTCCGTGTATTTCCCGTTTGCGTCCATCAGTGCCCAGTCGCCGGCCTTGGAGCGGCCGATGCGGGAGCGCTTCCACACAATCAAACCCTCGACGTAGAGCAGCACATGACCGCCCTGCCGGTGCGTAGCTTCGACGCCGCGGCGCATCGCCTCCCAGCCGCCCAGATTCTCCGCGGGATAGAAGTAGTCGCCGCGGTTGAGCATGTTTTCCTCAGTGCCCAGGATCTCCGGTTCGTTGAATCCAGGAAGGAGCATCATCTCGCTGCCCAGAGCGTGACGTTCCTCCAGCAGCAGCGGCAAATCGTACAAGGTGTGCCCGGTACGCACCAGCCGATCCGGATTTTCCTCTGACAGGAAGGTCGTGTCCCGATACCACTTAGCCGGGCTTGTGCGGAAGGGAAGGAACTGACGTTGTTGCCGCATCCACAGTGCCGCGGTTTTCCACGTGCCCGCGTACGCATAGTTGAGCACCGGCCCCAGATCCACGCTGTCGCCCAGTTTGATCATGGGCAGCGTTCCATGCGCTTCGGCTTCATCGTACTCAGGCTGCCCGCCGAAGCGCTTGGTGCCCAGCAGCAGGCGACGGTGCCGCCAGCCCGCAAAGGGACCATCTGCGCCTGGGGCCAGATCATGAGCCGCATTGCTGTCATCGGGCAAGGGAAACTTCGTTCCGACCATGCAACTGCGTTGGCGGCAGCCACCTGGATCGGCCGCGTAATCCGCTCGGCTGTCTTCGACGAACGCAAGTCCCCGGCCATCCCCATCCACAAGAAACACGGGCGAAGAAAGCTTGCCCATGTAGGTCGACGTATAGTTCAGAGACGACACATGTGCTTTTTCCACCCCTGAAATCTCTGCGGAAATCAGCCGGTCATTTCCCGCGGGGTCGAAGCGCACGCGCGACAACAGAGGATAGTACAAATCGACGTCCACATCATCGGGCCCGTTCCAAACAGCTTGTCCGCGCCACTCCACCACGTCGCCTTCCACGGCGATCTCCAACCCGATCTGCATCGGCACCTTGGCGTTGCGCAGATACACCAGCAGGCGCGACGGCGTGTGCTCCAGTCGCGTCACCTCAAAAGAGTCCATCCCATAAGTCCCTTGTTGAGGACCATCCAGAATCACAAGGGTCAACGGATTGCCGATGGGACCGGACCCGGCTGTTCGCATCGCGGCATCGCCATAAAGGATCGGCGGTTGCGTTTGTCTTTGGATCTGTTGCAGTGACAATTGCAGTCCGCGCCGTTCAAAGCTGAGGCATACCCCGGCCTCGCTGCCTATCTTGATCGTCTCATTCGTTTTTGCATCAGGTTGCTCTGGCGTCGCCGCGTCCAGCTTGAGCCAGGAAAATGACGTTGCGGCAGCGGCGGTCAGGCCAAGCATTCTGCGGCGGCTGATCAGGAAGAAATCCAGTGAAGAAGACAATTGGGTCACCATGAACGGGCAGGATTCAACCCGCGCCTCGATAGAGGCGCCGGGTTGGGCTGCGGTCGGGTTTTCGTGTGTCGTGAAAACCCGCCGCGTTTTGTCCGAACACCAATGCTAGTCCACCAGTGCTTCTGTGACAAACAGGCAGGGAGAATACGCGCATAACAATCACTACCCCAGTTCGCGCCGCTTCTCCCGCCAATGCGCGCCCGCGCAGGGCGTGCCAGGGGAAATCAGGCACGAAAAAAGGAGCGGAAACACGCCATGGCAGCGTATTCCAAACAGGAAACGGTATTGTTCCTTGGTGTTCCTTGGGGGTATCGTTTGGAGGCTAAATCGAGATTCTGTAAGTTGTTGATTCTATGGTGGGCGCTGCAGGATTCGAACCTGCGACTTCCACCGTGTGAAGGTGGCACTCTACCGCTGAGTTAAGCGCCCAAAAGGGGACTGGCAACCGTGCCAGCGGGGCATCCCATAGGTTAGAGTAACACCAGCGGGCATTTCGGCCAATCCGTGCACTCGTTTCGACCAGCCGGGACCCGCGAACAACCACCAATGCGCTGGAGAGCCAGATCGATCCGCCATGCCGCCAATTTCCCTCCCGACGGGGAAGCAGCGTTGCGCCCTGTTCCGGGCCTCGGCGTGGAACTGGCGGGCGCAGGTCTGGGCACTTCCGCCGTGGGCGGCACAAGCGTCGTGTCTTCGATGTCCAAATCCTCCAGTTCCCGGCCCGGTTCCCGTCCAGACAGCGCGGAAACTGCGAATTCCGGCCCTGAAACCGCGTATGGGGCGCAACCTTCCGGCACGGATGGGGTTCCAGAGGATATGGCAACCTTGGTCCTGGACAACTCGGCTCTGGGAGCGGGTGCGGCCTTACGGCCCGAAGCAAGACCGGAATCCTTGGCGGGCGGCCTGGACTCCACCAGCGACGCGGCAATCATGCTGCGCGTGGCCGGTGGCGATGAATCCGGCTTCAATTATCTGGTGCAAAAATACCACCGGCCGATGATTCATTTTCTCTTTCGCATGGTCCGCAACCAGGCCATTGCGGAAGAACTGGCGCAGGAGGTGTTTCTGCGCGTCTACCGCTCGCGCGAGAGCTACCGGGCTGAGGCCAAGTTCACCACCTGGCTCTACCGGATCGCGACCAACCTGGCGGTGAACCACGCCCGCGATACCCGGCACGAGCGGGCGGCCCAAACCCTCTATCTGGACGCCCCGGATGAGGAGAACGGCACAACGCCGGACGTGGCCGACGACGAGCCGTCGGTCGAGCAGCGCCTGTTGCGCAATGAGCGCATGGCGGCCATTCGCACCCATGTAATGGCCCTGCCTGAACGCCAGCGGATGGCGGTGCTGATGCACAAGTATCAGGGGATGGATTATCGGCAGATCGGTGAGGTGCTTAAGCTGAGCGAGTCGGCGACCAAGTCGCTGCTCTTTCGCGCCTATCAGACGCTGCGCGACAAGTTGAAGGATTTTGTGTGAGTGGAGAGAGCCGGGCGACACCGGCGGGAAGTGGGGTGGTAACCATGGAACGGATGAAGGACAATTGCACCGGAATGGAATCGAAGCTGGCGGATATGCTGCTCGATCCCGAAAAGGTGCCTGCCAAGGTTAAAGCTCATGTTGACAATTGTGACCGCTGCCGCGGGGAACTGGCCGAGTTGCGCGCGACCATGGCCCTGCTGGATGCCTGGGAGAGCCCGGAACCGAGTCCATACTTTTTGAGCAAGCTCGACGCGCGGATGCGCGAAGAGCGCGCCACCGCGCCAGTCGGGTGGCTCGAACGCTTGCACGCCCGGCTCGCATATGGGCCTTCGATGCATGTCCGTCCGCTGGCTGCCATGGCGCTGACCATTGTGCTGCTGCTTGGCGGCGGAACGTACCTGGGTATCACCAACTGGGACCAGCCGGCCACGCCTCCGGGAGAGGCTGCTGTAGTGCACGATTTGCAGACGCTGGATAGCAACGCTCAACTGCTTGACCAGTTGGAGGCCCTATCCACCCATGAAGATGGAGATTAATCTTTCTCTCTGAGCAATATGCGGCGGGATCGGGAGGCATTTGTGATTGGCGGATACAATGCGGGACGTGTGGGCAATGCGGCTTTGGCCGCGGTGCTTCTCGCGGCTTTGTGTACGCCTGCGGTCTGGGCTCGCGGTCAGCGCGTCAACGCGCCAGCGTACCGGTCCGCACCCGCGCAGACCCCGCACGCTTCCGCATCCCAGCCTCAGACCGGTAAATCTCAGCCCACAAGACCCCTGTACCCCAACCGTCCCGGCCTGCAACGGCAGACCAGGCCCCAGGGTTCCGCAGCGCCGCGTCCGGCGCCCGGCTACCCTGGAACGGCGTCCCGCCCTGCTTTTCGAAATCCGGCTTACCCGGCCTCGCCCTACACGACCCCTGCGCGCCCGACCTATAACTATCCCGGCGCGGCGCCTCCCGGCCATTTGGGGGACTGGCTCAATCAGCACCGCAATCTTCCCCCACAGGAACAGGAGCGGTTGCTGCGCAGCGACCCCAGCTTCAATCGCCTCCCCGCTCAGGACCAGCAACGCCTGGTGCAAAGGCTGCATCAGGTGAACCAGATGCCCGAGGAACAGCGGCAGCGCACGCTGGCCCGCGCCGAGATGATCGAGCATTTGTCGCCTCAGGAACGGATGCAGATCAACCTCTCCGCGCGCCGCTGGGCCGCCATGCCGGCAGATCGCCAGGCCCTCATGAAGGGTGCATTCCGTGATCTGCGCGCGGTTCCGGTGGACCAGCGCCAGATGGTGCTCAACTCCAGCCGCTACCAGGGCGTCTTCAGCCCCGACGAGCGGGGCATCCTGTCCGACATGCTGCGTGTCGAGCCCTACCAGCCGGCGCGGTAGCGGACAGGCTCTTCGCTGTCACCTTTCCATCCTCAAGTAAACTGGCCGCATGGCACTCGAGTTCACCACCTCCTACCTCGAAGATTCTCTGGCCGTCTTCCGCTATTACAAGAAGCTTGCCGAACACGCCATGGAGCAGGTCACCGACGAACTGCTCTTCGCCGCGCTGGACGAAGAAGCAAATTCGATCGCCGTCATCGTCAAGCACATGGCGGGCAATATGCGCTCCCGCTGGACTGATTTCCTCACCACGGATGGCGAAAAGCCGGACCGCGATCGCGATTCAGAGTTTGTAGACCCGCCCGCAACGCGCAAGGCCCTGTTGGACCTGTGGGAGGATGGCTGGGCGCGCCTCTTCCACGCGCTTGAGCCGCTCACCGAGGCCGATCTCGGGCGCAGGGTGACCATCCGCGGCGAAGCGCATTCCGTCATGCAGGCCATCAACCGCCAGCTCGCCCATTACCCGCATCATGTGGGCCAGATCGTCCTCCTGGCCAGGCATTTCGCCCGCGACCGGTGGCAATCTCTCAGCGTGCCGCGCAACCGCTCGGCGGAGTTCAACCGGAGAGTTCAGGCTGGCGAAGCAAGTCAGAGATAAGAGAGCCGCCGCTAAGCTACAATGATGGATGGGCTATAGCATCACCAGGGACAATATATCCCGAAGCCAAAGCCCACGGGTTGGCGCGGCCACCAGGGACCGGCGGCCTCGCACGGTGTTCAAAAGGACACGGTTTCCCTGGTAATGCCGTAAGGCCAATCCCTCTTGCGTGTCGAGCGCAACCAAAGCAAGGAGCTTCAAATTCTATGGCGATTCCCGCCACTCATTTGCGTCCGGGCATGATCATCAAGCACAACGACCAACTGCACCTGGTCTTCAAGGTGGAACACCGCACGCCCGGCAACCTGCGCGCCTTTATCCAGGCCAA
>Ga0181520_10006312_pt1 | contig 18198 bp, 19 predicted proteins | sample PEATcosm2014_Bin_29_FD_132451 | JGI IMG/M metagenome (GOLD analysis project Ga0181520, IMG submission 132451) | Peatland microbial communities from MTU Mesocosm Facility, Houghton, MI, USA - PEATcosm2014_Bin02_30_metaG | ecosystem: Environmental > Terrestrial > Soil > Wetlands > Peat | place...
CTTTGCGATGATTTTGGACAGGCGACGGAACAGGAAAAAGCAGACCTCATCTCCAATCCATGCTAAACCCTGTCCCAAAGCCTTTATTTGCAATAGCTGCCTACCTGCACATCGGGCGTTTTGGACAGTAGTGATGGTAGTTAGCCCCGCGCTTCAGCATGGGGTGAGCGTCCCCACCAGGACAGAGCCGGAGTCCCGAAAGGGACGACGCATTCTGTCGCCCGGCAGAGCCGGGGGTTTTTCCGATTGTAAAAATGGAACCGGCACGCACCGCCAAGCTCACCTTCCTCCGGCTTTGGCCGATACATACTTCGTGCCTCTGTGCGGCTTATGGTAAGGGAACTGCATCCTACAACTGACCGTACATCAGGAGTCTACCTGATTTGTGGAAGGAGACTTGATCACGAAAACGGAACTATCCTGAAACTTTTTCGAAGTCTGCGTTGTCTAATGAAGATAAGTTGATACGAGGACACTCAATGCCCAACCACCCTCCCATCTCGCCCTCCGCAAAAACCCCTTCCGCAAAGGACACCCCCGGCCTGCGCCGGATTGCCGTCCTGCCGGTCCGGGATACAGTTCTATTCCCCCACGCGGTCTTGCCCCTGACGGTGGGCCGGGAGAGTTCCGTCCAGTTGATTGAATCGCTGGGCGAGGAACGGGCAATCATTGTCGTGGCCCAGTTGGACCCGCGGCTGGACTCGCCCAAACCGGCCGACCTGCATGCGGTGGGAACCCTGGCTACGGTGCACAAGATTGTGCGTATGCCCAACCAGAGCCGCTTTGTCTTCACCGAGGGTGTGGAGCGGGTGCGGCTGGTGCGCTTTGCGCAGACGGAACCCTTCATGGTGGCCGAAGTGGAGGTGCTGGAGGACACGGAACCTGAGACTGAGGCCGGCGCGGAAGCCCTGGTGCGCAACGTGATCGGGCAATTCCAGCAGATCGTCAGCGAGTCGCAGACGCTTTCCGATGAATTGCGGACCATCGCCGCAAATATCGAGGAGCCCAGCCGCCTGGTGGACTTTGTGGCCTCCTCGCTGCCCTTCCTGACCACCGACGACAAGCAGCAACTGCTGGAGACGGCCAGCATCGGAACCCGGCTGCAGTTGCTCAACCAGCATCTGGCCAAAGAGATCGAGGTGCAGCAGTTGCGCTCCAAGATCCAGACCGAGGTGCAGGATCAGGTGCAGCAGTCGCAGCGCGACTACTATCTGCGCGAGCAGCTCAAGGCCATCCAGAAGGAGTTGGGCGAGCAGGACGAGGGCCAGCGCGACATCGAAGAGATGCGCCAGAAAATCGAAGCCGCCGGCATGCCCGATGATGTGAAAAAGGATGCCCTCAAGGAGCTATCGCGGCTCGCGCGCATGTCACCCATGGCCGCCGATTACTCGCTCACCCGCAACTACATTGAGTGGCTTTCGGTGCTTCCGTGGGCCAAGAGCTCGGCCTCCAAAATCGACATCGGCAAGGCCAAGGAGATTCTCGATGAGGACCACTACGAGCTGAAAAAGGTGAAGGACCGCATCCTCGACTACCTCAGCGTTCTCGAGCTGAAGCCGGACATGAAGGGGCCGATCCTCTGCTTTGTGGGGCCTCCTGGTGTGGGCAAAACCAGCCTGGGCCGTTCCATCGCGCGAGCCCTGGGCCGCAAGTTCCAGCGCGTCTCGCTGGGCGGCATGCACGACGAGGCGGAGATTCGCGGCCATCGCCGCACCTACATCGGCGCGCTTCCCGGCCAGATCATCCAGAGCATTCGCCGCGCCGAGACCAACGACCCGGTCATCATGCTGGACGAGATCGACAAGCTGGGCAGGGACTTCCGCGGCGATCCCGCGTCTGCATTGCTCGAAACGCTGGACCCGGAGCAGAACTACACCTTCCGCGACCATTACCTCGACGTGCCCTTCGACCTCTCGAAGACGCTGTTTATCTGCACGGCCAATATGCTGGACACTGTCCCGCCGCCGCTGCTGGACCGCATGGAACTGATCTTCCTGCAAGGCTATAGCGAAGAGGAGAAGAAGCACATCGCCTTCCGCTACCTGATTCCTCGGCAGATCAAGGAGAACGGCATCACGCCCGAGCAGATTGAGTTTCCCGACGATGCGGTGCGCTATATCATCCGCCATTACACGCGCGAGGCCGGCGTGAGAAAGCTGGAGCAAACGCTGGGCACTGTCTGCCGCAAAGAGGCGCGGCGCGTGGTCGAGGGCAACGCGGAAAAACTGATCGTGACCCGCGACGTGGTTAAGGAGTTTCTCGGCGGCATCCAGGTGCGCGTGGACACTGAGGTCTCCGAGCGCGTCAAGCGCCCTGGCGTGGCAGTTGGTTTAGCTTGGACGGCGGCCGGTGGCGACATCCTCTTCATCGAAGCCAACAAGATGAAGGGCAAGGGAAACTTCACCATGACCGGGCAGATCGGCCAGGTCATGCAGGAGTCGATGCAGGCCGCGCTCACCTGGGTGCGCTCCAATGCCGCGAGCCTGGGGCTGGCCGACGACTTCACCAAGGAGATGGATCTGCACATTCACGTCCCGGCCGGAGCGATTCCCAAGGACGGCCCCTCGGCCGGCGTCACCATGGCCATGGTGCTGGTCTCGCTGCTCACCGATACCCCGGTGCGCCCCTATACCGCCATGACCGGCGAAATCACCCTCAGCGGCAACGTGCTGCCGGTGGGCGGCATCAAGGAAAAATTCCTGGCCGCCCGTAGGGCAGGGATCCAAACCATTATCCTGCCCGCCGAAAACCTCCAGGACGTGGAAGAAGACCTGACCCCGGAGCTGATCGCGGGCGTGACGATCCACTACGCCAGCCGCATCGAAGACGTGCTGGCCGTAGCCCTGCCACTGCTGAAGGCCAGGCCGGACACGCATCCCGACCCGCCGTCGGCTCAGGAAGCCGAAGTTGCGGCAAGTGTCGTGGCGTAACAGGCTGCGAAAAAACTCGATAGCAGACCTGTTTTGTAATAAGGGCACGACATCAGTCGGGCCGCAAGTGCAACAAAACAATTGTTGGGCTTTAGCCCCTGCGGTGTATTTTCGTGTGATTTAAGTAGAAACAGCCTTTTTCCGCAGTCTGGGAAGACAATCCATGCCCGGCCAGATCACCTCAAACGCATGAGGTGTCCGTGGCTTAATCTGAACTGCCGCTGCGGAATAGCTTGGAATTCTTCGAATCTTCAGGCCTTTGGGGGGTTGGGAAAGAGGCTGTTGGCGATAATCGTTACAAGAGCCAGAAAGTTAGCCACCGACGTTGTAATCAGTGCAACCAGAACGGTGTCGCTCAGATGGTAAGCAGAGCTAGAGCGCCCTGCCTGCCAAACCATCTGGCTCACATCCCAAACCCACCACGCGCTCCCGATCAATACAAATACGAAGAGAATCAGTTTGAATCCGAAGCTCTGCAGCCAATCAAATAGAGTGCGGTTATCCGGGGAGAGCCAGTCTGAGATCTTTTGCTCGACGTCAGCATCCTTGGTAAGAGAAACCTGATTGTCAATTAGGGATGCGTGATTGCCAGGGATGGATCGATCAGGAGCGCTTGAGTTGGCAGCTTGGATTGCAGCCATCATCATCTCGACGTTGATCTCGGAATCCGAAGGCTCTCTGCCGAGCTTCTTCCTCAGAGATTCGATGTAATGATCGCGGGCTCGCTGGGCTTCCATTAAAGACATGACGATCCTTTCTCCCGGACTGTCAGCCGCTCGAATTCATCGGTGTATTGAGTGGAGAACAGACCACGGGCGCTCGTATTTCCCAAATTATCACATTTGTCTTTCCTGCTTCCTGTACAAGTTTGATTGATCGCGCCCACACCGCCGACTGATTGCCGCCAGCCGCGTCTAACCTGCAGGCGGTATTCTTTTGCCAGCAATGCAAACGCGCATTCTCGACATGGACGGACGGAAACATAGCTGGCAAGCCTGCTGCTGGGTGCTGCTGGCTCTGGCGTCCCTCGCTCTGCCGGCGCAGGATCTAACCCTGCGCATGGACGTGAAGCTGGTCAACGTCTTTGTGAACGTGATCGATCGGAACGGGGCCATTGTCAGCGGTTTGACGCGCGAGGACTTCGTGCTCGCCGAGGATGACCGGCCGCAGCAGATCTCGGTCTTCGAGCGCCTGTCGGATCTGCCGTTGAATCTGACGCTGGCCATTGACACCAGCGGCAGCGTGCACAAGGATATGGCCGAAGAGGCGGACGCGGCCAAGCACTTTGCCCACGCTCTACTGCGTCCGCAGGATCAGATGAGCCTGATGCAGTTTGCCACCGATGTGCGCGAGCTGACGCCTTTCACCAACAAGGTGAGCCAGATCGATCGCGGCCTCGGCCAGTTGCGCGGCGACTGGGCGACCTCGCTCTACGACGCGATCTGCCAGGCCTCCGGACGCCTGGGCGGGAAGGAAGGCCGCAGAGTGCTGGTGCTGGTCTCCGACGGCGACGACACCGCCAGCAACGCCAACTATGGCAAGGCCGTCGAGCAGGCCCTGCGCAACGAGGTGATGATTTACTCCATCATCGATGTGCCCATCGAGGCCAGCGCCGGCCGCGACCTGGGCGGCGAGCACGCGATGATCACGCTGGCCGAGCAGACCGGCGGAAAGAGCTTTTACGTCAGCGACGGCGGCCTCGACAAAGCCTTTGCGCGCGTCAGCGACGACCTGCGCACGCAATACCTGCTGGGCTACTATCCCAAAAATCAAGAGCCCGGAAGGGCATTTCATCGCATCCGGGTGACCATTCCCAGAGCCGCCGCCGGCGCTTTCAACCTTCGCCATCGCACCGGCTATTACTCCGACTCGCCTGCCAAAAATTAGTGCTTCATCGCAATCCGCGTCTGCGGTCTTAAATACAGATCGTTTTGCCTGGGCGTTGCATCTAAAATGGCAACATGACCCCTCCTTTATCCACGCGCCGCCGTTCCAAGACGCCTCCGCCGGGCGATACCGGCCAGGAGACGCTCTACCTGCGCTCTCTCAGCGATCGCCAGGTCAACATCCAGGTCAAGCTGCGCGATGGCGAGACGGTGCGCGGCTGGATCGAGTACTTCGACGAGGGAATGTTGCGCCTGACCCGCGAGGGCAAGCCCAATCTCTTCATCTACAAGCACCAGATCCGCAGCATTACGGAAGTGGGCAGGCAGGCTCCGCACCACCCCAGGGCTGCGACTCCGGAAGCGGACGGGCCGGCTGAGAACGGGGCGGTCTCGTGAGCGGCCTGAATCCGGCTCCGGAGTGGGTGTGGGCTCCCGCGGCCTCGGCCATTGCCCGCGAGGCTGGAGCTGTGCTGCGCAGGTTCTTCTCCGAGGGCGTCGCCACCGAGTACAAGGGTGACGTGGACCTGGTGACAGTGGCCGACCGCGCCTCGGAAAAGCTGATCCGCGAGCGGCTGGCAGCGGCCTTTCCGGAGCACGGAATCTTCGGCGAGGAAGGCACGCGCGACCGCCTTGAGGGTGAGTTCCGCTGGTACGTGGACCCGCTGGACGGTACCACCAACTTCGCTCACGGCTTTCCGCAGTTCTGCGTCTCGCTGGGTTTGGAGCAGCGCATCGCGGGCCTTGCGCCGGACGAGGACGGAAGTCTGGTGGCCGCGGTTATCTACGACCCTCTGCGGGATGAGCTCTTCGCCGCCGAGCGGGGTCGCGGCGCGCTGCTGAACGGCAAACCGATGCGGGTTTCGCGGACTGCGGAACTGGCTGAGGCGCTGACGGCCACCGGTTTTCCCAGCCATAAGCGCCACCAGAACCCCAACATTCACTTTTATCAGGAGTTTACCCTGCGCTCGCATGGGGTGCGCCGAGCCGGCTCGGCCGCGCTCGATCTGGCCTACGTCGCCGCCGGCCGCCTGGACGGCTTCTGGGAGTTCAATCTCAATCCCTGGGACACCGCCGCCGGCATTCTGCTCGTTGAGGAGGCAGGTGGGCAGGTGACGGACTTCTCCGGCCAGCATTACCGGCTCGACAGTCGTGAGATCCTGGCCTCAAATGGGCTGATCCACGCCGAGTTGCTGGGCTTTTTTCAGGAGATGTTTGCCGGACGCAATCTCTCGCCCATCCCCACGCCCGAAGAGTTCGCAGCGCTGCGGGCGGCGCGGGCGACCCGCAACACCGGCTGATAAACAGGCCAAGGAAATGCTCATCTGAGCCATGCATCCGATTGCTTTTGTCCATTTGCCGTGAGCCTGGAAACCGTCGAAAGCGGCCAGGCATCTTGTTACGTTGACAGGTTGCAGGTACCAAGGAATACACTGAAATATCGTTTTAATTGGGGCGCGCGCTCGATGTATGAAGAACTTATCCTGGACCTGCCGTTTAAGGGGGACCGAGACTATTTACGCTTAGCAGATATTCTTCCCGCGCTGATTGAGCTGGCCCGCGACCGGTTTGGCCCGCAGGCTGATGTAGATTCGCTGACGATTCGTCGACCGTTCAGGCGCGGAATTCAAGTGTCGTTCGAACCTTCAGTGGCTTTCTCCGGTTCTTTTCGCGTCCGCCATGGTCGCGAAAACACTCCCGGCTGGCTGCTTGAGACCGAAAGGCCGGTTACCCGCCGCATTCGCTTCGATTCGTCTCTTCTATCGGCTGTAGCAGTATCCGGCCCAGGATTTGCCCAAATCCTGGAGCCACTGCCGGGATTCACGGCATTCGATGTTGTTGTAACGTTGATGAAGCAGGTCGCAGCCCAGGTGAACCGGCGGCACTGGTGGATGTGTCAGTTGAATTTGGAAACTCCACTCACTGGAGTTTTCCCTGTCGAGGTCAGAATCCGGCAAAATCTGAACGGACAATTTCTTCTTTTCGATATTGTTCAGGCAGGTACGGCGATTGGATCAGCACGTGGCATATTAGAAGGCGTAAGCTCTCAGGAGGCAATCATTGTCCCAGTTATCTGATTCAATTCCTCGTTTGACACCTCCGGTTTCCACCGATCAGCTCCGCGAGCTTATTACAGGCAACGATACCATGATTGACCCTAAAAAGCTCAAGGATACTGTTTCGTTTCTGGATGCTGGGGCGGATTCGCTGGATTTCTTCAATCTGATTGTCGCCATCCAGGAGGCATACGGAATCACCATTCCCGATAGTGACCTCAGCCAGGTGAACACGCTCGACAAGCTGGCCCGGTACCTCAATGCGAGATTGCCATGACCGTTTTTCGCACACGCAGATTGCAGGCAGGCGATGAATACGAATTCAACGAAGTTTTTAACCGGTTCATCGGCAACAGGCGCGTTGGACCGCCGTGGTCGCTGGATAATATGCGCTGGATTTGGCATCAGGCGCCGGGAGGTCCGGCCGATAGTTGGATTATCGAGACGCAAGATAGAACAGGCTGGAAAATCGTCGGTCATCATGCCCTCTGTCCCGTTCGTTTCACCTTAGGCGAGGAGGATTGGCTTTGCGCAAAAACCATGAAAACCTTCCTACTGCCGGAGTATCGGGATAAGTTTCTTTATCTGCGCTTTGAGAAGGAGTGTCTGAGGGAGGCGGATGCCCGATTCGACGCTACCTATTCCTTAGCGCCCGGGACAGCCCGGCTGCGGAGCGTTTTAGGATATCAGAACTACTCCGCATATATCTATTTGGAGCGAGGATTCCATCCCATGCAATTAATCTACCGCACGATGGGATACCTTGCCGGCAGATGTTCATTCCGCGCGCGCTATAGTTTGTTGCATCGGCTTGCCACAATATCGGAAGCTGACACGACTCCATCATCGATTGAATTCACGGAGTACACGGCTGCTGAAGCGGCCTCCTCCCGCTTCTTCGCCGACTATTGGACGGAGGCTCGCCAGGACGCCGGCATGGCGCCGCGCCGCGATTCCGCTGATCTGAAATGGCGTTTCTGGAAGCGCCCCGGGTTCAAGGGAGTCACTCTGACCTATACATGGCCACAGGGCGGCCGCGCCTACTGCATCGTGGATACGACCAGCAATCCGCTGCTTTATTCATTGGTCGATTTCTCCTTGACTCCCGCGAATCCACAACTGCTCGAATCTCTGCTCGACGCGCTTTTCGCCTGGTCTGCTCAGCAAGGAGCTCTGGCGCTCAAGTTCCGGACCATGATGCGGGGATTACCGCCCCAACTCATGGATGTCTTCCTGAGAAAAATGAAACCCTTCGCTGCACGCAGATTTATCCCTGGGGTGGACATGCCCCGTCGCTTTTCTCCATTAGGATATAAACGGATGAACGGAATGCTCCCCGATTGGAATACTACTGAGTTCTTGATACTCGATGGAGCCTGATGGGGCTGTACGATACGCTGGAAAGAAACGAGTCAGCCTCCGGCCTCCTGTGCTACTATCAGCCTCGAAGGATTATTTCCCCAGGAGAAATCAGAATGGCATACGTCATTGCAGAACCCTGTATCGGCACCAAGGACACCGCCTGTGTGGACGCCTGTCCGGTCGATTGCATTCACCCCAAGAAGGACGAGGACGGCCACGCCGAAGCCGACCAGTTGTTCATCGACCCGGTCGAGTGCATCGACTGCGGCGCCTGCGTCCCGGCCTGCCCGGTCTCGGCGATCTTCGCGCAAGACGACCTGCCGGAGAGGTGGGCCAGCTTCGCCGAGAAGAACGCCAAGCACTTCGGCCGATAAAACAGCTTCCAGCTTACCGCCGCAAACGCGCATTCCGCCAAGCCGGATGCGCGTTTGTGTGTCTCTGCCCCGCTCCATAGAATGAGCGCTCGCGGCCGTCAGGTGAGGAAATCATCGCATGGGCCTAACCCATGGCTTACCCGATCAATTCCATACCTGCATCGCGCGCAGCTCGGCGGTCGAAGGTCAAAGTCCGGCTACATCCGGCGGCACGGGCGGAGCAGGCTATCAAGCAATCAGCAAAACCAGCATTGCCCGATCGATAAAAGTGCAGAGCAGCGCGTACGATATCACTTTGCTCGACAATAATCTCTCGGCTGGCGAGCAATATGGCGAGGGTTCCGGAGATCGCGTCGCGTTTCATTCGATACCTGCGGGTGATGACCCATATCAACTCGACCAGAACCGCTAAACTTACAAACCCTGGTTCCGTGGGTGATAGTGCATGGACCAAGCCAACCGCAAGTCGAGTCTGTTCGGGGTCGTCCTTAACGAAGTAGCGGACGAGAACATTTGTGTCTAAACCGATCATGCAGCCTCTTCCTTTTCAGAATCAGAGACGGCATTGCCCATGCCCGTCATATAATCCTCTACAGCCGCATCAAGAATGTCTTCGTCCAACTGCTCAAGGGTAGGCACGTAGTCCAGCTTCGGAATAATGCCTTCGAGATCGCGGATTGAAGCGGTTCTAGGCGACATCCTGAACTCACCTTTCGCAACCTCATAAAAGTCGATTTTGTCACCTGAGTCCAAACCAAGAACCTTGCGTAGCTCGATGGGAATCGTTATCTGTCCTTTGGAAGTCATCGTCGCTGTCGGCATCGAATTTCCTTTCAAAATCGATTATACCTTACTTTTTACAATATTCCTTACTTTTTTTACTTTTCCTTACCTGTCTGCAAGAACTATGCTCAAACGGCAAATTCCACGAGCCCCCAACAGTGCGAAGATAGAAACGCATGAGCGTGCTCTCCTCCGAAGCCGTGGTTCTGCGCACCTGGCCGGTCCATGAGGCCGACCTGATCGTGAGCTTTTTCACGCGTGACTACGGCCGGGTGCGCGGCGTGGCCAAATCGGCGCTCAAGAGCCGCAAGCGCTTTGGCGGCTCTCTGGAGCCGATGACGGTGGCCCGCGCCTGGTTTGCCGAACGGCCCCGCCAGGAGCTGGTGCGCCTCGATCAGCTTGAAATCCTCCGTTCGCCGCTCTCCGCGCCGGTCGATCCCGCGCGCCTGGCGGTGCTCAGTTTCTTTGCCGAACTGCTGGACGAGGCGCTGCCCGACCACGATCCCCATGAGACGGTCTTCCGCCTGCTGCTGGCGGTTCTTGACCTCACCACGGTCGAGCAGCCTTGGATGCCGCTGACCTACTTTCAGTTGTGGATGACGCGGCTGATGGGTCTGTTGCCGGACATCATTCATTGCACGGCTTGCGGCGAGGCGCTCCAGGCAGGCGCAGCCAGCTTTAACACACTGGGTGACGGCTTGTTTTGTCCAATTCATCGCAACGGCAACGCGAGCGAGCTTTCCGCCGACTCGTGGCAATTGGCGCAACGTATGTTGCGCGCGCCGGTCTCGGCCTTTGTCTCCGAACCCTGGCCTCGCCGCCGCGCCCAGGACTTGCGCCGCTTCACCCTGCAGGCCCTGGAGCGCCACCTGGAGCGCAAATTGCGCTCGGCCGAGGCCCTGGCGCGACTAGGAAGCTGAAATCACCCGGATTTCAGCCTGGTATCCCGGATGATCATGGAAGGCGTAGAATCCGGTTATGCATCGACCGCAGCGAATGACGGCTATTATTGAGCGCGAGGACGACGGCTTCGTCGCCTTGTGCCCCGAACTGGATATTGCAAGCCAGGGTTCCACGATTGAGGAGGCGCGAGCGAACCTCGTTGAAGCCTTGACGCTCTATTTCGAGACTGCCCCTTCTTCCGAAATTGCTCGGCGGCTGCACAGCGAGGTCTTCGTCACTCAGGTTGAGGTGCCCGTTGGGTAAGCTGCGGGATCTCTCAGGCTCCGAAGCCTGCAAGATCCTAGAAGGGCGCGGTTTTGTCGCCGTGCGCCAGCGCGGCAGTCACCGTGTCATGCAGTTGCAAACGGAGCGCACAACCATCACCGTCCCCGTGCCGATCCACGATTCCCTCAGGCGCGGCACTCTCCAGAGCATTATCCGCCAATCGGGTCTCGACAAGTCGCTGTTTGAATACGAATAGACTGTATTTTTCGAGAAATCGAGGCGAAGACAGAGGCTCTGGCGAAGCTGTGAGCATGTGTGGGCTGTTAAAATCTACCCAGTCCCATCAAGAGAGAAATGCCCGTGCCTTCATCCCAGCTAGTATCGAATCCGACGACCACCCCGCTCACCTTTCAGGAGCTTTTGTTCCGCTTGCAGAGCTTTTGGGCGGAGCGCGGCTGCGTGATCCAGCAGCCCTACGACGTGGAAGTGGGCGCGGGCACCATGGCGCCGGAGACCTTTCTGCGCGTGCAGGGGCCCAAGCCTTACAAAGTCGGCTATGCGCAGCCATCGCGCCGCCCGGCCGACGGACGATATGGCGAGAACCCCAACCGCCTCTTCCGCCACACCCAGTTCCAGCTCATCCTCAAGCCGCCGCCGGTCAACGTCCAGGAGTTGTATCTGCAATCGCTGGAAGCCATCGGCATCGATCTGAGCAAGCACGACCTCAAGTTCGAGGAAGATAACTGGGAGGGCCCGACCGTCGGCGCCTGGGGCGTCGGCTGGCAGGTCATGATGGACGGAATGGAGATTACCCAGTTCACTTACTTCCAGCAATGTGGCGGGCTCGACCTTGACCCCATCTGCGCCGAGCTGACCTATGGGCTGGAGCGCCTCTGCGCCTTCATGCAGGACGTGGACTCGGTCTACGACGTGGTCTGGGCGCGCGATCCAGATACCGGTGCTGTAGTGACCTATGGCGATGTTAGGCTGACCGAGGAGCTGCAGTACTCGGTCTATAACTTCGAGGACGCCGATGTGGACCGGCTCTGGGCGCACTTCAACAGCTACGAAGCCGAGGCACAGGCGCTGCTGGATCGCTGGAAAGACCTTCAGTCTGACAAGAAGACAACAATGAAGGAGAAGCTGCGTTTCCCGCTGATGTCAACCTATGAACTGGCGCTCAAATGCTCAAACCTCTTCAATCTTTTAGATGCCCGCGGAGCGATCAGCGTCACCGAGCGGGTGGGCATGATCGCCCGTATTCGCAATCTGGCCGTGGGCGCAGCCAAGGTCTACGCCGCGCAGCAGGTGTGTTAGCTATTAGCTTTCAGCTATCAGCCGTTTGCTTTTCGCAGCCTGGTTACTTGGCTGGCGAAAAAATAACTGAAAGCTGATAGCTGAGAGCTGAAAGCTATTCTACGATTTTCAAAAACTCAGAAAGAACTTAACGCTATGGCAGACTTTTTGTTGGAAATCGGGCTGGAAGAAATTCCCGCCCGCATGGTAGCCGGAGCCGAGGCCGAACTGGGCCGCCGTGTGAACGATTTGCTCACGCGCGAGCGGCTGCTTGCCTCTGGCTCCAAACTGACCACGTACTCGACGCCGCGCCGTCTGGCCGTGCTGGTCTCTGGCGTGCTCACGAGCCAGGCCGACAGCGAAGAGCAACTGACCGGCCCCTCGTGGAATGTGGCCTTCAAAGAGGGCGCGCCAACCAAGGCCGCCGAGGCCTTCGCTAGGAAGGCCGGCGTTGCGGTTGCCGCTCTGGAAAAGGTGACCAACGCCAAGGGCGAATATGTCGGCACTACTGTAAAGCGCCAAGGCCGCGCGGCCTCTGAGTTACTGGCAACCGAATTACCCAAAGAAGTTCTTGGCCTCTACTGGGCAAAAAATATGTACTGGCGCGCGGGCAAACCGGAGCGCTATGTGCGGCCCATCCGCTGGGTAGTTGCTCTACTCGATTCTTCGGTAATTCCGCTGGAGATTGCCGGCATCAAGGCAGGCAACACCAGCCGCGGCCATCGCATTTTGCACGGCGAGTCTCCAGTAACACTGGCCAAGCCGACAGACTACGCCGAAGCTCTGCACAAAGCCTATGTCGTAGTCGATGTGTCCGAGCGCAGAGATTCAATTCGCAAAGCTCTCGACGCGGCCACCCGCACCGTCCCGGGCGCGCGCTGGCGTGAGGACGAGCCGCTGATAGAAACCGTCGTTCATCTCACCGAGTGGCCGACCGTGGTGCTGGGCGACTTTGAACCCGAGTATCTGGCGCTGCCGGAAGAGGTATTGGTCACCGTGATGCGCGACCATCAAAAATACTTTGCAGTCGAAGGCGCTGACGGGAAGCTCGCTCCGCATTTCCTCGCAGTGCTCAACATTCAGGTAGATGCCGAGGGTGAAGCCGTCATCCGCCACGGCAACCAGAAGGTTCTCCGTGCCCGCTTCAAGGACGCCCGCTTCTTCTGGGAGTTCGACCAGAAGATTTCGCTGGCGGAGCGCGTGGAAACCCTGAAAAATGTAACCTTCCAGAAGGAACTAGGCAGTTACTACTGGAAGACGGAGCAGAACCTAGCCGTGGCGCGCGGGTTGGCGGCGGTGGTGATGGCCGCGGGCGTCGCGTTCGACGAGGCAGTCCTACTGAAGGCCGTCGAGTTGGCCAAGACCGATTTGACCACCGAGTTAGTGAAGGAATTTACCGAGTTACAAGGAATCATCGGCGGACTTTATGCACGGGCGCAGGGACTTGGCGAGATGGTGGCCAAGGCCATCTATGACCAGTACACGCCAGCCTCGACCGAGGATGCAATTCCCACGACGGTTGAGGGGCAATTGCTCGGCTTGGCAGACCGCATTCAGACAATTACCGCGATGTTCGGCATCGGCTTCAAGCCAACAGGTTCTAAGGATCCATTTGCTCTTAGAAGAGCGGGAAACGGAATTATCAAAATCCTCGCGGAATCCGATCTCGAGCTGACCTTGGATGGTATTTATTCTACGATTCATCCGATCTTGGAGACCTCAGGAACGAGTTTTAACGAAGTCCAAGTGTTCCTGGGTGAGCGCGTGAAATCTTACCTGATGGAAGTTCGCGGCTTTGCGTATGACGTAGTGAATGCCGTGACATCGGCGGGGTCAATGGTCGTCTTAACTGAATTCACTTTGGGGGCTGAGAACGTGCGTCATACCATTGCCCGCGCAGAGGCCCTGACGGCAGCGCGCGGGTCGGAAGACTTTGTGGCGATTGCGGCGGCTTTCAAGCGCATCAAGAACATCCTGCGCCAGGCCGAGGAGAAGGGATTTGCCCTCGGCTCGCCGACAGATGTGACGCTGGCGCCGGAGGCACAGCAGCTTGCCGATGCGGCTGCCCTGCTGGCTCCTGAAGTGGCGGCGCTGCGCAAGTTGCGCTTCTACGGACAGGCGCTGGAGGCCATCGCTACGCTACGCCCGGTAGTAGACGCCTTCTTCGACAAAGTCATGGTCCTCGATCCCGACCCGGCCATTCGCGGAGCGCATCTGGGCCTGATCGACGAAGTGCTCTGCGGCTTCTCCGGCATTGCGGATTTCAGCGAGATCGTGACCGCCTAGCTGGTAGGTTTCCTGGAGGGTTCCCAAATCTGATTCACCATGAATCTGGGTGGCCCACATCTCGACTTTGAGATGTGGGAAACGAGCCCCGCCTCATCCGCGCTTTGCCATCAGCCGGCGCATCGGTTCGTTGTCGGCGTAGACGCGCCACTCCGCCACTTTGCCGTCTTCGATTACGGCCCTTAAAACGGCCGGCGTCTGCCAGCGGTTTTCCTCGGCGAGCCGGCCGTCCGGCGCATAGGTTCCCCGCGCCACGCCCAGCATCACAACCACCGGCCCGGCACAATAAGTCTCCTCGATGTCAATCGCGTAATCCGGAACCATGCGGAAATACCCCGTCCAACCGGCGCGCATGACTTCCCTGCCCTCTGTAACCCCGCCCAGCGAGTCGATAAAACGGTGGTTCGGCGTCATCAACTCAACCAGTGCATCCACGTCCTGGCGGTTGATCGCCCCCGCAAAAGCTACTGCCACGCTCTCCGTCCGATTCGTCATGCCGCCATTGTACCCGCCCCGCCATCCTGCCCGCCCTGGAACCAAGACGCTGCCCGCTGCGTATGAGAGAAGAGCGGGGCGTCCTCGGTCTGGCTGACGAGGGCGGGTTTCCGTCGTCTAAGCTATTTTGTCTGCTTCACTCTATGATTTGCGTCTCTCGTTCCGGCAAGAGTGTGTTGCTATTCTGTCTTGGGAGGTTCTGGTGGCCGCATCACGCAAAAGCAAGAAATTCTGGATCTGGCTGATCGCCGGGATCGTTGTGGTGGTTGCGCTGCTGGGCTTCGGATTGGCGCGGTTGGTCTCGCGATCGTCCATTGACCCGAATAAGCTGGCCAAGGTGACACGTGGTGATGTGGCGCGCTCGGTGGTGGCTACGGGAAAGATTCAGCCGATCACCAAGGTCGAGGTAAAGTCGAAGGCCTCCGGCATCGTGGAAAAGCTCTACGTGGACATCAACAACCAGGTTCATAAGGGGCAGGAGCTGGCGCAGCTCGATCAGCAGGAAATCGTGGCGCAGGTAAATGCGCAGCGGGCGCAACTGTCTGCCGCCGAGGCCAACGTGGCCACCTATGAAGCCAATATCGAGCAGGACAAGGTCAACGCCAACGCTCCCGACCTGCCCATGTACAAGGCCACGCTGGATCGCAACCTGGAGATGCAGAAGGAAGGTGTGGTAAGCCGGCAGGCGCTGGACGACGCCAACAAGGATTACCTGGCCGCGCTCACCCGGCGCGACAACTCCAAGGCGCAGATCGGCGTGGATACGGCCCGCCTGAAGCAGGCGCGGGCGCAGGTGCAGCAGGCCCAGGCCGGCCTCCAGCAGCTTGAAGAGCAGTTGAGCTACACAACGATTGTGGCGCCGATGGACGGAGTGATTCTTTCGCGCGACGTGGAAATCGGCGACGCGGTCAGTTCCATCCTGGTGCTGGGTTCCACGGCCACGCTGGTGATGACCGAGGGCGACATCAACGAGGTGTATGTTCAGGGCAAGGTGGACGAAGCCGACATCGCGCACGTCTACATGGCGCAACCGGCGCGCATCAAGGTGGAGAGCTTCCGCGACCGCGTCTTCGATGGCAAGGTGACCAAGATTGCGCCGCTGGGCGTGGAAAAGGACAACGTGACCACCTTCGAGGTGCGCGTCTCCATCAACAATCCAGGGGGCGAGCTGAAGGCCAACATGACGGCCAACGCCGAGATCATCCTGGATGAGCACAAGGGCGTGCTGATGGTGCCGGAGAGCGCCGTCATGTACGACAACCAGAAGAAGGCCTCCGTGGAGATTCCCGACAAGAATCAGAAGGAAGGCAAGCGTAAGATTCCGGTCACGGTGGGATTGTCGAATGGCTCGGTCACCGAGGTTCTCAGCGGCCTGAAGGAAGGCGATCAGGTGGTGTTGCAGCAGTAAAGCAGGGACTAAGGGACTAGGGACTAGGGACTAGAAAAAGCTACTTTGTGACTTGTCAATTAGCGGATCTTCCATCTTTGATGTCCTTAGTCCCTCAGTCCCTAGTCCCTCGGTCCCTGCTTTTGAGAAAGGAGCACAATGAAGAAACTTTGGATTGCAGCGCTGGCAACGGCCGCGCTGGCGGCGCTTCCGGCGCTGGGCGCAGAAGCTACCTTTGACCGCACGCTCTCGGTCAGCGGGCGCGTTGAACTGTCGGTCTCGACCGGCTCAGGCAACATTCACATCACCCATGGCGCGGGCAACCAGGTGCATATCTGGGGCAAGGTGAAGTCCGGCTGGGGCAACGGCGGTTGGGGCAACGTAGAGGAAAAAGTCAAGGAGATCGCGGCTAACCCGCCCATCGAGCAGACGGGCAGCATCATCCGCATCGGCGGCCATCATGAGAACCTGCACAACATCAGCATCGACTATGAGATTCAGGCGCCGGAGAACGCTTATCTCGACGCCAGCTCCGGCTCGGGCGACATCCGTGTCGAGGGCGTGGGTGAGAACGCCAAAATCTCCACCGGCTCCGGCAACATTCACGCTACCGGCCTGCACGGTGGCTTCACGGTGGACACCGGCTCGGGCGATATCTATGCCGAGCAGATGGGTGTAGGCTTCATCAAGGCGCAGACCGGCTCGGGCAATATCGAACTGCGCAATCTGCGCGGCGGGCTGCGCGCGGGGACAGGGTCAGGGAACATCAAGGTGGGCGGAGCGCCGACGGCTGACTGGAAGCTGGAGACCGGCTCCGGCAACGTGGAACTCTGGCCGGGCAGCGCCGCGCTCACGCTGGATGCATCCACCGGCTCGGGTAGCGTTCACACCGATCAGGAAATGCTGACCCACGGCTCATCGGACCACCACCACGTCTCCGGCAAAATCAACGGCGGCGGACCCACGGTGCGCATCGAAACCGGCTCCGGCGACATTCGGGTGCATTGAGCAGACGTCATGGGTAAAGGGCTTGCGCCGGTGACATTGGACCCGGCGCAAGGTCGATCCTTGGACGAGGCTCTGGATTTCTCATTTTTGTGAGGGTTACGCCAGTTTTTCCATCGTTCGGCGTATGCGGTCGAAAACAATCTCAACTTGATTTATACTAAGTTTGAGGTCTACAGATGCTAACCGAAACCCAAATCGCGGATGTGTGGGAAGGCCAGGTTTCCGCCGAAGTACGGGCTTTGTATTTTGGCGACCTTGCGAGCGATTATGCCCGGCGCAAGCAGTGGATTACCGGTCTGTCATTCTTCCTGTCCTCAGGAGCTGCCGCCACTTTGATCGCCAAATTGCCGTTGTGGGTTCCTATCGTGCTCTCGATCATCGTGGCTGTCATTACCGCGTACGCAGTTGCGGTCAATTTGGATTCGAAGATAAGGACGATGGCAAAGTTGCACTACGCATGGAACCAGATCGGCAACGATTACCGGCGTTTGTGGAATCACACCTTTAGCGAAGAGGCCGAGTCCGAGCTTGCCGATATCCAGCGCCGCGAGATGGAGTTCTCCGAACTGGCGACAACCGACGCTCCCAACGACCCCAAGCGGATGTTGCGCTGGACCGATCAGGTGTTCAAACTTTATCGGCTGGAGATCGCATGAGCAGGACGGTTAATGCAGCAAAGGACAGTTGGCCTCCGATGCCTAAGCCGGTACCGCCGCCGCCTAAACCTCCTCCTCCTCCTCCGCCCCCGCCCCCGCCTCCTAAGAAGTAGGGAGACGTAAATCGCCTTGCTAGGCGAATGTTTTGGCCTCTATCCTCGATGGCCACGATACTCGACAGGTATAGCGAGCCGATTCCCGGCTTCGTTACACTGGAAGCATGGTTCGCATCCTTCGCCCGATCCCTGTCGAGCAACTGAAACTGCTGGTCTTCGATCTCGACGGCACGCTGATCGACTCCGCGCAGGACCTATGCAACAGCGTCAATGCGACATTGGCTCATGAGGGGCGTGAGCCGCTGCCGGATGAGGTGGTCGCGGGCTACATCGGCGATGGCGCCATCATGCTGATGCGGCGAGCACTATTTGGCCCGGATGCGACGGAAGTGGACGAGGAGTTGCTCTCGCGCGCCTATGCATTCTTTCTCGACTACTATCGCGAGCACAAGCTGGAC
>Ga0181520_10006313_pt1 | contig 18198 bp, 13 predicted proteins | sample PEATcosm2014_Bin_29_FD_132451 | JGI IMG/M metagenome (GOLD analysis project Ga0181520, IMG submission 132451) | Peatland microbial communities from MTU Mesocosm Facility, Houghton, MI, USA - PEATcosm2014_Bin02_30_metaG | ecosystem: Environmental > Terrestrial > Soil > Wetlands > Peat | place...
ATGTAAAAAGGCTTTTTATGTACCACGGCTCCGAACACAAATCCATTTATGCCTTTGAAGACGGAAAGAAGCTTGATTTCAAAAACATTTCCCCGTATTCCACGCGCCATCCGAGGTGCGGTACGGCCTTTATTATAGCAACACTTATAATAAGCCTGATAATTTTTGTGCTTTGTCTTCCGGCGCAGCTTAATCCTCTGCAGCGGATAATATTTGAGATACCGCTGCTTATACCGATTATTGCGATCTCTTATGAACTCCTGAAACTTTCCGACAAATTCAGGGACAACCCTCTGATGAAAATTGTTATAGCCCCGGGGCTTGCTTTTCAGCGGCTGACCACAAAAGAGCCGGATAAAAAAATGGTTGAAGTAGCGGTTAAATCACTGGAAACGGTTGTCAAACTCGAAATGGCATGGATTAAAAAGCAGCCGCGGTCAAAACAGGTAAAAAAATAATGATATTTGAAGGCAAGCTTGTCAAATTAAAAGAAGACTTTGAAAAGCTCAACCACGAACTTTCCGACACTTCCATTATTTCAAACAGGGAACTTTATTCCAAAAAGATGAAGCAGCACTCCGAGATGCGCCCCGTCATCGACAAATATGACGAATATTTAAAGGTGCAGTCAGATATTAAGGATTCCGAGGAGATATTAAAAAACGAAGCTGATGTTGAAATGCAGGAAATGGCAAAACAGGAGATGGCCGACAGCGCGGCCCGCCTTGTAAAGCTTGAAAAAGAGCTCGAAATACTGCTCATACCAAAGGATCCCAATGATTCAAAAAATGCCATTATGGAAATACGGGCCGGCACCGGAGGGGACGAGGCTGGGTTGTTTGCCGCTGATCTTTATAAAATGTACGCAAAATGGGCCGAAACACATAATTACAAAATTGATGTAATGGAATCGGCCCCGACGGAATTGGGCGGTTTCAAAGAAATAATATTTATGATGATAGGGCCCAATGCATTTGGAAAACTGAAATTTGAAAGCGGCGGCCACAGGGTTCAGCGCGTCCCGGACACTGAAACACAGGGAAGAATACACACTTCCGCGGCGACGGTAGCGGTGCTTCCGGAACAGGAAGAATTTGATTTTGAAATCAAACCGGAGGATCTTAAAGTGGAAGTATGCAGGGCCTCCGGAGCCGGCGGCCAACATGTAAACAGGACGGAATCCGCCGTAAGAATAGTTCACCTGCCAACCGGGCTCGAGGTAAAGTGCCAGGACGACAGGTCGCAGATAAAAAACAAGGAAAAGGCCATGAAAATCCTGCGAGCCCGCGTAAAGGACAGGCTGGAAAGCGAAGAGAAGGCGAAGCTTGACTCCACAAGGCGTGCCCAGATAGGTTCCGGCGACCGCAGCGAAAAAATCAGGACCTATAATTTTCCGCAAAACAGGGTGACGGACCACAGAATAGGGCTCACAATTTATAATCTTGACCGCGCAATGCAGGGCGAAATAGACGAATTCATAGTTAAACTGGCTGAAGAGAATAACGCGAGAATTCTTCAGCAATATTGAGTTTTTAAGCCTGCAGGGGGATTTGATATGGAACAACCGGACGAAAAATTCCTGGCTTCAGTCATTTCACAGGACATGGCGAAAATGCGCGAGGCCCTGGAAGCCGGAGCCGATATAAACTGCAGGGACATGTCCTCGCCAAACAAATTTACCGCCCTTCTGTTTGCTTCCCGCACCGGAGAGTCCGGCATTATCGACGAACTCATAAAAAAAGGCGCTGATGTAAATCTTGCCGACTCAACCGGTTTTACCCCGCTTATGGGCGCCGCGTGGTTTGGCAAAAGCGGGGCCCTTTTGTCGCTTATAAAAGCAGGCGCATTTATTGACGCGGTAAACCAGAACGGCAATACGGCAATGATGGAGGCCGCTTCAATGGGACATGTACACATAGTAGCCGACCTTATAAAGTCCGGAGCAAGCCTTACAAAAATAAATTATTCAGGCAAAAGTGTCCATGATATCGCGAGGCCCGGCGACATGAGGGCCATGCTTCACCGTGATACAGGCTTTATTGTTGATATGAAGATACGTCTGAAAAAATTATTGTGGAAATTCGGTTCGCGATGACCTTTTCAGAAGCTATTTTTAATTCTTCAAAAAAACTGTTTAAGCGCGCCCGTTCCCGTTTCAAAGCCCGCCTTGAAGCCGAACTGTTGATGATGAACGCCGCCGGTTTTACAAGGGAAAAATTATATATGTCTTTGAGGGACGCGGTTCCGGTAAAAATACTGAAAAAATTCAAAAAGACGGCCGTGAAAAGGTCGCTCGGATTTCCACTGCAGCTGATAACCGGAAGAGAAAGTTTCTTCGGAAGGGATTTTGCCGTAAAAAACGGGGTACTCATACCAAGGCAGGACTCGGAGGCGCTGATAAATGCCGTATTATCGGCCGGGGCGAAATTGCCGCCGGGAGCAATAGCGGCTGATTGCGGCTCGGGAAGCGGGATTCTTGCCATAACTCTTCTGAAGGAGCTTCCGGCCATCTCAAAATTCCACTGTTTTGATATCAGCAGCCGCGCAATCAATCTTACAGCCGCAAATGCAGGATTACACGGCGTTGCTTCAAGGATAGGCCTTATAAAAGGCGATTTTATAAGGCTGGCGCCCCTTTTAAGGACCAAATTTGACCTTATCGTGTCAAACCCCCCATACATTAAAAAAAGCGGCCTTAAAAGCCTTCAGAAAGAGGTTTTATTTGATCCATTAAAGGCGCTTTCAGACGGTGGAGATGGATACGGATTTTACCGGAAATTCGCCTTAATTTGCCCCGCGTTGATCAATAATAACGGATTTATGGCCGTGGAAATCGGAAACAAAATGGGAAATGGAGTGAGAAGCATATTTTTAAAAGCCGGATGGAAACAGTCCGCCTCTTTTAATGATGCGTCGTGCAGGGAACGAGCCCTTATTTTTACACCTCCACAAAACCAGCGTTAATCTTTGGGTTTAACAAAATGCCGGATTGTGTTATTATTTAAATAGCTTTTAAATTATTTAAGGCGCCGGTTTAAGGTTTTTTTTGGCCTTACCAGGCGGCGAAAACAGGATTTTTAGGAGCTTTATGAAGCATGATTTTATTCATCTTCACCTGCACACCAAGTATTCAATGCTTGACGGTATGTGCAAATTTGAAGATATAATCGAGGCATGCAGGGCAAATTCAATGCACGCGTGCGCCATAACCGACCACGGCTATATGTACGGGGTTGTTGAATTTTATTCCAGCCTTTCTTCAGCGGGGTTAAAGCCTATAATCGGGCTTGAAACTTACGTGGTTGATGATATCCGGCAAAAAACAAGGGAAAAGTCACATCTTATCCTGCTTGTTAAGGACGAAGAGGGGTATAAGAATCTTCTTAAAATCGCTTCATTCGCGGCAACAGAAGGTTTTTATTACAAACCTTCTGTTGATAAGAAATTTCTTTCGGATCATTCAAAGGGATTGATTGCCCTGAGCTCATGCCTGCAGGGTGAAATTTCCAATAAGCTTGTAAACAATAACACCGAAGGCGCTATTATAAGCGCCGGCGAATACCTGAAGCTGTTCGGGGAAGGCAATTATTACCTTGAAATACAAAATCACGGGCTTGCGGAAGAAATAGTAATGAACCGGGGTTTAAAGGATATAAGCGCCAGGCTTTCAATACCGCTGGTTGCCACAAATGACGTGCATTACATGACAAAGGACGACGCGAAGGCACAGGACATACTGCTGGCCATCAAGACCGGGAAAAAGCTTGACGACGCGGACAGGCTCTCTTTCAAGACAAGCGAGTCATATTTTAAGAATTACGAGGAAATGCTCAAAATTTTTCCTTTTGACAGCGATGCCGTTTCCAGGACAATTGAAGTGGCCTCAAAATGCAATTTCGAGCTATCAATAAACAAAAAGACTTATATGCCCTCATATTCAATAGAAGGCGCGGCCACCCACGACGAATACTTCGAAAAGATGGTACGCGGAGCCTTTGCCCTGAAATTCCCGTCGCCGACAAAAGAATACAATGACAGGCTTGATCATGAAATAGCCGTGATAATAAAACTCGGCTACGCCGGTTATTTTCTCATAGTCAGGGACATTGTGGACCACGCAAGGCAGGTAAAAATTCCGGTTGGGCCTGGCAGGGGAAGCGCGGCAGGATCTCTGGTTTCATACGTACTGGGCATCACCTCAATTAATCCCATAAAATACGGCCTGCTTTTTGAGCGTTTTTTAAACCCGGAACGTGTATCGCCGCCGGATATAGACATGGATTTTTCCGACGAGGGCAGGGACGAGATAGTAAAGTTTATCATGAACAAGTTCGGCAATGACAGGGTGGCACAGATAGTGACTTTTCAGCAGTTAAAACCCAAACAGGCCATAAAAGATGTGGGCCGTGTCCTTGATATTCCGCTTGTAAAAGTTAACACCCTTTCCAAAATGGTGCCGGACGGCCCCAAGATAAGTTTTAAAGAAGTATTAAAAGACGACAGCTTCAGGTCGTTCACCGCGTCGGAAACATGGACCGACGAAGTCCTGAATTACGCCCTCAAAATAGAAGGCATGCTCCGCCAGGATTCCACCCACGCGGCGGGCGTTGTAATTGCGCCTTCAAAACTCACGGACTTTGTGCCGCTGGCAATACCAAAAGATGAAGAAGGCAAGGCCTCTGCGGATCTAAGTTATATGACACAGTACCAGATGGAATCGCTCGAAAAAATAGGCCTTATAAAATTTGACATACTGGGTTTAAGGAACCTTCAGGTTATACAAAGGACCATAGATATGGTAAAGCGCACACGGGGCGAGGATGTGGTTCTAAAGGAAGATGATTACGCCGACCCTGAAGTTTACGCCCAGCTCTCCGCGGGCAACACGCTCGGCGTCTTCCAGCTGGAAAGCGACGGAATGCGTGACATACTTGTAAAAATGAAGCCCACCCAGTTTGAGGAAATTGTGGCGATAAACGCCCTTTTCAGGCCGGGCCCGATGAAAATGATAGATGAATATATAAAATGCAAAAAAGGGTTAAAGCCCATAACTTACGACCTGCCGGTGCTTGAAAAAGTGCTCAAGGAAACTTATGGGATAGCGGTTTATCAGGAACAGGTCATGCAGATAGCAGTAGAAGTGGCGGGCTTCTCGGTGGCCAAGGCCGATAATTTACGGCGCGCCATGTCAAAGAAAAAAGAAAAGGAAATGGCGAAAATCCGCGTGGAGTTCATGGCCGGCGCGGCGCTTAAAGGGGTTCCCGAGGATAAAGCCGGCGACCTTTTTGAAAAACTGGACCAGTTTTCACAGTACGGGTTCAACAAATCACACGCGGCCGCGTATGCCGTGCTTTCTTATCAGACGGCTTATCTTAAAACGCATTATCCGGGTGAATATATGGCCGCGCTTCTTACAAGTGTGATGGATAAAAATGACAAAACAGCTTTTTATATAGACGACTGCAGGATAAACGGACTTAAAATACTCTCGCCGGACATCAATAAAAGCGAAGTCACTTTTTCAGTTGAAAAAAATATGATAAGATACGGCCTCGGAGCGGTAAAAAATGTCGGGATAGGCGCCGCCGAAGAGATAATAGCGCAGAGGATGGAAGGGGGCGGATATAAGGACATTTTTGATTTTTGCCGCCGCGTAAACAACAGGATAGTCAATACAAAGACGATAGAGAGCCTTGTAAAAGCCGGGGCCTTTGATTATACCTACCCTGGCCGGGCGGCTGTTTATGCCTGCATTGACAGTGCCATGAAAAAAGGCGAAAACGCCCAGAAAGACAAGGCAATGGGGCAGTTCAGCCTCTTTGACGGATCTCCGGAAGAAACACAGATGCCCGACGTCCAGGAATGGCCGGAGAGCGCCCTGCTTACATATGAAAAAGAAGTGCTTGGCACATATGTGTCGTCGCATCCGCTCACAAAATATGAAAAATTGCTGAAAAATTTCGCCACGCCGGTAAAGGAATTAAAGAAAAGAAACGAAAACGGCAATGTCATAGTGGGCGGCATCGTCCATTCAACGGCCCATAAAGTAAATTCAAGAAACGAAAATACGGTTCATTTTGTCCTTGAGGATATGACCGGTGAAATACCGGTTATTGCCACGGAAAAATCCCTTAAGGAGAAACAGCAGGCCTTCGAGGACAACATGATGTTCATGGTGCGCGGCAGAATAAGCTATTATTCGGACAACCCGGTAATATTCCTTGAAAGCCTCATAGCGCTTGACGAAGCCTATTCCAAGCTTGGAAAATTTCTTCATCTGAAAATGCGCGAAGTGGGTATGGATGAAGCTACCACAAAGGAAATATACTCCATATTTGAACACAATAAAGGGGAAACAACAGTGGTGCTGCATATTATCTCAAAGGAAGGCAAGGAACTTGAGGCGGTCCTTTCCGGCGATATGAAGGTCAACGTCACAGAAGATATAATAAAACGCCTCGAGGCCATTTCAGGGCCCGAACACGTGTGGCTGTCGTGGAAAAAATGAGACCAAAAGCCATATTCGTTTACCGTGTGTTCTTTTTTGTAATGCTTATATTTATATCTTCGTGCGTTTCCATGGGAAGCAGATACGCCGGGGCCCAAAAAACCGTAACTATTACCGCCGACTCCCTGAAATCAAGGGAATCCGGCAAGTACCAAAAAGAACAGGATGACGCTGATACCGTTCCTTCAAAAGTAATATTTCTAAAAGTTCTGCTGGCTTCAGGCAGGGATGGTTTTAATATAACTTCAGACAGCAACGCCTCTGTTCAGGGAACAAACATAGCAGGATCAAAGGGATTTACAATAAGCCGGGATGCCGACGGATCTATTATAGCCAACGGCGCAAAGACGGCGGTTAACAGGATAGAAATAATTCCTTCCTCGAGCCCGTTAAAATATAACAGGAAGCCGTACCGCGGGTCGTTTATAATTTTTTCGGGCCAGGGGATAATGATGCTTGTCAATAAGGTTGAACTGGAGCAATACCTTTACGGCGTGCTTCCGTTTGAGGTTTCCACAGGCTGGGAAGAGGAAGTCTTAAAGGCGCAGGCTGTCGCCGCGAGGACATTCGCCATTTACAACAAACTAAAGAACAAGACCCCGGAATACGACCTTGATTCAAATGTAAATTCACAGGTTTACGGAGGAACGGGCAAAGAAACCCCCTCTACCAACGCCGCCATTGACAGGACGGCCGGCGAAGTGCTCGCGTATAACGGCGAGGTGATTCAGGCATTTTTCCACGCCAATTCGGGGGGGCGGACGGCATCTTCACTCGAAGTGTGGGGAGGCGCCCTTGATTATCTTCCGAGCGTTGACGACCCTTATTCGGCAAAAGGGCGCGGCTATAAATGGTCCGCGGAAATATCAAGGGAAAAGCTTTCTTCCATGGCCGCAAAAGCGGGTTTTAAAGCCGGAACAGTTTACGAACTTTTTGTGCAGGATAAGACGGAAAGCGGAAGGGTTAAAACCCTGAAGCTTAAGGGTTCCGAGGGTGAGTACGTGATAAAGGCAAAGGACCTGCGGGCAGCGGCCGGCGTTGACCAGATACGTTCCACAAATTTCACTGTTGCCAGCCAGTCCGATTCGTTTGTTTTTGAAGGGCTTGGCTGGGGACACGGAGTCGGCATGTCGCAGGAAGGCGCCAGGGAAATGGCTGATGAAGGATGGACATACAAACAGATTTTAATGTATTATTACAAGGGCGCTAAACTAAAAAAGATTAAAATTGAATAATCAAATAAGGAGTGATAATGGCGGCTCCAGGAGGCAATTCAAAGTTCTACATAAGGCTCTTTGCCGCCGTTCTTTTATTATCCGCCTCTTTATACCTGCTTTCCGGCTCAATATCCGGGCTTTTTTCAGACAAGGTTTTTAGGGAAAAACTTGACGCTGTACTTCCGTCTTCGCCGGAAGCCGCGGATCTTTCAAGCACATATGTAGGCCTTTCCGCAATTGTGGATCCGGAAATGGATAAAAAATGGACCTGCGACGAACTCAACAGGCTCTCGGAAGGATTAAAGGTTTTTATAGGGGACGAGGCTGATCCGGAACTTATAATAAAAAAATACAACGATTATTTTTTCGATACGCTTAGTTTTCGTTATGATGAAAAGTATAACGCGCTCCTGGCGGGAAAACAGGAAGGAGCGGGCCCGGACCTTGAGGACGCGATAAATTACGAGTCGGCATACAGGGTGCTTAAAAGCAGGCACGGCATCTGCCTGAGCCTGTCAATGATATACCTGGTTATGGCCGAAAAATTGAAAATTCCGATATACGGGGTCGTGCTTCCCGGCCATTTTCATGTGCGATATCAGGACAACTCTCACAGCTCTATAAACGCCGAACCAACCAGCGGCGGCTCGAACCAGTATAATAATTTTGAATATTTTGATTATAAGGGAAGGTTTGGCATAGAAACAATAGACGAAAACAGGGCTATTTACAACAAGACGCTTTCAAAATATGAAACGATCGGCGTTCTATTAAATAATTTTTCCGACATTCTTATAAGAAAAGGTGAATACAGAAACGCGAAACTGATGCTTGAAAAATCGGTTTTAATGGCTCCGGGCCTGGCCGAGAGCCATGACAATCTGGGGCTGGTTCTTTATGTTGTGGGGGACCGTGCCGGAGCAGAAGCGCAATTTAACGCGGCGCTGGCTATACTGCCGGAGGATAAAACAGCATCGGGGTATCTTGAAAAATTAAGCAAAGGCGGAAATCTTTGACAGTCGCGCGTAAAATAATGGAGGTTTTATGAAAAAAACAATGTTCTGTCTGTTTATAACAGCGCTTTTTGCCTGCCATGTTTTGGCAGGCGCCGTGCTGTTTAGGGACCTGAAGGGGCACACAACGTCTGTTTCCGGAGTGGATTTTTCGCCGGATTCGAACTACCTTGTATCAAGCGATCTTTCCGGCATGGTTAAAATATGGGATGTAAACTCCGGCTCGGCGCTCTTATCAGTCGAGCACGGCATGCCGGTCGAAGCCGTAAATTTCTCGCCAACCGGAAAAATATTTGCTACAGCGGCAAGGGACGGCTCGGTGAAATTATGGCAGCTTGTCAACGGCTCACTCATAAAAACTTTTGACGACCTTAAAGAAACCGCCTTCAGCCTTTCTTTTTCTCCTGACGGAAAATTTCTGGCATCGGGAAGCAACGGTAAAATTGTAACATGGTCGGCGGCGGAGCTCAAAAAAACCGGAGAAATAGGCCTTCCGGGATGCTGGGCAAGAAGCGTAAAATTTTCCGGAGACGGAAAGTATCTGGCATCTTCATGCGGAAACGGCGTAAAGATATGGGATATTAACCACAATGATTTGATATCAAGGCTGCTGGGAACCGGAGGCGTATCATACAATGAAAAGAGAACCCTTGACTTCGGCTCAATGGTATACACATGCGCCTTTTCGCCTGATTCCGAATATATAGCGGCGGCAGGCGAAGGCGGCCTCATAAAGATATGGCGTTCCGAAGACGGCTTTCTGGCCGGCACAATAACGGCGCATGATGGGATAATATGGACGCTTGCTTTTTCAAAAGAAGGAAAACTGCTGGCTTCAGGCGGAGCGGATCATCTCATAAAGATATGGGATGTAAAAACATGGAAGATAAAGGATACAATCGCCGGGCAGGAAGACGAAGTGTATTGCGTGGCCTTTTCGCCGGCGGGAATCAGGCTGGCCGGCGCAAGCAGGGATATGCTTTTGCGGATATGGGACCTTCCACACGGACCGAATCCGGAGCTGATTAGAAACGCTGTGATTATATCTATCATGGCAATTCTGGCGGCGCTGGCCGGTTCATGGCGCGCGTCAATCCGCAGGGTAAACAGGCTAAAGGTTAAAAACTGGAAACCTTAGCCCGTGAATTTTTAATGGCTTTACAATTATTTGTGGAAAGTATATAATTGCTTACGTTGCCGTATTTTGAAGGCTTTAAATAAAATATATACGGGGTTTCATGGAAGAACTGACAGCTTCAATGTTATCAAACATTCAGATTTTTTACAGGGAAGGCCGTGAAATCGCGAGATGGATTTATAACGACAACGGCACCATTAAAAAAGAGGGCAAAAAAGTAAGCGGCATTGTACGGATGTACCACCCTGCGGGAATGCTTGCCTCTGAAATGACCTACAAAAACGGCGAACTTAACGGGCGCTACCTTCTTTTATCCGAGCAGGGGCGCATAGAAGAAGAAGGTTCCTTTAAAAACAACGATCTTGACGGATCGTGGAAGCAATATTACGACACCGGTTCGGTTAAACTGGAAGGGGTTTTCAGGTCCGGAAAAAGGAACGGTTCTTTCAGGCTCTATTATACCAACGGCATGCTGCAGGAAGAAGAGACTTACATAAACGGCCAGCTTGAGGGATTTGTAAAAGATTTTTTTGAAACCGGCCGTATAGAAACAGAAGCATGTTATAAGAAAGGCAAACTCATCCTTTTAAGGCAGTTTGACATAAACGGCTCCCTGACAAAAGAGGAAAAATACTAATGCGCGGTTTTATCATCGCGCTGGCTGCAATTATAATATTTTATCCCGCGTCCATAAAAGCCGATGAAACGCTTCCTTTGGACACAAGCGGCACTGCTGCAGTGGAAGAACCCGGGCTTCCGGTAATATCAAATGAGCCCGAGATGCCCGATGTGCAGGAAGGCTTAAACGGCACAGAGCCGGCGCTGCCTTCGCAGCCATCGGCCCGGTCCGATACCGGCACAACTCAGGCCACACAGTCCATACAGGCCTCGGGCGAGTCAGCGGCGGATATGGTTTCAGGGACACCCTCGGCGCTTACAAAAAGTGCGGCTTTAAAATCATCAGACAAGCCTCAAAAATCCACTGATGAAGGCAAAAAACTTTTTGCTTCGGGAAAGGCCCTGTATAAAGCCGGAAAATTCGAAGAAGCGATTGTCAACCTGCAAAAAGCCCTCTCTGTTTATACTAAAAGCACGGCGCCGAGGCAGCTCACCGATCTTATTTCATCCTGCAACTCAAAAATTAAAAAGAAACAAATGCAGATAGACTCTCTTAATCAGGCTGCGGATAAATCATACGCGGCCGGTGAATATAAAAAGGCCATGGGAAACTGGCAAAAAATTATAACAATCGACCCGTCAAACACGGATGCGGCCGCAAAAATATTAAAAGCCGCAGCGGACCTTAAGACTGCCTGCGACACACTAAAAGCGGCTTCGCAAAGCAGCCTGGCGGACGGCAATGTCGTGGACGCCGCTGATAAAGTGCGCAGGTTAAAGGCCCTTGACCCGTCCAATCACGAAGGCGATGACCTGCTTAAATATATGGAACCCCAGATAAAAGCCGCCTCCAAAAAACTCGAAATTGAGGCGATAGAGGACTACACTTCAAAAAAATACAACGAGGCAATCGCTGTCTGGCAAAAGATGCTGATACTCAATCCGGCAGACACGGAACTTTCAGGCAAGATTGAAAAGACAAGGGAAAAACTAAAAAACATTGATTCCATGACGAACAACAGATAACCGCGTTATTAATCCCGGCAACCGCGGTTATTTTAACAACCAAGGAGTGAATTTTTGAGATATGCGGTAATCTCCGACATACATTCCAACATCGAGGCCTTCGAAGCTGTCGCCGCTTACCTTGACAAAAACCCGGTGGACAGCATAATTTCATGCGGTGATATAGTCGGATACGGGCCTTCGCCTTCGGAATGCGTTAAAAAGGCTTTGTCAATAAAAAATTTCCGCTCTGTGGCGGGGAATCACGACGCGGCTGCTGCCGGCAAAATACCCGCTGACGGTTTTAACGCGGATGCACTTGCAAGCCTTGAAATAAATAAAAAACTGCTGGGAAAAGATGATCTGAAATATTTGTCTTCGCTGCCTGAATATATAAGCGAAAACGACACGCTCTTTGTGCACGGCTCGCCCAGAAAAAAACTCACAGAATACCTTTTTCTTATGGAAAAATTTAAATCCAATATAAGCGCTTTTAATGAATCTGTTTGTTTTATCGGCCACACCCATCATCCTTTGATTTACCAGTTCAACACTCTGACAGGGGCCGACACTTTCATTAATATCGAAGAGGATTCAGAAATGTACACTTTGGCCGAAGGAAAAAAGTATATAATCAATGTCGGGGCTGTCGGGCAGCCCAGGGACGGCAAGGCTTCCGCCTGCCTTACTTTTTACGATTCAAAGGTAAAAACCTTTAATTTTAAAAGGATCCCCTACGATGTCCCGGCTGTACAGGCTAAAATGAAAAAACTCGGCATGCCGGAAGCGCTTATAACAAGGCTCTCTTCGGGCTACTAAAACCGGGCTTATAATTTGTTGCGCAGTAAGGCTAAAATATGTTAATATAATATGGTAATTTACAAAATAAGAGGAGGTTTTTTAATGAAACGTCTCTTTGCCGCGTTTAAAACACTCTTTATATTCATTATACTAATAATCATACCCGCGTTCATATGGTCGCAGGACGCAGGTCAGAACGAAGACTATATAGACGGGGATACCGTCCAGAAACATGACACGGGCGACATGCTTGATTCCGGCCTTGTAAATAAAGTTGAAAAACCCACGGCCGTTCCCACGCCTTTTCCGACAGCCGTCCCGACTGCGCCGGAGGCGACAGAACCTCCTACAGCCGTTCCGACTGCCGTCCCCACAAAAAGGCCGACACCAAAACCGACGCCCAGGCCTGTTATAAAGAAAATCGTACAAAAAAAGCAGCGCGCGCCTGAACCGACACTGGTTCCTACGCCGATTCCCCAGGCGCCAAAAAGGGCGGCTGAATTTTCTGTAATACAGGCAACCGCTGATGAACTTGCTAAGCCCAGGGGATTATCCAATTATTTCGGGATTTTTGACCGTGACCGTAAGTTCAGGCTCATGTTCACCCTTCAGAATACCGGCGAAATGCCCTCGCTATATACCGGCGCCACGCTCAAAAGCGGCAATTCAAGCATAATAATTTCCGAACCGGTCAAAGACATGCAGACGGTTCTGCCAGCCGATAAAAGGGAAATTAATTTTGACATACTGATAATGGCCGCTTACAGCGGCGATCCAAAACTGCCGCTGACGCTGAATATAAAAGCGGCCGGCTTTGAACGCGATTATCCGCTTGACATTTATGTCGAGCCGGAAAACCCATACACCTTATATTACATCGGCGGCATTATACTGCTGCTGATAATTATTCTTATTATGATACTTACAAGAAGGCGCAGCAAAACCGGCAAGGATGATGATTTTGAAATAAAGTAAGGCCGCAGCTTTCTTTAAGTAAACAAACCGGCTTTTATTCCCGTAATTTTATTGCTTATATTCCAAAAGGAGAAAACCATGTTTGAATTTATTACAAAAATATTCGGGTCAAGGAACGAGAGGGAAATGAGGAAAATGGACGCGGCCGTGGAGCTTATTAATTCCATGGAAGCGGACCTTGTAAAACTCACAGATGAACAGCTCAAGGAAAAGACCGTTGAATTCAAGGCGCGGCTTGCGGCCGGCGAGACCCTTGACGACATCCTGCCGGCGGCTTTTGCCGTGGTAAGGGAAGCGTCAAAAAGGGTGATGGGGCTGCGCCATTTTGACGTACAGCTCATGGGAGGAATGGTACTGCACAGCGGGAAAATAGCCGAAATGCGCACCGGCGAAGGTAAAACCCTGGTGGCGACGCTGCCTGTTTACCTTAACGCCCTTACGGGCAAAGGCGTGCATGTTGTAACCGTCAATGATTATCTGGCCCAGCGCGACTCGCTTGGAAAGGGGAATTTCAAGGGCATGGGAAATATTTATTCTTTTCTCGGGCTGACGGTAGCCTGCATTACGAATGATTCGTCCACACAGGACCGTCAGGCGGCATACGCCGCGGATATAACTTACGGCACCAACAATGAGTACGGCTTTGATTACTTAAGGGACAATATGGCCGTTTATCCGCAGGAGCGCGTCCAGAGAAACCTGAATTTTGCGATAATCGACGAAGTTGACTCCATCCTTATAGACGAAGCAAGGACGCCGCTTATAATTTCCGGGCCGGCTGAGGAATCAACGGAACTTTATTACAACATTGACAGGATAATACCGAAGCTTTTCAAGGAAAAGGACTACCAGATCGACGAAAAAGCGCATACCGCTTTTTTGACCGAAGACGGGGTAACAAAATGTGAAACGCTTCTTAACAAACCGAACCTTTATGAGCCGCAGAACATTGAGATAATTCACCACATTAATCAGGCGCTGAAGGCGCACGTACTTTTCATACGCGACAAGGATTACATAATAAAAGACGGCAAAATTGTCATTGTCGACGAATTTACAGGAAGGCTTATGCCGGGGCGCAGGTGGTCGGACGGGCTGCACCAGGCTGTCGAGGCAAAGGAAAGGGTTAAAATAGAGCGCGAAAACCAGACTCTTGCCACCATCACTCTGCAGAACTATTTCAGGATGTACTCAAAGCTCGGCGGAATGACCGGAACGGCCCTTACTGAAGCCGAGGAGTTCTGGCAGATATACAAGCTTGATGTGCTTTCCATTCCCACGAACCAGCCAAATGTGAGGATAGACTCCGCCGATGTCATTTATAAAAATGAACGCGGTAAATTCAAGGCAATAGCGCAGGAAATAATAGACCGCCACAAGCTCGGACAGCCTGTTCTTGTCGGTACGACTTCAATTTCGAAAAACGAACTGTTAAGTGAAATACTCAACAAACGAGGGATAAAGCACCAGCTATTAAACGCCAAGAATCATGAACGCGAGGCCGAAATAGTGGCCATGGCAGGGCAAAAAGACGCTATCACGGTATCAACCAATATGGCGGGCCGTGGAACCGACATCGTGCTGGGAGAAGGGGTAAAAGAACTCGGCGGCCTCTATGTTATAGGCACCGAGAGGCATGAATCAAGGCGCATAGACAACCAGTTAAGGGGGCGCTCCGGCAGGCAGGGCGATCCCGGAGAAACCCGTTTTTTTGTATCACTTGAGGATGACCTTATGCGCATCTTCGGCTCCGAGAGGATAAAAGGGATAATGGAATCCATCGGTATGACAGAGGATGAGCGTGTTGAGCATCCCTGGATATCAAAATCCATAGAACGGGCACAGAAGACGGTAGAAGGCCATAATTTTTCAATAAGGAAACACCTGCTTGAATATGATGATGTTCTTAATAACCAGCGTTCGGTCATATACGGCCGAAGGGTGCAGGTTCTTGAGGGGCAGAACCTGAAAAATACCGTACAGGAAATGCTTTCGGAAGTGGTGAAAGATATTGTATATGAAATCGCTCCGGAAAAAACATACCCTGAAACATGGGATTTTGACATGCTTGCCGAAAGGACGAAAAGCCAGTTCGGCACCGAGTACAAATTAGACAAAGACAAAGTGGACCTTACGCAGCTGACAAAATCCATACTGGAAGAGGATATTTACAATACGCTTGTAAAGGAATATGACAAAAAGGAGGAATCGCTCGGGGCCGAACTTATGAGGGAAATCGAGCGCAATATAGTCCTCCAGGTTGTCGATACAAAATGGCGCGAGCATCTTTACGCTATGGACCAGCTCAAAGAAGGCATAGGACTCAGGGCATACGCGCAAAAGGACCCTCTTCTGGAATATAAAAAAGAAGGTTTTGGATTCTTCCAGGCAATGATTGTGTCAATGGAAAGCGAAGTTGTGGAATTTCTGTTCAGGGTAAAGGTAGTCGATGAATCGCAGTTAAAGCGCAAACAATACGCCTCGGACAAAATAAAGGAATCACGGCCGGAATTTACCCTGCCTCAGGCCGCGGGGGAACCTCTGCCCATGGAGCAGAGAGAAATGTATACCAACTCGCCCGAGGGGCCAAAAGTGGAAACATACCGCAGGGACCAGCCAAAAGTGGGACGCAATGACCCGTGCCCTTGCGGTTCCGGCAAAAAATATAAAAAATGCTGCGGCCAAAACGAATAACGGCTTTTTCATATTAACGGCGCATTAATGAGAAAATAATTGAATATTTTGCCTGTTTGATGTATATTTTTACAAATATTATTGCGCCGGGGGTGTTTAATGAAAAAAATATTTTTCATTGCCATATTAGCCGTTTTTTTTATCCCAATTTTACTCTTTGCCGCACGGCAGAATTCATCTTCCATAGCCTTTGTTAATGATTTCAAGGGCGGTTGTTTAATAAAACAGGGGGCTGACGCGGATTGGGCGGGTGTTTATCAGAACATGCCCGTATATGAAGGCGATGAATTAAAAACAAACCCTGGAAGTTTTGTTGAAGTTGTCTTCGATGACGCCACAATAATCAGGCTTGACCAGAGCTCGACATTAAAGGTGGCCCGGCTGCAGCGCGACAATCTGACCGGAATATCAAAAACCGTCTTTAACCTTACTATAGGAAAACTAATGGCTGTTGTAAATAAGCTTGCCAATCCGCAATCCTCATTTGAAATACATACAAAAATGGCCATAGCGGCCGTAAAAGGCACGTCTCTTGATATAAACTCGCTTGAGGACAGCTCGCTGCTCGGAGTATTTGAGGGCTCCGTAAAATTTACAGATCAATCCGGTAATAACGGAGTTACTGTCGGTGAAGGCAGCGAATCTGAAACAGACGCTTCAGGCAGGCCGCATGACCCGGAAAAGCTGAAAAAACTTCTTGCCGACTCGGATACGCTGAACGGGCTCAGAGATGCCATTGAAAAAATAAGGCATGAGAGGGGCAACAGGAATGGCGGAATAGGGACGGTAGACGGGTACAAAACAGGCAACAGCGCGCAGGACGAACTTGACTCCACGCTGCGGGATGAGATAAGAAATGTAAGGAATAAGGATTTCAGGGACATGAAATTCGCCAGCAACGAGGTAAAAGCCGACCAACTGGCCGGAAAAACAATGCTTAATGTAAACGGTGACAGGGTGCGCTTTGAAGAATATATTGTCCGGCCGGAAAAACTTATTACAGATACTTTTGAAAACTCCGAGGTTATTTATTATAATTTTACCTTGCTGGCAGGGAAGATCAGCACAATGGTGCGTGATTTTGAATTCAATTACGCGCTGCCTGCCGTCATTCCGGAGAATTACTGGTATTCTTTCTGGCCTCAGGTACCGGCTAATTACAAAATATGGGAACAAACTACCTATTCCAATGGACAGGATAATGTAGTCCAGTATATAGGTTACAACGCGCCAATGGATGCTTCCGCCTGGACAGAAAGCACAACCACCGGACAGGTTCTTACAGAGAGCCTTAATACACTTTCTGTAAACGGAAATTATAAGGAATACAGTGTTTATAACGGGGTTGATACGGCATCTTCAACATTTGGTTACGAAATGTTAAAAGACACTAATAATGACCTCACATTCACCAACAATCCGGGGACGCATTTAACTTTCACCCCGTATTCTGAAGTTATAACCGGAAGTTCAGCTTATAACACAGGCATTACCAAATACTATAATGACGGTTCCACCCTGACGTTTAATTATTATTTTATAAATAATTACGGAAAATCAATTCAGCCGCCCCAGGATTATCAGGATCTTATGAATATTGCGATTAATACCAATGTGGAGCTTCAGATAAAATCGAGTGATTTCCAGCTGCCGTCGATTGATATTGTCTCCAAATACCTGTGGTGGACATACCTGAATCCTGAAAACACGGACCAGAACAGGGCCGAGTTTACCGAACCGGCGCCTTAACTGTATGCTGAATAAAACAAATAAATAAAGGAGCATCCCCAAAACATGAAAAGAATACTTTTGCCATTGATTATAATATTTTTCACAGCAACCGCGGCTGTCTGCGACCCGTTCTGCATTTGCTTTCCGAATTGTTCCAAAACTTTCGACCTCTCGGGATCGCTTACGTATCCCTCAATAGTATCGAATTATTCAACTCCTCAGACACAGCTTGGCGGTTCGGCGGATATGACGGCTTCCGCGATGTTTAATACCGATATTCTGCCAAACTTGTGGTTTGTCCCGCTTATTACGGCTGATTTTTCCAATACGGCGCAGCCGCTGAATATTGATGATGAAAGATTTCTTTTTACCGAATGGCTGGATGTTTTTTCTGTTTATGGAGTTAATTACGACATTACAAAGGAATGGACCCTGAAATTGCGGGGGCTTTACCGCACTGATTTCTCGAAACAATCAGCCGATGAACAAATGGGGCTA
>Ga0181520_10006316_pt1 | contig 18194 bp, 14 predicted proteins | sample PEATcosm2014_Bin_29_FD_132451 | JGI IMG/M metagenome (GOLD analysis project Ga0181520, IMG submission 132451) | Peatland microbial communities from MTU Mesocosm Facility, Houghton, MI, USA - PEATcosm2014_Bin02_30_metaG | ecosystem: Environmental > Terrestrial > Soil > Wetlands > Peat | place...
AAAAAATGTCTGACACTTTGAAATGCCCCAAATGCGGGGAGGAAAATCCGTCCGGAAACAGGTTCTGCGACAGCTGCGGAGCAAAGCTTTTACAGGCCGCGGCGCCGGCACCTTCAAGGGAATAGGCGGCAAAACCGGCTGATAAGAAAAAATTAAAGGTTCCGGCGAAAGATTTTAAAGCGGCCGGGGTTTCCGGTGCCGTTTATGAAGGCGCTGACGCGGTTTCGGCTCCGGCGGGCTCGATTTTTCTTAACTGGGAAACAATCGCGTGGGTAATTATCATAATCGCATCATTCGCCTTAAGGTTCGCGGTCCTGGGCGACAAGCCGCTCCACCACGATGAATCGATGCACGCTTTTTACGCCTGGAAACTTTTTAAGGGCGAGGGATATTCCTACAATCCCATGATGCACGGCCCGTTCCATTACCACGCCAACGCCCTGATATATTTTCTCTTCGGCGTTTCTGATTATACGGCAAGGGTCGCGCCTGCCATCTGGGGCATGCTCGGCATAGTGCTTCTCTGGGCATTCAGGCCGTACATGGGTAAAACAGGGGCCCTTCTCGCGGCCCTCCTGATGGCCCTTTCCCCGACATGGACATACCAGGCAAGGTTTATCCGCGAAGATATTTTCATGGCCGTGGATACGATAATGATATTTATAGGATTGATGAGATATTTTGATTCAAGAAAGCTGAACTGGCTCTATCTGGCGGCCGTAGGGCTTGCCTTTTCATGGGCGACAAAGGAAGCCAATTATATCACGATGTTTATTTTCGGCACCTTCCTGATCGGCCGCTGGTTCTGGGAATACTCGCTTCGCGCAAATCCGGACAGGTTCGAAAAAGAAGGGGTGGTATTCAGGACGGTGGATTACTGGCTTAAAGAAGGCAAATGGGATTTCCTGAAGGCTCTTTTCCTGTTTGTACTTGTCCATGGCCTGCTTTATTTCAACAAGCAGGGGCCGTTCTGGCCGAATTTCTGGTCCAATCTCAAGGGCATCTGGGACGGTTATGTCGGAGGGCTCGTATACTGGATCGGGCAGCACGGCGTGGAGCGCGGAAGCCAGCCGCTCTATTTTTATATTCTGATGCTTCCGTTCTATGAACCGGTATCCGTTGTATTCATGCTTATTGCCTCAGTATATTTTATAATGGCGCCGTCAAGAAGGACATTTTTTAACATATTTTGCATTTACTGGTGGATAATGTCTGTCATAGTTTATTCATGGGCCGGTGAAAAAATGCCGTGGCTCGCGATACACCCGCTGCTTCCCATGCTTATACTGGCCGCCCAGATGTTTTCAGATGTATTAAAGAGGACTGACTGGGGATGGAAACGCACAGCCGCAATCACCCTTTTTGTGATCTTAACGCTTTATTCCGTACACAGCACCATGTACCTCTGCTTTTACGGCAAGGGAGCCTCGCCAAAAGAATCGCTTGTGTATGTCCAGACATCGCCGGACGTGCCCATGGTGGCGAAAAAAATAATGAAACTCGCTAAGGACCTTAAAGGGGAGAAGCTGGATTCGGCGGATTTCCGCGCCTTTGATGAGTACAATATGGATATTGTGTGCGAGGATTACTGCACATGGCCCTTCGCGTGGTATTTGCGGGACTTTAAAAAAATTGCTTATGACCCGAAAAATGTACCCGACGGGGAGATAGGAAAGCCGGTTATTCTTTCCGGCATAGAAGAAGCCGCCGCCGGCCATGACCAGGATGTCAGGGCAAGGCTCACAAAGGATACAAAACTGCCGGACGGCAGGGTCGTATCATACGTGGGCACGCGGTACAAACTCAGGGAATGGTGGGCGCCGGATGAAAGAAAATGGTGGGACGCTCCGATGTTCAGTGAGCAAAACAGGCCGGGCAAGTTTGAAATGCTCTGGGACCGCTACATATACAGGGAAGTATGGAATGACCTGGGCTCATATGATTTTGTAGTATACGTCAGGAAGGACCTGATGCAATACTGGACAGGAGGGCTCGAATAATGATAGACATATCCACGATGTCCAAGCAGGAAAAAATATTAATAGTTGCCCTGTTTTTTTCCATTGTCATACTTCTGATGCTGATGTTTAATCCGGCAAATGTGAGGAACGACAGAAAAGCCGCGGTTGAACCGCAGAATGTACTGACCCAGGGCGGAGCGCCGGGCACTGACAGCGGTTATTTCCAGGCGCCAAAGGATATCGCCGCGGACAAAGACGGGAACATTTACGTGGTGGATTCGCATAACAACAGGATACAAAAATTTAACAATACAGGAGCCTTTGTCCTGAAATGGGGCAAAGAAGGTAACGGGCCCGGGGATTTCAAGGAACCGTGCGGCATTGATATCGGCCCTGACGGCAATATTTATGTGGCAGATACATGGAACGGCAGGGTCGAGGTATTTACCCCTACCGGCAGTTTTGTACAGGTCATAGGCGACAAGCAGGGGCTATGGGGGCCGCGCGACGTCGCGGTCGACAGGGACGGCAATGTTTATATTCTTGATACGGGCAACTGCCTCATTTACAAATTTGACAAAGCCGGAAGGCTGCTGCTGACCTTCGGAAAAAAGGGGGGCGGCAGGGGCGAGGTTCAGTTCCTGGAGCCCTTCAGCGTGAAGCAGGGGCCGGACGGAAATATTTATGTGGCCGACAGAAAGAACTTCAGGATACAGGTGATAACCACCCAGGGCAGGTACGTGCGTTCAATCGCGGTCAAAGGCTGGTCCGACGAGCAGATAACCAAGAACGGCTGCCTGATGGAGCCTTATCTTGACATTGACATGAAGAGCGGAAAGATAGCCGTGACCGATTCTACGAACCGCCGGGTGCTTGTGTACAGGCAGTCCGGGAGCCTTATAAAGACAATAACGGCGGACAGGAACAAGGCAAATATTATGTGCCCGCTCGGAGTTGTTTTCTATAACGGCATGATACTTACGACCGACGCGGCCACGGGTAAAATTATGAGTTTAGAGGAATAAATTATATATAAATAAATAATAACGGAGGCAGGCATGGCAAAGAAAAAATCAAAAACGAAGTCAAAGGCAAAAAAAGGATCGAAAATGAAAAAAAACAGGGGAAGCCTCGGGGTGCTGATAGTAACAGTGGCGATAATCGCGCTGGTAATAATAATATCAAAGGTAAAAAGCGGGCCCGCTGTAAAGTTCCTCAAGTCTGAAAAAACCGCGGAATGGACCTCAACAGCCGATAAAAAAGGGCAGGTCAATTCGCCCAGGGGAATAGCGTTTTCCCCGGACGGAGCGTATCTTTATGTTTCCATGCTGAACAACAATTCAGTCTCAAAATTCAAACTCCCCGCCAATCCAGCCGACAACTGGACGCTTGCGGCCTCATGGGGGGCAAAGGGTTCAAAACCGGGGGAATTCAACGAACCATCGGGAGTATCAACCGATAAGGACGGGAAAGTTTATGTGGCCGACGCGTGGAACGGCAGGATACAGAAATTTGACGCGAACGGTAAATATGAAACAGAGATAGGCGGGGTAAAGGCGGGTTTCTACAGCCCTCGCAACGTAATGGTAAACAAGTACAACATAGTTTATGTGGCCGACACCGGCACCAGCAGGATCCACAGGTTTGATGTGGAAGGCAACAGGGTGGGCAACCCGGCAGGCGGCACGGGCAAGTCGCTTGGAAAATTTATGGAAGTATTCGGACTGGCCTCGGACTCAAAGGGGCGGGTTTATGTATCCGACGAGGGCAACAGGAGGATAGAAGTTTTTTCAAGCGACCTTGTTCCGCAGGCTCAGATAAAGGTAAAAGCCTGGGATACAAACATTCCGCTGTGGCCCATGCTGGCAGTCGACTCCGCCGACAGGCTTTATGCGGTTTCCTCCGGCACACAGGAAATAATAGTTTTTGACACAAAAGACAAGAATTTTAAATATATAGGCACCATAAAAAATGACATGAGGGACAAACCGCTTTTCTCCAACCCGCTCGGCATCGCTATTGACGCGCAGGACAACCTTTATGTCACCGATATCGCCGGCAATAAGGTCCTGAAAATTAAACCGGTATTTGAGTGACATCAGCGGAAATAACAAATGGCCGGCATGGAGGGTAAGGACAGCCTGGTAAGGGATTCTTTTATCCTTTTTTCCGCGTCCTCGCTGGTGAACCTGTCAAACTTTGTGTTTCACAGTTTTGCCAGCAGGCTGCTGGGCCCGGAATCCTACGGCGTACTCGTGACGCTGCTGGCCGTAATTGTGATTGTGGCCATGCCTTCGCTAGCACTGCAGATGACAATCGTAAAAAAAACATCCATATTCAGGGCGCACGGGAAATTCGGCAGCATTGAAAAACTTTTCCGCCTTACTTCGGTCTGGTTTCTGGTTATAGGTACCGCCTGCATGCTTGTGTTTACTGCCATAGGAATGAACAATTCAGCCATCAAGGAATTTTTCCACATCCAGGATCCGGCCCTTTATTACATACTCGGCGCGATTTCCCTTATTATGCTTGTGCTGCCGGTTGTGCGCGGCATACTGCAGGGGATGCAGAATTTTATAGGGCTGGGCATATCACTTGTCACCGATGCCGTCATAAGGCTGGCATTTCTTTACGTTTTTGTAAATTGGTTTTCATGGGGTGTGCGCGGCGCGGTTTCAACGACGCTTGCCGGGGGGCTTACTTCCTATATACTCGGGTTCTTCCTTATAGCTTATATATTCAGGTTCAAAGAGGATGAAGGCGAAGTTGTGACAAAAACGGAGCTTTTTTCCTATGCAAGGCCGGTATTTTTCTCCATGCTGGGCTTCGCCCTGCTGAGCTATATAGACGTTTTTACTGTTAAACATTTTTTCAACTCCAACGACGCAGGCCTTTATTCCGCTACATCAATGATAGGCAAGGCGTTCCTCTATTTTCCGTCGGCCATCGCCATGACCCTTTTTCCCAAAGTTTCCGAGAGCCATGAGCTTAACAGGGGGACGAAGGCCCTTTTATACAGGTCCCTTGGGCTGACAGCGGCGATATCCATTGCCGGAGTTGTATTTTGTTATTTCTTTCCGCGGGTTATAATCGGTATTATGTTCGGGGAAAAATTTTACGCTATCGAAGGGATCGTAAGGCTCTTCGGCGCGGCCATATTTCCGCTGGTACTTTTTAATGTCGTCATAAACTACGCCCTTGCCGTGCACAGGTACGCCTTCATATATATAATGTTCGGGGGGATACTGCTCTACGCGGCGCTTCTCTGGTTCTTCCACAGGGATTTTTACCAGGTGATAAGCGTTCTTTTCGGTGTGACCCTTACGATTCTTATACTCACAATATTATCGCTTAAGGGCGAGGCAAAAACGGTGGAAAATGGAGTTTAAAAAACTATCAGTCTTAATGCCCATGTATAACGAGGAGCTGGGCGCTGCGGCCAATATAATGGAAACAGACGCTTACTTTAAGCAAAGCGGCATCAAGTATGAGATTATAGTAATGGATGACGGCTCAAAGGACATGACCTATGACAGCGCCATGAAGGCAAGCAGGGAGCACATCAGGGTCTATAAACTCCAGAAAAACGAGGGCAAGGGAGAGGCGCTTCGCATGGCATTTAACAACTGCTCGGGCGATCTTGTGATGTTTCTTGACGGCGACCTTGACATACATCCAAAACAGTTCGAAACCCTCTTTGAGGTGATGAAAAAGGAAGGCAGCGACGTCGTTATCGGCTCAAAGCGCCACCCGCAGTCGGTATTAAACTACCCCAGGAGCAGAAAAATATTATCCTCCGGATATTTCTTTATAGTGAAAATGCTTTTCGGGCTTCCGTTAAGGGACACGCAGACCGGCATAAAGCTTTTTAAAGCGGAAGTGCTCAAAAAAACATTTCATAAGGTCCTTATAAAAAGATACGCGTTTGACCTGGAACTGCTGATTCTCGCCCATCACAGCGGTTTTAAAATAGCAGAGGCTCCGGTGGTGGTGGATTACAGGGGCAAGTACGGGCACATAACGGCGAAGCTTATTTTTAAAATGCTCTGGGACACGCTGGCGGTATTTTACAGATTAACCATTCTCAAATATTATGATAAGATTGATTAGCAGGTAAAATTAAATCCGGAGATGACTTGTGAAAACGGTTTCCATAATTATCCCCGTAAAAGAGGTCAATGACTACATCAGGGAATCCCTGCCTGAGATAAACAGCCTTGATTATGACATGAAAAAGGTCGAGGTCATTGTGCTGCCGGATGAGCCGGAGAAAATAAAGGGGAAATTCAGGTTCAAATTAAAAGTAATCCCGACGGGCCATATTTATCCCGGGGAAAAGCGGGATATCGGTATAAATCTGTCAAAAGGAGAAATCGCCGCGTTTATTGACGACGACGTTTTCCCAAAAAAGCAGTGGCTGAAAAGGGCGGTGGAGATATTTGAATCCGGCGCGCAAATTGGCGCGGTCTGCGGGCCGGCGGCAACTCCGGAAAACGACACCTATTTCAGGAAAGTCAGCGGGTTCATATATTCATCATTTTTGGGCGGAGGCGGTTACCGCTACCGTTATATGCCGGAAAAACCGCGTTTCGTGGACGATTATCCGTCATGCAACCTGCTTATCAGGCGGGATGTGTTAAAAAAGGTCGGCGGGTTCAATACCGAGTTCTGGCCTGGTGAGGACACAGTGATATGCCTGAAAATAGTAAAGGATTTAAAACTTAAAATAGCGTATGATCCGGATGTTTTTGTCTACCATCACAGGCGCGATTTTTTCGCCGGCCATATGAACCAGGTGACAAATTACGCCCTGCACAGGGGATATTTTGTAAAAAAATTCCCCGAAACTTCTTTAAGGCCGGGGTATTTTATACCGAGCGCCTTCACAGCGTACCTTATAAGCTTTTTATACCCGCTTGTTTTCGGTATGCGCTGGCTCTCTGTGTGGTCCGTACCGCTGGAGATATATGTATTGCTTCTTTTCACAGATTCCATAAGGACGGCCGGGCCCGCATACGCGGCGCCGACAATGGCGGGGATATTTTTGACGCATATTTATTACGGTGTTTATTTTCTGAAAGGGCTGTTTTCATCCAGGCTTAATGAGGAAAAACAGCAAACCGGCGCCGATAAAAAGGTTGTTAAAAGGAGAAAAAAATGAAAATAATGATATCATACCCGCCCCTTGCGGGAGAGGGGACGCCCACTCTCGGGCAGAACAGGCAGTTCCAGTGGTTCCACAACCCTTCTTTTATTTATCCGATGGTGCCGGCTTCTGCCGCGACACTTTTAAAATCAAAAGGATATGACGTGGTGTGGGATGATTCAATCGCGTTAAAACGCTCTTTCGATGAATGGGAAAAGCTGGCTGTTGCCGGGAAACCTGATTTTATTGCTTTTGAAACCAAGACGCCGGTGGTAAAACAGCACTGGGCAATAATAGAAAAAATAAAGGAAAAAATACCCGGTGTAAAAACTATTCTTATGGGGGATCACGTCACGGCAATGCCGGAAGAGACAATGAAAAATTCAAAGGTTGATTTTGTCCTTACCGGCGGGGATTATGATTTCCTGCTTTTAAACATCCTGGAATATACAGAAAAAAAAGCGGATCTAGAGCCGGGCATATGGTACAGGGAAAATAATGAGATAAAAAATACAGGCAAGTTCAGGCTTGAGCACGACCTTAACACCCTTCCCTTGATAGACAGGGAACTGACAAACTGGAAACAGTATGGCGAAAAGTTCTTTAAATACAGCCCATATACATACACTATGGTGGGCCGCGACTGCCCCTGGGCAAAATGTACCTTCTGCTCGTGGACGACCCTTTTCCCGGCATTCAGGACAAGGACACCGGAATCGCTTCTTGCCGAGATAGACATGCTTGTCAAAAAATACGGCATAAGGGAGATATTTGACGACACCGGAACGTTTCCGCGGGGGGAATGGCTGAAAAAGTTCTGCAACGGTATGATAGAAAGAAATTACAGGATATCACTTATGGGCAATTTCAGGTTTGATTACATAAACGAAACTGTCGCTCCGCTCATGAAAAAGGCGGGATTCAGGCTGCTGAAATTCGGTCTTGAATCAGGCAATCAGGCCACCCTTGACAGGCTGTGCAAGGGCACAAAAGTTGAGGATATCGAGAAAGGGTGCAAAATAGCAAAGGACGCGGGGCTCGGCGTGCACCTTACAATAATGGTGGGCTATCCGTGGGAGACGCGGGCGGACGCTATGCGCACATATGACCTCGCCAAAAAACTGCTTGATAAGGGGCTCGCGGACATGCTTCAGGCAACAGTGGTAATAGCTTATCCCGGCACCCCGCTTTACGCGCAGGCTGTCGAGAACAACTGGCTCAGGTTCGCGCCGGGCGAATGGGAAAAATTTGATATGACAAGGCCGGTTTTCAAGTTCCCTGATATGGAGCCGGCCGACGTAATGAAGATATGCGATGATATTTACAAGTCCTTTATGACCCCGAAGTTCATGATGCGCCAGATTTTATCAATGAGGACGTGGGAAGATTTTACGTTCATGTTCAAAGCAGGGCAGGCTGTGCTGGGGCATATAATGGATTTTAAGAGAGAGAAAAAATAAATTAAAATTTATAAAACCCCAGTTTTACCTTTATAGTCTCCACCGCGTATATCATCGGAACCATAAAGCAGAGATACGGGTGCAAAAACCACGCGGCATCCGGCTTTTTTATGTAATTTTTTATGGAATCATAAAGCGGCCTTATGACGGTAACCATTGACAATATCAAAAGCGCAAACCCGCTGTTTTTTGTCTCCCAGTTGTACTTCCTAAGGTGGTTGTGTTTGTAATAAAGGAAAATATTACGTTTGCATTTCTTCAGGAACTCGGAAGCCGATGATACGTGGTTGTGGCCCGTTGAATTTTTCAGGAAAACATACTTATTGTGTCCCTTTGATATTATTTCCATATTTCCCTCTATATGAAAAAAATAGGGTTCGGTTTGTGTGAGTTTCAGCATATCCCTGCGAATTAAAAAACCCTGGCTGCCCACGGTGGGAACCCTGTCGGGGGAAAATGTTACCAGAAAGTGGTCGCCCTTATCTTCCGCGCTGCCGTATATTTTCCACTTTTCTTCTGTTGCCATGAACTTGTCGCGTTTTCCAAGGTAAAAGGCAATCGGGTCGTTTATTCCAAAAAGGGCGCAATACCTGTTGGCGGCCGGGTCGCTTTTTTTGTAATTGAAACGGCACGCTTCAACGGCAACTATATCCGGATAAAGGCGGAATTTATCCGCGGCGCCGGCAAGCCAGGTATCCTCTATAAAATAGTTGTCGATGTCCATAAGAAGAACAAGCTCTGATGAGCTTGCGGCAATACCGATTGACTTGCCACGCTCAATATGGCGCTCGCCGTTCTTTAATACTATGCAGCCGTATTCTTCCGCAATCTCCACGGTTTTGTCGTTTGAATTGTCGTCAACAATGTAAACATTGACCTTTCCGGATTTATAAACCTGTTTTTTGATGGAATCAAGGCAGGTCTGTATGTGTTTTTCCCCGTTATAAACCGGGATTATTATGTCTATATCCATTTTTTCTCCGTTGTTGAGGTTTTGCATATATTAGCAGATAAAAGGGAAGGTGTAAAGGGGGGGGGTAGGATGTGTTAATTATGCTATGTTTTTGTGTTGACAATAAAACTATATTTTATTATACTTTTTATTCGTTTTATGAAAATGGAGCTTTTGTATTTATGAGAGTTCCAGGTTTCTTTGTTTGGCTTTATTTTTTGATTTTGTTTCGCTTATTGGTTTTGCATTCTCACTCTTGAATTTCTAACATACCGATTTATAATAGTGAGGTGCCGAGATAGCTCAGTCGGTAGAGCGGCAGACTGAAAATCTGCGCGTCGGCGGTTCAATTCCGTCTCTCGGCACCATGAAGACGAGTTCTTTAAAAGCATATAAGAGCTGATGTAGCTCAGTCGGTAGAGCAACTGATTCGTAATCAGTAGGTCAGCGGTTCGATTCCGCTCATCAGCTCCAGTTTAGCTGATGTAGCTGAAGTCGGGGTCGGCCTATAAACTGGCCGACAAGATGAGAGGATGGACTTATTAATAATTGTTCGCTGAAGCTCGCAATGGCATCTTAGAGCAACTGATTCGTAATCAGTAGGTCACCGGTTCGATTCCGGTCATCAGCTCCATTTTTCAATGAAGCAGTGACCGGACGGTTGAATACAGGTTCGGTACGGAAAGGCAGTAAGAGAAGTAAATAAAAATAAAATAATCTGAAATTTTTAGGAGGTAATAAAAGTGGCAGTAATTATCAGGCTTAAAAGGATGGGCAAGGAAAACACCGCGTTTTACAGGATCGTGGTATCAGACGAGAGGAAATCCGCGAAGAGCGGCCCTTATATTGAGGAACTTGGATTTTATAACCCGGTAAAGAACCCGCCGGTTATAAAGCTTAACGGCGAGAGGGCCCTTTACTGGATAAGCAAGGGCGCGAAGACATCCCCGACGATTGCTTCCATTATGAAATCGCAGGGAGTAAAGGTTCCGGCAAAGGCGCCAAAGGCCAAAAAGCCGAAAGTTAAAAAAGAAAAAAAGGCCGCGAAGTAAAAAATGAAGGAAATTCTTGGTTATGTGGCGTCGCTGATAGTAAACGAGAAGGATAAGGTAGCCGTGCGCGAACTTGATGACGGCATGATAAAAAAGTATATTGTGAAGGTATCCAAAAATGACGTTAAGAATATTATAGGCAGGGAAGGTAAGACCATCAAGGCTATAAGGAGCCTGATCTCAATGGCCTCCATTAATAAAGGAATCAAGAAAAAGATTCCGGTTGAGATAGTAGACGAGGACGGATGGATGTAACGGTTCTTACGATATTTCCCGAGGTTTTTGAAAAGACCCTGGATTTTTCAATGATAAAAATAGCCGGGGAAACGGGAGCCGCGAAGTTCAGTGTGGTGAATATCAGGGACTTTGCGGAAGACAAACATAAGACGACGGACGACGTGCCTTTTGGCGGACTCGAGGGCATGGTAATGAAGATAGAGCCGCTTTATAAGGCGCTTGAAAATGTAAAGGCCAAAAGCAACGGTGAAAAACGCAGGGTTGTTCTTTTAAGCGCGTCGGGAAAAAAACTGACGCAAAAGAAGCTCGATGAATACTCGCGGCTTGATGAACTCGTGCTGGTTTGCGGAAGGTACGAGGGGGTTGACGAAAGGGTTCTTAATTTTATCGATGAGGAAATATGCATCGGAGATTACGTGCTCTCAGGCGGGGAATTCGGCGCTCTTGTTATTATAGAGGGCGTGATAAGGCTCCTGCCCGGGGTGCTCGGCAACGCTGATTCGGCCGTAAACGAATCTTTTGTGAACGGCATACTGGATTATCCGCACTATACGAGGCCCAGGGAATTTCTGGGGCTGGCAGTGCCGGAAGTCCTGACGTCCGGCAACCATGCGGAGATAAAAAAATGGCGCAGGAGGCAGGCTCTGAAAAAGACTTTTCAGAACAGGCCGGATCTGCTTGAAAATATGGAAATGTCAAAGGAAGATAAAATATTTCTGGAAGAATTGAGAAACGAAAGGAGCTAAAAAATGGCGAACATCCAGGAAATTGTTAACAAATTATACAAGAAAAAGGGAAGGGACAACAGCCGCCTGGCCGTTGGTTCAACTCTCAAGGTCAACACAAGGATTCTTGAGGGCGGAAAGGAAAGGATACAGGCTTTTGAGGGCATCCTTATCGCAAAGAGGGGAACGGAACTTGACGCGATGATCACCGTAAGGAAAATTTCCGCGGGAGGCATCGGCGTCGAAAGGACGTTCCCTCTGCACTCGCCTATGATCGAGTCGATTACCGTACTTACGCAGGGAGACTCCAAAAAGGCGAAACTTTACCACTTAAGGAATGCTTTCGGGGCAAAGGCCAAAAAAGAGGCTAAAAAGTTCGGAGCGGAAAACCTCTCGCTTGAGTCCGTTGAAGTCAACAAGGAAGCCGCCGAGATTGAGGCTGAAAAGGCAAAATCAAAAGAACAAAGAAAAGCCGAGCATGCGGAACAGAAAAAAGCGGATAAAAAAGCCGGAAAGAAAAAATAAGACAGCTTTAAAGGAAGTATATAAGGGCCCGGGGAAACCCGGGCTTTTTTTTTGCCGGGACGGTTGTTTATGCTATAATAAAGTCGCGTAAATTATTTGGGCGGTTTGCGCGGTAAAAAATTAATTATTAAAATTTTGTGGAGGTGGGTGGAATGAGAAATAAATGGTTTTCTTTCGCGATTTTTTTTGCTCCGTTATTTTTTGCATCATGCGCGGTTTATGTTGTGGACAACGGTTACACGGGAGCACCGGCGGCGCGTCCGGCCGCGGTAAGCCCGGTTTATTCAAACACGGCGGCTTACACATTTGAAAATGTGGCGCCGGAAGTTGAAATGACCATGAAGGTTTATGACAACCGGTTCGTATTTTTCAGGATGCACGAACCCATAGCCGTATGGATTCTGACGCCTGACGGGATGATAATCAAGAAGGGTGAGGTTATAGACGGGCTGGTAAGGATGTATTACGCGCCGGGAAAAATAGGCGCGGAAATAATGTACAGGAACAACAGGCGCGACGACGCGTACAGGGCCTTTTACCCCAACGGAAGGCTCTTTGAGTCGGGATTTTACAGGGCGGGTATAAGGGAAGGGGCATGGCAGAGATTCACGGCGGAAGGCATGCTGACCGAGGATTATGTATTCAGCAAAGGGGCCAAAAAAGTTGTTTACATGAAGGAAAAGAAACCTGTATATAACAACGAATGGAATTTTGATGACCTTAACAGGGAAGAAAATTATACAAGGATAAAGACGGGACAATTCAGGAAGGAAGAGGCTTTTCCAAAAAAATTCAAGAGACAATCGGGCAGCATTCCGGAGTATAACAAGGAACAGTCCGGCGGCGATAACAATCAGAACAACAACCACAACTGGAACAACGGAAATAACCAGAATAGCAACGAAAACAATCACAACCAGAACAACGCAAACGACCAGGACAACAACACACAGCAGGAACAGCGTAAGTCCGGCAATGCGGTGGGATACAGGGCAAACAACCAGAATGCGCAGCCGGCACAGCCAGCGGCAGCTTCTCCGGCGGCCCAGGCCGGCAATGCTTCACCGCAAAAAAACGGGCCGGCTCCTGTTTCGGCCGTGGCTAAAGCGGACGTACGCGGTTCAACACTGAATTCCTCATATAAAAAGACAACGCAGACGGCAAAAGGAGCGGCGGGCAAACCGGCGCAGCAGACAAAGGGACAGATTAAAGCGGATGGACAGGGCAATAGCGTAAACGCGAAAGGCGGCAGCCAGGGCAACAGCGAAACCGCAAAAAGCGCGGCAGCGCCTGACAGCGCGGGCAACAGCGGTGAAACTTCTTCAGGATCCCAGCCGGGGATGCAACTAATCAAATAAAACAGCGGTACGGAAAAAGCTGCATGAAAAGAATGGGGGCGAAAACGCGCCCCCATTCTTTTATTTTATCCTCTTTTTATTTCTCATAAAAAAATAAACCCCGAAGGGAAAAAGCGAGATAAGCAGTATTATGGCCTTTATCCCGGCAACGGGCATGTAACGCAGGAAGGTGATGAAAACGCAGAGCATGGTTATGCGCCCTATCGCGACCGGAACATCCCGGGCCACAATGTATTCCATTTTTCTCTCATTCGCGTTGGCGTCAAGGCTGATGACGTCGAGGGCGTGGGCGGATATGGGAATCCTTACCAGGTAATCCGCGAGAGCGCCTATTATTCCGTAAGCCAGAAGTGTGTAAATATTTATTCTGTATATAAGCAGAAAAGACATCAGGAAAGAAAGTACGGCGCCCGCCAGCACAAAACCATCCCTTGTGGAGGGCCTGGAAAACTTTCCAAGTATGTAAGCCGTGGAAATTGTGGAGAACGCGACCATCATCGAATATTTACCGAGGGTAAATTCGTTCCCCGTTGATTTAAAAACGAGGATTGAAATAAGAAATAAAGATATGGCATCCCTGCCGGAGAGAAAAAAATAAGCGATCATGGTATTCCGCCATTTAATGTCGTTTGAAAAGACAAGGTCCTCGATTTTGTAAGGCTTTTTGATCGGAGTGGATTTCATTGAATAGGACATTGCCGCCGATGTGATAAAAAGGACGGCCGAGCACGCGAATATTATGTAATAACCTGGAAAAGAGGGGAAGGCGGTTATTATAAAACCCGCTATCATGGGGCCGGCAAGCGAGGCCGCGCCTGATATTATGGAAGTGTTGGCGTAAAAAGAGTCCCTGTCGTGCGTGGTGGTAAAATCAAAGGTCAGAATGTGGTATCCAAACCAGTAAAAACCCATTGCCAGCCCTTTGATAAAACCCCAGAGCAGGACATGCTCGGTAATATGTTCGCGGAATATAAGCACCATGAAATAAAACGCCACATAGCAGAATATTCCCAGTATATAAATGGCAGTGCGGTCTATTTTCATGCCTATATAGCCGCAAAGGTAAAACACAACTGGAACAGTTGCATAACAGGCCAGCATATACATTGTTATTGGAAAATAATCGGCTTTCAAGCGCCAGAGATATATGTTAACGAAAGCGTCCGAGAGAACGGAAGCCGCCATAAAAAGCGATATGGTGACAATAAAGTGTTTCAGCATCTTCTTTTTATCCATAAATTATATTATATGGTTTGGGCGGCAGCCATGTCAATCTGCATATGCTTAAAATGGCCATAAAATTATAGCGTGAAAACACGCCGCAGACCGGCTTCCAATATATACGTTAAAACCTTCAAAATACAAATGTTTTGAAAAATACTATATTTTAGTGGTTGAAATTGATCTTTTTTATGATATGCTTATTATGTGGAAGTGATGATTACTTATAAGGAGTCGACTGTGCTGATATCAAAAAGGACGCTGTTGCCAATTATATTATCAGCCATATTCATATTTATATCCTCTTCCATATCAGCGCTCACTTTTACCGAGAATTTCACGACAAATACATATGAAAATACGTCTCTTACCACTGCCAACTGGGATTATACGATAAATCACAGGCTGGGGCTGGCGACAGGCACGCAGTTTGCCGAGACAACCGGCGTTATTGACTGGGGCGGCGGTGTAATGTGCCTTAATTACGATAACACCAATAATTTTTGGCTCATTGGCGGCGGCGGCGGTAAGTTAAATAAATTCGACGGTACATTTTTTACAAATCTTGCCACATCACTTATTAATTTTGGAACCAATAATGTAAATGCCCTTCAGAACAACGGAACCTACTGGCTAATCGGAGGATCCGGGCCGAGCTTAAATCAGTTTGACGGAGTCAGCACGTGGACCGATAAAAAATCAAGCCTGGTTAACTTTACCGGAAATGTGACCGCACTTGCATGGAAGAACGGCGCGCCTGCATACTGGCTCATAGGCGGCACGGGAGGCTGTCTTAATAAATATGATGGTACAACTTTTACGGACCTTAAGACGGGCCTTACCACAGCCGGAGGCAGCGGCGGCGGTAATTTTACCACAACCGATAATGTAACTTCCATAGGATGGAATGGTACATACTGGCTGATTGCCGGGACAAACGGGAAAATATGTAAATTTGACGGCAACAGCACATGGACAGACCTGTCGGGTACGCTGGCAGGCGCCACAATATGGAACGGGACATATGACGTGGATGCATTGGACTGGAATTCAACAGGATCATACTGGATGATTGGCGGCGGCGGCGGAAAACTGGCCACATATAACGGAGCCACTTTTACAAATAAAACTGGTTCGTTTACTTTCAGCACTGTATGGTCAATAAAATATGATGCTCATGACGCATACTGGCTCATCGGCGGAAACAACGGATCAAGCACCGAACTCGTGACATATGACGGCACGACTTTTTATCCGCAGACAAATTACGGGTCATTTACAGTGGATCCAATATGGGCAATAGGGACAACTGCCGGCGGAACAAATCTTTTAGGCGGAAGAAACGGAAGGCTTCAGCAGAGGGTGGGGCTTGTTAATTCCGGTATAACAAACACGGATCTTGGAACAAGTATAAAAAACTTTGGGTATTACAATATAAAATCTGCGGCATACAGCACTTCCGGAGGGTACTGGCTTATAGCCGGCCAGCAGGGGTCGCTGAATCAGTACGACGGCACAAATTTTACAGATTTAAGGTCCGGGCTCAACTGGGGTTCTTCCGATGTTTTAAGCGTGGCTTACAATTCAACGGGAAACTACTTCCTTATAGGAGGCGCGTCGGGCAACCTTGCCCAATACAATGGTTCAACTTTTACCCAGGAAACGAGTTCACTTGGATGGGGAACAGAGAGCGTTACTTCCATAAAATGGGGCAACGGCGAATGGGTTATAGGCGGGACAGACGCGCATCTGGCAACTTCAACTAACGGCAGTAATTTTACCCAGGTCAATATAACAAGTTCTGGATTGTTCGCGTCCACCGATACTGTAAAGGCCATAGAATACATGACCAACTGGGGCATATGGTTCCTAGGGGGAACAACCGGAACTTTTGCCATGTTTGACGGAAATTCAACATTATCGCCGGAAAGCAGGACGTTGACACAGGTTTTTGGCACGTCATACAATGTCAATACATTAAAATGGGACGGTGTTAATAAGGTAAGGATAGGCTGTGACAACGGAAAGCTTGCGGATTATGATTATACACAGGATTTATATACCAATAAATCTGGAAGCGTAACTGATTTTGGCACCAACGGCATTTATTCCGCGGACTATAATCTTTCGCAGACACAGTGGTTCATAGGAGGCGGGCTCGGTGAACTTTACAGTTCCATCGTGGGCGGTTCCGAGGTATTCACCGACCAATCCGCGAATCTTGTGAACTGGGGCGGCAAGAATATTAATTCCGTGGCATATAACGGAAGTTACTGGTTGATTTGCGGCGACCTGGCTGCAATAAACAGGTATGGCGCGTCTTTTAATTCGCCGGAACCAGGCGTTTCAACGCCTATTGATAACTGGACATATGGTTACACCGGATATGTTACGCTGACAGCAAGCACAACCCTGCCGCTGAATACATCGATTCAGTTTTATCTATCTACCGACGGCTCAACCTGGGTGCCTGTTGCGTCGGGCGCCGGAATAGCCAATACCGGCACGGAAATATTATGGAAAGCCATACTTACCACTTACAATAATTTTGTATCTCCTTATGTGACCGGTGTTTCGGTGGCTTTTTCACACAATCCGGCATGGACCTATACGGTTACGCCCACATTTACCATAACAAAGACATTCAGCGACACCCCCACAATTACAATGACATTTACCGCTACGCCTACATTTACAGTAACCCCTACATTTACGCCGACAGATACGCCGACAGTGACGCCGACAGTGACCGAAACAGTAACGCCGACAGATACGCCGACGGTGACAATGACAAATACCCCGACATATACTGTAACGCCGACTTACACCGTAACAATGACCGACACTCCGACGTTTACACCTTCGGTGACTCCTACGGTAACGCAGACGGTCACACCTACAGTGACGCCGACGGTGACAGAAACAGTTACACCTACGGTGACCCCGTCGGTTACGCCTACGGTAACGCGCACAGTTACTCCGACGGTTACGCCTACTGTGACCGAAACTGACACGCCGACAGTGACGCCGACAGTGACGCAGACTGTGACAAGGACAGTAACGCCGACAGTGACGCCGACAGTGACGCAGACGGTCACGCCGACAGTAACGCCTTCAGTCACGCCGACAGTAACGGAGACGGTAACTCCGACAGTGACAAAAACTGTAACTCCCACAGTGACGGAGACAGTGACGCCAACTGTGACGCCAACTGTGACTTCAACGGTAACGCCAACTGTCACCAAAACAGGAACCCCCACATTTACGAGCACGGTTACGCCCACCGCAACTCCGACATTTACATCCACCGTTACCCCTACATATACCGTAACGCCGACAGTGACACCCACATATACAAGGACAGTCACCCCGACAGTAACCATGACAGGTACGCCTTCGGCAACACCCTCGGTGACCCCTACAGTAACACAGACTGTGACGCCGACAATAACACCGACAGATACTCCGACTGCAACCCCGACAGTTACGGCGACGGCGTATTCTGACCACTTCCAGGTCATAGCGGCCCCGGCCCAGGTCGCGGGCGTTCCTTTTAC
>Ga0181520_10006317_pt1 | contig 18191 bp, 14 predicted proteins | sample PEATcosm2014_Bin_29_FD_132451 | JGI IMG/M metagenome (GOLD analysis project Ga0181520, IMG submission 132451) | Peatland microbial communities from MTU Mesocosm Facility, Houghton, MI, USA - PEATcosm2014_Bin02_30_metaG | ecosystem: Environmental > Terrestrial > Soil > Wetlands > Peat | place...
ATCCTGATGACGGCCATCTTCATTCAGAAGCCGATGGAGTTCAGCTCTTTTCCCACCGTGCTGCTGATCGCGACCCTTTTGCGGCTGTCCCTCAACTTGGCTTCGGCGCGCCTGATCCTGGCCCACGGCCACGAAGGCACCGCCGGGGCCGGGCGGGTCATCCAGGCCTTCGCCGGCTTCGTGATGAGCGGCAATTTCGTCATCGGCATCATTGTTTTCGCCATTCTGGTCATCGTCAATTTCGTGGTCATCACCAAGGGGTCCACCCGCATCGCCGAAGTGGCGGCGCGGTTCACCTTGGACGCCATGCCGGGCAAGCAGATGGCCATCGACGCGGATTTGTCCTCCGGTTTGATCGACGAGACGACGGCGCGACGGCGCCGCGGCGAGCTGGAAGGCGAAAGCGCCTTCTTCGGCGCCATGGACGGCGCCTCGAAGTTCGTGCGCGGCGATGCCGTCGCCGGCATCATGATCGTCTTCGTCAATATCATCGGCGGCATGGTGATCGGCATGGCCCAGAACGGCCTGTCCTTCTCCCAGGCGGCCGACATCTATACGCGCCTGACGGTCGGCGACGGCCTGGTCACCCAGATCCCGGCGATCATCGTCTCCGTCGCCGCCGGCATGCTGGTCACCAAATCCGGCCTCCAGGAGGCAACCGACAAGGCGCTGTTTTCCCAGCTCGCCGGTTATCCGAAGGTCCTGGGAATGAGTTCGTTCCTGGCGGTGGCGGTGTCGCTGTTGCCCGACATGCCGATGCTGCCCTTCCTCGGCTTGGCCCTGCTCACCGGCGGCGCCGCCTATTGGCTGGATCGCCGCGAGCGCGAGGTCGAGGCCAAGGCGGCAATGGAAGCCGCCTCGGTGCCGCCGGTGCCGGTGGCCGATGACCCCATCTCGGCGGTCTTGAAGATCGACAATGTGCGCCTCGAACTCGGCTATGCGCTGCTGCCGATGATCAATACGCCGCATGGGCCGAAGCTGACCGACCAGATCAAGGCGTTGCGCCGGGCGCTGGCCGGCGAAATGGGCTTCGTCATGCCGAGCGTGCGCATCCAGGACAACATGCAATTGCCGGCCAACACCTATGTCATCTTCGTCAAGGAGGTCGAGGCCGGAACCGGCGAGCTGCGACCGAACATGCTGCTGGTGATGGACCCGCGCGGCGAGGACATCACCATCCCCGGCGAAAAGACCAAGGAACCCACCTTCGGTTTGCCTGCCGTGTGGATCGATCCGGGCAGCCGCGAAGAGGCGCTGTTCCGCGGCTACACGGTGGTCGACCCGTCGACCATCGTCACCACCCACCTGACCGAGGTGATCAAGGATTTCATGCCGGAACTGCTGTCCTATGCCGAGGCGCAGAAGCTGCTCGAAGAGTTGGACAAGGACAACCAGAAGATGGTTGCCGACATGATCCCCACCCAGATCAGCATGGGCGGCGTCCAGCGCGTGTTGCAAAATCTGCTGGGCGAGCGCGTCTCGATCCGCGACCTGCCGGCCATCCTCGAGGCCATCGGCGAAGCCTGCACGCACAGCCGCAACGTGATGATCATCACCGAGCACGTGCGCACCCGCCTGGCCCGCCAGATCAGCGACGCCAACACCAGCCCGCAAGGGTTCATCCCGCTGGTCACCCTGTCGCCTGAATGGGAGCAATCGTTCGTCGAGGCGTTGCAGGGCACCGGCGAGGACCGTCAACTGGTCATGGCGCCGACGCGCTTGCAGGAATTCATCACCAAGACCCGCCAGACCTTCGAGCGTTTCGCCATGCAAGGCGAGACGCCGGTGCTGCTCACCGGGCCCTCGATCCGCCCCTATGTCCGGTCGATCGTCGAGCGCTTCCGCTCCGTCACCGTCGTCATGTCGCAGTCGGAAATCCACCCCAAGGCCAAGATCAAGACCATGGGCCAGATATAGCTAGGCCGGTGCTTTGACACACGCAATTGGCACGTCGGCAATAAAGGCCATTTCGTCACCCCGGCGAACGCAGGGGGCCACGCGACCGCTGGCCACCCGCCTTCGCGGGCATGGCGAGACGCCGAGCCTCCCGCATTAGGCCCGGCCGATGCGCGCAAACCCTCCTTTCCGTCTCCCACGCCGCCATCACGAAGGCGAACCGGCCGTCGACACGGGGGTGAAAATTGAGGGTTAAATCCTACACCGCTCCGTCGATGTCCGAGGCCATGCAGCTGATCCGTCAGGAGCTGGGGGATGACGCCATCATCGTCTCGACCCAGCGGGCGGCGGGCGGCAAAGGCGTGCGCATCACCGCGGCGCTGGAGGCGGCGGATACCGACGACGTCATCGCCGCCATGCTGGCCGAGGCCGGGCAGACGCCGGCCGCCGAGTTGCTGCGCACCGCGCTGGCCGAACACGGCTTGTCGGGCCGCCTGCTCGACCGGCTGGTCAATGCGGCGACCGCCAGCGGTATCGACAACGCCCAGATGGCCTGCGCCGCGGCGTTGGAGGCCGGCTTCGTCTTTGCTCCGCTGCCCGAGCAGCAGGCGCCGCGCCCCTTCCTGTTGGTCGGCCCTCCCGGCAACGGAAAATCGATGACGGTGGCCAAGCTGGCGGCCCGTTCGGCGATGAAGAACCGTCGCGTCGGGGTGATATCGGCGGACAATGTGCGGGCTGGTGCCAACGCCCAACTGTCCGCCTTCACCGATATCCTGAAAATCGAACTGATCTCGGCGCGCGGGCCAGACTCCTTGGCGCAAGCGGTCGCCCGGTGCCAGGGACAACACGACATCGTGTTCATCGACAGTCCCGGGCTCAACCCCTTCAAGCAAAGCGACCTCGATTACCTGGCGTCCCTCGTCGAAGTGGCCGACGTGGAACCGATTCTGGTGCTGGCGGCCGGGGCCGACCCGGCGGAGGCGGCGGAAGTCGGCGAGGCGTTCGGCAGTGTCGGGGCCACACGATTGCTCGCCACGCGGCTTGACACGACGCGGCGCCTCGGGTCAATCATGGCGGCGGCCGACGCCGCGCCGTTGATGTTCTGCGACGTCAGCGCCAGCCCGCGCGTGGTCAACGGCGTAACGCCTATCAGCGCCGCCATCATGGCACGCATGTTGATGCCCGGATCGGCCAACGAATCGCGTCCCAATATGTCAACACGATCGGAGGCCGCCTCGTCATGACCCTAGATTCCACCTCGCCCAACCTGGCGCCCCGGCCGCGAGTCAAAGGCCGCAATGTGATCGCCGTGGCGTCGGGCAAAGGCGGGGTCGGCAAGACCTGGTTTTCCATCACCCTGACCCACGCCCTGGCGCGGGTCGGGCAACGGGCTTTGCTGTTCGACGGCGATCTCGGGTTGGCCAATGTCGATATCCAATTGGGTCTGATGCCGAAACACGATCTGGCCAGCGTCGTCACCGGGCGCCTGACGCTGAACCAGGCGACGCTGGTCTATGACGAAGGCGGCTTCGACGTCATCGCCGGGCGCTCGGGGTCCGGCTCGCTCGCCAACATTCCGTTATCCCGGTTGCAGATTCTCAGCGACGACCTGACATTGCTGGCCAATTCCTATGACCGGGTGGTGGTCGATCTGGGAGCCGGCGTCGAGAAGACGGTCCGCATCCTGGCCGGTAATGCCGGTACGGTGCTGGTGGTCGCCACCGACGAGCCGACTTCGCTGACCGACGCCTACGCCTTCATCAAGGTCACTCACACCGAGCGGCCGGGGACCGACATCCGGGTGGTCGTCAACATGGCCAATTCGACCCGCGAGGGCGAACGCATCTACAACACCCTGCTCAAAGCCTGCGAAGGCTTCCTCAAATTCTCGCCGCCGCTGGCCGGCGTCGTCCGTCGCGACCTCAAGGTGCGCGAAGCGATCCGCAACCAGACGCCGCTCTTGACCCGCTCGCCAACCAGTGAAGCGGCCGCCGATGTCGAAGCCATTGTGACGAGGCTCCTGAAGACGCCATGAGCGCCATCCCGCCATCGCTGCCATCGTCGGGGCCGGCGGTCCCGGCGTCGGCGGCGAGCGCGGTGGCGACCATACTCTCTCGCCTGCCGGCGGAGCTCGCCGCCCTGCCCGCCGGCACGCCGATCGCCGCCACGGTGACCGCGACGCCGGGAGCGGGCCTGGTCGAGATCGACACCGGGGCGGGTCCGCTCATCGTCAGGATGACCAACCCGCCGCCGCCGGGAACCCAACTGCAGCTGCGCATCGATTCGGCGATTCTGCAAGCCGAGGTGCGGGTCATCGCCGCCGAGACGACGCCTCAGACAGCGCCGCTGACGCCAGCCGCCGCCCTGTCCATCGCCCCGACGATCGCCGGGCAAACGCCGGTCGCCGGCGCCATCCTGGCGACCGTTGTCGGCCCGCCGGCAATGGAGCCCTCGCCGCCCGGAGAGTCGCCGTCCATGCCGCCCGCAGCGCCGCTGACCACGGGAACGGTGGTTCCGGTCCGCATCGTCAGCGTCACCCCGCCATGCGACGACGTCGAACCGCCCGATGCGCCACCGTCCGCCCCGCCACTCGCCGCGCGCCAGGGAACCGACGCCTATGGCCGTGCCGCCGCTCTGCCCGCCCCCGCCGCGGCGACGGATCGCCTGGTCGTCAACGCGCCGAACGAGCAGTCCCCCGCACCGCCTGCCGCCATCCAGAGCACGCCGGCAATGCCGCCATCGCCCGTCGGTCGCGGTGTCATCGCCGCCCCTCCGCCTGCCCCCGCTGCCGCGCCGCCGGTTCCGCCATCTCCGCCCGGCCCGGTTGCCGCCGCTGTGCCGCCGCCGACACCACCCTCGGACCGCGAAACCGGCGAACCCACCATCCCGCCGCCTCAGGCAAATCCGGCCATGCAGGCCACCGTCGCTGAAACCGGCGCCCCTGTCGGGACCGAACCATCCCAGCCCGCGGACGCGCCGGCCAGTCCCGCCGCCGCTGCGGGGCCGGCGACCGGACCGGACTCGAACGACCCGTCGCCGCCGATGCCGGCCGCGTCGCCGTTGCAAGGCTCGGCGCCAAGTCCGCCAGCGACGGTTTCCGGGGCGCCCGCCATGGCCGTTGCGGCGACCGAGCCGGACGCGGAGCCGCCAATCGAGACGCCGGTTGCGCAGGCTCCCGTTGCGGCACCCGTCGCCGCTCCCGCTGCGCCGTCTGTAGCGGCTCCGATTGCGGCACCCGTTGCGCCGCCCGTCGCGCCTGCTGTCACCCCCCCGGTCGCGTCCCCCGCTGCAACCTCCGGCGACGCGCTCACCACCCCCCCACCGGCCTCGCCACCGGCCTCGCCGCCGGCCTCGCCGCCGTCCGCGCCGGGACGCCCGCCAATCGGCGCCGCGCCTGAAAACCGGCCGCCTCCCGCACCCAACACCGCCACAAAACTGGCGGGGAGCGCCGCTTCGCCAGCCAGTCCGCCGGCGTCTTCGGCAACGCCGGACGTCGACCCTGCGGACGACGTCGCCCAGACCGTTGCCGTGCCGGCGGCGATCCGCGGAATCGTCGCGCCCAATACCGTCGGCGGCCAATCGCTGCTCAGCACGCCCGTCGGCCTGCTCGCACTCGCCGTCCAATCGCCACTCCCCACCGGCAGCCGCGTCGAACTCGCCGTGGTGGCGCCGCCGCTACCCCGCCAACCTGGCGCGACGATCGATCCGCGCCTCGCCGAGCCGATGCCGGCCGTCGCCGGCGACGCCATTGTCGCGCTGCTGCGCGATGCCATACCGGATCAGGTTGAGCGTCTGGTGGCGCACCTGCCGCCACACCTGGTCTTCGCGCTGCACGCCCTGCTGGCGGCGGGCCAAGCCGTCGACGGCGATCTTGCGCTGGCGGCGCAGACATTGACCAATGCCACCGATCACGCCGCGTCCCGCGATGCCCTGGTCAGGATGGCGGTGGCCGGTGCCGCCAACGAGGCGGCGCGCCCGAGCGAACATGGTTCGAACCACGTGGTGCCGCTGATCATCGACGGCCAGCCGGCGACCCTTCGCCTCGCCGTTCGCCCCTTTCCCGGCGAGCGGGATAGCGCCGAGGGCGCGCGCCAATCCGGGGGCGGCACACGCTTCATCGTCGATGTCGATTTGAGCCGGCTGGGGCCGCTGCAACTCGACGGGCTGGTGACCCGGAAATCGTCCCGCCTCGACCTGGTCATCCGCACGCTCGCAGCGTTGCCGGACCCGGCGCCGCGCGACATCACGGCGTTGTTTACCCGCACGCTGCAAGCCTTCAACTTGGCCGGGGTGATCACCTTCCGGTCGGGCGAGCGGTTCGTCGCCCCCGAGCCCGCCGCGCCGGCGCATGGGCTCTTGATCTGACGAGGGCGCGGGGCAAAAATCAGACTGGTACGGAGTTTGCTGCGTTAACGAAAAGTTTCGATTCTCGTTTGTGGTTCGGTCGATGCCGGAGTCCGCTTCCGTTTCCATTTCCGACCCCATGGGGCTCTATGCCCTCCTGGGTGTGGGCCCGCTTGCCGACACCACGGAGATCAAGGCGGCATATCGCTACAAAGCCAAGCTGCTCCATCCCGACCGCAACGCCTCGCCCGAAGCCGAGAAAGAGTTTCAGGACGTTACCGAGGCCTACAAGACGCTGCGCGACCCGAAACAGCGGGCCGCCTATGACGCCCAATTGTACCTCCCCGGGCCGGCCTCGCTGATCGATCCGGCCGACCCGACGCCGCAGCCGCTCGCCTGTTCGCGGTGCGGACAGGTCACCGCGCAACCGCGCTACATCGTTTTCCACAGGGTCAAAAGTTCCTTGTGGTCGGCACGGCGAAGCGCCATACGCGGCATTTTTTGCCGGCACTGTGCCGACCGCACCGCCATTCTGGCAAGCACCACGACCTGGATCCTGGGGTGGTGGAGTTTCACCGGGCCCTATTATTCGCTGCGGGCCTTGTTCAAGAACCTGTGCGGCGGCGACAAACCGGCCGCCGATAATCTCTGGGTGGTCCTCCATCAGGCGCGCGCCTTTCAGGCCAAGGGCCATGGCGACATCGCCCGAGCTCTGGCCGAGCAGGCGCAGAGTTTCGCCGCCGACGATCGCGAAAAATCGGCCATCGCCGACATCGCCAAGGCGTCGATCGCCGGCACGCCGAGGCGCTTGCGCAATCGCTGGCATCCGTGGAACTACGCGACATTGATTCAGGCCATGCCGCTGGCGGCCTTCCTCGCCTTTTTGATTGTCGGCGCCACCGTGCTTTTGTTTCGTACGCAAACCGACAGCGCGACGGCGATGATCTCGGTGCGGCCGGCACAGCCGGGCGATGTCCTCCATGTCGCGGTCGATACGCTGAAAGTGCGCGAAGGCCCCACCGGCAGAGACCCGGTGGTGGCGCTATTGGACCGGTTCACCACCGTCCAGGTGGTCGAAACCGTGGCGGAAGGCGACTGGGCGCGTATCGTCACCCCAAGCGGCATTTCCGGTTACGTGCCGTCCCGCTATTTGTTTGGTGGCTCGATCGCCGCCTCGCAGAACCGTTGGTGCTCCGACCAGAGGGGCGTCCAGCCCGGCAATGGCGACGTCTTGCTGCGGCGAAGCGGCGGCCATCACCGCCTGACCGTCCACAATGGGACCGGCAGCGACGTGGTGGTGCGGCTGAAGACCGCTTATGGCCGCACGCTGCTTGCCTTTTATGTTTCCGCCCGCGCCGACACCGTCATTGATGGCATCCCGGAAGGGACCTTCCGCGCCGTGTTCGCCACGGGACGGAATTACAGCCACGCCTGCGGCGTTTTCCTGGAGGACATGCGAACCTTCGTGGCGCCCGCCGATCCGAAACCGACCCTGGCCTCGGGCGACGCCAAGGGCCTGTTTCTCGACTTGCCGGCGGCCGGAGACGGTCCCGGCCAGTCGCGCGCGTTGCCGGCTGACGGGTTTCTCGATTCGCCGGGAAGTTAGCGCCCGGCGCGGCGTTGAGCAGCGGAAGACCGGAGGTTTCCAGCAACTCTACAGACTAGGGCCTGTCGTCAGTTACTCTGTGGAAATGAAAAATGCGTGCAATAACAACGTCATTCCCGCGAAGGCGGGAAACCCGCAGGGTTCGCGGAACGCAATCCAGACGGTTACGCGCGGCAGCGCGGACAAGACTCATGTCGCCGCAGACGCGGCTCTACGCCTGGATCCCCGCGTGCGCGGGGATGACCGACTTTTAACTGACGACAGGCCGTAGACTGTGGTGACACCAAAACGTCATCACGGTCTAGCGCCCGGCGCGCGAGAATTGCGTTTGGGCGACCTCGTCGAAAAAGATCTGTTCCTGGCGAAGTTGGTCGACCCGTTCCTGTTTGCGCCGGGCGTTGCGGACTTCCTCGAGAACCTTCTGTTCGCGGTAGGCGTCCGCCAGGTTATCGCGGGCCTGTTCAATCTGTACGCGGATCTGGGCGACGAAAAGGTCGAGCTGCTTGCGTTGCCTGCCATGATATTCGGCGTAGATCGCGTAAGTGTGGCCGGCAAAGGCCGGATCCGCCCGCGCCGCGTCCTGTTCGCGGAGCAATTGGCGGTCCATCTCCTCGCCTTGGCGCAGGAGTCCCTCTTCGCGCGCCAGCAGCACGCCGAGTTCGCGGCGGCGTTCGTCGACGGCCCAGCTCTGCAGGCGCATCAGCGAGCGAAGATCATCGGCTTTGCGGGTCATTCATCGCACCTCATTCTTCGAAGACCTGCGCCAGCAAGGCGTAGCTGGCGGCAAGATCCGTGGCTTCGTCCTTGCGTTGGGACAGGAAATTCTCCAACCCCGGAAAATAGCGGATGGCTTCGTCGACCGCCGGATCGCTGCCGCGCCGGTAGGCGCCGAGGCGGATAAGCTCGGCCATGTCGTCGTACAGCGCCAGCAACCGGCGGGCGCGCGCGATCAGTTCGTTCTCCTCCCGGCTGTTGCAGCCGGGCATGGTCCGCGAAATGCTGCGCAGAACATTGACCGCCGGGTAACGGCCGCGCTCGGCGATCGCCCGGTCGAGCACGACATGGCCGTCGAGAATGCCGCGGACGGCATCGGCGATCGGTTCGTTGTGATCGTCGCCGTCGACCAACACGGTGAACAGACCGGTGATCGACCCCTGGCCTTCCGCTCCCGGGCCGGCACGCTCCAGCAGGCGCGGCAGTTCGGCGAAGACCGAGGGCGTGTAGCCCTTGCTGGCCGGCGGCTCGCCCACCGACAGGCTTATCTCGCGCTGGGCCATGGCGAACCGGGTGACGCTGTCCATCAGGCACAAAACGTCATCTCCGCTGTCGCGAAAATATTCCGCCACCGTCAGGGTCACATAAGCCGCCTGGCGGCGCAGCAGTGCCGATTCGTCGGAGGTGGCGACAACGACGACGCTGCGCGCCAGCCCTTCCTCGCCAAGGTCGTCTTCAATGAACTCGCGGGCCTCGCGTCCCCGTTCGCCGATCAGGCCGATAACCGAAACGTCCGCCGAGGTATTGCGGGCCATCATCGACAACAGTGTCGATTTGCCGATGCCCGAGCCGGCGAAAATCCCCATGCGTTGGCCGCGGCAGATGGTCAAGAAGGCATTCATCGCCCGAACGCCGAGGTCGAGCTTGCCGCTGACCCGCTGGCGCTTGTGCGCGGCGGGTGGCGCCGAACGGATCGGATAGGCGACGTCGTCCACCGGCAATGGTCCCTTGCCATCCACCGGTTCGCCCATCGCGTTGATCACCCGGCCAAGCCATCCGGGGTGGGGATGCAGCATCGGATTGGTGTCGACGAGTTCGACGGGGCAACCGAGTCCCACGCCGTCGACAGCGGTGAACGGCATCAACAGAGCGCGCGAACGCCTGAACCCCACGGTTTCGCAGACAATATCCCGATCGCGCGCCTTGATCCGGCAGCGATCGCCGACCGACAGGCCGCGGGCCAGGCCGCTCGCCTCGATCAACAATCCCTGCACGCTTTCCACACGACCGAACAGACGGACGGCGGGAATCCGTTCGATGTCGTTCACCAGGGATTTGACGAGGAACGCCACCGGAAGCCCTTTTTTGCGTTATCAACAACCTAGGCTAGCGTCCCGCCCTTAAATCTTGGTAAAGTTCAAGGTCGCAGGGCCATTGAAACAACCCGCCTGATGGTGGGGCAGGTTGTCGTCGCCAGGCTACGGGGGAACCCAAAAGATGCGCGTCCTAATCGTCGAAGACGACCCGATGACGTCGAAGACCGTCGAGTTGTCGTTGCGTTCGGCTGGCATGGTCGTCGATACGACGGCGCTCGGCGAAGACGGGCTGGAAATCGGCAAGCTCTACGAATACGACATCATCCTGCTCGATCTCGTTCTGCCTGACATGGACGGTTACGAGGTCCTCCGCCGATTGCGCGCCGCCCGGGTTGAAACACCGGTGCTGATCCTCTCCGGTCTGTCGGAATCCGACAAGAAGGTCAAAGGCCTCGGCATCGGGGCGGACGACTATCTGACCAAGCCGTTCGACCGCGCCGAACTGGTCGCCCGCATCCAGGCCATCGTGCGCCGTGCCAAGGGCCACGCCGAATCGGTGATTCGCACCGGCTTGCTGACGGTCAATCTCGATCGCCGCACCGTCGAAGTGGGGGAAGAGCCGCTTCATTTAACCGGCAAGGAATACGGCATCCTTGAACTTCTCTCCCTGCGCAAGGGCCAGACCCTGACCAAGGAACAGTTTCTCAATCACCTTTATGGCGGCATCGACGAGCCCGAGCTGAAAATCATCGACGTCTTCATCTGCAAACTGCGGAAGAAGTTGGCGACGGCCACCGGCGGCGCCAACTACATCGAAACGGTGTGGGGACGTGGCTATGTGCTGCGCGACCCCGACGAGCGTGCCCACGGCCGCGCCATGGCCGACGCTCTGCCGCGCCCGGCCTGAGAGCGGACGAGACCGTCCGCCCAGCTGGGCAAATTTGGCAATATTTTCCCGCGATTTCAGTTCCGAGGCCGGCAATTTTTTCACGGCGGATTGGGCAAGACTGGCCGCCGTCGCCGTACGGGCGATACCCCTCAACCACCCCGGCGAAAGGCATAATCCTTATATTTCAATAGATTATAGAACTGGCATGGCCTTTGCTACCAATTGGCACAGTGAACCACATTCCTGCTTAGCGGCAGGATCGCCTGTGTGGACAAGGAGGTTAGTATGCCGGTCATTTCGACAAACAATGCGGCCAATTCCGCACTGAACTATCTGAACCTGAACTCGTCGCAGGAGACCGAGAAGATCTCCCAGCTGGCCAGCGGTTCACGCATTGTTCATGCGTCCGATGACGCGGCGGGCCTGGCAATCGGAACGCAGCTCGACGCCAATGTCACCGTCTTCCAGGAAGATCAGGTGAACATCACCCAGGGCTCGTCGATCCTGCAGAGCACCGACGGTGCCCTTGCCCAGATCAGCAACGTGCTGCAGCGGATGATGGCGCTGGCCACCGAAGGAGCCTCCGGCCAGGTGACCGACGTCCAGCGCGCGCAGGACATCAATACGGAATATCATCAGCTCGGCATCGAAATCGGCAGCATCGTCAACAGCACCACCTATGCAGGGCAGGCGCTGCTCACCGGTTCCTTCTTGTCGAACGTGAAATTCCTGGTGGGAACGGCAAGCACCGACTTCATCACGCTGTCGCTGGCGACCGTGTCCACGGCCGGCCTTTTGGGCACGTCCGGTTCATCGGTCAGCACCGCCGCGATGTCGCTCGCCGCCATCAACGCCGTCAATTCGGCCATCGAACTGATCACCAAAGACCGCGCCCTCGTTGGCGCCTACGAATCGCAGTTCAATTTCAGCGGTCAGGATATCAACACCAACATCCAGAACATCCAGGCGGCTGCCTCGGTGATCATGGATGCCGATGTCGCGCAGGTGAAGGCTGGTCTGTCGGCGAACGACGTGCTGACCCAGGCTTCGATCGCTGCGTTGACCCAGGCGGCCCAGTTGCCACAGGAGTTGTTGCGTCTGCTGCAACAGTAAGCACCGTCCAGTTCGTTTAGGCGGCGTCGAGGGCGCAAGGCGACGGCAGAGCCCGTTCGCTTCAATCCTCGTGCAGGTAAATGGCGCAACAACCGGGATGGGGAAGAACCATCGCCGGGAATCGTCGTGTCCGGCGTTTAACTGATGCAGTTCTCGCGATGATCAAGGTGAGATTGCCTATCGAAAAGTCGTCTATTGCCTCCTCCAAGGATGGAAAATGCCGGTCATTTCCTCCAACTATGCGGCAGATTCCGCGCTCAACTTCCTGAACCGGAATGCCGGGACCGAAGCGGGGCAGCTGTCCAGGCTTGCCAGCGGGTCGCGCATTGTTGAGGCTTCGGACGACGCTTCGGGTTTGGCCATCGGCACCCAACTCACGGCACAAGCCTCCGTATTCTCCCAGGACTCATCCAACATCGAACAGGCCGTCGCCATTCTGCAGACCGCCGACGGGGCGATGGCGCAGATCAGCAACGTCCTGCAGAGGATGATGGCGCTGGCCACCGAGGCCGCTTCCGGCCAGGTCACCGATATCCAACGCTCCCAGGACATCAATACCGAATATTTTCAGCTGAAAACCGAATTGTCGAGCATCGTCAACAGCACGAGCTACGCCGGTCAGAAACTGCTGACCGGTTCGTTCATGTCGAATGTCAAGTTCCTCGTCGGCACGTCATCGGCCAATTTCATCACCGTATCGGTCGCCACCATTTCGATTGCGCTGAGCGGCGCCGGCGGGCTTCTCGGCAGTGGCTCGACAGTCAGCACCGCGGCAAGCGGTCTGGTGGCGATGAACGCGGTCACCTCGGCGATCAACACGGTCGTCGAGGATCGCGCCCGAATCGGCGGCTACGAGTTCCAGTTCGACTTCAGCAATTCGAACATCGGCAGCAATGTCCAGAACACCGACGCCTCAGCATCGGTCATGCTCGACGCCGACGTCGCCGTGGTAAAATCGCAACTGGCGGCCACCGATGTCCTCACCAAGGCGGCCGTTGCCGCCCTGACTCAAGCGTCGACCCTTCCCAAGGACCTGCTCAAGCTGTTGCAAGCTTAAAGCTTGGAACCGCCGGGACCGCCATTGAGGCAATAAATGCCGCGTTGGTTCGGCATCGGCTTGAAGCGATCGGAAATGCCCAGCACCGTCTCGGCACCGCCGAGATAGAGATAGCCGTCCTCCGGCATCGAATGCGAAATACCGTCGAGGACTTTGGCCTTTGTCGGCTGGTCAAAGTAAATCAAGACGTTGCGGCAAAACACGATGTCGAAATGGCCGAGCGACCGCAAGTCATGGAGCAGGTTGAATTCACGGAACTGCACCATGCCGCGCAGGGACGAATCGATCTGCCAGCTTTCATCCTTCTTCTTGAAGTACTTGATCAGGAACTGGATGGGCAGACCGCGTTGCACTTCGAATTGCGAGTAAAGCCCGGCCTTGGCCTTTTCCAACATTTCAACCGAAATGTCGGTGCCGATGATGTCGATATGCCACCCCGACAACCGCGCCGCTTCGTCGCGCAAGATCATCGCCAGAGAATAGGCTTCCTGGCCGCTCGAACACGCCGCCGACCAGATGCGAATGGTCTTCTTCGACGCGCGCGCCTCCAGCATGGCGGGAAGGATGATCTGGCGAAACTGGTCGAATGGCTTGGTGTCGCGAAAGAAGAACGACTCGTTGGTCGTCATCGCCTCGGTGACGTCGCGGGCCAGGGACTCATCCCTGGTCTTCAACTTTTGGACGATGTCTTCGAGGCCCTTGAGGTTGCGCGTCCGCGCCAGCGGCATGAGCCGGCTTTCCAGAAGGTAGGACTTGTCCGGCGTAATGACGAGGCCGGACCGCTCTTTGAGCAGCCGGGCGAGGAAGTCGAAGTCGTCCGGACGCAGCATGTCAATGCCTCGAGGCTAGCCGCAGCACGTAAGAAGCAATCTGGTCGAGGGGAAGGACAGCCGAGCAGATGCCCGCATTGGCCGCCGCACCCGGCATGCCCCACACGACGCTGGATGCCTCATCCTGGGCGATGACGGCTCCACCCGCCTCGACAACGAGTTGCCCGCCCTTCATGCCGTCTGATCCCATGCCGGTCAGAATAACCGTCAGGATCTTCCGTCCCCATGCCGCCGCCATGCTGCGCAACATCGGATCCACCGACGGACGGCAGAAATTCTCAGGCGGCGCCTTGTTCAGGCGGATCACCTTATCGGGCCCTTTCGCCTCGACCGTCATATGAAAATCGCCCGGAGCGATATAGACCCGGCCGGAATGCACGATCTCGCCATCCTGGCCTTCCGCCGCCTGCCAGCCGCTGACCCGCGAAATATGCTCGGCCAGAATGGTGGTGAAGGTCGGCGGCATATGCTGGGTGATCAGCACCGGTTGACTGAGATTCCCCGCTTTCAACGCGGTCAACACCGAAAACAACGCCTGGGGTCCACCGGTCGACGACCCGATGGCGATGACATCCGGCGTTTCGGTTGGCGCCTGGCGCAGGACGATCGGTCCTTGCGGCCGGGAAAGAATACTCGACGGCCGGGCCGCCGGTGCGCCGCCGGGCACCGCTGCCGCGCGCGGCGCAATCGGCGTCGGGACATAACCGGCCGGCCGGGCGACACCGGTGCGCGGCGGGTAGCGCCGCCGCACCAGGCCGAGAGTCCGAACCTTTTCGATCAGGTCCCGCTTGAAATCGATACCTCCCGTGATTTCCCGCGAGGTGGTCGGTTTTGGAATATAATCGGCGGCGCCGGCGTCGAGCGCCTTCAACGAAATCTCGGCGTTTTTCAACGTCAGCGTCGACGCCATGATCACCTGGATATGGGGGTCGGCCTTCAACAGCAGCGGCAAGGCGGTCAGACCGTCCATGACCGGCATTTCGATATCGAGAATTGCCACCTCGACGTCGTTGCGTTCAACCGCCGACAAGGCCATCTGGCCATTGCTGACCGAGGCCACCACCGTGATCTGGGGGTCCTCTTCGAGCATGCGGGTCACTAAACCGCGCACCACCGCGGAATCGTCGACGACCATGACGCGGATCGGGTCGGAAGATCCAGTGACGCTGGGACGCGGGGTACCGGCTTCGAGTTGCATGGGATTGATGCCGTTCAGAGCAGTCCGACCTGCGAGAACTTCGCCTGCAGGATCTCACTGTCAAATGGCTTCATGATGTACTCGTTGGCACCGGCGGTGATCGCCTCCTGAATATGTTCGATGTCGTTTTCCGTCGTACAGAACACGACAACCGGTAATTCGCCACCAGGCAATTGACGAAGGGCCCGCAAGAACTCGATGCCGTTCATGTTCGGCATATTCCAGTCGAGAAGCACTGCATCGGGCATCTGCTTCAAGCAACAATCGAGTGCCACTTTTCCGTCTTCAGCTTCTTCCGTATGGAAACTGAGCTCTTGCAAAATCTTCCTCGCAACCATGCGAATGACTTTGGAGTCATCAACGATTAAGCAGGACTTCATGCCAAACCTTCTCTTTCAACGCGCTCACCGCGCCGCATGACCGCGAGAGATCCCGTCAATTTGCCTCGGACCGGGAGAAGTCCAAGAGCCTGGGAACGTCGAGAATAACGAGGAGTTTGCCTTCGAGACGATAAATCCCGTCGCTGAATTCCCGCCACAGAGGATCGAGAGTCGGCGGATTGCGTTCAAATTTCGCGGCGGGCAGGCTCAACACCTCACCGACCGTGTCGACGCGCAAACTGTAGAGTTCGCCCCGCATGTCGACAACGACGCTCATCCCCTCGCCCGCTTCGGGATTCCGGCGCGGCAAACGAAGGCGCATGCGGACGTCGATGGCGGTAACGATGCGACCGCGCAGATTGAGCGAGCCGGCGACTTCCGGCGGCGCCAAAGGAATGCGGGTGATCTTTTGCGGCCCGAGCACATCCTGCACCATAAGGACCGGGATGCCGAACATCTGGCCTTCGATGAACATGGTGACGAATTCCTGGTGGTTGTCCGTCGTCACCAGTTCCTGTGATCCTCGTTTCCCCGAGGACGGAACAATCTGGTTCATGCGTCACCTTTGCTGGAAAGGGTTTGGGCCAGCGTCTGCAGCAGCGCCTCGCGGTCGAACTTGGCGACATAGTCGGTGAACCCGACGGCCCGACCCCGCTCGAAATCCTTGTCGGTGGCATGGGATGACAAGGCAAACAAGGGCACGCTCGCCCAACCGCCTTCGGAACGAATCGCCTGGGCGAAATCGAAGCCGTTCATCCCGGGCATTTCGATGTCACTGATAATGGCATCGAACAGGGTGCCGGAGTCGCGCAACTGCAGCGCCTTGTCGGCGCTTTCCACCGAGGTCACGTCATAGCCGGCCACCGACAACAGCGGTGTCAGCAGATTGCGGAAGAACGGGCTGTCGTCGACGAGGAGAACACGATGCGTCTCGTTGCTGCTCTCGAATTCCTTCTCCGGCGAGCCGAACCAGTCGCCCCACGCCTGGATCAGGTAATAGCCGGCGTCGATGACGTCGGTCGCCTTGCCCGAAATGACCGCGGTGCCGATCAAGCCGGGCTGGTCCACGGCGAGTTGGATCTTCAGCTGCTCCTCGACGATGTCGACGATCTCGTCGACCACCAGTCCCATGGTGTGTTCCTTGTCGGCAAACACCAGGACCGGCTGCTGTCCTTCGTCCTTCATCTTGAAGTCGGGCGAAACCAGCACCAGCGGCATCAGTTTGCCGCGGTATTGCACCACCGGCTTGCCGTGCGAGCGTTCGATCTCGTTGACGTCGATTTCCTCGAGACGCGCCACCAGGGCCAAGGGCACCGCCTTGAGATCGTCGCTGCCGGCGCGGAACACCAGCAGGGACTGTTGGTCCTCGGCCCGCGTTTCGCGTGTCGTCGTCGCCTCCTGATTGGTGGGTGTCGGCCCGGCCATCTCGCCCGTCCCGCCGGCGATGCCGTTGGGATCGAGAATCATGATGACGGACCCGTCGCCGAGGATGGTGTTGCCGGAGAACATGTTGATATGGCGGAGGATGGGCGCCACCGGCTTGACGACGATTTCCTCGGTGTCGAACACCCGGTCGACGATGATGCCGAAGGTGTAGTTGCCCACCTGGGTCACCACGATGAAGGTCTCGGTGCGCTGTTCGTCGCCGCTGCCCAGTTTCAGCAAGGTGCGCAGCGACACCAGCGGCAACAGGCGGTCGCGCAGTCGCAACACCGGAGCGTTGTTGATCACCTCGATGCCATGCTCGGACGTCGCCGTGGTGCGGACCAGTTCAAGCACGCTGATCTGCGGGATGGCGAAGCGTTCGCCGGCGCATTCGACGATCAGCGCCGAGACGATGGCGAGGGTCAGCGGAATCTTGATGACAAAGCTGGTGCCCTTGCCTTCCTGGGTCTTCAGCTCGACGGTACCGCCGATCTTTTCGATGTTGGTGCGCACCACGTCCATGCCGACGCCGCGCCCCGACACCGAGGTCACTTTTTCCGCCGTCGAGAAGCCGGCCCGGAAGATGAACTGCGCCGCCTGCTGGTCGGTCAGGTCGGCCAGTTCGGCATCCGTCGCCAAACCGTTCTGCAGCGCCTTCTGACGGATTCGGGCGATATTGAGGCCACGCCCATCGTCGGTGATCTCGATGATGATGTGCCCACCCTCGTGGTAGGCGTTGAGCATGATCTTGCCGACTTCGGGCTTGCCGATGCGGCGGCGCTCTTCGGTCGGCTCCAGGCCGTGATCCGCCGAATTGCGCACCATGTGGGTGAGCGGGTCCTTGATCAGCTCAAGGACCTGGCGGTCCAACTCGGTCTCGGCGCCGAACATCTGCAGGTCGATTTTCTTGCTCATTTCGACCGACAGATCGCGGACGATGCGCGGCAGCTTGGCCCAGGCATTGCCGATCGGTTGCATGCGGGTCTTCATCACCCCTTCCTGAAGGTCGGTGGTGATATGGGACAACCGCTGCAACGGCGTGGCGAATTCGCTGTCGTCCTTGCCGCGCACCATCTGCAAGAGCTGGTTGCGGGTCAGCACCAGCTCGGAAACCAGGGTCATCAGATTTTCGAGCAGTTCGACATTGACCCGGATGGTCTGCGCGGCAACCGCTGATTCCTTGGCCTCGCCCTGCGGGATGCCGGACGCGGCGGCGCCATGATCGGCGGTCGCCGGAACCTGGGCGGCGACGGCCGGCACCGGGTGCGACTCTTCATGCGGCTTTTGCGCGGCAACGGGCGCCGGCTCCGGCTTTGGCGGCGGCGGCGGCGGAGGTGGAGGAGGTGGTGGTGGCGCCGCTTCCTTCTTCGGCGGCGGCGGCGGGGGCGGCGGCGGAGGTGGCGGTGGCGGTGGTGGCGGAGCG
>Ga0181520_10006318_pt1 | contig 18187 bp, 10 predicted proteins | sample PEATcosm2014_Bin_29_FD_132451 | JGI IMG/M metagenome (GOLD analysis project Ga0181520, IMG submission 132451) | Peatland microbial communities from MTU Mesocosm Facility, Houghton, MI, USA - PEATcosm2014_Bin02_30_metaG | ecosystem: Environmental > Terrestrial > Soil > Wetlands > Peat | place...
CGCGACCTGGGCGGGACTGGGCGAATCCGCAACGGCGTTGGGGCGGGCGTGACTGTTCGAGAGGCTATCCCAGGATTGGGCGGGCGCCGGTTCGGGCTGGGGGATGGGTTGCACCCTCTCGGCTTCCACCTTGGGCAATTGAGGCTGAGGACTGGCTGCGACGGGGGCGGGCAGCGGAGCGGCTGGAGCGGGGGGCGGCGGCGCGGTCCGAAGCCTGGGCAGAGGCGTTGGCTCCAGCCTTGGCAACGGCGCCGGCTGCAAGGGACGGCCTCTCAAAGGCGCTTCCTGCTGCGGATCGAGCGCCCACTCCAGCACCTTCTCAGGGCCGGGAACAGCCGCCACGAGCTCCTCTTCGCGCATGGCGGGAGCGGGTTGCAAGACCTGCGTAGGCGCATGAGCTGGCGGGGGCGGCACGGAAACCGGGGGAGCCGGTCGAGGTACGGCCACAGGCTCGGCGACTGCCTGCTTCGCCTGCCGGTAAGCAGGCTCGGCAACCGGCTTGGGAGCGGGCGGCGCTGCAGGCGCACCGGCCGCAATCAGGTTCTCATGTTGTGTTGGCAGCGCAGGAGGCTCGACCGAGGCAGGCTCGACTACGGGCTGGGTTCTGGCCCCATGGCGGGCATAGACCCGGGTCTGAGCTTCGAGGTGAGTCTCCATGGCCCGGAGCGAGGCCCGGAAAGAGGGATCGGCTTTGGCCAGGCCCACGCGGTTCAACACAAATCCCACGGCGGCCACGTCGAGCCGCTGCAGAGAAGTGGCCACGTCGCGCAGTTGGGCTCGGGTGGTGACGCCGGAGTGAATCACGACAATGGCGCAATCCACAAAGCGCGCCAGGTATTCGGTTTCAGCCGAGACCAACAGGGGTGCGGCATCGGTAAGCACCAGGGATTCTTCTTCGCGCTGGGCTTCTTCGGCCACCTGCTGTTGCAGGGCCGCCGGTCGATTGCCGCGCTGCGCCACCAGGGCCTGGTTGCCGTTGGAACCGGCCAAGTCGGCGGAGTCGTGAAGAGGCGGAGCCGGGGTGCGCGATGCGTCGACAAGCACCGTCGCGCGGCCCATGGTCTCCAGCATCTCCCTGACCCGCGTGGCCACGGTGGTGGTGCCCGCGCCAGGCCCGGTCCCGGTAAAGAGCAGGTTCTTCAGATTCCCTTGCTGGCGGGCGTATTCGATGGCAGCCGCAAGGCGCAGGGTGTGTTCCTCTCCCACGCTGATTGAGACTTCGCTGAAGTTGGGCAGTTGGGCCATGGGAGCGTAGCCCAGCACATGCTGCACATCCGAGGCGATGTAGACGCGGGGATCCACCTTGTTGGCCAACACCGCGGCGAAGAGACCAAAGAACAGGCCGGCGATGGCCAACACCGCGGGCTTGCGCAGCACCTTGTACACCGGGGTGGAAGACGGAGTGGCTGCGGTAATAACATAGGCAGCGCCCGGCGCGCTGTCCTCAATCTTCAGGTTGTGCCACTGCTCGTCGACGATGCCGTAGCGGGCCTGCAGGCGCGCAATTTCAGTGGCCAGATCGCTTGACCGCTGCAGTTTGCCGGTGGCGCTGCCGGCCGCCCCGGTGAGTTGCCCCAGTTGCGCATACAACTGACTCTCGACCGCTGCGGTTCTCACCTCTTCGGTGCGGAGCTTCTGGCGGATGCGCGCCGCGGCCTTGCTGCGCAGCTCGCGGGTCATGGACTCCAGCGAGCCGTTGATCTGAGCCAGTTCCGCTTCATCCTGCTTGTATTGGGGATGATTGGGCGTCAGGTTGGACATCTGGGTGATGAGCGTCGCGCGGCGCTGGTTGAGCGAGGTCTTCATGCTCACCAGGCCGGCATCGCTGCCGGCCAGCTCATCGGCCTCGGCATCGAGCGCGCTGGAGGGGATGGAGGGGGACTTGCTACCGCCTCCAATGGCGTCAAGCTGGGCTTCGGCCAGATCGTGGTCGGTGCGCGCCTTCACCAGTTCGGTGCGGACCTTGCCGATGTCGTCGTCGTAGTGGTCGGGAGCGACGGTGGCGATGGAGGCCACGCCGAGTTGCTTGTTCAGGGCTTCCTGCTCGGTGCGGTCGGCAGTCAACTGCTGTTGCACGCGGTTGCGCTCGTTTTCAAGCACAGCCAGCCGCTGCGCATCGCCGCTCTTCTGCTCGCGGGCCGCGTTCTCGACAAAGCTGGCCGTGACGGCGTTGGCCAGGTCGGCAGCGCGGCCGGGGTCGTTGGCGCGGGCGGCAATCGAGAACTCGTAGCCGCCGCCTACGCGGGTCACTTCAATGGCACCGGCGAGACGACCGGCGGCTGCTTGATCCGACTCTCCGCCATGCTGCCAGACGAACGGGTCGAGTTTGTGCAGAGCGCTGGTGAGCACGTCCGTGCGGGTCACGCTCAGCATCTGCTGCTCGAAATAGGTCTCGTAGCTGGTTCCGTCGTAGGGCAACTGCTCGCCGCCGCCCTGCTCCAGCACCTTGTGCGGAGAGGGCTGCACGTAGACCAGGCTTTGAGAGATGTAGACCGGCCAGACGCGGTAGACATAAGCGGCCGCCAAGGCCACGAAGAGCAAAGCGACGCCAATGGCCAGGGTCCGGTGCAGTTGCAGGCTGCGCACGATATCGAGGCGGAAAAAGGCCTGGTCGGCGCCGGCGGCAGCGGGGCTGTGCGCAGCGGGAGGGTTCATTGCCCCGTCGGGTGTGCGGGGGGATTCCAATGCGGGTTGGCTGAAGAACGGTTTCATAGCGGCCCCATTCCTGCCAGCAAGGCAAAGGTTCCTGTGGTGATCAGCGGAGTAAGGCGCTCAATCACATAGGTGGCCTTGTAGAAGCCGGATTGCGGCACAAAGACGATTTCGCCGGGCTTCAGGGTGATTTCAAGCGTCTTGGCCGGATTGAGCACATCGTTGAAGGAGAGCACCCGCGAAGTGCCCGCAGCCGGATCGACGATCTGGATATGGGGTTTGTTGCCGGCCTTGCCGGTGAACCCGCCGGCCGAAGCCAGTACCGAAGCCAGCGTGGAGGTGTTGGATAGCTGCACGGGTCCGGGCTTCTGCACTTCGCCGAGCACGGAGACAAAACGCTCGGCCATGCTGGGCACAAAGACCACATCGTCGCGGCGCAGGCGCATGTCGGCCATAGTATTTCCCGATTCCAGCAGCTCTTTCAGTTCCACCCACACCACCTGTTCCTGCCCCCGGTAGATGGCGCAGCGCTCGGGAATCTGCGCCGTCTTGTTGGGGCCGGTATCCATACCGCCGCGGGTGAGGGCTTCGAGCAGGGTGGGGGTCCCGTCAAAGGTGAGCACACCCGGTTTATCGACCGCGCCCAGCAGCAGGATGCGATTTGCCGTGTACTTGGTCACCGAAACCTGTACAGCGAGGTTGGAGTAGTAGCCGGCCAGCGCGGCCTGCAGAGCCTGTGCTGCCTCGGCCCGGGTTTTGCCCGCGAGCATCACTTCGCCCGCCAGGGGCAGGGAGATGCGGCCGTCGGGGCCGATCACCAGCTTGGCTGCCAGCTCCGGCCGCCCGGCAAAGTCCACGCCGATTTCGTCGCCCCGGCCCAGGCGGTATTCCTCGTCGGCGGCCGGCTCAAAGCTGCGCAGAGCCTCCAGCGGGTTGGGCTTCAGCTGCGGGTCGGACTGGTAATTCGCCTGCGGCTGCGGGTAATTCGCTTGCGGCTGCGGATTATTCGAATCGGGCGCAGGGTTATTGGGGTCCGGAGGCGGGTTATTCGCAGGAATTCCGGGAGATTCCTGGGCGCACAGCGTCAGGCCAACCGACAGAAACAGCAGGGCGATCGTCTTGCTCAATCGATGCTTCATCCAACCATTCCTATCCCTGAAAAACGGCAAGAGCCCCGTTCAGCAGCGCGTAGCTCTTCTGTTTTTCGTCGCTTGTCAAGACCCACCGGTCCAGGATGGCCAGCAATCCAGCCATATAGACCAGCCCCACGACAACCAAAACGCCCATTCCCTGCCAGCGGTTGACCTGGGCCACGAAGCGTGCGGCAGGCCAGGCCAGCAATCCGGCAATCAAATATGGCGCCAGCCCCGGGACGATGACCACCCGAAGGAAGCGGCCCAAGGGCAAATCCAAAACCCAAAGCACTCTGCCCATCAAGACACATGCCGAGCCCACGGTGGCCAGGGAGACGGCGACTCCAATGCCAAACGGCGTCCAACCCTTTTCGATCCAGAACGATACCGGCAGGGCAATCGCCAGCAGGACGAGGTTGGGAATGGAGTATGTGAATTCCTCATACACTTTGCCGATCCCCCGCAGTACCGAAGTACCCGGTCCTGTGAGCATATGAAACTGCAAGGCAAAGCAAAATACCACAAATAGGGGAACAAGGGTGTCTTTCATGGGCAAGGCCGGGCCGAGCCAGACGCGGAGGATCGGAGCGGCCCAAAAGATCATGGCGGCCGAGAACGCCGAGGTGCAGAGGTTGGAATAGCGGGCGCCGGTCAGGTAAAACTGGCGCAGGTTGCGCAACCGGTCCTGGCCGTCGGAGGCGGCGTCTACGTGCGAGGCGGCCGGCAGCATGGCGCCAAAAAAAGCCATTGGCACGCTGGAGAAGGAAACCGGCCATTTCTTGGCCACATCCAGCAGGCCCGCGGCGGAGGCGTCGATGAGGCAAAGGGCGGCCACCCGGTCAACCGAGTTCAGAAAGATGGAGAGCATGCCCTGGAACTGCACCAGCCCGCCGAAGTGGACCACGTACTTGAGAGACTCGCGGCGCACCAGGCTGGGCGAGATGCGCAGCCACTTGATTTGCCGGCAAGCCCACCAGATGGAAAGCCCGTCGTTCAGGATGGTCCGGATCAGGTAAGCCTCGGCGAGTCCTCGAATGCCGCGGCCGGCCAGCACCAGCCAGACAATCGCAGCGCACTCGCCCAGAATGCCCAGCGTGAGAAAGAACTGGTTGACGGCGATCTGCTGCATCCCTGTCAGCAGGTCGGTGAACGCGCTGAGGGCAATGCTCGACAGGAAGACCGCCAGAACGATCAGCACCGCTTCCTTTCCTTCGGCGGCATGGGCGGGGGGCAGATGCAGCAAGGGGACAATCAGGTTCCAGCCCAGCCAGAAGGCGGCGAAGATTGCTCCGCACAGCGGAATGGTGACGGCCAGGCCGGTGGACAGCAGTGCGTTGGCCTTGTCGTATTCCTTGCGCGCGTGAAACTCCGCCACGTACTTGATGTAGACGTTGGAGATGCCCATGGTGGAGATGCCGACATAGGTGACCAGGATGAAAATCGTGGTCCAGATGCCGTAGGCCTCCAGGCCGATGTGGGCCAGCAGGAAGGGCACGATGCAGACACCGCGGGCCATGTTCACGAACCGGGCCAGGATGGTGGCGGCCACGTTGCGCCCGAACTTGCGATGGACATCGCGCAGCAGATGCTGCGTTTCGGCGCTGGGGGCGTCCAACTCGGCTGCGGTGTCTGGATCGAGGCTCCAGTCGACTTCGCGCTCGGCGGAATCCGGGATCATCTGAGGATTTGTCATGGAAGGGGCGCCTCGCGTCTGGTTCGTGTCCATTGCGCCCGCCTGCGCGAGTTGATCAGCACCAACGGGGTGAGTACAGCCTTGCGGGCCAGGTAAAGCGGGGCAGCCAGCAGCGCCAACAGGTCGCGCCTCGGTTCCGGGCCTAGCCAGGCCGCCTGCAACACATACACCAGGGCGATGACTCCGCACCCCAATGCATAAAGGTGGCTCCAGTCGCCCGGCAGCAAAGCGAGGACGCACAAGGCCAGAATGGCGCGTGCCAAGGGAAGTCCCCAGGCATCGGCGAGCGTTTCAACGGCGCGCCAGTCTCCGCGCAAGGCGTTCCGCAGCAAGGGCAGGGTGGTGTGGCGGGCCACGCCCATGCGTCCCCCTTCCCAGCGGGTTTCCTGGGTGGTTTGCGCCGCGCCGCGGGCTGCCAGCGGGGCATGGACAAACGCATCGCCGATCCAGTCCACCTGCAACCCATGGCGCACCAGGCTGATGTGATATTCCATGTCTTCCACAATGCTGTTGGCCTGAAACGGGACTCGCGCCAAGGTTTCCGCGGTCAAGGCAAAGCCGTTGCCAAATAGGCCTGCGGAGAAGCGCAGCCCGGAACGCCCGCGCGGCCTGACCACGTTCATGCCGCGAAAGGCGAGAGCGCGCAGGCGGGTAATGGGGTGCGGCCGGGTGGAGGCGGGCAACTCCAATTCGTAGCGGCACTGGGTGGCTTCGCTGCCTTCGACCAAGGCGGCCCGGGTGGCGGCGATCAGGTTGCAACTCACCGACGAATCGGCATCGACGACCAGGAATGCGTTGGCGCCCGCGGCGAGGGCGGCGGCAAATCCAAACCGGAGCGCAGAGCCCTTGCCGCCCTGGGCTGGATCGTTCAGTTCCAGCACCTTGGCGCCCGCCCGGGCGGCTATCGCCGCTGTGGCGTCCGTGCAGTTGTGCGCCACCACATAAAGCGCTGTTGCCGTCCGCCCCGAGCTTTCAGGCAGGGAGCTTTGCGCAATGGAATGCAGAGCCTGGCCGCCGGCCGTTGCGCAACTGACAGTAGCCGAGCCCATGGCTGCGCGGATCGAGGCCACCGTCCGCGCGATCATCACTTCCTCGTCGTGTGCCGGGACGATCACGGCCAGACGAATCGGCAACTTCTCCAGCGGATGTGCCTTGCGGACCCTGAACAGGTTGCCCACGATGCAAATCGCCAAATCGAAGAACAGCGGCGCCGTCAGCAAGACCAGCGAGCACGCCACCACGATCTGCAAGGCTTCGAGCATTCTTATCTACTTTCTCGGCTAAATCATCGGCAGCCTTAGCGGCAGGGCGGATGGTTCTTGCCACAATTCCATAACCTGCCGCAGGATTCGCTCCGCATGGCCGGTGCGACGCCGGAAAAACGCTGCTCATGCGCGGGCAAGATTATCGAGAACCCATATTCATTTTGCATGACGAATCGAGGAAACCAGGGCACTCTTCTCAAAACCCGGTCCTGGGCAACATTCTCTAGACCAGCACACGCCGGAACTTGAATGGGAGGGCTGCCTGCTCACCGACGACCACCGGATTCAGTCCATGAATCCATCCAACGATGAGGTAACAGAGAATCAAGGCCTGTTCGCCCAGAAAAACCGTAGTGATGGTGGCAGCCAGTCCCATGAGCACCGCCAGATGCGCGAAGACCAGCGCCCGGTCGTCGGGTGCCAGGGGGCGCGCGGCCATCCGGAACAGGCGTGCGGCGCTGCCTCCCAGAATGGCCAGAAACAGCCCCAGGCCAATCAATCCGTGAGTTACCGCCGTGAGGAGATATTCGTTGTCGATAGACATCTTGCCGTCGACGGCGGGATAAGCGACCACACCCCATCCCAGCATGGGGCGCGCCAGCACCACCGGAATGTAGTTGCCGAGCAGTTCCCGGCGATAGGCCGCGTTGCGCTGCTCTTCGTCTTTGGCCCCGGCCATGCCGCTATCCGTATAGGCCTTCCCGATCGCAAAGCCGGCCACGGAAAGGACAGCCACCAGCAGGAGAAACACCGCCGTCGCCCTGGGAAACGGCAGCATCCGCACCAGCACCGCGAACAGCAGCGCGAGTCCGACGCCGATCCAGGGACCGCGCGACTGGGTCATCAGCAGGCCCAGGACGATGGCGCCGAGCACCACTCCCCGGGGAGCCAATGGAATGCCGCCGAATACGCGGCGGCTGCCCCAGGCGGGGTCAGTGCGGCGCAGCCAGAGACAGTAGATCAACCCCATCAGGAAGACGATTCCCGCCAGAATGGCATGCGAATACGGCCCGGCGATGCGTCCGAACCCCCACCGCATCTGCATGGGCCACAACACGGGCTGGCTGGGGATGATTTTGGTAAACACCGCCTGCCAGCTGTTCTTTCCGGACAGGAAGTCGTAGATGCTCACGACGCCAACCGCTGCCAACAACACCACGAAGCGCCGCACCAACGCTGTTCTGAAAGGCTGTCCCTTCCCGTGGTCCTGCTCGATGAGCAGCTTTCCCGCCATGTAGGGCAGGACCATGTTGGTGATGCCGGCAAAAAGCGCCAGACCGCCGTTGGCGATTTGGGTATTGATTGCCTCGGAGGCTCCATAGACAAGGGCCAACAGCACCACCCACAGGTCCATCCACTGCAGCCGCCAGCGACCCATCTCGCTGCGAAACATGGCCAGCGCCAGGGGCAGGATGGCGGCGTCGGCAAAGGTGATTGGCGGCATGTGGGGAAAGCGCAGGCGGAAATACGCCGGCAAGAGCAACACGACGGGCAAATAGACGTTGATGAGGGCCTTGCGGGCGGAGTTTCTGCCCAGCGCGATCCAACACAGTACGGCCGGGATCAGGATGATTAGTTCCATTCTGACCCCAGCATAGACCTTGGCCGCGCTGGGTTATCCACGAAGACGTGTCTGGGCCGGGGCGACTTGCTGCTTTCCGCCGATTTCGATGTGGATCGGGGTTTCGGATTCGGGCGCCATGGAACGTCCGTGGGCCAGCGTGGGCTGCCACTCGTCGAACAGCGGCTGGGCGTGCCAGGCGTGGAAGAGGAAGCGCATGCCGAGGCTGAGCCCTGCCAAGGAGAGCGAGAGACCGGCTTCGAGCAGTTGGCGGCGAATCGCCATCAGGACGCCCAGTCCCTCCGCGGTGAGTTCGCGCACCGCCTGCATATGGACGACCAGGACAAGGCCTTGGGCGATGGCGGAATTGGTGGCTTCCTGCAGTTCCGGAGCGGTGACCAGGCCGAGTCTACCCTGCACGTAGACGTGCATTTCCTGTTGCGTCCCGGCGGTGGTCACGCTGGAAGCGCCGGAGTAGGGGCGCTGGCTCCAACTGGCCAGGAGAGTCAAAGGCAGACGGCGCACCAGGCCGACAAAATCGCGCCAATAACGGGGTCCCAGACGGGAGGGTTCTTGCAACATGCGCATGGCCCATTCCATGCCGCACTGCTGAATCCAACGGGGGGCGCGGCGCACGTCGCCGCACAGAATTTCAAAGCTTCCGCCCACGCCCATGGCCAGCGGCACACCCAGGCGCTTGCGATGCATCCAGATCCATTTTTCCTGCTTGGGATTACCCAAGGCGACCAGAAGGATGTCGGGCTTGGCGGCGTGAATACGGTTCAGAATCTCATTGTGATCCAGAAGCGCAAGGTTCTGCTCGAGCGGAGCGTAGGTTCCCACGATCTTGACGCCCGGGTAGTTCTGCTGCATGAGTTTTGCCGCGCGATCGGCAACGTCGCCTTTTCCGCCCAGCAGGAAGATTCCATAACCTTTGCGAGCGGAGAGCTCGGCCAGCCGGGGCACCGTGTCGACGCCCGTGACCCGCTCGGCCAAGGGGCAGCCGAGCAGCTTGCTGGCCCAGACCAGCGGCATGCCGTCAGGCAACACCAGGCTGCAACTGGCGATGATGCGATGCAGATGCGCATCTCCCAGCGAGTTCAGCCAGAAATCCAGGTTCGCGGTCGCCACCTGGTGGGTCCCGCCAGAGTTGATGAGTCCTTCCATGGCCTCGACGGCTTCGTCTGCCGTGAAGCTATCCAGAGGCAACCCCATCACTGCAATCGGATGCTGCAACTTCCTCTTCATCCTGAGCTTCCATTCTCTGCTTGCACAAGCGCACCCTGGAGACGCGCCGCAAGCCGCGGTGTCCGCCATACGATCCACGGCCATCCGTAATTTCAGTGACCCGACCCCGGATTCCCGTTCCACCAGATCCGGGGTACCTCCGACTGCTCCCGGGACGAACACTGGGGTTAGAACGACGCTTTCTCAAAACTGCGTTGCGGACCAAAGACTGCGGGGCAAATTCCATCGGTCCGGGGCAACTGATGGTTCTGAAGCTATCGCACGATTCTCTCAGAAACAATGGCGAAAAGGTGGAACAGGTCATCGCAACAAATGTGTCATCAGAGACTTACCCATTGGGGGCCTGGTAACCATTAACGGTTACCGGACACACTGAAAGCGTATCCCAAAATTAGACAAAGATGATCCACATTGCTTTTGGAATATTTTACTCCTGCCAGGCCAGCACGGCCATCGAACAGGGAGGAATTGTCAATTCTCCGCCTGCCCAGCGCTCTTGTTTTGCCTTGACCTGCACGGTGTCTTCGTTTCCGGCTCCCGGACCGGGACTGACGACGCGCCACAAATCGATGTTTTGATTGGACTTGATGCCCGGCCCGTCGACAACGACCCGACGCGCCTGGTGGAGGCCGTAGTTGAAGACGACCAATCCATGCGTCTTGCCGTCCTGAAAACCGTAGGCGTCCAGTTCGTGCACACCCTGCAGGCGCACCCCGTCGTTCCCTTCCGGCTGGTTGTGGGTGGGGTCCTCGCCGGTAACCTCCACGCGTACCATGTTTCCCCGGATTACCCGGTTGGCCAGTGCCTCATCCACCAGTTGGGGACGCATCCGGCCGTCGGAGCCCATCTGGACCACCCCGCCCCAGAGTCTTACTAAAGTACCGTCCGAGCGTTTGAAGCGGAATTGGGTGAGGGAAAACAGTGCCTGATCGCGAATTCCGTGGTCCCGCATCATGCGCAGCATATGCCCGGTCGTCGCCAATCCCGCCGCGGCGGAGGGTGTGAACCGGTCCAGCACCGACTGCGGCGCTGTGCCTTCGGTAGTGTGCAGGTTGACCTCGTAAACCGCCAGTTGCCGTCCGCCCGCGGAGTTGGCGGCGGCCTGCACGACGCCCTCGCGGGACATCTGCTCCGGCTCGGCCAGCAGGGGTCCGTAGAGTTCGTCGTCATTGGCCCAATGCGTAACGCTGTGCATCAGGTAAGGCGCAATGGCCAGCGAATTGGCCTGGGGCACGGCGGCCAGCAGCGCCCGGTTCCTCTCCGGGATGGCGATAAACGTGCCAACCACCAGGTCGAAGCGGCCGGCATCGGCACCGGCCGCGGCCCGAAGGGCTGTGAAAACGCGGTTGGCCTGGCGCCCGTAGGCCCCGGGGTCCTCCATCGATTCGCCCTGAAAGATGTCGTTCCAGGTTTCGTTGCCCAGTTCGATATGGATGGTCCGAAACGTCTGTGTCCAGGGCGCCGGGTGGCCGGCAGCCACGCGCATCGCCCCTCCGGCGGTCGCCGGACCTCCGGCCAGGTATTCGGCCAGCTTCCGCGCTTCTTCCCGGCTCATGGCTGTCGGCGCCACGATCCACGGCTCGGCGCCCACCGCCTGGCACAGATCCAGCAGTTCCGGAATGCCGTAGGGCACGTCTTCCATGGTGCTCTGCCAGAAGCTGTAACCGGGCCGGACCCGGGCCAACGGCGGCGCCAGCAGGTTGTCTACCGTGCTGCCCAGCCCGGCGTGGCTCTGCATCATGCGCAGCACGCCGGGGCGCAGTTCCTTGAGCGTGTCAACCACTTCGTCGCGGAAGGCGGTCTTGTTGGCCGGATCGCCGATGGCCTGGATCGCCACATCGTCCAACAGCACGGAACCGCCGGCCACATACAAGCCCATACCGATGGTGCCAATCGCGCCGGGGCTGTCGTTGGCGGTAAAGTCCACGTGGTAGTCCGCCCAGGCCGGGCTCAATTGCATGTCCTGGTTCACCCAGGCGGGATTGTTGCGGGAGAGAGAGACGTGCAACATGCGGGACCCGGTCAGCGCCTTGGCCCGGAAGCTGAGACGGAAGCGGCCCTTCATGCGCAGAAAGCTCATGTCTCCGGCGGAGTCGAAATAGGACTTGATCTCCGCGGACTGGCCCGGACCGGATGCCTCCATGCGCAAGGCTTGGTGTCCCTGCGTCTCCGGGGAGAGGTCGTTGCGCTCGGCGATCATGCGCGCGCCACCCTTCACGCTGGGCCACCACCCCGCGGCCGGATCGCCGGGAAAGTCCTTCTTCACCGCCATCCAGTCGCCGGCGCCGATCGCGGGCCCGCCATTGTCCAGGGCAAAGCCATAGCCTCCCGCGCTGGGGCTGCTGGCCTGAACGGTGCCGCGACGACCCACAGCGGCGCCGTCCAGAACTTCATAGTTGGCGCCATCCCAGAAGCCCACCGGCCACTGAAAACTGTGCCTTGGGTCGATGCAGCGGGCCGGGCCGCCAAGTTGGCAGTGGACAATGCTGCGGTAGCCCATCCCTTCAAACCCGGGATTGCGGAAGATCAGGTTTTTCAGAATCTGGCCGGAGTCGTAGTAGTTCTGATCGCCCAGGTTGACGCCCAGCCGGGTAACGCCGGGCAAGATCACCTGGTTGGCGATGCGCAGGCGAGTGACGCCCCCCTCCGCGGCATGAACGGGCCAGGGAATCCAACGCTTCGCGACCACAGCAGCGGTAACCGCCAACAGGGGAAGAACAAGCAGCAAAACGCGCGGTTGGATTCTCAACTCCAGGGCTCTCTTTCCGGCCCGCCGCACGCGTCTCCTTTCGGCGCATCCGGCAGCCCATGGCTATACTATCCTCCGCCGCCAGGGCGGCGGGGGGAAGTCGATTGTTTTCTGTGCGAGCGATTACTTTCGGGCCAGCGCGCGGAAGCTTCGTGCCAAACCGGCAAATTCGCGCACCAGGGGATAACGGTCCCAGGGGCGCGGCCTGACGTCGCTGCGGGAAGCCCCTTGCCAACCCAGCGACGCTGTAGCCGCAACGGTCAGCACCTCCGGGTGAAGGCGGCGAAACATGCTCAATGCCCCGTCGTAATCCATGGGGCTGCCCAGCGGATCGCCCGGTGGGCGGGTCAGCATGGAATCCAGATAGGCAATGAGCTTGGGGATCGCCTCACCCTGAATGGCATAGAAGTGGGAGCCGATCGGCTCTCCCCGGGTGAGGACAAATTGCGGAGGATTGAGAGGCGGCATGGGCAGGTTGTGCCCCAGATAGGCGATGCCCCAATCCGTATGATCCAGCTGGTCGAGAAGCTGCGCCGGCTCCAGAAGCAGAGCCTGGTCTATCTCCAGATCGTCTTCCATGACCAGCACGCGATGCAGTTTGTCGTGCATGGCCTTTACCAGGACTTCGCGGTGACTGAAGAAGCAGCCGCGCGCGCCGCTGCACGGAAAGCCGCCGGCCGTCTCGAACTTGAAGGCAGAGAAAACCTCCACTCGGCCAGGTTCCGGGCAAACTCCCACTTTGGCAAGCTGCGCAACGATCGAGCGGAGGCGATCGGTGCGCTCTTCCAGATGGATGACATGTGCCCGATCGAACCAGTCGGTGAAGCAGCACTTCGCCAGCGTCATGAATCTCCTTGTCCCAGGGCCGACATCCAGTTCTCTCTATCGAATCCTCAATGGGCAAGGATCCTCCGGAAACACTCAGGGTCGGGCACTGAGTCGCTGGCAAGGCAAGCGCGTGAACGCTCCCTGCCCCATCCGGGCGCCAGGCACCTTTCAGGGTGGTGGCGCGCATTTTTCCGGCGCAAGGGCGGGAGACCTCAACACCGGGAAACTTCGAAACTCTTGGAGGGCCGGATCGATCGTCGCTGCCATGCGATGCCGGAAGGAACCCGTCTCGCACTCGGATCTTGCCCAGGGGCGGGCCCGTAACACTGCAGCCATGTTACGCGAGCCCGCGATTCAGAGATAGGACTTTCTGAGAATCCCCGCCCGCCGGTGTCTATACTTGGATTACTTTGAGCACTCCATACCCAACCGCCGGGGCCCGGCCGTGAAACCGGACAGCCCTTATCCGTTCGACGCCTCGGTCATCGCGATCTCGTTCAACACGCGGGATCTGCTGCGGGAGTGCCTCAAGTCCATTCAGGACGAGTTCAGCCGGCTGCCCGCAGGTCTTTCGGCCGAGGTTCTGGTCGTCGACAATGCTTCCGGCGACGGCTCGGCCGAGATGGTGGAGAGCGAGTTCTGCGCTTCGGCGATTCCCGTCCGGCTGATTCGCAGCGCGGTGAACCTGGGCTTTGGCGCGGCCAACAACCTGGCCATCGCGGCAGCGCAGGGCCGCTACCCGGTGCTGCTCAACTCCGATGCCTTCCTTCATCCCGGGGCGCTGGCCCGGGCCATCGCTCACATGGACGCCGACCCCAGCGCAGGCATCGGCACCGCCCGCCAGGTCAGCCGCGACGGAGCGCCGCAGCCCTCGGCGCTCCGCTTCCACACCATCAAGCGCGACGCCATGATGCTCAGCGGGCTTTCCGCGCACTTTCCCCGTCTGCGCCTGTTCGCCGCACTCGACTGGCCTGCGGCGGGCTCGAGCCCAAGTGAGCCCGGCAAGACCAGAGAGGTGGATTGGAGCCCAGGCGCGTTTCTGATCCTGCGCCGCGAGGCGCTTCAGAAGACCGGCCTGTTCGATCCGGCGTTCTTTCTCTATTACGAGGAAGTGGACCTGTGCCGTCGCGTAAAGGCCGCCGGCTACCGGATCATGCACTGGCCGGATGTGGTGGTGACCCACATCGGCGGCGAATCGAGCCGGCAGGTGAAGTCGCTGCTCTTCTCAGAGAGCGCCTCGCAGGTGGTTCTTTGGCGGATGAGGTCGACTTTGCTCTACTACCGCAAGAACCACGGGGCCAAGGTCTGGCTGGCCCGCTGGCTCGAAGAAGGCTTGTACGCGCTGCGCTGGCTGCGCAATGTGCGCAGCCGGGTGGCCGCCCGGCGGCAGCGAGCCCAGGAAGCGCAAGTGCTAATCCGCCTGCTGCGCCAGGCGTGGCGGGAAACCAGCGGCGGCAGAGTCAGCCCACCGCGGCCGTGGTAGGGCAGTGACCCGTTGTGAGCGATCCGAGCCGTGATATCCCAGGTCCCCAAAAGCGAGGGACCTGGGGCACCCAGATTTCCGGTGGTTAAAGCAGGGCTTCGCGGAGGGGTTCTTCGATGCCGTTTTCGACCAAGTTTTCGCGTGTTTTGCTCAAGTTCAGGCGCAAGACTCTCTTGGCCGAAGAGCAGTCAAACTGGGCGCGCTGGGTGCGGCTTTCCCAGTCGCGATAGGAGGGCATGCGGCGCTCGGGATGGCGCACGGCCACCTTCACCACCCACTTGATCATGTCCAGCGCGTAGAAGCGCCAGACGGGCGTGGCCAGGCGCTGCACGCGGATGCCGCCGGCGCGATCGAGTTCGTCGAGATACTCCTGCGCGGTGAGGCAGGGGTCGGCCACCAGGTTGAACGACTGGCCTTGGATCTCCGGCACGTCCATGGCGGCGATCAGGCCACGGGCAACGTCTTCCACCAGCACCAGGGGCAGCTTGTTTTCACCCTTGCCCCAGATCTGGCAGACCGCCTCGTGCCACCACATGCCCACGCCCCAGTGGAACGGGCTTCCGCCGCGGCCGATCACTATCCCGGGTCTGACGATCACCAGGGGCAGTCCCCGTTCGCGGTGCATTTGAGTGAGCAATTCTTCCGACACCGCCTTGGCGCGGGCGTAGAGGTTTCTGTGCGCGATCTGCGGGTCGAGCGGGGTAGCTTCGGTGATAACTCCGGCCTTGGCGCCCGCGTAATAGGAGTCGATGGTGCCGGTGTAGACAAAGCGTTTCACGCCCGCTTCGAGAGCTGTCTCGGCCACCCGTTGCGTGGCGGCGATTTCGAACTGCCGGTAGTCTGCCCAGCTTTTGACGTTGGCGCGGGCCAGGTGCACCACGCATTTGACCCTGGCCATGGCCCGCTTCAGGTCCTCGGCGTTCGCCATGTCTCCGACGTGCACCTCGACTCCGGCCGAGCGCAGTTGCGGAGGCAAGTTGCCCATGCTGCGCACCAACAGGCGGACGGGCCTTCCCTTGGCGACCAACTGGCGCACCAGTTCCTTGCCGATGAAGCCGGTGGCGCCCAGGATCAGGATGCCGGGAGCCTTCTCCGCCGGAATCGCCGCGGGCCGCTCAAAGGGGCCAATCTCTTCGGCGGGCAGGTTGGCCAGCGCGCCCATTTGCCGGCAGAGGCGAATCACCGAGGCGGCAGTGCGGCCATCCACGCGCTCATCCATTCCTGCGGGGTTGTAGAAGGCGTCCATGGCCCGGGCGATGCTGGCGCCGTAGGGATTGCCGCGTTTGGTCAGGTGAAGCTTGGCCTTGAGATAGTTCAGCAGGGTTTGGCGGGCTTGCTTTTTCAGATCCCGGGCCTGGGTCACCAACATTCCATAGTTCTCGAAGTCGGGGTCGGCGGCGCGATGCTGGTGGAGCGTGTAGGTATTCCGTTCGAAGTCGACCGTGGCCGCGGCCAGGGAACCGCGCACGTGGATCGTGTATTCGCTGAAGCCGGCAGCGAAGTTGAAGCGCAGCTCGATAGCGGTTTGCCCCTTGAGGGCGTTCACCTGCCAGCGGCGATAGAAGCGGCGGCCGGTGGGCAGGTCGACGGGATTCGACGGCTCGACGCGCATCTGGTCCGGCGCGCCCACCAGGTCGAGCATGTGGGCCACCGAGTGCGAGCCGATTTCGATGAGGATATTGCGCGGATCGCGCAGCATCCAGATGTCGAACGGCCCATGCACGGCTTGGGGTAGCGGCCGGCGCCAGGTGATGGTGACTTCGTCGATGCGGCCCAGAACGCCAGTGCGCACGTCCTGGCGGAGCTTTTCATAGGGCTCGGCGAAGAGGAAATTGTGACCCACGCCAAGGCGCACGCGCCGATAGGCCGCCAACTGCACCAGTTCGTCGCAATGCTGCGCCTGGTCGCACATGGGCTTTTCAAGCAAGACGTCGGCGCGGGCCTCGATGACGGTGCAGGCGGCTTCGAAATGGCGATCGGGAGGCAACAGGATGTGGACCGCATCGAGGGTCTCGGCGGCCAGCATCTTCTCCAACGAGTCGTAGACCTGGGGGATCCCGAACTTGGCAGCCAGCGCTTGCGCCTTGGGCAGCACGCGGTCGCAGACGGCCACCAGATCCACGCCGGGCACCGAGGCCAGCGCCTGGGCATGCCAGTCGGCGATATAGCCTGAGCCGAGCAGCGCAACCCGCCGCCGCCGGGTGGTGCGAACGGCTGCTTGATTGGCCGTTCCGGTTAGCCCCAACCCGCTGTCCAACTTGCTTGCCTCTGTCATCTGTCCTCTTACCCTTGTTCCCTTCCCTTGTATTCGATAATGGCCGGTGCGCGCCCTTGGAGTTGCCCAAGCTGGTAGGAAAGCAGCCCCAGCAATGCGGGGAACTTGCCCAGCACGGTGAAGAAGGCATAGATTCGGGCGTCAGCGCCCGACCAGCCGCGGCGCCGCCCATACTGCGCGATGCGCAAGAACTGCACCGCATAAAGGGCCGCGGCGCCGGCCAGCGAGAGTCCCCAGGTGAACGGCGCCAGCCCCAGCGCTACCACCGGCACCAGCAGGCCCCAAAGGAGAACGCGCCGGCAATCGCGCACAAAATAGCGCTCTTCGCCCTTGCCGTGCATGGCCGACACCTGAGCATAGCCATGGCCCGACCGCCTGGCCCGGGCCCACCACTGGCTGAAGCGAGTCATGTGCGCGTCGTGACGCGCCATCTCTGCATCGATCAGAAGGATCTTCCAGCCCAGTTTGCGTACCCGGATGCAAAACTCGTCGTCTTCGGCGGCGATGACATCGGGACGGAATCCGCCCACGGCCGCGAAGATTTCCTTGCGCACAAGAAACCGTCCGCCGGAGGTGCGGATTTCGCCGGGGGTCTGCTGCCATTCCAGGTCGCAGAGCTTGTTGTAGACCGTTGCTTTGGGATGGATCTCGCGCACATGGCCGCAGACAATGCCGACATCGGGACGTTGCTGGAGGGCTTCGACGGCGCGATCCAACCAGCCGCCGGCCAGGTCGCAATCGCCATCGAGAAACAGGACGAAGGCCGCATCCGGATCGTGAAACTGGAGGCAGGCGAAGCCCTCGTTGCGCGCCCGGGCAGCGCTGAAAGGCCGCGCCGGATCGAGGTCCACCACCTGGCAGCCCGCCGCGCGCGCATAGTCCGCGCTGCCGTCCGCGGAGCCGGAATCGGCGTAGACCACGGTGGGCGCTTGCCCGGCGACGGAGCGGAGACAGCTCTTGAGGCGCTCGCCTTCGTTGCGGCCGATGGCGACGACGGCGACGCCTGGGGTGGGATCGGGGGGCATGGAAGTCTATTCTAACGGGCGGAGGCAGGAGTGGCCGATCCGGCGCAAAACCGAATCGACGATTGTATCGACGTACTTAAGGAACCTCTGAACAAGTCCCAATAGGAAAACACGAGCTTCCCTCCAGGGGCTAAACAGGCTGAGGAAAAGCCCTTGTTTTGACCCAGAAGTTCTGAAAAGCATCCCTCGGGGGCTAAAGCCCCACTCATTCTATGGGCCTTATCGGCACGCGACCCCGACCCTGAGGGTCCCCCGGTGCCCCGGTCGTGCCCTGA
>Ga0181520_10006319_pt1 | contig 18179 bp, 16 predicted proteins | sample PEATcosm2014_Bin_29_FD_132451 | JGI IMG/M metagenome (GOLD analysis project Ga0181520, IMG submission 132451) | Peatland microbial communities from MTU Mesocosm Facility, Houghton, MI, USA - PEATcosm2014_Bin02_30_metaG | ecosystem: Environmental > Terrestrial > Soil > Wetlands > Peat | place...
CCGGAGAACTCGCGGAGAATGGTCGCGAGACGGTCAAGCAGAGCGAGCGCGTAACGGCCTCCGTCGGGCGAGTGCCGCACGAGCGTGTATTGCTCCAGATCGCTCGCCAGATCCTTGAGTTGGGGGAACGCAGGGGTGGAGGTCAAATGGAATGCCTCCATGAGGGCAACCGCGTAGTGAAGGTCATTGGTCAACTGCTCGATTTGCATCCGGCACCTCCCCGCGACTTCACAACCTCTAGACAACGCAACAGCAGGAATCCATCGATTGAAGTGGAGTGGGGGGTGGGACGCGGCGCCTAAAACAACTTGTAGAGACGCCGCGCTGTGGAGGTAGGGTGAGGGCGGGATGCGGTGTCTGGAACAGTTCCTTGTGACACCGCACTGTCATTGGAAGGGAAAACATACAGCAGCTGGGAACGGTCAACGAAGCAGGCCTCGGAATAGGAAAGTTGATTTTCCGCGTCCCTCAGCAGCGAAGAAGTCGTCCCTGGTGACAGGTTGCCGTGAAGAGATGTGAAAGGCAAGCCTACGCGCACAAAAAATGCAGCCGAATGTGGAAAAAAGGTCATGCGGCGCGAGGGAATCGCGCCACATGGGGAAAGCAGGAGCCTACGTCCTGGCAGGCATGACCAGCACCCGGTAATCGAGCGCAGTGTCATCCGTGTGTGGGCGCAACTGGACGGAGCTACTCGCGTCGCGCAGCTCCACGCGAACCTCTGCAACTGCCATCACTGTGAGAGCGTCCAGCAGGAACGAGGCGTTGAATCCGAGGGAGATCGGTTCACGCTCATACGGAGTGGCCAGAATTTCCTCCGATTCGCCGGATTCAGTCGAAGACGACGAAATGGACAGCTGGTTGGCGCCCAGAGAGAAGCGGATGAGCGAACTGCGGTCGTCCGCGAACTGCGCGACGCGCTTCAGGGTTTCAGCGAGTTCCTTGACCGATAGGATGACGATGCGGTCGTTGTTAGTGGGCATGATCTTCTGGTAGCTGGGAAACTGGCCGGGCATCTTCCGCACGGAGTAAATGCGCGGGCCGACACGGAAAAACAACGTGGCGTCGTTCGCCGCGAAGTCGACGAACTCTTCCCGGGTGTTCGCAAGCAGAGCGGTAAGGTGCTGAACGCCCTTGAGCGAGAGCAGGTATTCCGTGGGTGCCGTGACGGTGTCGAGACATTCCAACGCTTTGGCGAACGCAAGCCGGTGGCCGTCCGTAGCGACCAAGGTGATTGAGTCGGACGCCAGCTGCACCAGGGCGGCAGAGAGGGTGTAGCGGCTTTCCTGGGTGGATATGGCGAAGGCGACACGCTCAAGCATGGAGCGGAAAAGCTGCACCGGCAGGCGGCCGATGGGCTTCTCGGGGTACTCAGGTATGGCCGGGAAATTTGCCGGACTCATGCCGACCATCTTGGTCTTCGACCGGCCGCATCGAATCTGGACCCAGTTGTTGTCGAGCAGCGTGAAGGCAACATCGTCCCCTTCGAGCAGGCGCACGTAGTCGAACAACTTGCGGGCGGGCAGGAGCAGTGACCCGCCGCTTACAACGCGCGCGGAGCAGGTCGTGAACAGGGCGTGGTCCAGATCGGTGCCTACGATGGACAGGTGGCCGGACATATCTGCGCGGAGCATCAGACAGGACAGGGCTGGGATCGTGGTCTTTGGCTCACGTACAGATTGGGCGAGTGCGAGCTCCTGAATGAACTCCTTCCGGTTGACCAGGAATTGGGTGCGCGCGGAAGCCGGTGCGGGGGTGGGCAGTGTAATGACAGCAGGCGATGCCATAGGGCGAACCTCAGTGGGTGGTAGTGGGAGTCGTAGAGGCGGGGGCAGCGGCCTCCAGGATGGTATGACGAGAACACAGTGCAGACCTTGTCGGCAGGGTGAACGCCTTCGTTATGGCTTAAAGCGGTAGCAATCGCAGCTCTCACAAAGGTGCGGGCATCAGCCATTGTCGTTGGCATGCTGTAGTTTCGCAAGGGTAGCTTGGATATTTGTGCTGGGTTGCCGGTGGACGCGCCGGATCCGTTCTCGGGCTAGGAAGAGGCTACCGCCTCTCGAAGCGGCACCGGTCCCCGCTCGCCATCTGTGGCTGGCATCGGGAACGCGTGCGTTCGGCTAGGCTCGGGAATGATTCCAGAGGCTCGCTTGCGTGGACAAACCGGTCTATTTGTCTTCGTCGGCGTCTGGCTCGGGGAACGAACCATCGGGGTTGGGGTTGATCTGCTCAAAGTCGCCCAACTGGCCCTCTGTGCATCCCTTCAGGAAGGCATTGAGTTCGTTGAGGGAAGCGAACTCGTAATCGGACGTAATCTTCTCGTCGCAACTGGCGCCGCTCCCCCATATTAGACGGACCTTGTGGAGCTTCGTGTCTGCGGGCGCGGCCTCAACGCCCAGCGTGCCTACAACGGCGCTGTCGGCCAGGGCCGGACGGGACTGCATCAGGGTGTTAAGCGCAGCCGCGATAGAGTCTTCAGCAAGGGCTAGGGAGTCAACCTCTTCGGTGTCTTTGTACTTCTCGATGTGACCGAGAGCGGACGTGAGGAGCGTAGCGGCGTTGGCCGGGAGGGTGGCAGAAGTGGAATACCCGGCCTCGTCGGTCGTAAACGGTCCGATGATGCTGGTTAACAACTCGCGGGCGGACTCTTCGGTGTCGCAGTCGGCGATGGCGTCCTCGGTCCGAACGCTGCTCACTTCTGGGTTAACGCCGTAGAGGGTCCAAATGATCGTCTTGCCCTCGCGCCCACTGACGGAGCGATGGGCCTCAAACTGCGCGCGATCGCGTTCGGCATCGGCGAGGGTGGCGAATGCCTCACAGGACGCGTCGCCTTTCTCGTCCATCGATTCAACGACAGGACGGATTCTGTAAGCTTCGAACATTGCTCAGGCACCTTTCGTGCGGGGAGGGTGGAGAGAAGCGTCGGGAATGTATGCGCTGGGCCACCGTGCAATGCAGCCGAGCCGGTGGTAGTCACATGGGCGCGGGAACTACGTGGCCCCCGCGCCGGGTCTGTGATTAGGACTGAGCATCCCTGGCTGTCTCCAGAGCGAGCCGGACGTTGTTCAGTGTCTCCAGAGAGGGGATAGTGGCGAAGGTTTGGACATTGTAGGTATCCAGAATCTGGTCGACAAACTGAGGAGACACTTCGGCGGCGAGCTGCCGGGTATTGGTTAATAGGGCGCATGCGTCGTTGAGGGCGTGCATGATCTGGTTCACGGTGTCGATGGGTGTGGCGCACGGGGTGAGTGCACTCCTGGCCTTGGCAGTGGCATCTGTGTAGAGTGACTCGCCTAGGGACGCGATATACCCGGCTTTCTTCGCCTGCAGTTCGTCGCGCAGTGAAGGCTGTGCCACGGAGCGGGAAGTCGAGCTCTGCGAGGGAATCTGTGAACGCGAAGCGTTGCCGGTAGCCGGAGAGCCGCTATGGCTTCCCCGGGTTGCTGGCGACGCCTGCTCTACGGAGCTCGCAATACCGGTGCGCCGGAGCGCGGCTGCCAGCTTCTCGGCAGCAGAATGGGCGAATTTCTCCATATTGACGGGCTTACCGTACGGGTTGATGTCCCACCAGAATTTCTCGACAAGCCTGAGGTACAGGCCGATCCCAAAGCACTCGGCTGCTCGTTTGAACGCTTGCGTGTCAGCGGAGGTAAAGGCGTTGGGGTCGTCGGACCATGCCTCACCCGTGCCCGAGTTTCTTCCAACTTTCGGCACATCAATGTCACAGATGAGCGCTACCTTGCCTTTGATAATGGTCTTGTTATTCTCCGTGACGGGGATGTTGTCGATCGTGCGGTGTTGGTAAGTGCGGCTCCAACAGCCTTCGCCCAGCACAGAATTCAGCCGGTCAATGAGGACGCCGACTTTGACGTAGGGAGTGACGAGTCCCCGCTTCTTGTCCTTGGTGCGCTCGACTACGCGCCAGCAAATGTCGTTGAAAGGGAATGGCTCGCCGAGTCGGGCGATGATGCTCTTTCTCTCGTCGATGGGCAGGGGGGCGGTCGGCACCGGAGCATCAGGGGGGTCCGGCACGGTAACCGCCTGGCCACGCGAGTCCAAAAGAAGTGATGTTGCCATGTGAACCTCGGGGCCGGACAACTGTCCGGCAGGGACGCGGGTCGGGACGCGTGTGGCGCGCTCGGACCGGGTTAGATGTGCGTAGCTACGGGACTTTGGCCGGGTCGAATGCCCTTATGCGGCCGAGAAGACCGGACGTCGTTTCCGCGCGGTCTACTCCAGTTAAGCATCGGCAAATGCGGTAGCGATAGGGACGAACCTACATCTATCGAGAGCCAAGGGTTTGTGACCGCGCTAGGGTGAGCGTACTTCTAATTAGGCGCGAACAAAGGGAAATTGCACCGGCCAATACCGGCTCAATTCCACTGGTGAAAGCTGCAAATTGACTATGTCAGCGGAATTCTCCCGTGCCAACGCGGTGAAGGCACGCTGCTTTTCTTCCTCTCCAACGCGGAGTTCGTGAAGGAACTTATCCAGCGCAGCCCGGTCGGCCAGCAGGCGCGGCTCCAGTGCCCCACCTCGGCTCGCCTATGGAGAGAACATCACTTGGTAGGGTCACCGCGACTACAGGCGCAAGGAACGTCATCCGGGGCAAGGGCTGTTGATCGAGTGGTCGACGCCAGAAAAGGAGCCAACCAAATACTGGCTGTCGAATCTGCCTGCGTCGATCACTCTGCACAAACTCGTTGCCATCGCCAAACTGCGCGGGCGCATCGAGCGCGACTATGGAGAGTTGAAGCAGGAACTTGGTCTGGGACATTTCGAAGGCCGCAACTGGCGCGGCTTTATACTAATTCGAAAATCATGCAGTACCATTCCATTCAGGATTGCTTAGAGAATCGGCAATGCCTTGACCCACCCTGCGGGCGCTTGAACGGCTAGTTGGAGCACGGGCCGCTAATGCGGCGCTCTCCGTCGACCTTGAACGTATCCGACAAGCGAGATAGGTCGTAGTTGTGGGGCAGAATCAGGGATCCGCAGACGTGGCCGTATGTCGGCAGGATGATGTTCGGCGAGCAGCCGGTGAGGTCCAGGTCGCCACCTACAAACAGGTTCTCGCCGATGCAGGCAAGGGCCCGGCAATCGACCACGGCGCAGTCGCGGACCACATGAAGGTCGCTGCCGATCATCTCGAGAGCGAAACACCTGCTCAACAGGAGCGACCCGTCAACGCGCAAGCGAGCGTGAATCGTCTTCAGAGTCGGATGACCACTACAGTCGAAGCGGCCTTGGACATGTATGCCTTCCGGAAGTGCCTGGAGAGGCACCTGGTCAACTACGCGAAGGCCCGCAAGAACAACACAGTTGTCAGGCATTGTGCCATTGATTAACAACGTTCGTGCATGAGCTGGGGAGCACATAGTGTGCGTATCTCCTTTTGGCCAGCGCAACAATCCGCAGGACCACTACCTAAACTAGCCTACTAGCCCACGCTTATCGTGAAGACCCTGCAGAACGAACAAGCGGACGGCAGGGAAGTGCGTTTTGAAAAGTATAGCCAGAGCGCGGCAGAGTGTCTATATGGACTTATGGTCACGCAAGCTGGGTGCGAACAAAGAATTCCCTCAGCGGTCATGAGTGTAGTTGGTCTGGCCGATTGTGAGTTCGAAAGTCTGTGTGGCATCCCTAATGGGAGGCAGGTCGGAGAGCGCGTGCCCACTCCAGGTCGCGGCATGGTGTTCGCAGTGTCGTCCTACGGGCTTTGTGCGTTGCAATGGCGCGTCCCGCAGGCTCGGCCAGTTGACCGTTTGCGATCAGTTCAAAGGTGATCGGGAGCTTCGTCTCAGATGCTTCGTATGCGCGTAATGAGACATAATCCTGAAGCATTTGCTTGACGGTCATCCCGCGCGGCATGGCTGCCGAACAGGTTATCTTAGTTTTCATCTCGCGAACAACCAATACGCGGGAGCCGAGATCCTTATGCTCACCGTCCTGCCAGGCGGGCAGCGCAGTGGTGTAGGTGGCTGGGGAAACGGGTGGTGAAGTGGATTGAGAGCCCTTCTTCCCTAACATGAAACATTCCTCCGTGCGTTGACCACGCCGAGCCGCTGAACCAGCTTCGGGAAAGGCCATTTGCCGCTTTGGGCGGTCTCCATACGAGTTCCAAAATATACACAGTTGAGGTTTTAAGGCAAGACTGGCGGGTATGCAAGTAACACGGTAACCAAACAGGTAATGACGAGAACAGGCTTGCAGCAGTGCAGAATGCGAGTAAAGTGTCGCAGAGCCGCAGGAATACAAGGCTCGCCGACACTACACCGTAGGCGTCGAAAGTAACCATAGGTCACGGGAAGGAGTACCCAACGAACAAGGGTTCAGGCGCCTCTTACGCGGCGGCTTGGCTATGGTCGGCCTCGCTCTTCATTTGGCGGACTATAAGGAACAGACCAGCGATATCGAGTCCGAAAACCGCTCCGATGCGCTCGATCGTAAGGACCGAAGGGATGACTACACCCCGTTCAACCGTTGAGATGTAGGTGCGTTTGGTGTTCAACGCAGCGGCCAACTGGGCCTGGGTGAGACCGTACTTGAGACGGAGCATCCGGATGCCGCGGCCGATGCATTTCGCGTAGACGGGTGGAAGCGTAGAAGGCTGGAGAACTTGTCGGCAGCGCCGGCAAAGACCATTTTTCGTGGAAAACTGTAGCAGGCGGCAGTGCGGGCAGCGCAATACGTTTGTGCGGGGGGAGGGCATAGAGTCTCCAAGCGACAAAGGGTAGGGTAGTGGCGGCCCGGAGACCCCGCGACTATTGGATGATCTGGTTGTCGGGCCGGGCCCACATCGCCTGAAAATTGGTCTCGAAGGCGTGGATGGCGTCAGGGTCGGCAGTAAGGGTCAAGGTATTATCCTGCTTCTTTTCGCCGCTGGGGCTCCAGTTGGCGCTTCCTTCGCGGAGCATGCAGCCATCGGAATATGCCTTTTCGTGCATGAGGATCATGGATCCTTTGACGCGAATAGCAATGTTGCGATTTCCGCGGAACAGATTGGCGACATAGGAACCGCGGCGACTCTCATGCTCATACTGCTCACGGTCGCGGTAAATGCGAACGGGGCGTCCGTTCGCGGCGAAGCGTGTGATGGCCTGGGCCAACTCCCAGTCCGTGAAGGCGTACATCGCTATGTCCAGATGGTCGCAGCGAGAATAGGCAATGGCCGCAGCATCAATCGTCTCCAGGTTTTCGTTTGGGGCATAGTGGATAGCGCCATGGTAGTTCGCGGCCGGCACTGCTCTGGAGAGCGGCGGCGTCTGGGCCGCGGAGTCCGCAAAGGCCTGGCGGGCGCTGGCCCGTAACAGACCGGTCAACGTGGGCGTAGTGCTGTGGCCGTCGCGAAGCCGGGATGCACCCGCGTCGTCGCTAAGAGTTTGCTGGTATAGCCGGTAGCCTGCAAATGCAAGGCCCGCGAGAACAACGAGCGTCAGGAGGAAGCGCATCTTATTTCTCCGCAGTGGTAGAGTGGGCTGCCGGAAGGCGCAGGGCTTGCAGCAGACCCGGCGGAAGAATGATGGGCGCCACCTTCTCGAAGTGGCTGCGATGGCGGCATGTGCGGCAACGGCTGCCGCTGAGGGCCTGCCGGAAGCCTTCGGTCAGGAAGCTCGGTACGGCCTGAGGTTCGCCGGCGGGCGACAAGAAGGTGGAGGTATTGTCCTCGGCTATCTCGCCAAAGCGCGCCTCGAAAAGCACTCGCCGAACATGGGTGTCCGGTCCGTGTTGTGTCGGGTTGGCAGATGTGGAGACCGCATGTAACGAAATTTGGGTATGAACCTGATTCACACTATAGCGGAAAACCTCGAAGCGTACCAGGACGGTGCCGAAGACGCGTCGGTGCTGAGCGCCGGGCGCGAGGGCGGGCACGGGCTGGACAACTTGGAAGGGATTGCCTTCGAGTGGGGCATAGCCGACGTAGTGGCCTACGGTGGGACCGGCACCGCCGGATTCCTCGCCGCGCAGCAATTGGCGTCCGCTGGATTGGCGGACGGTGACAACGCGGCTGTTGGTAAAGATGGCGTTATCCTTGAGGGCGGCCAACTCATAGGGCGCCAGGCCCAAGCCGAAGCCGGGGGGAGGGGTCCGAGCGGCGGGACGGGCGGCGGTAGGAAGAGGAGGCATGGCTACTCCGATCTGCGGCCGGAGTAGGTGCCGGCACGCCGGTGACAGGCTGCAATGATGTCGAGGCCGCTGCATCTGGCAAAGCAGTAAAATACCGGCGGACCTGCGGGCTGCTCGGTAACGTGAAGATTGTCGCGGCCTGTATCGAGACCAGCGGCGGCGCACGACGGACACTGGACGTGATATGAGGGCCCGTCTTTGGTGATGTACTTGCGGCGTGGGGCTTCAATGTATAAGCGGATATCGAATTGGCCTTTTTGAGGTAGACCGATGCGCACTGGAATGGGTGCGGGAATCAGGTCTTCTGGCATATCCATGCCATATGTGAGCGTGTCGATCATCTGGCGCGAACATCTGGGCAGCCGCCGCAGGTAGGCAAACTGAGCTTCGATCTCCGGCTCGGCATCGCGGAACCAAAACCGTTGCATTACCTTGCGGTGAACGCCAAGCGGTCCGCGCATCCCGTTGCCTACCTGCCCTGATGCGAGAACTTCTTGCTTGGGGAAAACCTCGAGTCCTTCCTTGAAGCCGCGCACGCCTTGGATGACGCAACCTAAGCGGTCGAGGAGCGAGTAGATGTAGATACGGCTGAGACGAGCGGGGATTGGGTCGCAGCAAAGCACCCACAGATGGCCGCCGCGACGTGACTGTTCGAGCGCGGGGGACAGGCCATCCTCTTTCATCTCCCGGGCGATCTCTTCGAGGTGTTCTTCGGCGCCGGGGTAGTCGCCGTCGAGGGCAAACCACTTGCCGCAACTGGAGTCCGGGTCCAGCGCGTAGATGCCGATTGTGTTCTGACCATCCAGGTGGCGCTGGATGTGGACGGGAGAGAGAGGGACCTTGACGCGCAAATAGTGGGGTGCGTCATGGTCTGCGGGCAATAGGAAGGAATTCTGCAGACAAAAATCCGCGCTGTTTACGAACCACAGCATGTACTCGGCAACCATCAGCGGCGTTATGCGCGCGGGGTCTAGCAGATGTGTGGTGGGGACGGACTCTGTCGTCGCACAGGGCATTAAGCACACGGTAGCGCGACAAAATCTGAGAAGGAAGTCTAGAAAAGCAAAAAATGCACGCAGGGTGCCATAAAATGCTGGACCCCTGTGCGGGGCAACTGCCGGGGAAACCCCGAGGATACGGTTGGGGCAGCCGTTTAGTCGATATCCTCGGGGATTACCGGGTAGTTGGGATCGTAGGAATCGATCACAATATCTTGGTCTCTGGTCGAGTCGAGTGCCGCGACCACTTCGCTGGTAAAGACCTCATGCTTGGGCTCGGCTACGGGTTGCAAAATGCTGTAATCGGCGACCACCCGTTCCATCGGAACTTCGAACTCTGCCGGCTGTAGTACTGCTTTCATCGTGCCTCCTCTCCCTGACTTGCCCGGGAGTCCACGACAGCAGTATCCCACAGCTTGCAAGGGAGAAAAGGACAGAGGGAACAAAGTTAGATGCGCGCTGCATCATTTTGTTGGCAGTTCCTGGCTCTATGCAATGTGTTCTTCCTGCCGCTTGTGGGCAGAGGCGAGCAGTTCCTGGCGGATGGAAGATCGGAGGCCCCGTTCAGCCGGTCGAGAAGACGTGTCAAGGCGCCCTCGCAAGCGCCTGATTCCACGGCGCAGAAATCGGCGGGTTTTGTCATTCCAGAAACAGATGTTATTGGGAGGAGATGGACGCTCGGGAAACCGGCAAACCGACACACGTATGGTGCTTCCCAATCAATTCCCATTGCGCTCCCCATCTCCGAGTGGAACAATGGTTCCGCCCCGGAATCTTCCAAATCAGAAGCGTGAACGCATGAAAACCTGCCCGCAATGCGACACTGGCTATCCCGACAGCCACACCACCTGCCCCACCCATGGTGTGCTGCTCAATGAAATCCGCGACCTCAAGCCGGGCATGGTCATCCACCAGAGTTATCGCATCGTCCGCAAACTCGGCCAGGGCGGCATGGGAGCCGTCTACCTTGCCCAGCACACGCTCATGAACGAGCCGCAGGCCCTCAAGTTCCTATCTTCCGAACTGAGCCATGACGAGGCCTTCACCGCCCGCTTCCTGCGTGAGGTCCGCACCCTGCGCCAGATTCGGCACAAGAATGTGGTGGACGCGGGAAATCTGGAACCTGCTGAGGATGGAACCCTTTTCTTCTCCATGGAGTTCGTAGACGGCCCTAACTTGCGCAGCCTGCTGAACAACGCCACCGGGCCGTTCCCGGTAGCGCATGCGCTCTCCATCACCCGCGGTATTGCAGAGGGTTTGGGTGCGGCCCACGCCAAGGGGATGGTCCACCGCGACATCAAGCCAGAGAACATTCTCATGGCCCGCGACGGCGATGCCTGGCTTCCCAAGATCGCCGACTTCGGTATCGTCGCCACCAAAGAGTCCAGCACCGCCTACACTCGCACCGGCGGTACTCTGCTCACCATGGCCTATGCCGCCCCTGAGCAGTGGCACGGAACTCCTGCGGCCGAACTCGACGGACGGACAGATTTGTACGCCCTCGGCGGCCTCCTCTACGAAATGCTCACCGGACAGACGCCCTTCCACGCCGAAAACTACGAAGGCTGGGCACGCCAGCACCAGACCACTCCACCCCAGCCGCCCAGCATCCTGCGCCCCGACCTGGCCGCTTGGCAAGGCCTCGACGCGCTTGTCCTGCGTCTCCTGGCTAAGGACCGCGAAGACCGCCCCAAAGACGTTGCCGAGCTGGTCGGGCTGATCGATGCTATGCGGTATGTTGACGCCGAAGTCCGCTGGGAAACTGTACGGGAGAAAACGGCACAAGATTTTGGCAACGAACCAGTCGGGAGAGAGGCCAAACAAGCGCCTCATAGGAGGCTTTGGCTGGGATTGTTGGCCTTACCGCTTCTTCTGGTGGCGCTTATGGTCTGGTACTTCTCTGGTCCGCAGGAGGCAGACCAGACGCAGGGTTCAACAAAGCAGGAAACGACTGCAATCCAGCCGCAGACGGAAAACCCGAAGCCAGAGGAAGCAGGAAAGCCCAGGATACCAATAGGATTAACGACCCTTGACCCCGCTGGAACCGAGCAGCAAGCCGAGGCACTTTTCAAGCAGAAACATTATTTTGATGCAAGGCCTCTTTTTGAACAGGCCTGCACCGGCGGGGAGATGAGAGCGTGTAGCTTCCTCGGCTATCTCTGCGCCAAGGGCATAGGTGGTGAACAGGACTTGCAAAAAGCAAGCGTTGTCTACCAGAAAGCCTGCGACAAGGGAACCCTTTCCAGTTGTGCCAGTCTCGGCACTATTTACCAGGACGCCGGGAACAACGAACAAGCCATCAAGTATTTTCAGAAAGCCTGCAATGGTGGAGTGGCCGAAGCTTGCGAACTGCTGCACGGTATACAGTAAGCCGAGGAGAAGTGATGTAATACACGGGAGAATGACATGAGAAAACGGGAATTAGTTGGATGGGCGCTGGCTACGGCTTTAATGACTACGGCTCTTCCGGCCCTGGCGCAACAGGATGATGTGCCAATCCTGCACCCGAAGAACCAGACAACAAAACCGGCAAGCGCGACATTGCTTGTGACCTGCGACCTGGCCTGCAACTGGACGCTGGACGGAGAGGCAAAAGGCCGCATCGATGCCGGAGGCTCTATCAAGGCGAAGGTTGAACTCGGACAGCACGTGGTGGTTGCCACAACCGAGGACAGTCTCGACAAGGTGGAAAACGAGATTGAGATCAAGACCCCGGGCCAGACCATCGTTCACATCGCTCTCCAGCCAATCCGTGATGTGCGACTCAAAGCCGAACAGCAAGCGAGAGACAAGGCAGATCAGGAGGCCCGTGACAAGGCTGCGCGCGAGCAGCGGGAAAAGGACCGACAGGAGCGGGAGCGAGTTGCGCGAGAGGAAGCGGCCCGACCGACCTGGACCGACCCGGCGACGGGCTTGATATGGGCAAAGAAGGATAATGACAGCAATGTGACCTGGCAGCAGGCTGACACCTACTGCCGGAGTCTGCGATTGGCCGGGTACTCTGACTGGCGACTACCCACGATAGATGAGTTGCATGGCATCTACGATTCCAGCGCTAATGCCCCGGGCCAGATGGACATTGGCAGTCCCGGACATCCTTGGGTGCAACCGATGACTTTCCTGGTAAAAGGTAACCTGCAGTTATCAGGCGTGGAATGGAGCAGTTCTCAGGGGGATGTTTGGGGGGAGGTGTGGTCCTTCGGCTTCAACGGGAATTTGAGGCAATCCAACCCACGCGGTTTACACTACTATCTTCGTGCGCTGTGTGTGCGCCGTTCCAGAGAATGATGTGGGTGATTTGATTCTTTGGCATCTCGCCAAGCACGCCAGTTATCCGAATGGATGGACGTAAAATGGATTCATGCGAATGAAGGCTATTTAGCCATTCAAGAATAGGTGGGAAATCCTGTTCAGTTGACGTCGCCTACGGGGGGCATGGTAATGTTCTTCCTCAGATATTTGGAGGGACGATGAAGCGTGTCATTCAGGGCAGATCCTACGATACGGACACGGCTACCAAGGTGATTGGCGGCGACAATGGTTTTTACTCAGATGCTTGGTGGGGACTCTACCGGACGCAACAAGGGGCGTTTTTCAAGGTAGTTGTTAACCATGACGGAGAAACAATATTAGAGTTCAAGCCGCTGACCAATGCTGAGGCGCAGACAGACCTTGAAAAGCATGAAAATGGTCTCGTCGAACAATATTTTGGCCTGATGCCGGAGGCCTCTCCAATGCGGTTCTCTAGGCGCTCTGTTATCTCCGCTGTTGAAGTTATGGAAGCTGTAATAAAGACGCATGCTGACCTTACACGGTGTCTGTTGAAATGGAGTCCACCATTGAATGCAGAATGTGACGCGGCAACACTGAAGGGCCGATTCAACCAACTGATAAATTTCTTTGACAACCAGCCAGGTCACCGTGTCGTTGATGGCAATTTGCTTGGAGAGGAAATTGTCGAAACGGCGGTCTCTCTGCTCCCTTCAATTGAGGAGACAGAACCCTGGAGCCAGTTTTTTCGGACTCTCGATCACGATGGGTTTACCGTATCGGATGGGGTATTACGGCGCTCGTTGCCCAACCGCTTGAAACTGCCGGAGGCAGAGGACGAAATCCTTCGTCTGCTTGGTAAGCATGGGTTGAATGTGGCAAAGGGCCATCTTGAGCAAGCATTTACAGCTCATACTGCTGGTGATTGGGCATCCGCTAACGCACAAATCCGCACTTTTTTTGATGCGGTAATAGACGGGATCGCGGAAGGAATTGATCCCTCTACCGTTGGGTTGGTTTCAGGCAATCCCCACCGAACCAAGCTTGCGGCGAAGAATTTTTTCATTCGTACTCTGCATGAATGGGACGATAACGGTAATGGCGGGTTCATCAACGGATTGGTGAAGCGTTTACACCCTGAGGGATCGCATCCCGGCCTTTCCGACCAAGAGGACAGCACCTTTAGACTTCACACGGTTCTGCTGACAGCCCGATTGCTTTTAGCTCGATTTGACACATGGGGCGCACGATGATCCACGGCAAGTGCCGTGGACAACGTGCACGCAAAGGATAGGGCATCCCAGTCTTTGTGGATCGCTTGAGAATGCAGGGTATATACATATACATCATCGCAATTGCGACCGGAAGGGCGGAGATCGTGATTATATGAGCTTAAATTACTTAACTGGAAGTTGATCGGCAATATCAGAAAAACGGATGTCATACAAACAGCCGCGAACGAGGTCACCAATGCGTTTATCGCCCTTCTCGTAACTATAATTCAGGGCGTAGCTAACGGTACCATCTTTTACACACTTGCGAACTTCTACACAGCCAGACCAAACAAGAGGCTCATTCTCCGGCAATGGCTTTCCAACTTCAATCGCTTGTCCAAAACTTCGCGTCATAAGAATAAGTATATCAAGGATGGTGGGTTCACCTAACCATTTTCGGGCATTATCGACATTTCAAACTACACCCTTCCAATGTGTGAGGTTTTCAACAATTAAAAGTAGGGCAGGTAGTATCAGGTCATCGTAGTTGCTTGAGCTTGTTGCATCCCCACTGGTCTCCCATAGAGCAAGCCTTAGTGACTAACCGTCTGGCTTTCTCGGAATCCTGTTGAACTCCCACCCCTGCGGAATATAGGAGTCCTAGAGCAGTACAACCCATGGCGCTGTCCGCATCACACCCTTTTTTGTAGAGAGCCGCAGCATGGGACTGATCCTCAATAACCCCCGCGCCTTGACCGTACATGGAGCCAAGGGCCGAGCAGCCATCAGCATCACCCCCATCGCAAGCCTTGGAAAAGAAAGTCACCGCCCGATTATCATCCTTTGCAAGGCCGACACTACCTAAGTACAAAGCACCGAGGGATCTGCAACCTATGGCGAATCCGCCATCGCAAGCCTCGGCAAATAAAGTTGCAACTCGAGAAACATCCTTTGCAACGCCCTTGCCTAAATAGTACATATTGCCAAGGTTGAAGCACCCTCTTGCTTCCCCCATATTACAGGACTTCGAATAGAGCGTAACCGCACGTGAATAATCCAGCTTCACTCCTCTTCCATTCGAGTAAGTATTACCGAGATTGTTGCACCCTATGGCGTATCCTATATCGCATGATTTAGAGAAGAGCTCTACCGCTCGATGATAATCCTGTACTACGCCGTTACCGTCGTTGTACAGGTTGCCGAGATCCTTGCATGCCTCACCACTACCGCCAAAACAGGCCTGATCGAGAAGAGGGCTTGCCTCTGAGTAGCGTTTCTGATTGTAGAGAGCTATAGCCCGTTGCTCCTTTGCATACTGCAGGGGTAAAGTTACCGGAAGATTCCGAAACACATACTGCTTTAGCCCTTCTGAGCCAAAGAAATAAATTCCAATGATAAGCGCCACCAGGAGAAGCGGTAAGGCAAACAATCCCAGCCAAAGCCTTCTATGAGGCGTTCGTTTGGCCTTTCTCCCCACAAATTCATTTACCGAATATGGCGAGGTTTCCTTCCTAATCCGATTGAGTAGCACACTGCGGTCGGCCCCTACGATAGGTTCGGTACCTGAATCCTGCACCGTATCCCGTTTCACGGTCTCCTTACTCACCCGAGGCGAAACATACCTCTGAGCATCAATAAGCCCTATCACCTCAATAACGTCTTTGGGGCGGTCGTTGCAGTCTTTGGCGAGGAGGCGGAGGACGAGCGCGTCGAGGCCTTGCCAGTTGGCCAGATCGGGGCGGAGGGTGCTGGGCGGCTGGGGCGCTACGTTGCGATGCTGATCGGCCCAGCCTTCGTAGTTTTCGGCGTGGAAGGGCGTGCGCCCGGTGAGCATCTCGTAGAGCAGGCCGCCGAGGGCGTAGAGGTCAGTCCGCCCGTCGAGTTCGGCGGCTGCGGTTCCACGCCATTGCTCGGGGGCGGCGTAGGCCATGGTGAGCAGAGTTCCGCCGGTGCGGGTGTAGGCGGTGCTGGACTCCTTGGTGGCCACGATGCCGAAGTCGGCGATCTTGGGAAGCCATGCGTCGCCGTCGCGGGCCATGAGAATGTTTTCTGGCTTGATGTCGCGGTGGACCATCCCCTTGGCGTGGGCCGCGCCCAAACCCTCTGCAATACCGCGGGTGATGGAGAGCGCCTGCGCTACCGGGAACGGCCCGGTGGCGTTATTCAGCACGCCGCGCAAGTTAGGGCCGTCTACGAACTCCATGGAGAAGAAGAGGGTTCCATCCTCAGCAGGTTCCAGATTTCCCGCGTCCACCACATTCTTATGCCGAATCTGGCGCAGGGTGCGGACCTCGCGTAGGAAGCGGGCGGTGAAGGCCTCGTCTTGGCTCAACTCACTTGACAGGAACTTGAGTGCCTGTGGCTCGTTCATTAGCATGTGCTGGGCAAGATAGACGGCGCCCATGCCGCCCTGGCCGAGCTTGCGGATGATGCGGTAGCTCTGGTGGATGACCATGCCCGGCTTGAGGTCGCGGATTTCATTGAGCAGCACACCATGGGTGGGGCATGTGGTGTGGCTGTCGGGATAGCCGGTGTCGCATTGCGGGCAGGTTTTCAATCGTTCACTCTTTTGATTTGGAAGATTGAGGGGCGGAACCATTGTTCCACTCGGAGATTGGGAGCGCAATGGGGGATTGGTTGGGAAGCACCTTACGTGTGCCGGTTTCCCGAGCGCCCATCTCCTCCCAATAACATCTGGTTTTGGAACAGTCGAAACGGCCGATTCCGGCGCCGTGGAATCAGGCGTTTACGAGGGCGGATTCCAAAAACCCTTTGAAAGGCGCGCTTTCAGGCCGCGTCGACTGAAATCGTTTCGCCAAACGGGGCGACTTGTGAACTGGTACACACCCAGATGATAGGGTAGGTCGGTTCCCAGTCCGGGACTGGGCCGTACAGGTCGGTGAGAACGACCAGCGCGTGAGGGTTGAGTCCGTTCTGGTCGATGTGCTCGAAGACCGGGGCGAACTCCGTGCCGCCGCCGCCTACCGGCATGAGTGCCACCTGCTCGCCACAGGAATAGACATCGTGGCGGTGGATGAGCGTGTCGAAGTAGAGCAGGTGGACCTTCTCGGGCCTGTGTTCTTCAATCAGCGCATTGACCTCGCCCGCAAACTGGCCCAATTGCCGCTCGTTGATCGATCCAGAGCAGTCGATGGCGATCACCAGCTCGCCGACGCCTTCCCGGCTGACGCCGGGCAGGTAGAGACCGGCGTGGATGAAGCGGCGATTGGGACGCATCCACGAGTAATCGTTCGGGATCGTGGCCGAAACCGCGCGCTTAAACCGGTCCCTCCAATCGACCGTGGCCTTAGCCGCCTGCTCGAAAGCGCGGTCCACGCCGGCTGGCATCTTGCCTGCCATGCGTGCGACGGCCGCGGCCTGATGCACCGCAGTGCGCCATTCGGTCTCGGCAGCGGTACGCTGGGCATTGGATAGGGGCTGGCCGGGAGCCTCGGGATTCGGGGCGTCCAGAACCTGGCCGAATCCGCCCGGCGTTTTGGGCGGTTGAGGGACCTGGTTGCCGCTGGGGTCTGGCAGGCTCGACTGGCTACCACTGGACGTGTCTGAGTCGCCTGCCGAACCCGACGATTGAGAGGAGCCGGAGGTCGACGAATTCTCGGACGCTTCCTCTTCGAGCCTGTTGTATATCTGCTCGGCGCTGAGGTTGTGGTAGCGGTAATCGTCCAGGGTGTCTTTCGGTAGCGCCAGGCCGGCCTTGAGTACCAGGGGATTGATGGCGTAGTCGGCCGCCTCGTTCCATCGTCCCGGGGCGCGGTTGCTGCGCCGGGTGTGATGTTGGAGGGCGGGGTGCATGACTTCATGCGCCAGCACTCCCACCAGTTGGTCGGGTGGCAACTCATCCACAAAGGCCGGGTTGTAGAAGAGGCTCTTGCCGTCTGTCGCCATGGTTGGGATGCTGGGGGCGGAGACCGGTGTAAGCCGGAAGATCAGTGCTCCGAAGAAGGGATGATCGAGCAGGAGTACGGTTCTGGCTTTCCGGATTCGGTCAAGTGTGGTTGGGTTCACGTTGGCACTCCAAGGTTGGCGGTTATGCAGCATCTCTTCGCGTTGGTGCCAATTACGCGAATTGGAGCTTTGTCGAATTCGCCGCTGCACGAAACTGTGGTCACAGCGGCGGTGAACGGGTGTTGGGTCAGACCGGAGCGCCCATGTAGGCAGCCATGTGGTCCAGGATCGCGTCGGTCTCGTTCTCGGTGGACTCCTCGGAGCTGGCGACCGCCTCGAAAAGCGACTCCGCGTCGGCCGAGTCGGTCTGCGGAGGCTCGGTAGGGGTTTGGTCGATGGCGAGGACGTCGGCGATGGTGCGTGCGATCGCGGCGGCGCTGGCAGCGGTCTGCTGCCGGGTTGTCGGGCTGTTGCGCAGTAAGTCAGCGGAATGTTGGCACAGCTGCTTGCGTACCTGTTCGGTGAGGGAGGCCAGGTGCGGGTCGCCAACGATATTAAGCCGTGGCAACAGCTCTACGAGATCGCAGACATTTGAGACCAGCGTCCCGTGGAAGCGGGCCTCCGGATCGGCTAGGCGGCTTGCCATGTGATGTGTCACCTCGTAGAG
>Ga0181520_10006320_pt1 | contig 18177 bp, 15 predicted proteins | sample PEATcosm2014_Bin_29_FD_132451 | JGI IMG/M metagenome (GOLD analysis project Ga0181520, IMG submission 132451) | Peatland microbial communities from MTU Mesocosm Facility, Houghton, MI, USA - PEATcosm2014_Bin02_30_metaG | ecosystem: Environmental > Terrestrial > Soil > Wetlands > Peat | place...
CCTGGAACGTGCGCATGCCGTTGGCCCCGGTTGGCAGGCCGAACTGCGAATTGCCCAGCGTGGTGTTCCATGCCGCCCAGGTCACATGGTTGAGCACGTTGGTTCCGTCAAACCGAATATCCACGCTGCGCCGTTCGCCGAAGCGGAACACGCGGGCGGCGGAGGCATTCAGCCCGAACAACATGGGCCCGGTGATGATGTCACGGCCTGCGTCGCCCCATTGGCCGTCGGGAGGCGCGGTGAACACCGCCGTATCGAAACCGTAGCCGGGCACGACTGCGCCCAGCGGCCCGCCCAGGTATTCGGCGCGCGTGGTGCCGGTGATGCCGGTGCCGCTGGCCAGGCGGCCGAGCACGATGGGAGTCTCCGGCAGCCCGCTGCCTAACGACAGGCTCGGGCCCAGGGTCCAGTCCTTCAACAGCACTCCCTTCCATCCGTTGATCAGCGTTCCGCCACGCGTCCCCATACCGGTCGAGTACTGGAACACCAGGTTCAGCGTGTGAGTCCGGTTGAAACTGGAAACCGAACGCTCGGCGGATAGGTCCAGCCAATTCTGCGCGTAGCCCGATCCGGCCGCCCCACGCCCGCCCAGCGTCTGCGCATCGTCGATGGCCTTGGAAAACATGTACGTCGCATTAGCCAGAAAGCCGTTATGGAAGCGGTGTTGTAACTGCGCGCTGGCGGCGTTGTAATTCGAGTTGCCGTTCGAGGTTTCGTAGACATAGCCACTCGGATAACCGCTGGATACTCCAACGGGAAATGTCCCGGCCGGAAAGGTCCACGGCAGAAACTCCTGCACCTGGTGCGTCCCTTTGTTGCCGCTGTAAGTGAAAGTCGCCACGAATGACCCGCGCAGGTTCTGCTGCACCAAAGTCTGCCAATAGTGGATGTAGCCGATACGGAAATTCGGATCGAGCGCGAACGTCTGTGCGGTGGTGCTAATGGCCGGCAGCGCTAAGGCGTTCTCGAGCGACAGAGTGGGCGCCAGCGACACCGGGTACGACTGGGTGACACTCGTCGATAGCGGCGCCTGTTGCGACATCTGGTTGGCCAGCGGTTGGAATACAGAGGTGTTGTAGTACAGTCCATAGCCCGCCCGCACTACCGTGGAGTGCTTGGGAAACGGCCTCCAGGCAATGCCGATGCGCGGCTGAAACTCGTGGTAGTCGGGACGCACCAGCGAATCCGGCAGCCCAGCCTGACCGGCCAGAGTGCACGCTCCCGCGTTGCCCGCCGGCGGTGCGGTGGCGCACACCGGCGTCGCCGTGGTCCACTCCGGCCCCACTTCCAAACTCACCAGCCGGTTGTAGAGTTCCGTCACCGGGGCCTGGAAATCCCAGCGCAGCCCGACATTGACGGAAAAGTTGCTGCGGATGCGCCAATCGTCGGTGACATAAGCGTCCGCCCACGAGGCGCGGAAATACTTGTCCGCCCCGCTCGGCGAGTAGGCGATGGAACTGGCATCCGGCAGGCCCAGCAGGAAGTCGGCGAAATCGAAACCGGTGCCGCTTATGGCTTGACCGTTCGAGCCTGCCAGGCCGGTCATGGTGCCTGTGAAAGTGAAACTGCCACGCGCATTCTGCTGCGCAATCTGGTTGAAGTCCAGCCGCCGGACATCGCCGCCGAACGTCACATTGTGAGCGCCGCGCACCCAGATCAGACTCTCGCCGGCTTGATTCGTGTTGTTGTGATTGAGCTGGTAGGCGCCATCGCTCAATCCGTAAAGGCCGCTCGAAAAGGACAGCGAGGGAGGCCCCCAGAATGCCGCCGCCTGGTCGTTGCCCACAATCCCCGCCTCTGCCGAGACGTTCTCCGTATTGGCGAAAAATGGCGTCCTGTTGGTGGCCGAGCGGCTGAACCTGTAACTCAAGTTGCTGATCAGCCTGGTCGTGAAGTGATAACTCCACTGTACCCCGGTATTAATGCCGGTCATCTTGGTAGTATCGATAAAGTCGAATAAGTTTGGCGTAGATGAGTTACTGCCTTGCCAGGCAAAGCTTCCCGACACCTGGTTCTTGGCATTGATCGTCTCGCTGATGCGCGAGTTGATATTGGTCTGGTTGCTGATGCCGACGATCGGCGCCTGGTAGTTGTACCGCGAGCTGCCGGCGAAATTCGGCTGCGGATAAAAGTTGAGCAACTCGAGCGCCGCGGCATTCAGCCGGTACTGCGGGATAACGTTGCCCGCGAACGGCGCGCCGCTCAACGGGTCGTAGATGGTGACCGGGGTATTGGCAACGGCGTTGAGCGCCTGCGAGAAGTTGCCCGCGCGCTCGTCCAGCGTCGGCACCAGCGCCGTGGTGGTGGTGGCATTGCGCCCTCGCGTCAACTGATAGTTGATGGTGAAAAAAGTGTGTTGCCCGCTGAGCACGTGCGGAATCTTAAGAGGTCCGCCCAGCATGCCGGTGGAGCGGAACTGCGCGAACGCAGCCTTGGGCGTGTCCTGGCCGGTCAACGAAAACGGCCGCGCGTCCAGGGCCGAGTTATTCAGAATCAGCGCGACGTTAGCGTTGTATCGCGAACGCGGATTCCGCCGTCCGTTGCCGAAGGAGGCCTGGTTGCCGCGGCCGCCTGGTCCCCCGCGTCCGCCACGTCCGCCCGCGTAGTTGCCGCCGAAGCCGCCTCCCCCACCACGGCCACCGTAGCCGCCGCCCGGCCCGCCACCGAAACCGCCTCCGGGGCCGCCGCGGCCGCCGCCAGCCGCCGCTGCGCCGCCGCCCATGTCCATTCCGCCCGGCCCGCCGGGTCCACCCGGACCGCCGGGGCCACCCATGCCGTTCAAGCCCATGCCGCCCGGACCACCGGGACCGCCGAATCCCCAGTCATTCTGCTGCGGTATATTCAAACCGCTATTCACGCTGCCATTGACAACATAAGCGTCCGAACTTTGAGCGACGTCGCCCGTCCCCACGGCGGCAACGCTATCGCCGGAGCCGTCGTCCAAACCCGCCTCGCCGGATTGATTCACATCCAAACGCTGGAAGCCGCCGCCCTGTTGCGTGCCCTGCCTCAGCGAAGGCCGCCCGCCATTCCAGTTGCCACGGCCTCCGCCCGCCGCAGGCCCGCTGCCAGCCGCCGGCTTGGCGGCAGCCGCCTGCGCCTTTGGCGGAGTGCTGGCCGCGGTTGCCGCTGGCGCCGCCGAAGTTGTCGCAGCCGGGGCTATCGCCGCCGGGGCTGGTGGCTTCAACTGGCTCCGCAACGCATCCAGCGTCAGCACCGTCAACTCCCAATTCGGGCTAGGTGCTTCCGGCGCTACTCCGATGTCGCGCTCGACCGGGCTGAACCCCAGCATCGAGATTCGCAAAGTCCACACGCCGTCGGGCAGGTCCGGAAAGGAATACACGCCCGAGTCGTCGGTCGAGGTGACGAAGCTCTTGTCGCCGTGCGTGGCCGTGATGGTTGCTCCAGGCACCGGGACTCCGCCCGATTTGACCCATCCGTGATGTTCACTGGCCAGCAGACACGAGGCCGACAGACAAGCCACCAGAACCCGCGTGCCCGGTCCGGCGTATCTACAAAAGAACTGCCTCAGGTGTTCAAGGATACGATGTGCCTCCATGGCTTGTTGTCTTCTTAGGCGACAGCCTGTAAGAGAATGTTACCGCTCTTCCAGGGCTTCGCGTCCAGGATAAAAATGGAACTTCCTCCACAGCACACCATCAGCCCACAAGGATGCCGCGTCTGCCACGGTATAATCGTCATCAAGTGTTTTACGGCTGTTTTGATAGAAGTGGAGAGAACTCTTCAGACTGATGAAACAAGCATTCAGCACGAAACGATCCCGCCTGCCCCTCCTGGCCTGGGGACTGGTACTGGCGCTGGCTCTGGCGCCATTGGGCTGCAAACGCGAGCCGAAAACCGTTAAGGTAGCATCGAGCCAAGGAGAGGCGCTGTCGCTAGCCTCCACGGTGAGAGCTTCGGAAGTCAGCCAGGAGCCTCAGCTCCTCGACGGTTTCTATAGCATCGAAGCGAACTCCTGGCGCTGGACCGCCAAGCAGTTCCGGGTGGTCTTGCGCCCGCCCATCGGTGCGGCCCAGAGCGGAGCCACGCTTGTCATGGCGCTCACCGTTCCCCAGGTCGCCATCGATCACGCCAAGTCACTGACCCTATCGGCATCCATCGAAGGCACGCCGCTACAACCGGAAACCTACACCAAGGCCGGCCAGTATGAGTACAAGCGCGACGCTCCGGCTTCGGCTTTGGGCAAGCAGGCGGTGCGCATCCAGTTCTCGCTGGACAATGCCATTCCGCCCACCGGCGCGGAAAGACGCGAGCTCGGCATCATCGTCACATCGGTCGGGCTGCAGCCAAAGTAGGGATTCATCCGGCCGGCCCTGCCGAATCGTCACAACGCCGCTACTTGAAGGCGTAGGTCAGCCCGGTCGTCAATTGGAACGAATTCTTCTTGAAGCTGGGCGGCGGATTGTTGAGGTAGCTGTCGATCGCGCCCAGCGCGATATTCAGCCGCTTGTACGCCGGCACCGTCAGCGTGATCGACGCGTTGGCCAGCCAGTCATTGGCGATGTTCCAGGTCGGCGTCGCCGAAACCGTCTGCGCCAGCACCACTCCGTGCTTGAACTTGTGGGTGAAAGCTTCGGCGAAGTTCGAAGCCACCAGGCTTTGGTCCGGGTTGGATGACCCATCGAAGCTCTGATGCAGGTACGTGAGGCTGGCCTTGGCGTCGAGCACGTTCGCCGCGCTCTTCACCACCGTCCACCCGATCCCGCCGCCCGCTTGCGCCCCCAAGCCCAGGCCCTGCGAATAGTTGTGATCGAACGTCGCCTGCGCGAATCCATACATCCGGCGCGTGGAGAAATACTCGTCGCGTTCCAGGCCGCCGTGGATGATATCGGTTTTGATCTCGGCGGCGCCAGGCTGCTTGACGATGCCGTCGGCGAAGTTGAAATCCACCAGCGTGCGGTCGCGCGGATCCAGCCAAGCTTCCATCGGCACCGCCCGCACCAGGGCGAAACCCCCGTTGAAGGTGCGGCTTTGCTGCGTGGCCTCCACCAGCGCAACCCCGGCGTGGATGGAGCCGGTCCAGTCCTCGCCCAACCCAGGGCTGTGCATCACCTGCTGTTCGAATTCGGTGGATTCGATCACGTGGGCCGCATCCGCGACCGGCACTGTTTGGGGCTCCGCACCCGGCGCGCCAGTCACTGTGATCTGTTTCGCCGTGGCTTCCAGGCTGCCCTTCGGCAACTTGGATGTATCCGAGCTGCGGCCCAGCTTGATGTCCTTGCCGACCACTGTGTACGGGCCGGCGGCGCGCAGTTCCTTCACCTTGCTCCAGGGGATGGTCACCTCGCCGAGCAGGTCGCTCTTGAATCTCAAGTCGCCCCCGTTGGAGCGTACGAGGTGCCCCACCAATCTCTCATCGTCGTTCAGAACCAGCACATCGGGCGGCGGCTTGGGCGGAGGCGTTTGCGCCAGCAGGTTGGCGCGCGGCACGGCAAGCCATGCCGCCAGTCCCAAACCAGCCATGATCGAATGTCGTGTGTAGTTTCTCATAAGTGCTATTTCTACAGGATACACGGCGTGACGAAAGTGCGGCTGCGCGCCGCTTAGGAGCCAGCCGGCGCCGTGCCGCGGAATCCCAGGTACACATCGTGCAGCCGCAGAATACCCAGTGCGCGGCCGTCATCGTCCACTACCGGCAGCGCGGAGATCTGCGAGGTGCGGCGCTCCATCCGCTCCAGCGCAGCCGCCAGGCTGGCGTCCGGACCGATGGTTACCGGAGTGGCCGTCATGATGTCGGCGGCGCGCAGACCGCGGATGTCATCGTGATGCGCCAGTGCGCGCCGCAAGTCGCCGTCCGTGATGAAGCCGGCCAGGCAGCCGTCCGCCGTGACCACGCACGCTCCGCCTAGCGGCAGGCGCGTCATGGCGATGATCAGCTCTTTGAAGGAGGTCTCCGGCGGCACCATCACGGCTTCTCCGGCGCCGTGCATGGCCTGCCGCACCGAGGTTCGCAGATTCCGCCCCAGTTGGCCGCCCGGATGGTAGCGGCCGAACTGCTCGGCCGTGAAGCCGCGCGCGCACATCAGTGCGATTGCCAGCGCATCGCCCACCGCCTGGGCGGCCATTGCGCTGGCGGTGGGCGCCAGATTGTGCGGATCCGCTTCGCGCTCCACCGAGGCATCCAGCAGCACATCCACCAGCGCAGCCAGCGGCGACGACGTAGCACCCAAAATCCCGATCAGCGGCGAATGGAAATCGCGCAGCAGCGGAACCAGCGACAGCAGCTCGGCCGAACTGCCGTTCTTCGACACCAGTACGGTAGGATCGCCGGGCGTGTAGATGCCCATATCGCCGTGCGCGGCCTCCGCCGGATGCAGGAAGACCGCTGGCGTACCGGTGCTCGAAAGCGTGGCCACCAGCTTGCGCGCTACATGCCCCGATTTGCCGATGCCGGTGACCAGCACCTTACCCGGATGTGCCAGTATCAGCTCCACCGCGCGCACCAGCGCACCATCCAGCCGCGCCGCCGCCTGGGTCACCGCGCGCGCTTCAATCTCCATGGCCGTGCGCGCCGCCGCCAGCCATTCCCGCTGCTCCGCTTCCTCTGCCATTTGCGAAACACCATCATCGCACGGAGCACCGGGAAAGAAGATCGGCGTGGGTTTTTTCGGCGGGGCGACCATGGATCTCTACAGGAGCGGGAGCGGCTCCCGGAGAAAGCGATAGTACTCATGGGACTCCAGCGCGGCGGTCGCGTAGGCTCTAAACAGGACCTTGGGGTCTAAAATGGAGATCTCGGACCAGGGTTTCAGGCGGAACCGTCATGAAGCCCTGCGTTTTCGAGTTCGGAGGAATTGTCATGAGACTCTTTACCCGCCTGGGGTGGATTGCGCGGCTCTCGCGCACGGCGCTCGTCGCAGCCGCCGTTTTGGCTTGCATCGCATTATTTCCCACGGGCGCCTTCGCCAGCACAATCACGGGCATATTGGTTTACGACTCCAATAGCTCGAGTGGAGGCAGCATGGCGAGCGGGGGCTGGGAAACGCCCCAGGCCGGTAGCACAAACCCGCTAACATTATCCGAAGGAGGGTCCACCTATGGACCCGGTGCTTTTTCGATCGACATCAGCGCCCTGGGAACGTACACCGTCGATTACACCGCTGCCAGCGGCACCCTGAGCGGGACGTACGCCGATCTTGAACTCTTTTTCGACGGCAGTTCGTCCCCAGGGATCACCGCCGTGATCAACCGGAGTAGTCAGACCACTCTGATAGCCCCCATCTCATCGAGCCAGTACTGCCTGTCGGACTACACTCCCTGCACGGTGACGAGCGGTTTGCAATTCAATGATGGAACCAACGCCGTGACCGTCACTGGGTTCTCGCTTCTTACAGTTGGCGGTGACTTCGCTGGGCAGGGTGTTATTTCGCTCGACGTCACGGGGAACGCCCCGGAACCGGCTACTATGGGCCTAGTGTCGGCAAGCCTCTTTGCGGCGGGACTCATTCTCGCGCGGCGCAACCGGAACCGATAGCTCCAGTCGAATCTGAGTACCCTACGGTTTGGCGCCCCGCGCCTGGCAACATGGATCATTGCCCGGCCCACGCATTCCGTCGTGGTCACATACTTGGGGACAAGCGCCCGCAAGACCGGGTAGAGCGGTCCAATGACCGTATACACCAACCTCAGCCACTTCGTCTTCGCGGCCACGCCGTGCAGGGGCCGGATGAATCCCGGGCGAAACATGTAGGCCGCCTTGAACGGCAGCTTGAGCAAGGCGTTCTCGGTTTCGCCTTTCACGCGCGCCCACATGGTGCGCCGCGCTCGGAACTGTCGGTGCCCGTTCCCGACACATAGACAAAAGTCATGGCCGGATTCTGGCTGGCGAGCGTGCGTGCCGCCGATATCGTGAGGTCGTACGTTACGCGGCGGTAGTCGGGCTCCGCCATGCCGAGCGACGAGACGCCGAGGCAGAAGAAGCAAGCATCGTAACCCGTGAGCTCATCCTGGCTCGCGGAAAGACCGGACAGGTCGTGACGGACGATCTCGCGCAGTTTCGCATGGCGCTGTGCGGTGGGCGCGCGGACAAGCGACAGAACCGTCTCCACGTCGGGATCGAGCAGGCATTCTCGCAAAACGCCTTGCCCCACCATTCCCGTCGCGCCGAAGAGGATTATCCGCATGCGATCTCCCAAGCCTCGCGACCTGCGCAATACAAACAATTCAGCGATGCCGATGAGCGGAGAAAAGGGTGATGGGAAAAGGGCGCAGTCCTCTGCTGCCGCAAAGCGAGTCCGGGCTTGGAGCGTGCGGTTTATGAACGCAGCAGCGCGGCCTCTTCGAGCGTGATCTCTTCCGGACCGCTGCGCTCCTGGTCCTTTTTTTGTGCCCGCTTGGCAGCCTTATCGCGCTGCTTCTCAGCGCGCGCCATTTCTTTCTGCCGTTTCTGGAATGTGGTACGCGATCGGGTGGCCATAGGCTGTCTCCTTATTCTGCACTTCGATTCGGCTCAAACCGCCGTCATCCAATACGCACAGACTCCGGCGAGACCCGGAAGCAGCATAAACCGGACCCGAGTCCGCGCGAGAAGAGGACCAGGGGCGGCAGTTGCCGGCGCCGCCCCCAAATTTGATTTTACCCTACCAGCGTTTGTTTTGCCGACCGCCGCCGCCGCCGCGGTATCCACCGCCGCTGCCGCCGCGGTCTTCCTTCGGCCGGGCCTCATTGACATTCAGTGCCCTGCCATCGAGTTCCCTGCCATTCAGGCCGGCAATGGCAGCATCGGCTTCGGTTGCCACACTCATTTCCACGAATCCGAAACCTCTGGCACGTCCGGTGTCCCGGTCGGTAACAACGTTGACACGGTCCACCGTGCCATATTCCTCAAACATGGATCGAACCGCATCTTCGGTAGCTCCGAAGCTGAGGTTTCCAACGAAAATATTCTTCAATTAAGATCTTCTTTCTGGAATTTGCAGAGCAGCGAATCGCGGGCAGGATAGACGGTTGTGCCGGACTATGCGAGAGACCTCAATTAGCGGAACTGTCAAACTACACACCAATGATAACACGGAACGGGCCGCCCTCGTACGATTAAATTGCCGCCGCGGCGGATTCCACGAATCAGCAACACTGCTTGACAGTATGTATATAGCACGGCGCCGTGCCGCATAGATGGCTTGGTATTCAAGCGGTGCGTGCCGATGTGTACGTTATAGGACGTCCGGCCGCAGCCGGAGGTCACATCTCGGCAAGGGCTGCCGTGCCGCTCTCTACGGCCGCAGCCTGGTCCTTACGCCGAATCGCTTTCACCATGGACTTCACGTGCGGTATCGCACGGGCCGCCCTTTCGTAAACCGGCACCAGCGCCGGCGCACGATTCAAAGCGTCCGTTCTGTAACCCTTGTATAGCGGGCGTGCCATTTGATGCATCTCGTACAGACATTCGCCGCCCGATTCTACGTGATCGTCCCATCCATCTTTGTCCGGGCTCTGTAGGGACCGCAACATTCCGCGTAGAAGAACTTTCGTGCTGTCATATAACATAGGATTACCCGTTCCCCTTGACGAAGTTACTTCCCCGTGCCGATTAGGGCGCCGGGGTAAATCCGTGGCGAGCACTTGTATTGAGTGGAATTATCTGTATTGTAGCACATCCCGGACCAAGCTATGCCGGTCGAAAAGAGAAGCGCTCAATGGACGTTGCCGAATAGTCGTCAAGCGGCGTTACAATGACGGCAAATGCGAAGCAAGATGGGCGCGTGGCTGTTCGCAATCTCGCTCGCGACGACGGCGGCCGCCTCCGGTCAATCGCCCGAAGAAGGCCAGCTTGCGCGCTTCAGGGAGAAGATCCGGCAGGACATGACCGGCATTCCCAACTACACGTGTCTGGAGACTATCGAACGCGCGCGCCGTACGCCTCCTCTCAACTTCATGCCTGCCGATACGGTTCGCCTGGAGGTTTCCGTCGTAGCCGGCAAAGAACTGTTCGCGAGGCCCGGCGGCCGCAGCTTTGAAGATCGCGACGTGGCGTCCTTGGCGCCCGCCGGCGCTATGGGCGCCGGTATGTTCGCCACGTTTGCCCGCGATCTGTTTGTCAAGGGCAAAGGAACTCTCCGCTACCGGCGCGCGGAAAACCTGCCCGGGCATAGTGGGGCCGTCCGCTATGATTTTCGCGTCAAGAAGCAGGAGAGTGGCCTCCAATTACAGGTTGCCAACGCGTCGGAAGTGGTGGCCGCCAAGGGCTCTTTCTGGTTCGATCCCGTCTCTCTGGACCTGATTCGCCTGGACGTCTACGGCGAGGATATGCCCGACGACCTGCACCTCGAGGAAGCCGTCACCCACACCGATTATGCCCGCTCGCATATCGGCGATTCCAGCGCCTTGTTGCCCAAACGATCCGAGCTGACGATGACGTATTCCTCCGGTCTCACGTACCGTGACGTGATCGAGTTCTCCCAGTGTCACGAGTACCGCGCCGATTCCACGATCGATTTCGCTCATTAGTGTCCGGCGCAGGTTTCGTCTCCAGTTTCCGCCCCAAAGCACTCCAGGCAGTGATATCCTTTACCAATCGGTCATAAGGAGGGGTTACCAATGAGTTCGAGTACCGATCCCGTAGCGCAGCCGACTGCCGCGCTTACGCCCGGCACAGTCGCTCCGGATTTTCGATTGCCGAGCACACCCGATCAGCTCGTTTCCCTGCACGAGTTCCGCGGCCGGCCCGTGGTCCTCGTGTTTTACCCGGCGGATTGGAGCCCGGTGTGCGGCGATCAGACCGCGCTGTACAACGAGCTCCTGCCGGAGTTTCGCCGTTTTGACGCCGAGTTGATCGGCATTTCCGTCGACGGTGCCTGGTGCCATCTGGCGTTCGCGCAGGAGCGCAAGCTGCACTTCCCCCTGTTGGCCGATTTTGAGCCGAAGGGGGCTGTGGCCCGGCAGTACGGTGTCTATCGCTCCCAGGACGGCTTCTGCGAACGTGCTCTTTTCGTCATCGATGCGCAGGGGATCATTCGTTGGAGCTACGTGTCGCCGGTTGGTGTCAACCCGGGAGCCGACGGGATTCTGGCCGCGCTGGAGGGCCTCCCGTCCAAGGAGAAAAAGCAATGACAGCACCTTCTTCGGCCAGACTCACTCTGCCCGTGAGTGATCGGGACCACATTCAGGGGTCGCCGGAAGCCGCGGTCACTTTGGTTGAGTATGGCGACTATGAATGTCCCCACTGCGGCCGCGCCTACCCAATCGTGGAAGAGCTCCGCCAAAGTTTCGGCGACCGGTTGCGGTTTGTCTTTCGCAATTTTCCGCTGACGCAGGTCCATGCGCACGCCGAGATGACGGCGGAAGCCGCGGAAGCGGCAGGAGCGCAGGGCCGCTTCTGGGAGATGCATAATACCCTATTTACGCACCAGAACGCGCTCGATTCCGCACACCTGGTGCAGTACGCGGGCCGGCTCAGGATCAATGCGGCACAGCTCGGTGAAGCGCTCGCGGCACACACGTTTCGAGACCGTGTACGAGAAGACTTCATGAGCGGCGTCCGCAGCGGAGTGAACGGCACTCCCACATTCTTCATCAACGGCAGGCGGCATGACGGGCCGTTCGATCTGGAGGCGCTGACGGAAGCGGTTAAGGGAGCTGCACGTGCGTCACATCAGAGTTAATTCAAAACCAACTTGTAGATGTTGCCCTTACTGTCTCTGACGACACCCAAGATACGAACTTGTTCGCCGCCCGGATTCGGTCTGTAGAATTCCACATTGAGGACGCTCCCTCGGTTCCCGGTAATCGCGGCCTGGGCATAGAGCGGGGCGCCGAGCACGTGGGCCACATAATACCCCGATCCATAGACCGTATCCCACACCGCTGGCATGCCGTTCGATACTGGGCCGCTGGCCGTAACCGCGCCCTGGTTGGCGGTCTTCACTGGAACCACTCGGGTCCACTGGCCTTTGCACACCTCTCCGTCCCCTATCACAAAAGACACGTCTCCTGAATTAAGGAGCCCGGTGAGTTTGCCGGAAAAGACCGGCACGGGCGTCCCCACACTTAGTGGTCCTTGGACGGGGTAAAGCCGGACATGGACCGAACACCCCGACATCATGAAAAGTCCCAACAGGACAAAGAAGCTCTTCCGTCTCATTTGAGATACTCCAGTCTGGCGTGAAAGTCGCACGGCGAAAGGCGCTGACTCTTTGTGGCGAAACGCGCGTAGCAACGCGCGAGATCTCGGGTATCCGCCCGAAGCTTCCAGCGCGGGTCCCGGGTCGTCTTCTACGTGCTGCAGCTCCCGTTAATGAGGGCGTGGAAAGGTCTGAAGAAGTTACCCGTAAGCGAGGTGCCCGACGACTTCATCCACCGCAAGGCCGCGGAATTGAAGAAATAACGCCCGCCGAATGGCAAGAGCCTCACTGCACATAGCCGCGGCGGGCCCAAGATGCGTACTCGCGCAAGGGTTCCGATAGGTGGCGCGCGCGTTTCAGAAAATCGTCGATGATGCTCTCGACCGCGAAAGCTTGAACCAAGTGCCAATGACCCAGCCCATGGAGAGCACTCTCCTCACAAGCCACATGGTCAATCGTCAAGATTGATCGCATCGACCCGAGGAAAGCCGAATCCAGCGGATTCCGGTGAAGGGGATCGGGGGCCATCGGCCAGCAATTGAAATCCCACCACATATAGCAGGCCGAATTCAGCGGGCTCCCCTCCTCGTTGCAATGTCCCAAAACGGGCCGGCAACGCACGGCGAATAGCTCCCGAAAAAGAGTCTCAAAGGACTGGACTAGTCGATGACGCACAGGCCAGTCGATGCTTTCGTCTCCCACCGCATGCAATACTTCACTGCCAAGGTCCCAAATCGCCTGATTGAGGTCTTCATCCGAGTAAGGCTGGAGCAGGGCCGGGGCGTTTTCGAACACTTCGGTGAGCCGCACGAGCGTGGCCTGGTCCGGTCCGCGGATTTCATCCAGCCGGACACTTCTCTCGGCGTCATGCGGAAAGGCCCCGCCAAAGACGCGGTCCACCCATTCCTTCAGCTCTATTGGCATCGGCAAGTGACCGTTACAGTTTCAGCCTAATTTCGCTGCCCCGTCTTCACTCAGTGCCCGCTCGAGCGTTGTGATATCTACTAACCCCTTCGCGCCGTAGAGCGCGGGCAGAATGCGCGAGGCGGGGTAGCGGCGGCGTAAGTCGGCGACGCGCATGGTGCCGGAACGGTAAGCGGGGAGATACATGCGGCCCAGCAGCGGGTGACGGCCCCAGGCGCCGGAGAGTTTATCGGCGCGCTCGGGCGAGACCAGGAAATCGCGGCGCAGGTTTTCGGCAACGGAGGCCTGCGCGGCGCCTTCGCCCCAGGTCAGGAACGACGATTGATTCTTGGCATCGTCCTGCAGCAGCGCCAGCAGCACGCCGACCTGCAAATCCGGATCGGGCAATTGATCCACTTCGGTAACGCCGTACGCCATCAGAATGGCGTTGTTGGCGATGCCTTCGAACAGCGCCGCCGCGCGCGTGTTCATCGTCAACACAGTAGCTTCGAAGCCAACCTTGCCGCGGACATAAAGATCCTGTAGATAGGCAAACGTGGTGACGTGACCGGGGACGACTTCATGACTCACCAATTGCAGGAATTCCGGCAGCGACGTTTCGAGCGAGGCGTTGATCTCATAAGTCGCCTCATATTCCGGGCCGCCATCCGGACGGCGGGCGCGGCCCAGATAATTCATCGATCCGGAAAACCAGGCATCCTGAATCGGCAGGAACTCGATGTTGGCGCGCGGCACCAGGGCGAATTCGTGCGGCAAGTAAGGGACGACACTCAGAGCGGCGAGTTGATCGAAGTGGCCGATCACCGCGGCACCGAGCAAGCGGATGGATGCCATGGGCACGCGATGCCGCGCGCGCCAGGCATCCACGGCAGCCAGCAGGTCGCCCGAAGCACCGAGCAGTTCGGCCACGCGTTCGCGCTTTTGCGCCGGATCCGACGGTTCCGGCGGCCGGCCAGTGGAGGCTAGCACGCACCGCTCGTACGGTACCGCCGCGCCGCGGCCGAGGATCTCCATGGCAAGGTCCCACATGGCCTCGAAACACAGGGCAAGTCCCGCTAGATACTCGCCGCGCAGGCCGCCGCATTCGGCGGCGGCGCGCTTCAGACCCTCGATGGCGCCGGGAATATCGACCTGGGCGAGATAGCGGTCAATCGCCGCAACGTCGGGAGTCTTGGCGGAAACGCCGCCTGACGCGCGAACCGCGGCAGCCTCGGCGACAGTGTAGGCGAGCGGCAGCGGCTCGTCGCTGAACCAGGAATCGGCAATGAAACGGCCGGTACCGGAGGCGCACATCACGTCGCCGCCCCACAACGTGTCGATGCCGAGAATGGCGTTGCCGACCAGTGTTTCCAAACGCTCGCTCATACTTCATTCTCCTTCTGACTGGGCGGACGGCGCTGAACCCCGCCGAACGGCGTTAAACCAAAGATACGCGCACAGGCCCAGGAACATCAGTCCGGACAGGCACTGCGAGACCAGATCGTTCGAATAGAATGGCGTGTGGATCCAGGCTTCGGTGTAGCCGGGGATCAGGCGGCAGGCCGCGCCGAATACGCCGCCCAGCGCGCCGCCCGCCATCAGGCCGCTGGCGATTACAACGCCGCGCTCGCGGGCCGTCGAGTCCCGCTTCGACACCAGGTGGGCGAGAAATCCGCCGACCAGCGCCGGGGTGTTCAACTCCAGCGGCAGATACATACCGAGCGCGAAAATCAGCGCCGGGATGCCGAGCATTTCCATCGAGACCGCGACCGCGGCTCCCGCGCCGAATAACAGGTACGCCACCGGCTGCCGGCTCATGAAGCCTTCCACCAGCGCTTTCATGATGGAGGCTTGCGGCGAAGGCAGAACCACTCGCGGATCGCCGGGCACCGCTTCGCCGAACTGGAAAGCGCGGGCGAGCATCACGATGGTCAGGCCAACAGCCACCGAGGCGGCCAGCACGCCGAGGAATTTCACCTTCTGCTGCGCCGCCGGAGTGGAACCGAGCCAGTAGCCGACTTTGAAATCCGTGATGGTCTGCCCGGAAACCGAGAGCGCGGTGCACACCATGCCGGCCAGCGCCATCACGAAGAACATGCCGGTGGTGCCGGAAAGGCCGAAGCGCAGCAACACAATCGACGAAATGATGATAGTGAGCATGGTCATGCCGGAAACCGGGTTGCGCGCCGTGGTGGCGATGGCATTGGCGGCCACGCTGGTGAAGAAGAAGGAGAACACCACCGCCAGCACCACGCCGATGAGGATCACGACGGGCGCGGACGACAGCGTGCCGAGCAGCGCGCCGACGGCGATCGCGCTCACGATCACGCCGAGCAGGACGGTCATCACCGTCACATCGCGGTCGGTGCGCTCGCCGGACGCGGTTTCGCCGGCGCGGAAGGTGCGCGCCGCCACGCCGAAGGAACCGGCCACGATGCGTATGGATTTGATGATGCCGAAAATGCCCGCCGTGGCGATGGCGCCCACGCCCACGAACCGCACATACCCTCGGAAGATTTCGGTGGCCGTCATTTTCGCGATGGGGATGGCGGCGGGATAGACGGCGGTCGTGTGCTCGCGGCCGATCATCCACACCAGCGGCACCAGCACCAGGTTGGAGAGCACGCCGCCGGCGCACAGGATCATCGAGCTGCGCAAGCCCATCACATAACCCAGGCCGAGAATGAACCCGATGGCATCGAAGCTGACAGCTACTTTCGCGCGCTCCGACAGAATGCGAAGTGCGGGCACGAATTGAAAATTGAGATATTCCTTCCAGACCTGGAAGGTGGTCACCAGGAAATCGTAGACGCCGGAAATCGCGGTTGCCTGCAGCAGAAGCTTGGCCTGCGATCCGCCCTTTTCGCCGGTGACCAGCACCTCCGTGATGGCGGTGGCTTCCGGGTAGGGGAACATGCCGTGCATGTCGCGCACGAAGTAGCGGCGCAGCGGGATGAGGAACAGGACGCCCAGGCAGCCGCCGGCCACGCAGATGCAGATGGTCTGCACCGGGTGCGGAGCCAGATTGAGGATGTAAAGCGCCGGCAGCGTGAACACCGCGCCGGCCACCACCGACCCGGCGACGCCGCCGATGCCGGTGATGATGACGTTTTCGAGGACGGTGGACCGGCGCCGGTACACGCGCGCCAGGCCGATGGCGAGGATGGAGATGGGGATGGCGGCTTCCATCACTTGGCCCACCTTCAGCCCGGAGTAGGCCGAAGCCACCGTGAATACCACGCAAAGAAAAACGCCCCAGCCGATCGAACGGGGCGTGAGTTCGGGGAGTTTCTCGGCCGCGGACACGAGTGGCTGATACGCCTCGCCGGGAGCCAGAGGTGTGTACGCGTTGGAAGGTAGCTGTTTAACCGGCGCGGCAGTTGCCATGAATCAGCCTCCGGGCGTGCGATGAACCCGTATGCTACTACACTTCAGGCGGGCGGGCCGATTCGGTCAGAATCTTACCAAAAATCGAGGGAAACAAAGCGGTTACAGCGTGTTTTTGGTAAGTTTCTGACCGAAATGGGGCGCCGCCAAAAGAAATCCCCGGGGACGCCGTGCAGCGTCTCCGGGGCTGGTTTGCTGCGCTTTTCTCCTGCCGCTAGAAGGTCAGCCGGCCGGATATCTGCAACTGGCGCGGACCCCATATCAGGTTGCTGGTGGATGTGGGGGACAGGAACGGCGTGGAGGTGTAGGGAGTGAAACACGGGTTCGAATGGCCGGCGCAAACGCCTGACCCGGCCGCGACATACGAGAACGCCGTCGTGCTCACGCCGGAGACATTGGTATGGTTGAACAGGTTGAAGGCTTCGCCGATGAGCGACAGCCGGAGCCGCTCGGCGATTACAAACTGCCGGCCCACCCGGAAGTCCACATCGTGAAAACCGGGAGCCGTAAACGCATTGCGCGGCAGCCAGCCGGCGCGGCCTTGCGTGGGGCTTGCGTAGCTAACGCCGCCGGTCACGCCGCCATCCAGCGGGCTCGGGGCGCCGGTGATATACGGCGTCACCGGCTGGCCCGTGGACATCGTCACGATGGTGGAGAGCGCCCAGCCATCCAGGATCGCCCGGGCCGGCTGGCTCGCGAGGGTCTTCAGCGAGGGCATCCAAACGGCGTTGGCCACGAACCGGTGGCGCTGGTCGAGATCCGAAAGCCCGTATTCTTGCTTGCGATTGTACGGATCGATGGGATAATCGGTGCCATTAAACGTGCCGTAGGATCCCGCCACCTGGGCGCCATCGAGCGACTTGCTGTAGGTGTAGTTGGCCGTAAACTCCAGACCGTGGCGCATGGGCCGGCGCACAGTGAGGACCATCGAGTTGTACCACGAGTTGACATCGCTGGAGCCGACGAAGACTTCGCCGGTATTGGTGTTGATGCGGCTGGTATAGAAGGGAACCGTGTAGGTTTGCGTGGTGGCGCCGGTCGAACTCAGGATGTCGTAGGTCTTCGTGGTGGTAGCGGGGGCGAGGTTGGCATCGTAGAAGATCGGCAAGTGTTCGCCCCGGCTCACCACGTACGCGATGGAGCCGCTGAGCGATCCCGGCAACTGGCGTTCCAAGGTGACATCGCCTTCGTGGGTCCGCGGATTCTCCCAGTTGGGGGACATGCCGCGCGTTACCTGAGTGGCGGCGGGCGGGGTGAAGGTGACCACCTGCGGCGTCAAGGCGCCCGAGAACGGCGCGGCCAGCGGCGGGCCGGGAGGGGTCCAGATCACGTTGGGAAACGTTAATGCGGGGCAAGCCAGGCCGCCGGTCGGCGTGCAGGAGAACGTTTGCTGATAGACGCCGTTCTCCACGCGGGTAGCGTAGTAGGTGCTGTTGGTGGTCTTGGCGTAAAAGATGCCGTAGCCGGTGCGCAGCACGGTCTTCGGCGATACCTGCCACGCGAGGCCGATGCGCGGGGCAAACTGGTCCTTGGGGATGTTGATGGTAGAGGTATAGAGCGTGGTGAGCGACGTGAGTGTGTTGGGCTGCGGCGGCTGCGGAATCGTAGTGACGTCGTACCGCAAGCCCAGGTTCAGCGTCAGCTTGGAATTCGCCTTCCAGGTGTCTTCGACAAAGGCGGCGTAATCGTTGTCATAGAAATCGTCCTTGCCGACGTGCGTGATGGGATCGTTGACCTCGGTGAAAGTGCTGTAATGCCTGCCGGTCAGACCGTCTCCGGTGTTGATTCCGAGAGCGTCGATCACCCA
>Ga0181520_10006321_pt1 | contig 18177 bp, 16 predicted proteins | sample PEATcosm2014_Bin_29_FD_132451 | JGI IMG/M metagenome (GOLD analysis project Ga0181520, IMG submission 132451) | Peatland microbial communities from MTU Mesocosm Facility, Houghton, MI, USA - PEATcosm2014_Bin02_30_metaG | ecosystem: Environmental > Terrestrial > Soil > Wetlands > Peat | place...
AGAACGCTGAGGTTCTTGCCGCCGATTCCGCGCGTACAGTGCTCGGCGAGCTGGCTGGACGCGTTCGCGCGCACAGCCAGCCGGTGACCGCCGAAGTCTTCAAGCGGTGGATGGAAGAGATCACACAGGCCACCGGAATCAAAGGCGCAGAACTCTATCATCCGATCCGCATTGCGATCACGGGCTCGCATTCCGGCCCTGATTTTGACAAGCTGATTCCGGTGATCGAGCAGGGGGCAACTCTTCGCGTGGGAGTGCCCAGCATCCGGGAGCGGGTCGAGCGGTTTGTGGGGGTGTGAGTCGTGTCTCCCATCGCAATCGACCTGAGTTTCCCGCACCGCTGGACAGCGAAGGTACTTGCGGAGCGGCCTCTGATTCTGCCCTCGCGACATTTCACTTATCCACGAGACGCCGAAGAGATCGAGCGCGGCGCGTTGGAGGTGCTGGTGCGGCCTGATGCGCCAGACGTGCAGCAGGCGCGGGATGCGCAATCCTTTCTCGCGACATGCGCTCTTGGCTTCCGCGATCCCGCAGTGCCGACCGGCCTCTGGTCTTGTCCAAAATCAAAAGAACTTTGCGCGGTGGCGGGAGGGTACGCCTACCTGATCGACACGAGCGCGCCTGAAAGCTTCACGATGATTGCCTATCGGCCAGTGCTTGAAGTGCGCGCGCTCCCCGCGAAAGGCCTGCTGCTGTTTGTCGGCCATCACAGCATTCTGGCGTGGGGCGCGGAGGGCAAAGCTTGGGAATCCGGCAGGCTATCTGACGAAGGCGTGACGATCTCGAGTGTTGAAGGTGTCGTGTTGCTTGGGCTGGGCTGGGAAATGACGAGCGACAAGGAAGCGCCGTTTGCCGTCGACCTCAAAAACGGAATCCGTCTCAACTAAGCTTCAACCCGCCTGGCGCAAGTGTTTCGATCGCATCGCATCATACGCCGCATACACCCCCTCGAACACTGAATCCCAGCTTGCGGTAAGCGCATACGCCCGTGCGGCCTTGCGCATGGCCGCGTGCTTGGCGGGGTCGCCCAGAATGCCGGCGACTGCGGTGGCGAACTCTGCGTCGGGCACGATGCGGCCGGTTTCGCCGTCCCGCACAATCGTCTTTGGACCCCCGTCGGGCGTCACCACCGCCGGGACCCCGCTGGCCAGTGCCTCCAGCACCACGTTGCCGAAGGTGTCAGTATGCGACGGGAAGACGAAGAGATCCATGTTGGCATAAGCCTCAGACAGCGCTTCCCCGCGCAGAACACCGGTGAACTCCGCGCTGCGCAGGCGCCCGCGCAGCCACGCTTCATCGCCGCCGTGACCGACGATGAGAAAACGAAAGCTCCGGTGGCCCATTTGTTCCAGTTCGTCCTGCACCTGCACCAGCCCGGCAATATTCTTCTCGACCGAGAGACGGCCGACAAATCCCAACACATGGTCGCGATCGTCGTCCGTGCGGTTGCGTTTCGCGGGGTGGAAGAGATCCGCGTCGACGCCGCGCGGCATCAGGAAGCACGGGCGTTCCGTCATCTGCTCAAGGCGCCGGCAGAGATCGGGATTGGGAGCGAACAACACCTGTGCAATGGAATAGAATTTTGCCGCGGCGGCCATCGCGAGATCCTCGATTGTCTGGCCGGTAGCGGACGATTGGCGTGAAGGCAGCAGGCGCAGAAACCACTCCGAACGCCGCGCCGCGTACTCATGCACATTGGTGTGCCAGCTTGCGGCTAGCGGCAGTCCCAGATGGTGCGCCAGCCCCGCTCCCAGCATGCCTACTTCGCTGGGCCCCGTAATATGAATCAGGTCTGGTTTGAAGCGCTCCAGCACTTCCTCAATGAATGGAATATGGCGCAGAAATGCGGGATCGAAGCGAAGATCCTTTTCTAAGGCAATGGAAAGGATGCCCCGCCGTAGCTCCAACGTCCAAACATTGCCTTCTTCGATGATGGCCTGCGTGCGATCGCCGGCTCGTACGCAGAGAAATGGCAAGTTGCGCCGGCGCGCGAATGCCTCAAAGTGACGACTGGTGTGGGCGACCCCATTCACTTCATGGAAAGAGTCAGGAAAGTACGCCACGCGCGGCACAGATGCGTTCATAACCTTGTTTTACACTTACCGAAGAATCGGTTCGGACGAAATCGGATCAAAGCGTCAGGCCTCTTGTTCTCCCAGCGCCAGGCGCAGCTTTTGTGAATCGCTCCACGCAATTCGAAGGCCGCCGGATACGGGCCCCATGCCAAGCATCGCCACCATAGCGATGGTCCAGCCGATGGCGCGCGGGGCGCGTCCCCCGGGCCAGATCTCCGTCAACGGACGGATCACACCCTGGGCATCGGGATGGTAGACGCGCTCGTCCCAGGTGCGCGAGCCCTGCGGAAACTCCGGATAGTTGCGGATCGCGTCCATTGTCGACTGCAGGATGCGATGCTTCCACGGCTCGGCATATTGCGGCATGAAGAGCACGTTGCTCTTCTTCTGCCGGCGGATCTCGTGGACGAACTCGGTAAAGCTCGTTGCGTCGGTCAAGTTGATGTTGGCGTTGGGTTCCACGCCGTGCCGGTCGCCCCCGCTGATCAGCAGCATGTTCCACTGCGCGGCCAGGCGGCGCACCGCACGATTCTCATCCCAGTGGCGCAGGCCGTTCAACTCCAGCGCGTGCAGCCATGTGCCGTTTTTCTGGATGAATTCGTTGACAAGGAATTCATGTTTCTCTTGTCCGATGAGGTAGAGGTCCCACATCGGATGGTTGAACACCACCAGAACATTGGGCTCCTGGTGCAGAGCGGCAAGAATCTCTGTGAGTTCACCGTCGCTTGGATTGGCAGTGAAGTCTTCCAGCACGCGCATCCAGTCGGCGGCCCTGGCGCTTGGCAAATTATGGATGCCGAGATGGAACGACTGCACCCCCCCGTATGGAGCGCTCCATTCAACCGAAACGGGAATGGTGCGGGCGCTGGGTACCGTACGCAGAAGCATGGGCGCCTTGATGTTGTCGTGATCGGTGATCGACACCATCGGAGCCACATCGAGATTCTCGATTTGCCGGCTCTCGAGATCGTAGGCCAGCTTGGGCGTCATGGGCGGCGTCCAGTAACTCTTCGCGTAGTCGATGCAGACTCCATGAACTGATTTCGATCGCCGTTCAAGCCGCGCAATCAATGGTCGAATCAGAGGATACTGATTTCCCAGATTGGCCAGAAAATCCAGCGTCTCCATGGATTGGTTGGTATGGCTGTGGAGGGAAACACCCGAACGAAATCCCTTTGCAGCTTTTTGGTCGAGCCACAAGTAGTTGATCGTAGAGTTTGCCACGTCCGCTCCTTTTTACCGCCACCCGGTCTGTTACCTGGTCCCGCGATCTAGCTGGAGTTTCTATGGTTAGTATCCGCCGAATGCGGTCAATATCGCGTTAAGAGAGTGCGAATGTGGCTTCAATTGCGGTAAGAATCAATACAGTAACCAGAAATTCCAGTAAAACCCGATGTTACCGGCTAAAACACGAAGAAAGCTGCACTCCAAAGTGTGCTTTCGGAAAGTCCAAGAAACTCCCGGCCAGCGTGGTTGGGCACGATTTCCAGTGCGCACGGTGACTGCTTCGCGGTCTTTCTCAGGATCTGGCGGACCTAGCCGTTCGTTTTGGCCAATTCCGGCCCTAGGAAATCTTCGAGCGTCGAAGCCGGCATCAGTTCATTCGACGCATGCTGGGCGGCCGCTTCCGGGATCAGGTAGTTCTCAGTAAGTCCTTTGCGCAGCATTTCGAAGGCCTCCTCCGGCGTGTCGGCGAACTGAAAGAGCTCAACGTCCTTAGGCGAGATCGCGCCGGTCTCCACCAGCACTTCCAGGTTGAAGACGCGCCGCCAGTATTCAGGTCCATAGATGACGACTGTGATTTTCTTCGCCAGCTTATGCGTCTGTGCCAGCGTCAGAATTTCGAACATCTCATCGAGCGTGCCGAAGCCGCCCGGAAAGACAACCAGCGCCTTGGCCAGGTACGCAAACCAGAGCTTACGCATGAAGAAATAGTGGAACTCGAAGTTGAGCGATGGGGTGATGTACGGATTAGGAGACTGCTCGAAAGGCAGCTGGATGTTCATGCCAACGGTTTTGCCGCCGGCCTCGTGGGCGCCGCGATTGGCCGCTTCCATGATGCCGGGCCCTCCTCCCGAGGTGACTACGAAGCGATGGCGGCGCGAGGGAATCGTCTTGGCCCAGGTGGTGAGCATGTGCGCGAGGCGGCGTGCGTCTTCGTAATAGCGTGCCATTTCGACGGCTGCAACGGCACGCTTGCGCTGCAAGTCGGTTGCCTTGCCGGCAGCAATCTCGGGGGGCTTGGCGGGCTGCTCCTCACTCGGTGCAGGACGCGTCGACCCGGTGTTATCGAGAAGTTCCAACTCGTGGTCAGCTTCTTCGCGGCCACGAAAGCGCGCTGACCCGAAAAAAACGACCGTGTCCTGAATGCGCTCGCGGCGAAATCGCGCCAATGGCTCCATGTACTCGGCCACAATCCGAATCAGCCGCCCATCGGCGCCATTAAGAAAGTTGGAGTTTTCATAGGCCAGCGGCGCCGATGCAAGGGCCGGCGGCAGTCCGTTTCCCGGCAACTTGGCGACGTCTTCAACGGCGGGTGGGGGCGGCGGCGATGTGTTCTCAAGCGGCGTTTCTGTTGCCAACGTCTTGAGAGATGTCGGGGCACTACCCTCGGATCGTGGAGAGCGATCTGCGCTTGCTGAGGAGGCTTCTTTGTTTTCTTGTTCGCTCATGGCTTACCCGTTTCTGTGCCGGATTGCATCGTTGAGCGCTATCCATAAATTCAACAACCCCAGCCCGGAAATGATGCCCCGGACCGCGCCATTGGCTGCATAGATCGAGAGCGTCGGAAACTGGACGAAGAGCGGATTTTGATCCCAGAACAACGGTGACCAAGGCGCATAACAGACGGCCAGGCCGATATAGATCCGCAGCGTTACACGCAGGAAAAGCTCTGCCCGGATGAGCCATCGCGGAATTCGCTGCGGGGGGTGGTCCGCCACCGACGCTCCAGGCGGACCGCCAGCCAAGGAGCCAGGTTCAGGAGCCGGGCTCGCGGGCAAAGGATGCGATATCAATTCCGGCTGCTGAGACATTCGTCAATATGAACTTTCGGCGCTCGATCCATCGTGGCTCGGCTGGAACCGGGAAGCCGTATTGAAACGGTATCACAGCGGCGAGCGGGCCAGGCACGCTCCTCCCGCGCCATCGAAACGATAGTTCAATAACGGAATTGCCGCTCCATTCCGGTCGGCGTATCTTACTTGTGTGCGCGGATTTCTTCTCCAGGGAGCTCCCAATGAAGCGTGCCGTCTTAGTCGGATTCGCATTCCTCTTCGCCGTTGCAACCTCAGTTGCGCAGAGTAGCGCGACTCCACCTGCCGACCGGGAGAATGCTCAGACTGCAACGAACTTCGTCCTCAACCTGCCGGCACCAACGTGCCCGGTGAGCATGCACGCGCTGCAAGGGACCGGGACCGGTCTCGTTGCCGTGCGCGGCGGCCAACCAGTGGCGGGTTTCTCGCAGCGGATCCATCTCATCCTGACCAATCCAAAGTCGGCAAAAATTGCGGCCGCGAAGGTGAAAGCCTTTGGCCTTTCCGGCAAGAATCGTATCGAACAGGCATCGACCAATCAGCTTGGCCTTACGAATCAGCAAGCCGCGTTCGACCTGACCAGGACCTTGGACGTTACGTTCATGCCGGAAGGCGAGAAGGACGTTGCGACCGATCTGATCCTCCCCGGCTTCACGTCTGTCGGGTCCATCCAGTTGGAATCGCTCACCTATAAGGATGGTTCGACCTGGGCTGTCGCTGGACGCGAGGCATGCCGCGTTGCCCCCGACCCGTTTGTGTTAATCGCCGACCGGTAGAACACATTTACATCTGACTTATCCATTGGAGATCGCAATGCAGACCGACGTGTACGAACTCCATGGCCATCGCATTCTCGATTTGCCCGCTGAAGGGCCGCTTCTGCGCACCGGACAAGATGCAAACGACCTGATCGGCGAAGCCAAATCCGCTGGTGCGAGCCTCGTCGTTGTCCCGATCGCGCGCCTCGATCCAGCATTTTTTGAATTGCGCACCGGAATCGCCGGAGAGATGGTGCAGAAATTTGTCACTTACCAAGTCGAGGTTGCAATCATCGGAGACACCAGTCCACTCGAATCCGAAAGTAAATCTCTTCGCGACTTCATCCGTGAGTCGAATCGGCGAGGCTCTATCTGGTTCCTCGCGGATAAGCATGCGCTAAGTGAAAAGCTGGGCGCGGGCAACCGCGCATAGGAACTGGGCGCTCGCTTGCACATTCTTCAGAAGCGGAAAGTCCTGTCTCGCTCTTTGATCGGCCACAGAATTTCGCCGGGTTATTCTGTGAAGACTCTATGAACCGAATGCTCTACGGCACACTTTTGGCCACGCTCACCGGCTCCTCGCTCTTCCTGTCGACGTATTTCACCGGCCAGGAGGGTTCGACGCAGGGGCTCGCCTACAAAGATGAGCAGCCCGTGCGCGCGCATCACGGCATGGTGGTGAGCGTGCATCATCTGGCTTCCGACGCAGGTCTCGAGGTGCTGCGCAACGGTGGCAACGCGGTGGATGCTGCCGTTGCGACCGGTTTCGCTCTTGCCGTGGTACATCCTGCAGCCGGTAATCTCGGCGGGGGTGGATTTTTACTGCTGCGCACCCATGACGGCAAGGCCACCTTCATCGACTATCGCGAGAAGGCGCCGCTGGCTGCTACGGAAACCATGTATCAGGACGCGCAGGGCAACGTGTTGCCGTCGACAAGCCTGCAATCGAGTGTGATCGGCTACCGTTCGATTGCAACCCCCGGCTCCGTGGCGGGTCTGATATATGCCGAGCACAAATATGGCAAGCTGGGGCTTGCGCGCGTGATGGCGCCCGCGATCAAGCTGGCGAGCGAGGGCTTCGAACTCACCGCCGAAGAGGCGCACGAGCTTACCGACGCAGACCTGGGCAAATTCCCCGACTCCAAACGGATCTTTCAACACGACGGCCTGTTCTATAAGACCGGCGAAATCTTCAAGCAGCCGGAACTGGCACAGACGCTCGCTCGCATTGCTGCGGACCCCGACGATTTTTACCACGGGAAAATGGCGAAGCAACTGATCGACGAGCTGAAGCCGGGCGGTGCACTGCTCACACTCGAAGACCTTGCCCAGTACACAGTCGTCGAGCGCACGCCGGTCACGGGCACATTCCACAACTACACCGTCCTCAGCGCACCGCCGCCCTCTTCGGGCGGTGTGGTGCTGGTAAGTGCGCTCAACATTCTCGAAGGCTACGATCTTGCTTCGCTCGGCGATCGCACCGCGCAGTCGATGCACCTGATCACCGAGGCGTATCGTCGCGCTTACATGGATCGCGCGGACTACCTGGGCGATCCCGATTACAACTCCATTCCAGTAGCCGAACTCACTGCGAAAAAGTATGCGGAAGCATGGCGCGCAGGTATTGAGCCGAAAGCGGCAACTCCCAGCACTTTGTTGCAACGGCCTCCAGGCTTTTTACCACCGGCTCCGACCACAACCGGCCATCGCCGCGTCGAGTCGCAGGATACGACGCATTATTCGGTTGTCGATGACGAAGGCAACGCAGTGTCTGTCACAACAACACTCAACGACAGCTTCGGTTCGCATGTCACCGCCGGATCGCTGGGATTCCTGCTCAACGACGAAATGGACGATTTCGCCGCGAAGATGGGAGTACCGAATATGTTTGGGCTCATCCAGGGACCGGCCAATGCGATCGCTCCCGGCAAACGGCCGCTTAGTTCGATGACGCCGACCATTATTTTGCAAGACGGCAGCCTCCGTTACGTGCTCGGCTCGCCCGGCGGCGCGCGCATTATCACAACCGTCGCGAACATTTTCTTGTCGGCAGCGGAGGGCGGATTAAACATCCAGCAAGCCGTGGATGCGCCGCGCTTCCACCATCAATATCAGCCCGACAGGCTCTATCTCGAGCCTGGCTTCAGTGAAGGCACCCTGAGCGATCTGCGCGCCATGGGTTACACGCTCGATATACGCAACGGCCATTGGTCGAACGGCGAATGCATCGCGGTGAATCCAAAGACGGGTGAGTTGGAAGGCGGCCAGGACCATCGCAGCCACTATGGCAAGGCGGCTGGCTACTAGCGGCCCCAGCCACTTCTACGCGATCGAATTCTCCGCTGGAGCCTCGACCGGCACTGCCTGCACAGGGGTTGACTCAATCTCCACGCCCTCTGCTGCAGATCGGAGAACCGTGGGTAGAAAGATAGAGAAGACCGTCCCGCTTGCCCCGTAGCGCTGTCGGCTCCACACTCTCACGTTGCCACCATGACGTTCGACAAGCTGCGCAACCACCCACATCCCCAGGCCGGTTCCAGTCTCAGGCTTGGTTGTGAAGAACGGCTCAAAGATGCGGCGCATCGTTGCACGATCCATCCCGACGCCAGAATCACAGAGGGTCACTCGCATTCCCTCCACCGATTGATCGCGCCAATTGTGCGAAGGACGAAGCCGAATCACCATTCTTCCGCTTTGCGGCATGGCTTCAATCGAGTTGGAGATCAGATTCGCGAAGATCTGCTGCGCCTCACTGGGCATGCAGGCGATAGCGATTTCATTTGTGGCGAGAACGTCGACCGTGATCCCTGCCACCGTCAGCTTGGGGCGAAACATTGCGATCACAACGTCCACGATTTCCGACAGCATCGTGATCTTCGGGGTGCCCTGCTCGCGGTGGAACTTCAACGTCGACTGCGTAATCATCGAGACGCGAAACAATTCGTCCAATGCATTGCGTGCGTGCGTGCGCGCTTCCTCGGCGGTACCGCTCAACGTGATCAGGTAGAGCAGGTTCGTGACCGCTTCAAGGGGATTGTTGATTTCGTGCGCCACCGAAGCCGCCAATCTCCCCGCAACGGCAAGTTTCTCCGCGCGCAGCATCGCTTCCTCCGCGCGCTTTCGATGCGTCACGTCGATCACAACGCCCATGAGCAACGTCGCGCGGCCATCCTTGCCCCGCACGCATTGTCCCTGCGCCTCGACCCAGCGCACGGTTCCGTCCGGCCACACGACGCGGTATTGGCGGCGAAATTCGTCAGCATGCTCGAGGTCGTGAGCCAAGCCCTCTCTCATTGTTTCCGCGTCGTCGGGGTGAATGGCGTCGAACCAGATCTTGTTCCGCGGTTCAAATTGACCGGGTTCATACCCAAGGATTCGGAACATTTCATCAGACCATTGAACGGATTCGCTCGCCACATCCCAGCTCCAAAGCCCCATACCGCTGGCCCGAAGGGCAATCTGGAGTGCCGCATCGCGATCCCGCAAGGCCTCGCGGGCGCGTGCCCGCTCCTCGGCCATTTGCTTTTGGGCTTGTGCCAGAATGAGACTTTTCTTCAGTTCCCGTGCATTCAACTCAGTGCGCTGATCGGCCCAGTGCCGGATCAGGACCCCCAGCAACGTCGACAGCACGAGGAACAGCGAGAGCCGCACTTCTTCCTGGGCGAATCCAGTCGAGAACCGGAACTGCGTCTTGGTCAGCAGCAGGTCCACGAGGGTCACATCGAGGACTGCGCACCCAAAACTGCCCGCCATGCCGAAAAACCACGCACTCAGAACCACGGTAGGAAATGCGAGTAGGAGAGGAAATGCATGCAGAGGAGCGATCGCGTACGTCAGACCAACCGACACGACCGCTGTGCCACACCCCAGCAGAGTCCGGATGGGCCATGGAAGGTGCTCGATGGAGCTGGCACTTGGAATCTTCAACGCTCTCCTCGATTCGCCGAATGGTCGCGCAAAGTGTCCGAATGGGTAGCTAAAGTCTCACATTGGGCAGACGGATAAACCATGCGAAGGTGCGAGGCTCGGAGCCGGAATCTCCGGGTGAGTCGGCTGAATGGGGTCCGGCGGGGGATCGCAGTGTCGGTAGCATAGGAAACTTATGCTTCGCTGTCCAGTGAATTGACCGTGCATCGCCAGTCAACGGTTACCATACACACAACAGCAGAACCTCTCTATTTCGCGGTAACTTATTGGAAAAATGCGACAATAGGGACAGTTTCAGGATTGCACCGCAATCAATTCGGCGCGAAGGAATTCTTTTCCATCATGCTTCGAGTCTTATCAACGCATTTATTCTTGAACCAGCGTCTTCACCCCGGTCTCTTGGAAGTCGCTTGTCGCGGCGGCGCGCAGGGGGTGGAGGTTTTTGCCGCACGCCAACACTTTGACTACACCAGCCGCGAACATGTCGGAGAGATTTCCACGTGGTTTGGCGAGAATTCTCTCGAACCCTTTTCGCTGCATGCGCCTATGTTTCCGGACCGCGAAATGGGCCGGGCCGGCGCCCCCGCGGTGAACGTGCTGCACCCGGAGAAATCGCGCCGCATCGACGCCATGGACGAGATCAAGCGCGCACTTGAGTCGGCAGAACGAATTCCCTTCAAGAACCTGGTCGTACACCTGGGCGAGAACGACGACCAATGGTCGCCGCGGAGCATTGAGTACGGCATGACCGCCCTCGAGCATCTGGGCGCCTTCGCGCGCCCTCTTGGGGTCAAGCTCTTGGTAGAGAACCTTTTGAGCGACGCCACCACCCCCGAGCACCTGTTGACCATTCTCGACATGGGCCATTTGCAGAACGTAAGCGTTTGCCTGGACATCGGCCACGCGCATATAAGCTCCGGCGCAACCGAAGCGATCGCGACGCTCGGCAACCGGATTGGCTCCGTGCACATCCATGACAATCACGGAACGAAAGACGAGCATCTATGGCCCGGAGACGGGACCATTGACTGGCTCGCGGTTGCAAAGGCCCTGGGTGAAATCGCAACACCGCCCGCCGCGGTTCTCGAAATCAGCCACACGCTGAATGACCCGCCCACGACCCTACCCGACAAGATCAAAAAAGCTTTCGATGTGCTTTGAGCCTTGCGCCTGAGGCGTCCGGCTGTCCACGCAGGGATGGAAATGGCACCCCTCTTTGCCTTTTCGCCATTCCTGCGTCCTCCACATGACGGAGGTAACAACGCGGCCGCGGATTCGCCGCAAATTCGCTTGTAGACCTCTGCCAATCCTGCTCCCCTAAAGAACAGATGGACCGCACGCTCACTACCTTATTGAACACGATCTGACTTCGACGGCAATCCTTCCATCCCTGATCTGATCCTGATTTGAGCGTTTGCGAATGTATTCCCTACGGCGGAAACGTGACGCATTTTCACGGTCCGCGCCAGTGGTCATGCGGCATGGAAAAGTCGCAGCGAGCTGCGGATAAGCGGAAAGAACGGGAGCGAAAAAAACATGCGAAGATTCGGCCTTTGTCTCCTGCTCGGAGTTGCCGTTTTCCTGTCTGGATGCGGTTCCACCGTTGTCGTCTCCTCGAACACCGCCATACTGGCAATCACCACCTCGGCGCTTCCTGGGGCGACCGTCGGCGTCGCATATAGCAGCACCATTATGGCTTCCGGTGGCACAACTCCCTACTCCTTCAGTGCGACAGGTCTGCCCACTGGGCTCACGATCGACAGCACGACCGGCGCGATTACTGGCACACCGGCACAGAGCGCAGTGGGCACCACTTCCGCTGTCGTCACGGTTACCGACGCGGGCCTGCCGCCACAATCTGCGAAGGCCATTCTGAGCCTGCCGGTGAGCGCTGCGTCAGCCAACGCGCTGATCATCACCACGACTTCTCTTCCGAACGGAGCCCTCAACGCGCCCTACAACGCGCCCATCACGGTAACTGGCGGCCGTTCGCCTTTCAGCTTCAGTGCAACGGGTTTGCCGGCGGGGCTCTCGATCAACGCGATCACCGGCACAATCTCCGGCACCCCGACACAAAGCACCGCAGGAACGTCGAACGTAACGATCACGGTGACGGATTCGACCAAGCCCACTGCCCAGAGCGCAGCGGCGAATCTCAGCCTCACCCTCAGTGCGGCACAGTCCGGCACACTAACCATCACGACAACGTCACTGCCGTCAGGAACGGTCGGGGCGTCCTACAGCGGCACAGTAACCGCAACCGGCGGCGCAACGCCCTATGCGTTCACCGCAACCGGACTGCCGAGCGGATTTACGATCAATGCCACGTCGGGAACGATCACAGGAAATCCCACGCAGGCAGATGTGGGGACTGCGCCGGTAACGATCACGGTTACGGATGCAACCCAGCCCACGGCGCTTTCGGCATCCGCGAATCTGAACCTGACCATCGAAGCGGCAGGATCAACTTCGGCTTGCGCCCAGATGAGCACAGGCAATGACGCGAGTCTCAACGGATTCGTTCCGTTCCCGTCGACGAGCGCATGGAACACGGACATCTCGCAGGCTCCGCTCGACCCGAACAACACTGCGATCACAACAGCTTCAGGATTCGCCGGAGAACATTTGCATCATGATTGGTCGTCGGTTGCCGGCGGCAACTACGGCATTCCCTACGTCGTCGTCGATTCGAGCAGCACCCCGCTGGTCCCGATCAATGTAGTCGCCTACGCCAGTGAGAGCGATGTCGCCATGGCTCCCTTCCCCATCACAGCGCCGATTGAAGGCTCGCCGGCAGATTGCACGGGCGGTCCGAATAATTATGTCGGAGACCAGCACGTGCTGGTGCTCGATCGCAACGCATGCATGCTCTACGAAACCTTTAATACTGTGCGTTGCAACGGAGCCTGGAGTTCGGATTCGGAGACAATCTGGGACTTGAAGAATTACGAGCAGCGCCCCTGGGGATGGACCTCCGCCGATGCCGCCGGGTTGCCCATCTTCCCCGGTCTAGTTCGCTACGACGAAGTGGCCTCCGGCGCAATCAATCACGCCATCCGCTTCACGCTGCCACACACCAAGAACGATGCCAACGGCGGCTACTTCGTGGAACCGGCGAGTCATGCCGCGGGCACGGACTGGGGCGTGAGCAACGTGATGGGGATGCGCATCCGTCTTAAAGCCAGCTTCGATATTTCAGGCTATTCCGCGGCGAACCAGGTCATCCTGACGGCAATGAAGAAATACGGCATGATTCTCGCCGACAACGGAAGTTATTTCTACTTCCAGGGCGTGCCCGATCCGCGTTGGGACGACAACGACCTCGTCAATCTCGATTCGATCCAGTCTTCCAACTTTGAAGTAGTGCAGATGACGCCGACGTATCCCGGCTACGACGACGCAACCGCGCCCACCGGAGCGCCTCCCACGATCGGCAGCTTCGCCGCATCATCAACCTCAGTAACTGCGGGCACGGCGGTGACGTTGACCTGGGACACGACGCAAGATTCATATGACTTCATCGACGTGCTCGGCGGCGTAAGCGGCGGCAGTGTGAGCGTGAAACCGACGGCGACGACAACCTACACACTGAACGCGACGAATCAATACGGACGCTCGACTGCAACGGTGACGGTGACGGTCCACTGAGAACTCTGAACTAAGAACTACGAACTGTCTTTTAGCAGATTCTCGGCAGCTGCTCGCCAATTTGCGTCGGGATGACGCGATTTCCGCCGATAGAAGTCCGTGCAATCAACATGCGCTTGTGTTGCGTAGTCACCTGACCGATGCGTGCGGCGTCACGCCCTAACGGATGCGCGCGAAGCACTTCAAGCACGTGCACCTCAGCCTCCGGCGCAACAAAGAAGACAGCCTTGCCTTCGTTGGCGACATACACCGGATCGAGCCCCAGCAGTTCGCAAGCCGATTGCACTTCCACCCGCACCGGCAGACTGGTTTCATCGATCTCGATGCCCACGTTCGACGAATTCGCAATCTCATTCAGAGTTGAGGCGAGCCCCCCGCGCGTCGGATCGCGCATCGCATGGACTGCTTCTCCCGCAGCATCGAGCACCTCGGCAATCATCCCATTCAGCGCCGCGCAGTCCGACCGAATCTGGCTTTCAAATTCGAGCCCTTCACGCACGCTCATGATCGCCATGCCATGATCGCCGATGGTCCCCGAGATCAGCACCATATCGCCCGGTTGTGCGCGATCCGGCCCCACAGTGACGCCCGGTCGCAACACGCCCACGCCTGCCGTATTGATGTAGCAGCCGTCGCCGTGCCCGCGCTCGACAACCTTGGTGTCACCCGTAACGATGCGCACGCCAGCGGTAACAGCAGCCTCCGCCATGGCCTGCACTATGGCCGCAAGCTGCGCAAGCGGAAATCCCTCTTCCAAAATGAAGCTGGCACTGAGATACTTCGGCTCCGCTCCCGAGACCGCAAGATCGTTGACCGTTCCATTCACTGCCAGCGCCCCGATCGATCCACCTGGAAAGAACAACGGCTGCACGACAAACGAATCTGTACTCATGGCCAGTTTGCCCGGACCCAGCTCGAACACCGCCGCATCGCCAAGATTTTCAAGCGCAGGATTGCGAAAGGCCGGCAGAAACAAATGTTCAACAAGCTCGTTGCCCAGCTTGCCCCCGCCCCCATGGCCCATCACGATGTTCGGATAGCCAACCAGAGGCAACGGACACACCCAGTTTGAAAAGTCCGGCGTGCCGCTCTCAGCCATGCGCCGCTCCGCAGAACATGGGTGCCCCAGGTCTCGATTTTGAGACCTGGGAAAGCACGTCGGCTTCAAAGCACGAGTCACACATGCGCCGCCCCGCTCAACGCCCCACCCGCATTCGCCAGTGCTTCCGAAGACAAGAACCGCCCGTAATTGAAGTATGCGGCGCAAGCGCCCTCGCTCGACACCATGGTCGCCCCCAGCGGATGGCGCGGCGTACACTCCTTACCGAAGGCAGGACACTCGGCAGGCTTGATCGCTCCGCGCAGCACGTCGCCAGAATGACAGAGCGGCGATTCCTCCGTATGTATTCCGGAAATGTGAAAACGCTCCTCGGCATCGAAGGCGCGATACGCATCGTTCAGCCGCCAGCCGCTCTTCGGGATAACGCCGATTCCGCGCCAGGCGCGATCCGTAACCTCGAAGACCTCTGCCAGCAAATTCTGCGCCGCGCGATTTCCTTCGTAGTTCACGACGCGCGCATAGCCATTCTCCACCTCGTGCTTGCCAGCCTCAAGCTGCACCACCGCGCGCCGAATTCCATCCAGCAGATCGAGCGGTTCGAAGCCGGTCACCACAATTGGAATCCCATACTTCTCCGCCAGTGGCGGATACTCCCAGTAACCCATCACGCTGCACACATGGCCGGCAGCCAAAAAAGCCTGAACTCTATTCCCCGGCGAACTCATGATGGCTTCAATCGCCGGCGGCACCAGCACGTGCGACACAAGCAGCGAGAAATTCTTGATCCCCCGCCGCTTCGCCAGGTGCACACTCATGGCATTTGCGGGAGCAGTGGTCTCAAACCCTACGCCGAAAAACACCACCTGCCTGTCGGGATTCTTCTCAGCCAGCTCGACCGCATCGAGAGGCGAATACACCACCCGCACATCGCCGCCCTCGCCCTTCACTTGAAACAAATCGCGATCGGTCCCCGGCACGCGCAGCATGTCGCCAAAGCTGCAGAAAATCACGCCCGGCTGAGCCGCAATCGCCAGCGCCTTATCGATCAGTTCGAGCGGCGTCACGCACACCGGGCAACCCGGCCCGTGCACCATCTCAATCCCGGCCGGCAGCATCTGGTCGATCCCGTTGCGAATGATGGAGTGCGTCTGCCCTCCGCAAACCTCCATGATCTTCCAAGGGCGCGTCGCGACCTGCGCAATCTCCCGCGCCATACGCTGGGCAATCTCGCCGTTACGAAACTCAGAAAGGTACTTCATCCTTCAGCTTCGACCTGCACAATCATGGGTGCCCCATCCAAGCTCCGCTTGGGTGGGAAAGCACGAACCTCACAAGTGTCATTTTGCAAAACCCCAATCCGCTCCAACGTGGGTGCCCCAGGTCTCGATTTTGAGACCTGGGAAAGCAAGAATCTCAATGATGGATCGTCGGGCTTGGCTCCACAGAGCAACTGCCGTCAGGACAACTCGACTGCGGCGCCTTCGCGGCCCGCGCAAACTGCTCTTCCTCGTCGGCCAGCTCTTCGTCCAGAACACCCATCGCACGGAACTCTGCCAGCGTCTGCTCGGCAGTCTCCTCATCGATCTTCGAGAGAGCAAATCCCACGTGGACGATGGTATAGTCGCCGACTTCCACTTCCGGCACGTAGTCCAGACAGACGCGCTTGACCACACCGCCAAAATTCACGCGGCCCAGGCGCAGACCGCCCTCGTTGGTGATTTCTTCCACTCGTCCGGGAATCGCGAGACACATGGCAACTACCTTATACCTCCTAAGGCATCTGCGAAGTGTGATTCAAATCACGCGACGGCCCTCGGACCTCCCGTCGAAACCTACGAGCCTCTGGCGACAAATCTGCTGTCGATCACCAACTGCCCTATCCCCCGCCACCTACCCGGGTGGTTTCTCGAATTCCCTGCATCGAGGAGAGTTGCGGGCACGGATCTACGCCAACGTCTCTCTTTTCAGAAGGTTCAATCCCAAGATCTTGCCAGGAAGGAACTTGCGGCCAGCCGGAATTGGGCCGGATGACGAAGTGCGCGGGATCGTGAGGCGCGTCTCTGAAACCAGCGTAGCGCATTCACAGAAATAATCTGCAATGGGTCGGATTCGGTAAGAGACGGGCCGGAGAAGTTGGCCTATTGCTCAAAGGGTTATTTACGAATTGGGGGTGACTCAACCGCTATAAGACGGATCGATCGTCGGGAGGAGACCAGCGTTCTCTGCCGAGAGAGAAGAGTAGATAATCCGTGGCAGCATCAGCCAAATTCATGAACCGCTTCTCGCATTGGTACCCGTTCGAGTACCAACCCACGCGATACTCATCACCTTCTTCAGCGATAAATGTGGACGGACCATAGCGTTTGTCGTAGGACTCGGCGAGCAATCGACCCGCTACAGATGGAGCCTCTCGGAAGTAGGCCACGATCTCAGGGGCTGGGAGATGAGAAATGGCGTTGGCTGGGGCTATCCCGATCTTCTGAATGGCGAAATTCGGAGGGAAGCCCTCTCTCTGCTTCTGTCGATTCCAAGGCCACATTTCGTCTCGATCTTACCAGTGCGGGTCTTGCACCGATTTGGGGTTACGTCCGAGTTGAGGGTCACTCGCTCAGAGGAGGATTGTCGTCGGTGTTGTGGCATGTTTAAATTGACCGAAGTCGAGTGCCATAAATGGACTACCCAATCGATCTACAGGCGATCATCAATTGGTTTGCAGGTAAAGCAGACTCGCTGGCCAGGACCGGTGTGAGGCTAATCGAGACAGCATCCAGAAATGAAAACCTGCCTGCTGCACACGCCGATTTCGATTCGACTGCGCGATCGGACGAATCAGTTTCTGGGCTACAGGAGAAGTCGATTTTGAAGTCCTTGATGGTGCGGATGGAGAGTCTTCTTGTTTCGGCACGAAACTGTCGAATCGCTACACTCTTCTCAGTTGGACAAGGCATACGCCGCGTTCATGGCAGCCATGACAGGCACTGATCTAGACCCGAAGTTCGCTCGTCTGCACAAGTGTCTAGCCCAACGCGATGCTCAGGGCATACAGAATGCGATGTTTGGTTTGAGCCCTATACACAATGGTTGGAAGACCGTTCCAGATGAAGTCATCGAAAGACTCCTTACCATGCTTGCAGATGAAAAAATGTACGAATCTCCATTCGCTGGTCATATCCTCAATTACTTTGAATTTGAATCCTGTCGGTTCAGTGCGCGTCAGAAATCGATGTGCTTAAACTTTCTGAAGATACATGGTGACCAGTTCGATCACGTACACAGCCGTCAAGTGGTTGCCGAACTGCGCCACGATACGTATCTCAAGTGATCAACGTCGTACGCTGCCAAATAGGGAAAACGGACTCACTGTGCCAGTTCCCGTTTGTGTTGTCGCCGATAGTCCCTGGATCGTGGACCACTCGTCAGTAACGGAAGGATAACCTCAGGGTAGGCGTTGAGTCGCCCGAAATGCCGATTCCTAGCACAGACTGCCTTACATCAAGCAACCGCTCGATGCGCGAATCCCACCGCAGAATGCTCATCGATGCGAACAGCCGGGCCAGCAGCACGGCCGCCGCATCCCTTCTTTGAGCTCCGAGCACACCCTTTCGACATGCTGCCGCCTTGTCTCCTCTTTCTTGACGGAGATGGTCCAGCAGATCCACTCGTTGCGCGCGAGC
>Ga0181520_10006323_pt1 | contig 18169 bp, 15 predicted proteins | sample PEATcosm2014_Bin_29_FD_132451 | JGI IMG/M metagenome (GOLD analysis project Ga0181520, IMG submission 132451) | Peatland microbial communities from MTU Mesocosm Facility, Houghton, MI, USA - PEATcosm2014_Bin02_30_metaG | ecosystem: Environmental > Terrestrial > Soil > Wetlands > Peat | place...
TACAGTTGTAGATTGCGAGATCGGAGGGAGCAGAGGCCTTCAGGCCTCTGAAATTGATACCAAAATGTTGGGCCTTTAGGCCCGGGCCTTTGCCAATCTCAGCCGAAATCCAGATATACAACTATAGTACTAAGCAGTCTACCGCGCCAGACTGGGAACGGTTGCCCTGCCGATTTGGCTCCGGTGCTTGGGCTTTTCGGCGGCTGCGGCACCAGTTCGGCTAGCGGCCAAACAGAGATGCTGCCGCACACGCCGCGGCAACCCCCAACTGAATTCGAGACGCTGGCGCAACTCTCGCAGTAGACGGCTTCGTTGACCGGGATGCTTCCAAGTTTGTCGCCTAACTGTCTCGATAACTCGTTGCAAGCGTCCTTTCATCCTCAGTGCAACTCACGCTATCCCCAGTCTGGACATTCCCGCCAGTTCCCGCGCGCGGCGAAAGACGGCCAGAAACATGGACCTGGTGAGCCTTCCGGTATTGGTGTTCTGCAACGATGGATGATAACTGGCCATCAAGATCGACCCATCCCCCAAAGCGTACTCGGCGCCGTGCCGGAAGACCAATGCGCCGCGCGAAGGCAGCTTGCCCACCCGCATCCTATGGCTCAGGAATCCGTCGAAGGCTATCTTGCCCAGGCACACTACAACACGCAGTTTGTCAAGCAAGGCTATCTCCTCGTCCAGCCAGGGGGCGCAGTTGCGTACCTCCTCCAAGGCCGGCTTGTTGGCCGGCGGAGCGCAGCGGACCACCGCGCCGATCCACATACCGTCGAGTTTCATGCCGTCGTTGCGGGAGACTGCCATAGGCTGCGAGGCAAAGCCGGCCTCGGCAAGCGTCGGAAACAGGAAATCTCCCGATCCGTCGCCGGTAAACATTCTCCCGGTGCGGTTGGAGCCGTGCGCGCCGGGCGCCAGACCCAGCACCAGAACGCGCGCTCGCGCGTCGCCAAACGAGGGCACGGGCCGCCCCCAATACTCGCAATCCGCGTAAGCGCGGCGGCGTACGCGAGCCACCTCGGCGCAGTAATCGCGCAGCCGAGGACAACGATCGCAAGTCACGATGCGGGCATTGAGGACTTCGAGCGGGGAAGAAGCAGCGGCCATGAGAAGAATTTTAGATGGCGAAAGCAGCCTGCGCGGCAACCGGCTTCAATCCAGCATCTCCGGGATGACCAGCAGGAATTCGATGGCGGTGGGCTTGCCGCCTTGCATGGCGGGGCGGAACTGCCACTGCTTGAGAGTCTCGAGCAGAAAGTCGGCCTGCGGAAACTGCGGGGGAAAGGCTAGGGAGAGCTTCTCAAACCGGCCTTGCTCATTGAGAAAGCCGTGGACGATGACGGCATCGGCATTGATGTCGCCGGGAGCGAAGTTGGGAACCGTCAGGTCGGTGGGCCAGGGGGCGTCGAGGCGCGCTTCACTGGATTCGGCGGCGCGGGGAAGGGAATACTGGAGTATCCATGTCTTGGGCAGGCCGACGTGCAGATACACGGTGTATGCCATCCTGCCGTTCCAGGTGCCGGCGGTCTCAGGATACTGCTGCTCGACGGCGTTGCCGACCAATACCATGGTGAATTTGCCGTCCTTGGGCGGGGCGATGCGCTTGGTGGCGGCGCGTTTGCCCGTGCCGGAGCCGGAAGCGGAAGAAGGATTGCCCGCGCTGTCACTGCCCGTAGTGCCGCCCGCGCCTTGTTTAGGCCCATGACTGCTCCCATTTCCCTGCTGGCCCGATCCTTCCTTGTGCCCGGCGGCCAGACGCACCGTGGGGGTGCCGGAGGCAACCTGGTTGACGCGCGGCAGGGGGGTGGTTCCCTCCAACATGGTCAGATCGGAGAGGGACACCACGGCCGCTCCGGTCGGCTGTCGGTTGGAGAGCGAGGCGGTTTGCTGAATCCGGCTGGGCTGCTGCAACTGCGGCCCCTGCACGTTCAGAGGCGAACTCATGGCGGGCGCCAGAGGCAACTTGTCGGTGGAGAAGGCGGTGGACGATATCTGAATGTCGGCCAGCTTGGTTTCCTGATTGGGCCGGGCGAGTGAGGGCGTCAGTTTGGCGGCCGCCAGCTTTTGCATCGGCGGGGGAACGATCACCTTGGCCTGCTGTTCGGCGGACCACAACTGCACCGCGGGCAGGGGCATATCCTTGGGCAGAACGATGTCCGGCGGGGCATCGGGCTGGATGAGGGTTTGGCGCACGATGGACTTTTTGGCAAGCTGCTGGAGTACCGGCGCGGGCGGGGCCTCGATGCCGCCCGGCGCGGCCTTTCCGGGGTTGGGGTGAGGCGCCGGCTCGTCCGCCTTGTCCTCAGGCATCCGGATCGGCGGGGGCGTGTGCATCTCGATCAGGCGCAGGGAATAGCGGCGATTGGGAACCTGCTGGACGACCCGCGGACTCAGCATGAAGACCATCGAGACGAGACCGAAGACAGCGCCATGCGCCAAAATGGAGAGGGGAACGGAAAACGGATCCCGGAGCGATGGTCTAGGCTCTGAAAAGAGCGTAATCATGTGGGACGACCTCATGATCGAAGAAACCCCTCCGGGCGCGTGACACTGCATTTTATATTACAGCGGAGCACGGCGGCAGGCGTTCGCTCGACTGTATCGTCGTGCTTTCTGTATACTTCACAGTACCATTTCGGGTAAATGGCTTTCCTGGCACAACGATTCATCGCTCGACAGACGTTGCGGCTTTGTAGTACCGTGTTGTTGCCCGCTTGATGGAGTGTTTGCCCGCTCGAGGAAATCGACCGGATGAGCCCGACAAAGTGGACATGGGTGAGCGGCGCGTTTCCGCAAGACACGCGAAGACGTGGCACGGTCTCAGTTCCGCGTCGGCTCTCAGTTCCGCGCGGAGGGGGGCGGGTGGGCGGCATCGCAAATGCGGGCTCAATTGCTGACGCGGATCGGGCATGGCAACGAATCGCGTCTTTGGGGCTACACAGGGAAGGCGATTGGTATACCATGAGTTACACTTGTCGGAGGCATTTGCGCTTGAGTCCTTTTTAACCGGCAAATTCGTCCGCGGCGGCTTTTGGCGCGCCAATTGCAGGAGATTCGTCAACGGAAACGAAACTATAAAGCAAATTCAAATGGGAATCTGAATGAATCGAAGAGTACAGATCATCCTCATCGTTGCGCTTTTGGTAGCCATCGTCAGCGGCTATATCGTCTGGAACGTGCTTGGCAGCACCATGGCCGAGGCGCACAAGGCAACCCCCAAGGGCGTGATTGCCGCGGCCCAGGACATCAAGGTCGGAACGGTTCTCAGCGACACGGACCTGACGACGATCCAAGTTGTGGGAACGCTGCCGCAAGGCGCCATTCTGGACAAGAAGAACGTCATTGGACGTGGCGTCATCTCCGACCTGTACCAGGGCGAGCCGATCCTGGAGAACCGGCTGGCCGCTCCCGGCACTGGCGGTGGATTGCCTACATTGATTCCTGCCGGCATGAGAGCGTGCGCGGTCAAGGTGGATGAAGTGGTGGGCGTATCGGGATTTGCCACTCCCGGAATGTTCGTGGATGTCCTGATTTCCGGCACACCGCCCGGTACCGTCAACCCAACCGAAGGGACCGAGGTGCGGACGCTATTGCAGAATCTGAAGGTGCTCTCGGCCGGTACGGAGATCCAGAAGGACCCCAAGGGCGAAGCCAAACCGGTGCAGGTCGTCAACCTGTTGGTGAACCCGGATCAGGCCCAGATACTCAGCCTGGCCAGCAGCCAGACGCATATTCAGCTCGTGCTGCGCAACCCCTTGGATACGCAGATCGCGCAAGTCGCGGGAAACGACCTGGGCAACCTCTACAAGGACCCGAATGCCAAGCCCAAGCCGCCGCAGCCTGTCGCCGTCCACAAGACGGTCAAAAAGCAGGCGGCTGAAAGTTACAATGTCGAGGTGTTGCAGGGAACCACCGAATCCGTGGAAAAATTCAATGCTCCCGAGGGAAAACAGTGAGAGCGAGAGTCGGCTTTCTTTTTGCATATATCAGCTTATTGTCCTTAACCGTCGGTGTGGCGCCGGTTCTTTGGTCGCAGACTTCAGCGCCGCCTGCAACTCCCGCAGCGCCGGCCGCGATGCCTTCCGCCACCGAGGTCTCCGGCCTGGATTCCGCCGAAGACCTGTCGGTCGAAGTCGGCAAGTCCGTTTTGGTCGACTTTACGCGACCGGTGCTGAGGGTTGTGGTGGGCCTGCCCGATATCGCCGTACCCAGGGTCATCAGCCCAACCGAAATCATGCTCAACGGAAAAACTCCCGGGCAGACCAGCTTGATTATCTGGGAAAAGGGCGGCGACCGGCAGTTCTTCAACGTAACCGTTCGGCGCAATACGTATGAGTCGAATGACCGCCTCAATGCGATTCGCAGGGAGTTGAGCATCGAACTCCCCGGTCAACAGATCACCGTCAGTTCCGAGAACGGCTCCATCTTTCTGCGCGGCAATGTGAAGGATTTGGAGAGCGCGAACCGCGCGGTCGCCATCGCCGAAACCGGATTGGCGCCCATCAGCAACGCGGATGTCACCGGAAAATCCGGCCAGGGCGCGGGCGGCGGCGGCGGTTCTGCCGGCAAAGTGGTCAATCTGCTGTATGTGGAGGTTCCTCCGGCGGACAAGCAGATTCTCCTCAAGGTGCATTTTGCCAGCGTCGATCGCAGCAAGAGCCAATCGCTCGGCTTCAATTTTTACTCGCTCGGTCTGGGAAACACCATTGGCGGCATCACCACACAACAGTTTTCTCCGCCTTCGATTACCGGCCCCACCGTGGGAACGTCGACGATCGTGAACGGCAATCTAATCACTACGCCGTCATCGCCCGCGCTGGCCACTTTTACCAATGAATTGAACCTCATGGCCATCAGTCCGGGGAACCTGCCGATGGGCGTGACGATCGAGGCTCTGGAGTCCGAAGGCCTTGCCGAGGTACTGGCGGAGCCTAACCTCCTCGCCTCCAATGGCCACGAGGCCAGCTTTCTGGCCGGCGGTCAGTATCCGTTTCCCGTCGCCCAGGCCGGTACCGGGGGCGGAGCGACGATCACGATTCAGTGGAAGGAGTATGGCGTTCGCTTGAACTTCATTCCCACCATTACTCCCCGCGGGACTATTCATCTTCAGGTTGCTCCCGAAGTCAGTGCGCTGGACTTCGCCGATGCCGTGGAGGTTGCGGGCGCCGAGGTGCCGGCTCTTACCGTGCGCCGGGTGAACGACGAGGTGGAGTTGGCCGACGGTCAGAGCTTTGTCATTGGCGGCCTGCTCAACAATACCGAGACCCAAACCTTCGAGAAGGTTCCATTCCTGGGAGATATTCCGATCTTGGGAAAGTTTTTCCAGTCCAGGGCGAAGACCAAGGCGAACACCGAGCTGATCGTGATTGTTACACCGGAGATCGTAGATCCCATCCCGGTTGGCGCGAAACTGCCTGGACTCAAGTATCCGGAAAAGTTCCTGCCGCCCAACTCCGGCATTCCCATGCATACTCCCGACGAGAAACCTGCCGGCGAGACTCCCGTTCCTCCGCCTGCAAGTTTGCCCGTGCAAAAACTGATTGACAGCCAAAAGCCGGAGACGCCCTTGGTGGTCGATTACGGAGCGGGCGGCAAGTAAGCGGCCTTCTTCGCCCTTCCTGCCGGAAGGAATGTTAGGCCAGGATACTTCCCGCGATTCCCGCGCATCGTTTTGCGCCTGAATCGCGGGAACTTGTTTTCAGCCCCGTTTCATGGGAGTTTCGGTTTCATAAATCGCGTTATAGGCGGGGAAGGAGTCATGGGCGACCGAATGAATCCACTTCGCAGGTTGTGTTCCGACTTACAAAACTTTCTCGCTCGACGGGGGCGGCACGATATTCGGACCTATCTGCGCGTATTCAATCTCACTCGCCAAACGGTGCTCGCTCAATCGGTGGAGCTTGCCGACACCAGCGCCAAACGCAGGAAGGGCCTGCTAGGGCGAGAGCGCCTCGGCCCTGGAGAGGGGCTATGGATTGTCCCCTGCGAATCGGTGCATACCATCGGCATGAAATTTCCGATCGATATCGTTTACCTGGACCGCAAACATCGAATCAAGAAGATAGGATACGCCGTTCCGGCGTGGCGGCTTTCCGCCTGTCTCACCGCTCACTCCGTGCTTGAACTCGCTTCCGGCACGATCCGAGAGACGGAGACCGAACCCGGAGATCGGCTGGAATTCTCTCCTGTTTGCGCACTTGCAGCGAGCGGCTCAACCACTTCCGGCAATATCCAGTGAGGCCATCCGAGTTGCCTTGATCGGAGTCACGCGCGATCGTCGTCCCCTCGATTGACCTGGATGCTCATGCGCCGTCTTCAGTCTTGGCTGCGATGCCAACCGGCCGGGATCGGAACCGATCGAACGCCCTGGCAGCCCTGCCACGCCAAGGATCGCTTGAAGACGCCGATGCGGCCAGATACCACACCAGCCAAGCGGGCGCAGTCCAAAGCGTCCAAAGATACAGGGCCGAGGGTACGCGGGAGTTGAAGTACAGCGCGACTTCGACCAGGGCGCTGGCAAGCGCAAGGGCTGCCAGCAGGCCTCGTGAGCGGGTTCTATAGATGCCTTGCAACAGGGCTGGAATCGCCAGCGTCTGATCGAAAAGCCAGGAGTAAGGCGCCGCTACGAGCGAAACCAGCATCAATAGGCTGCCGTCTTTCATCCAATCCCAAGTGTGCCGGCGCGGCCAGAAATAAAGGAGCGCCCAGACGCATCCAACCGCCGCCGGCAGAAACTGGATCCACAATCGGCCTGGGCTGATTCGAGCGCGCAGCAAGAAACTCAGACAGGCGATGTAATTCCTCTCGATCCCGGAGGTGCGTATCATTCGCTCATACTGTATCCAGGCCATGGGATCGAAGCGATAAGCCACCGCGAAGTTCAACGCGCAAGCCGCTCCCGCGCCGGCCAGCAGCTTATAACTCCTGGAAACGACAACCCAGCCGACGAATACCGCGCCGAAGGGCAAGAACAAGTGAGGCTTCAGCGAACAAAGCCAGAGCGCGGCTCCCGCGATGAATGGCCGGGTGTGATGCAAACGCAGGAATAGCACCAGACCGAGCAGCGCAATGGGAGCCACCTGGGCGTTGATCAGGCAAACCAACGCTGGAGCGAAGGTATAGGCAAGAAGGATTTTGTCGCCCCTGGGACGGCCGTGCATGATCCAGAGCAGGCGGATCGAAACCGCCAGACAAGCGACGAGGAACAGAGACCAAAGCATCGACGCGGCCTGCGGTCCCAGCAGGCCAAGCGGATAGACGAGGGGCAGCGTCCAGGGCGGATTTCGCATGAACAGGATATTGTGGCCCCGCATCTCGGCGGGAAACCCCACCGAATGTTCCGTCCGCGCCAGAGCTTCCTGATCGTATGGATTGGCGTGGAGCGCGAGTTGACGGCCGGCAGCCCAGTAAGCGACGAAATCGCGCTGCCCAAGAGCGGATGGCAACACCGCGGATAGCGAGAAGATGAAAACCGTATACCCAGCCGCCGCTCCGCAGATGGTGGCGATGGCTAGTTTCGCGATCGCCCGCGGGAGATTCCATCGGGCGTGTGGCGTGGTGGCGGCCCTCATTCGCGGCACCCGAGTATCGACATTTCGTTTTGAAGGCGATCTGGAGCGGGCTGTACCCATCGGTGAACGGTCAATTCTGTATCGCCGATTCGAAGAAGCGCGGGGAGGCGATGTGTCTTGCTTGCCATGTTTGAAATTCTACTTCTTCCGCTGCATTGCGCCGCCGGCGATGCGCCTCATTGCCGTATCTTTGCCTCCATGAGGATCGGGTTTGCGTACCGTCGCCCGCGGTCATTCGAAATTCCTGTTGCCGGCTTCAAGCCGCGGCGCAACCGGAAGTGAAGAAGGTTCAAATGCCACTTCGCTGCCGTCGCATTGCGAACGTGCCGCCGTCCCCGCATCGCGACTGACGCCGCAACGACAGCGTTTCCTCGGTGGATACGCGGCGCATCGGTCTGTTTCGTCCTGTATACGTCCGTTCACACCGCGAAGGATAAAATTGGTCTTAAACTGTTGATTAATAAAGATGCTCGGCGGATGTGAAATATGGTTCCTCTCTTGCTATATGGTGAATGCCCCAGCCTGTGGCCGGGCAAAATTTCAACCTGTGAGGAAAAGCCCATATGAACAACACCCTTCTCAAGCTGTACGTAAAAATGCAAACCCTTGCTGCGCGTGAAGAAGGCCAGGACCTGGTCGAATACGCGCTCGTCGTAGGCCTCATCTCGGTCTTCCTGGTCCTCGTCCTGAAGAACGTGGCTGACGACGTCAACGCGATCTTCAGCACCATTGCCAGCCAGCTCACCGCCGCCGCGTAGTAGCCTAAGTTTCGGCAGTATCCGAGACCGAGCGGACAACAAGCCCATTCCTTCGCGGGAGAGAACGCGGGACAGTGAGATGTCGAAGCGTTCTCTCTTGTCAAACCAGTCAAACGCCGCGATTGCAATAGGGGGGAACCAGATGCGGCATGAAAGATGGAAACTCCGCGGCGGATTGCAGAATCTGCTGAGGCGGGAAGACGGTCAGGATCTCGTCGAGTACGTTCTGCTGGCGGCCTTGATTTCCACCGCGATTATCACTGTGATGAGAGCCGTGGCCACACAGCTCATAGCCCTTGTCAACCATATCGTTGCTACCCTGGCTACGGTCTTAAGCAGTATCCTGTAATGGTATCCGGAATGGAGTTGGCAGTCCCCCCTTTCTGGCAAGGCAACCGATCCATCCCAATTTATGACAGGTAAACTGCAGGCGCTCGCGCTCCTGTTCCCAGGGAGAGGTATCTACCGGCGAAATGGTGCTTTCTCGCCTTTGACTTAGGGTTTGCATCAAGGATTGTGTAGATGCGCCTTTCAGTTGTTATTCCGGTTCTGAACGAAGCTGAAGCGATACCGTTGATCCTTGAGCGTCTTCGGGAGACTCTACGCGGAGTCTCGTGGGAGGCCGTTTTTGTGGATGACGGCAGCACGGACGAAACCGTGAGAATTCTTGAGTGTGCCTCTTGCGAAGACAGCCGCATAGGACTGCTTCGCTTCAGCCGTAACTTTGGTCATCAGGCAGCAGTCACCGCCGGACTGGACTTCGCCAATGGGGATGCAGTCGTGGTGATGGACGCCGACCTGCAGGATCCTCCTGAGTTGTTGCCGCGTATGCTTGACCTTTTCGAGCAGGGCTTCGATGTGGTGTCGCCCCAGCGGATATCGCGCGAAGCCGAAACCATTTTCAAACGATGGTCGGCTGCGCTGTTTTATCGCCTGGTATCGAGCATGACGCAAAAGCGGCTTACTCCCAATGTGGGGGACTTCCGCCTCTTCAGCCGCCGCGCGGTCTTGGCGATGCGTTCCCTGCGAGAACAGCACCGATATATGCGCGGTATGGCGGCTTGGCTTGGGCTTAGGGAGGTCATTGTCCCCTTTGAGCGCAAGGAACGCGCTGGAGGTCGCACCAAATACTCCCTTCCAAAGATGTTGCGTTTTGCCTGGACTGCCGTCTCTTCGTTTTCGGCCTTTCCTCTCCGCATCAGCGTTGCGGCCGGTTGTGCGTTGAGCTTTGCGGGATTTCTGTATTTTCTGTATGTGCTCTACCTGAAGTTTTGGACGACCTCCCTCGTCCCAGGATGGGCCTCGCTAGTCGCCTTGCAATGCGTCTTCTCCGGGATGATTCTATTGGCGCTCGGCACGGTCGGAGATTATATCGCCCGCATCTATGAGGAGACAAAATGCAGGCCTCTCTATGTTGTGACGGAAGCCTTCAATGTTCCATATCCCCTGCACTCGCCGCCGCGCGCCGTCATTCTGTTCGAGCCGTCCTCTCAGGTCTCCGCCGATGTAGACGAAGCCGACCTTTCTCACTCAGATGCGGAAAACGACTCATCCAGCCATCCAGAACGAGCTAGCGGCGCGTCTCGCGCGGGTAAATGAGAAAATTCCGGCCGCCCCGGTGGAAGATACCGGAGTATGAGACAATAGCGCCTCGGAAAAGATGACTTGAGAGTCGGCAAATGGCCTCGAAAAAAATCGAACTGAATCGCCGCGAAGTCTTTCAAACGACCGGCGCTCTTGCGCGACGCCCGTCCTTGCAAGGATATTCCGACTATCTCATCTTTGCCGTCTGCGCCGGCTGTTATCTGTTGCCGTTTATGCGCTATGTAATTTCAGGAAGCAATGAAGGAACCCTCGTCGAAGGCGCGGCGCGGATCGTGCAAGGCCAGGTCTTTGCCCGCGACTTTTTTGAGGTGATGGGGCCGGGTACGTTCTACTGGCTGGCGGCCTTCTTCAGGCTCTTCGGCGTCACTTTTGCTGCGGAGCGGATTTGCGTATTTCTTACTTCGCTGGGAACCGGGCTTTTAATCTATTTCCTCTCTCGCCGAATATGCTCGGCATACCGGACTTTGCCCTGTTTCGTTCTGGCCGGCACGTATTTCGGCATGCAATGGCCGGGAGCCAGTCATCACCTGGATAGCAACTTCTTTGCATTGCTCTCGGTCGCCTGCATTGTCAAGTGGCATGACTGTGGCCGGCGAAGCCTGTTGTTCGCTGCCGGCGCTTTGGCGGGATTCACAACCTGCATCCTGCAGCCCAAGGGAATGCTGCTGCTGTTTTCGCTGTTGCTTTGGCTGTGTATGCGGCGTGGAGGACGGACGGCTCGCATTTCCTCAATGGGCCTGACAGCCTTCGGTTTTTTTGTCGTGGCCGGATTCGCGCTGCTCTACTTTTGGAGTCAGGCGGCGTTGGGAAGTCTGTACTATGCTAACATCGTGTGGCCTTCGCGGAACTACAGCGCGGCCAATTCGGTTCCCTACGCCCTGGGGCTTTTCGACCAGTACTGGAAGCACTGGATCGTCGCCAAGAGCGGTTTCGAGTGGACCGTCGGAATGGCTTCGATTCTGATCGCTCCGTTTCTTTTTATAGCGCTTCTGCCGGCGCTGTTGCCGGTCCTTGCCGTCCGGTACAGGTGGAAGGAAGCGACTCCCGACGCGGTTCTATACTTGCTCTGCGGAATCGCATTGTGGCTGTCGGAACTCCACCGAAAGGATATCTATCATCTGGTATTCGGATCCCCTCTGCTGGTTGTTTTGTGCGTTCACCTGATGGCAGAGAGCCGCAGAAAGGCTGCCGATTTTGCGTTGCAGATTCTTTCCATCGTCGCGTTTTCCCTGGCGACATTCAACCTTTTTCAAGTCGTCGTCACCGCGCATTCCATCGCGACGCGAGTAGGTCCCGTGGCCATGTACAAGGACGACCCCGTGCTCTCATTTCTGGATTCGCGCACAGTTCCCGGCGAGGAGATATTCGTCTACCCTTTCGCTCCCATGTACTATTTTCTCTCGGCTACCGCGAATCCTACTCGTTTCAGCATTCTCGAATACACCTACAACACAACATCCGAGTTTCAGGAAGTTATTCAGGTATTGGACCGGCGCAAGGTGCGGTATGTGCTGTGGGATACGAATTTCGAGGCGAAAACGGCACCCATTGTCTTCCCCGAATGCCCGCGTATGTCCCCAAGCCGATATCTCATCGAGCCTTACCTGGAATCGCACTATGATCTCGTCAAGGACGTGAACGGTTTGCGCATCATGGAGAGAAAGGGAGGCGAATCTGCAAACTGAGACGAATACGCGCCGAGAATTCGACAGGTATGCGCCGTCTTACGGTGAATTGCTCGATGACCCGATCAGCAATCGATTCGCGCGCAATCCGCTCCACTTCCATTGGAGAAAGTGGCTGCTCATCGAAAGGCTTCTGAAGAGTGCCAATGTCGATCCGAGAAGGACCAGATGGCTGATGTCGGATGTGGCCGCGGCGAGCTGCTCGATCTGGCGGGCGGGAACTTTGCCCAGGCGATGGGCTGCGATCCGTCAGCATCGATGTTATCCTCAAGCGCTTCAAACAGAAAGCTTGTGCAATCGTCCCTCACGGAGTTGCCCTTCGCAGATTGTTCGATCGATTTTGTAACCGCCGTTTGCGTCTATCATCATGTGCATGGAATATCGAGAACGATGTTGACGGATGAGATCGGAAGGGTGCTGGGTCCAGGCGGCTTGTTCTGCATCATCGAACACAATCCATGGAATCCAGTCACTCGCGCAGTTGTGAACAGATGCCCGGTCGATGCCGATGCTCAGCTTCTTACCGTGAAGGAGGGGATCACGCTGCTCGAAGCTTCCGGATTCAGAACGCTCCGTACCGACTATCTTCTCTTTCTTCCAGAGTGTCTCTTCGAGAAGTTCGCCGTTCTGGAGAGGGCGCTTTGCAAAATGCCTCTTGGAGGTCAGTACGCGTTGCTTGCCCAAGCGCCTGCATAGTCGGAGGCGGATGCAGGGTTCTGTGTGCGATCTCAATGAACGGCAGCCAGCGGCAGGTATGACAGTCTCCTCGACTCAAGAACTCTCGGAGAAGGATTGCAGAATGACTGTTATTTCATCTACCCGGTCAATTGAAGGGCCGCCTCGCTTGCCTTGCTGGCGACGGGCAGCTTCTATCTTTGGATATATCTGCGGCGTACTGTGCCGGCTTTCGGGGACCGCGTGCCCGAAGCCGCTCCGCCGCCGGGTGCTGCCGCTTCTCAGTAGAATGCGGCAAGGGGCGAATCGATGATTGACGGAAAGCGGATCGCGGTCGTGATGCCGGCATACAATGCCGAAAAGACGCTGGAAAAGACGGTGCGCGAGCTATCGGATGCGGTTGACGTCAAGATTCTGGTGGACGATTCCAGCCGGGACCGAACCGCTATTCTCTCCCGCCGCTTGGGTGTGCAAACCTTCGTCCACAACGCCAATTACGGATATGGGCGCAATCAGCAGACCTGCTATCGCCAGGCCCTCGCGGCCGGCGCGGACATTGTGGTCATGCTCCATCCCGACTACCAATACACTCCGTTGCTGGTTCCGGCCATGGCCGGCATGGTCGCAAGCGGGGTCTACGACATGGTGCTGGGATCGAGAATTCTGGGCGGGGGCGCGCTCAAGGGCGGTATGCCATTCTACAAATACCTCTCCAACCGCGCACTCACCGCGTTCCAGAACCTTTTTCTCGGCGTGAAGCTGTCGGAATATCACACCGGATTCCGGGCCTTTTCACGCAAGTTGCTGGAGACGCTGCCCTTGCTGGAAAACTCCGACGACTTTGTCTTCGACAACCAGATGATCGCGCAGGCGGTGATGTTCGGCTTTCGCATTGGAGAGATTTCCTGCCCGGCCAAATACTTCCAGGAAGCCTCCTCGATCGACTTCAGGCGTAGCGTACGCTATGGGTTGGGAGTGCTGGCCACCACGGCCATCTTCGCGGCACACAAGATCGGAGCCATTCACGCGCCGCGATTCGATGTGGCGGGCAGAAAGGTTACCGAGAAGAACGATCCCCACATTGCGCCGATCGCCTGAGATTCCGAAGCGCGGCCGGTGCCGATGCAAGCTCTTTCAGCGAGAATCCTGCGCGGAGGGATAATAGCCGCGCTTGGCAATGACCTCCAGGCCGGGCCGGTCCACGCGCACATCGATGCCGCGGTACTTCCCGTCGATGAAGGGCTGGTGGCTGAGATAGCCCAGCGTGTACTGGGTGCGGGCCTCCTCGGCGATCCGCGCGTAGCTCTTCTCGATGCCGTTGGTGCCGCGCTCGGAGTCCAGCGTGCCGCCGGTGGCCGCGGTGTACTTGACCAGGACGTTGTCGTACATGGTGAACGGAATGTGCAGGCGGCTCAGGTAACCTTCGCCCCACAGAGCCGAAGTCCCAACCGCCGTGCCGTAGACGGCGATCTTGTTGGTCTCCAGATAGCGCAGCACCTCTTTCAGGGTAGCCTTGCTGCCGGCCTCCTTGCCGTCGGAGATCACATACACGATGCGGCGGCGGCCCTTGGGACGGGTGGAGAGTTCCTTGGCCGCGGCCAGAATCGCATCGTTGAGGGTGTGAATCTCTTTGGGAATGGTCATCACGCCGCCGCCCCCGCCAGCCGATTTTCCCGGCTGGAGGTTGGGGTCCACGCAGTTGCCGTTCTGGCGCACGTTGCAGCCGGCCAGCGGGCCGCTGTTCACCGGAACCAGCTCCTCCTCGCCGGCCGCCTTGGTCATCGACAGAACGAAGGGAACGCGCGCGCTCTGCGCCCCGGTAAACCCCCCGGAGCGGTTCTGCGCGCCGTTGTTGTAAGAGAAGACGGCCAATTCGTCGTAAGGGGTAAGCGCGCCCTGGATGGCTCCCAGCGAATCGTTGACCTTGGCCATCACGTCCGAGGTGAGGCTCTGGTCGATGACGAAGGCGATCGAAAGCGGCGCCGGGTCCACGGTGAACAGCTTCAACGGCTCGCGGGTATTGTTCTCGAAGACCTTGAAGTCGCGCCAGGTGAGTCCGGCGACCAGATGCCCTTTGCTGTCCTTGACCGTCACCGGAACTTCGACGAAGTTCACGTTCAGGTGAATCATCCCGGAGGTTGCGGCCATGCCTTCGCCGGCGGCGGGCAACTCCGGCGGCGCGGGCTGGAAGTCGTCCTTGCCCTGCGCGGACGGCGCTTGGCTGCTTGGCTCGGCCTCCTGCGGCGCGGGTGTGGTGGACGAGGAACTGGGCGTGGCCGATTCGTCTCCGGCGCCCTTGCCGGGGGTGATCGGCCCGTTCACGCCTTCCGCGCCGGACAAGGGCGGGGGCGCCTGCGGAACCGGGGCATCGGGCACGGCGGATTGTTGGGGCTGGGCCGGAGCGGCCGGACTCGGGTGAGTGCTCAAAATCAGCAGCGATGCCAGCGCCAATGCCGTCAAACCTAGCTTCACAAGTATTCTCCAGCGGGCGGCCGTCGCTTTTCAGCGGTCAGCGGTCGGTAGCCGGCATTTCCTGACCACCGGACCCCCGATCCTTAAAAAGCGAGAGGAACCCGCACACGTCAGAGTATCAGACGCGCCAGCGCCGGTGAGATTGCTAAAATGATGAGGCTATGAGCAAAGAGCATTTGTGCCTTCCTTTCCTGGTTCTGGCGGCTGCGTTCGCGGCTGTTTCCGTGCCCGCCCAACAACCCGCGCCCGTTCCCCCGCAGTCGCCCGCGCCTACCCAGCCCGCGCCGACTCCGGCAGCCCCGCAACCGACCGCGCCAACCGACGATTCCTACACGCCGCCCACCATCCCCGTGTACGTGAATGAGGTCAACCTCATCTTCACCGTCACCGACAAGCACGGCCACTACATTCCCAACCTGCAACAGAGCGACTTCGCCCTGCTCGACGACCAGAAGGCCCCGGCCAACGTCCGCTCCTTCCGCCAGCAGATCAACCTGCCCCTGCGCGTCGGCATCATGATCGACACCAGCACCTCGATCCGCTCCCGCTTTCAGTTCGAGCAGCAGTCCGCCAACGAGTTTCTACTCCAGATTCTCAAGGCCAAGAGCGACCGCGCCTTCGTGATGGGCTTCGACGTAACCCCCACCGTCACCCAGAACTGGACCAACAATCTCGATGCCCTGGAGACGGGCGTCAACCGCCTGCGTCCCGGCGGCGGCACGGCCCTCTTCGACGCCGTCTATACCGCCTGCCGCGACAAGCTGCTCGCTGAGCGCGGCCCCGACCCGGTGCGCAAGACCATCGTCCTGCTCTCCGACGGCGACGACAATCAGAGCCGCGTCTACCAGGACGAGGCCATCAAGGAGTGCCAACGCGCCGAGACCATCGTCTACGCCATCAGCACCAACTGGACCCCCAGCCGCGGCAAGGGCGACGACGTGCTTACCAAGCTGGCCACGGAGACCGGCGGACAGGTCTTCTTTCCTCCCTCGGTCGAGGAGGTCTCGAACAGCTTCCGACAGATTGAAGAGGAGCTGCGCAGCCAGTATTCGCTGATCTATACCCCGGCCGACTTCAAGAACAACGGCGCCTTTCGACCCATCTATCTCTTCTGCAACGACCGCCGCTACCAGGCGCGGGCGCGCAAGGGATACTTCGCGCCGAAACAGTAGTAATGTCCTCCAACCGCGATGACCGCTTGCCGAGCCTCGGACGAGCCGTCGAGATCGCCACCGGCCGGCGTAATGAAAGGCTCGTTACTTCGTGGTTTCGTTTGCCCTGGGAAAATGCAAGGCACTCCGTTTTTTTGTTATGATTTCCCGTCACCCCACAGCAACGGCGGCAAGTTCTCCAAAAGGACGGAAGAGATGACGATTCAGTGCGGAATAAAGGAATTGTGCAAGTTTTGCGGGATCAACGGCTCACGACCCGCCGTGCAAGGCCTGGCGGTTTGCCTTGCGGTCTCCGCGGCGGTTTTCGCCCAGGATCGCGTAAACGCTTCCATCGACCTCGCTAAACCCGTAAACGTGCTCACCGACACTTCGATCGGCGTTCCCGCGCCGACCTTCGACGGAAACTCCTTCAATCCCGCCGGAGCGCCTTACCTGCGCACAGCCGGTGTTTCGGTGGCGCGCTATCCCGGCAATCACGGCGTTGCCGATCTCTACCACTGGTCGACAAAAAGCACCACGCGATACAAAGGCGCCGATGCCGGCTACTTCGTTCCGGAGAGCAACTTCGCCAGCTTCGCGCTCTTCGCCGAGAAGCTCGGTCAGGCTGTGATCGTGGTCAATTACGGAGCCAACCTCGACGGATCGGGCGGCGGCGAACCGGACGAGGCCGCCGCATGGGTGGCCTACGCCAACGGAGATGCGGCGGATACGCGCGCCCTCGGCAAAGACTCCACCGGCGAGGACTGGCACACCGTCGGCTATTGGGCCGCGCTGCGCGGAGAAGCTCCTCTCCCCGGCGACGATGGGCTGAATTTCCTTCGTATCCAGCATCCCCGCCCTTTCGGCTTCAAGCTCTGGCAAGTTGGCGACCAGCTCTATAACAACGGCTACTATGGCGGCGACCACGTCGGGAATCCCGATCTGCATGGCCCCGCGCCGACCGCCCTCAAGGACTTCGCAAAGCTCAAAGGTGACGCAAAGCTTTCTCCGGCGTCCTACGCGGAAAACCTGAAGGCATTCGCGCAGGCCATGAAGTCGGTGGACCGCTCCATTCAGATTGGCGCCGCATTCACCCTCCCGCACGCTCCCAACAGTCAGGATTGGACGCCCGATTGGGACAAGATCGTGCTGAAGGGCGCTTGTTCGAGTCTCGACTTCGTCACGCTCGATTGGGCCCTTCAACCGCTCCTTCCCCCCGACTGGAAGTTGCTGGATGAGCAGAATCTGCTGACCGCCACACCCGCCAATTTCAGCAATATCCTGAACCCCATGCTCGACGATTACCAAAAGTTCTGCCCAAAGGATCATTTCCCCCGCCTGGCCTTTGCCTCTGCCGGTATCGCCACATGGGCCAAGGCGACGCACCCGGCCGTCAAAGCTCTTTGGGTGGCCGATGCCTACGCCCTGCTGATCGAATCCGGAACGCTCAACATCGACTGGATGGAGATGTACGGGGATTCGATGTTGTCGGCCGACCGAAAGACCGTGGGGCCGGCGTTCTATGGCCTGCAAATGCTCCACATCCTGGCGCACAGCCCGGGCGACGTATTCCTCGAAGCAAACGCTTCCAACTCGTCCATGCTCAGCGTACATGCCACGCGCCGGCGCGACGGCTTTCTCGGCCTCATGCTCATCAACAAGGACCCCAAGAATCCGATCCTGGTGAAGGCGACCTTCAAAAACGGAACCGTGGGCGGCGCGGGGAAGCGGTTCGACTACGGGGCCGCGCAACTCGCGGCAGGCGCGTCTCCTGTATCCGCGCCATTTACCGCCTCGGGAAATGAGTTTACCGTCACCGTTCCGGCTTACTCGGTCACCGACATTCTGCTGCCCGGCCATAACTAGGGCCTCTTAACGCCGCCTCAGGCAGTGTTGACAGGCCCTAACTCTTGAGCCGCGGCCGGTCCGCCTTGAACGGCGGGGCTTTCCGCGAATTCCGGCGACGGGCGCGTCCCATCCGGATTGAGGACATTCGAGCTGCCCGACCTTCCTACTCTTGAGCATTTTCTGATTTACAGTAGACTTCCGTGCCCCACCCATTCCGCGTTTTTCTGCGGAATGGGTGGGAAACCCACCAAATTTCAATCTACACAATTCCCCAAATGCTCTACGACTACAGTTGTAGATTGCGAGATCGGAGGGAGCAGAGGCCTTCAGGCCTCTGAAATTGATACCAAAATGTTGGGCCTTTAGGCCCGGGCCTTTGCCAATCTCAGCCGAAATCCAGATATACA
>Ga0181520_10006325_pt1 | contig 18165 bp, 16 predicted proteins | sample PEATcosm2014_Bin_29_FD_132451 | JGI IMG/M metagenome (GOLD analysis project Ga0181520, IMG submission 132451) | Peatland microbial communities from MTU Mesocosm Facility, Houghton, MI, USA - PEATcosm2014_Bin02_30_metaG | ecosystem: Environmental > Terrestrial > Soil > Wetlands > Peat | place...
TGCTGAAAAGCCACTTCATTATCGCCGTGCCGGCGCAGATGCGTTCGGAGGACGAAACCTGGTACCAGGGGACTGCCGACGCCATCTTGCAGAACATCAACCTTATCCAGCAGTCCGATCCTCACGTGGTGGCGATCTTCGGCGGCGATCACATCTACCGCATGAACATTGCCAGCATGATTGATTTCCACTTGGCCAAACACGCGGAAGTGACCGTTGCCGCCATCCCCGTGCCCAAAAAGCACGCCGCCGAATTCGGGGTCATTGAGGCCAACGCGGACGGGCGCATCATGGCCTTTCATGAAAAGAACCCCCATGCGCCCACCATCCCCGGCGATCCCAGCCAGGTCTACGCCTCCATGGGCAACTACATCTTTTCCAAGCCCACCCTTGCGCACCTGCTTGAGGCCGACGCGAATGACCCGGCCAGTCACCACGATTTCGGCAAGGATATTCTGCCCAAGCTTGCCGGCAACTCCCCCATCTACGCTTACAACTTCCAGACCAACCGCATTCCCGGCGAACACGCAGACTCCATGCCCTATTGGCGCGACGTCGGCACCATTGACGCGTATTACGAAGCCAACATGGACCTGCGCTCCGTGAAGCCCGACCTTAACCTCTACAATCGCCAGTGGCCGCTGCGCAGTGCCAGCTACCCCGATCCGCCCGCCAAGTTCACCTTCGACGAGGACAATCGCCGCGGCGAGGCCATTGACAGCATCGTGTCGGGAGGATGCATTCTCTCCGGCGGCGTCGTGCGCAACTCCATTCTCTCCCGCGGCGTCCGCGTCCATGCCGGCGCCCTGGTGGAAGGCTGCGTCATCCTGGATAACTGCGACATCGGCCGGCACAGCAAGGTGCGCCGCGCCATCCTGGATAAGAACGTCCGCGTTCCCGAAGATACCACGATCGGTTACGATCACGATGCCGACCGCGCGCACGGATGGCATGTGACAGACTCCGGAATCGTCGTCATTGGCGGAGAGCGCGGCACCGTGCCCGTGTCGGCGCTGGTCATCTGACAAAGCAGTGACGAGTGACAAGTGAAGAGTGACAAGTGACAAGTGAAGAGCAAGCCCTCCGATTTCAGGTTGTCTCAATCACAAATCGCAAATCACCAAATCACACAATGATCCGAATCCCCTTATGGTGCAAGATGGCCTGCCCGTGCTACGATGCACTGCGTTTTCGGATTTCATTGGGAGGTTAAGTATGGACTTGTCCAAAATGACGCGCCGGGATTTCCATAAATCCACGACGCTTGGCGTTACCAGCCTTGCTATGTCGGCGGGCCCCGCTGTTCGCAACGTAATCGGCGCCAACGACCGCATTGGCATCGGCCTGATCGGTGCCGGCGGGCAGGGCCGATTCGATTTCAGCTCCATGATAAAGACGGACAGGGTAGACCCTATCGCCGCGGCGGATGTTTACACCCTGCCACTCGCCCAGACGCTTGATGCCACCGGGACGCCGCCCGGCAAAACCGTCGGCTACCACGATTTTCGCAAGCTTCTTGACCGCAAGGACATCGACGCCGTCATCGTAGCCACGCCGGAACACTGGCACGGCATCCCTATGATCATGGCGTGTGAGGCGGGCAAGGATGTTTATGTCGAAAAGCCCATTTCGCACACGATTTATGAGGGCCGCAAGATGGTGGAGGCCGCCCATAAGTACAATCGCGTGGTGACGTGCGGCACGCAGCAGCGCTCCGGCGAGCATTACCAGAAAGTTGTGGAGATGATCCGCGGCGGCAAGATTGGCAAGGTCACCTACGTGGAAGCGTTCCTCCACGGCGGCGGCTTTACGCGTGAAAACCGGAAGGCTACTCCTCCAGTCGACTGTGATCCTCCGCCGGGATTTGATTGGGACTTTTGGCTGGGACCCGCGCCTTACCACCATTTCAATCGAAGCCGCCGCGGGTTTACGGGCTATTGGGAAACCGGTGGTGGCGAGACCACCAACTGGGGACCTCACCTGATGGACGTGGTCCATTGGGCGATGCAAGTGGACGCGCCTCTGACCGTCTCCTGCACAGGCGGGAAATTCGCCACCGTGAGCTCTTACGAGACTCCCGACACGCTGGAAGCCGTTTACGAATACCCGTCGTGCCCGCTAAATTCGGCCGGCTTCCTGGCCCGCTTCAGCTTCCACATTGGCAGGGGACCGGATGAGCATTCGTACGGAACGCAGTTCTACGGGACCGACGGGACGCTGTTCATCAACCGCGAGGGCTATACCATTTGGCCCGCCGCGCGCCAATCCGATGTGTGGGAAACCTTCGGCCGCTCAGACATCGAAAAGGGCGATGGCACTCCCCAGCATCAGCCTCACGTAGCCAATTTCCTGGACTGCGTCAGGTCGCGGAAGAAGCCGAATTCCGACATCGAAACCACCCACCGCACCACCAGTACTTGCATTATGGCCAACATCTCAGTACGGCTTGGCCGCAAGCTGCGATGGGACCGGGACAAGGAACAGTTTATCGGCGACGCCGAAGCCAATAAGATGTTGAATGAAGAGCGCCGGAAACCGTGGGATGTGATTTAACAAGAGCTGTCAGCGATCAGCTTTCAGCTCTCAGCCAAAGCTCTCGAATGGTTGCTATCATCCCAGCACCGAAGGGTGGTTGTGTCTTTGAGCTGCGACAGGGCAAGGGGCTATAGCCTGGATGACAGGGTTGCCTTGAGCTGAGAGCTGATAGCTGATAGCTGTTTTTCCGGAGGAAAAACCTATGAAATTCGGCGTCAACACCATGGTTTGGACCACCCAGTTGGGAGAGAAGCAGGCCCCCCTCTTGGCCCGCATCAAGGAATGGGGCTTTGACGGGGTCGAGCCTTTTCTCTCGCCGGACGAGCCCGCCAACATTCCCGCCCTCAAGGCCGAGCTCGATCGGCTGCAACTCGAACGCACCACGTGCGTTGTGCTGCCGCGCGAAGCCAATCTGGTCAGCCCTGATGCCGCCACCCGCGCACAGGGAGTAGCCTTTTTGAAGAAGTGCGTGGACAGGACGGCGGACCTCGGCGCACACCTGATGTGCGGTCCGCTGTATGCCGGGTTGGGAGTTATGACCGGAAGCCGCCGCACCGACAAGGAATGGAATTGGGCGGTCAAGGGTCTGCGGGCCGCCGCCATCCGGGCCGAAAAGCGCGGCGTGTGCCTTTGCCTTGAACCGCTGAATCGCTTCGAGACTTATTTTCTTAATACGCTTCAGGACGCTGCCCGCCTGGTTCACGACATCGGCGCGCCCAACGTGAAAATCCACTTCGACACGTTCCACTGCAACATTGAGGTGCAGCATCCAGCCGAAGCTCTGCGCGCCGTGGCAAAGGATTTGGGACACGTTCACATCTCTGAAAATGATCGCGGCACGCCGGGAACCGGGCACGTCGATTGGAAGGGCATTCTCAAAGTGCTGAAGGAAATTCGGTACGATGGCTGGCTGACCATTGAGTCGTTCGCCCAGCCTGAGCCCGCACTAGCCGCAGCCGCCGCCATCTGGCGCGACCTGGCGCCTTCCAACGATGATTTGGCCCGCCAGGGGCTTAAATTCACGAAAAGTCTGGCGCGTAGGTTGGGGATTCGTTAATGTCACCTACGCCATTTCGAATTTGCATACAGGGCGAGAGTAAATGAATCTACAGCCCTCGCCCCCTTGGGGGAGAGGGTGGACCGCAACCGGCGCTTTCATCAGCCGGGGCGGGACGGGTGAGGGGGTAACCCGCCATCCAAATTACAAGCAATTTCCTGAAACAGCATAGCCCAACGCTATTGGGAGAAACAGCTTTCGGCCGCTTCTACGGTTGAATTCCTCAAGGAGCTACTCATGTCTTCCCTCGCAAGCAAAATGATTCAAATCGTCCGCCGAGCCGCGCCTCTCGTCGGCTTGTCGCTGGGTGCGCTCGCCCTCGCATGCTCCCTGTTCTGGATTACAGGACGCTTGAGCGCGCAGGGTTCAGATGAAATCCCCTTTTACAAACACACCATTGACTTGGGGAGCAGCGAGGCCGCCGAGGTGGCCGACGTGAATCGCGACGGGAAGCTCGACATCATTTCCGGAGAGAACTGGTACGAGCAAACCACTCCGGGCAAGGATGGGCCGCGCTGGATCAAACACCATTTTCGCGACCTGCCTTTCAATGGCGGTTACCTGGAAGACTTGGGCGACCTGGCGATTGACGTGAATGGTGACGGCTACCCCGATGTGGTGACCAGCTCCTACTGGACCACGCCTCTGGCCTGGTGGGAAAACCCCGGCAAATCGAACAAGCCCTGGGTGAAGCACATCATCGACATGCGCTCGTCGGTGGAATTCTCCTTTCTGGTTGATATCTTGAATACCGGCAAGCCGCAACAACTCCTGCCGCAATTCGGAAGCACCAAAGTCCCGCTGACCTGGTACGAAATCGTAGGCAAGGGCTCGGACGCGCACTGGGTTGGGCACGAGGTCAGCCCCCGCAGCTATGGGCACGGCATTGGAGCGGGAGACGTCAATGGCGATGGGCGCACCGACATCATCACCCCCAGAGGATGGTTTGAAGCTCCCCCCGACCCCCGCAACGGCCAGTGGGTCTTCCACACTTTTTTGAGCGCGGAAAGCGGCCATCCGGAACTCAACCTGGGCGTTACAGGATTCATCTACACTATGGACGTGAACGGTGACGGCTTGCCGGATCTCGTCACCACGCTCGGCCACGACTACGGAATTTTCTGGTACGAACAGAAGAAGGACGAGCAGGGCAATAGTACCTGGGTAAAGCACGTCATTGACGAAGCCTGGTCGCAAGCCCACGCCTTGACGATTGCCGACCTCAAAGGCGACGGCAAGCCGGTTCTGGTAACGGGCAAACGTTACTACGCCCACGAAACCGATAATGGCGCCCACGAACCTCTCGGCGTGTATTGGTATGAAAGGGTCCAGACGGCACGCGGGATGCAATGGCGGCGGCACGTCATCGACTACAGCACGCGGACCGGCGGCGGGATGCAAATCTGCGTGGTCGACATCGACCATGACGGCGACCTTGACATCGTTGTGGGCGGAAAAGGCGGGCTCTTTTTCTTCGAGAATATGACCAAAGGCCGCAAAGTGCCCCTTACCGATGTGATCGCTGCACCGGGGCGATGAAACGGCGCTCGTTGGAGCCGCAGGAAGAATGTAGCCCGTATTTGAGGTCCGCGGTTCTTCCTTTGCAAAAACCGGGAATCTCAATGACGGATGCCTGTCCTCTCGTCCTGAGCGAGATCCTGGTGAAGAACCGCAGACCTCAAAGGCGAAGGTCTGCGCTACACTTGCTCCGAGACGAATTCGTATGCGGGTTTTCGTCCGTCCGTGGAATTTCATGTTTGGATGTTAATATCATTGATGTTTCCATGCTAAGAACCGCAGGGGAAGCCAAAGTGCGGCTGCCTCTGCACTACCCGCTGCTGCAAAAGGGTTGGGGTAGATATCCGATGGACCTGTATGCGAACCGGCCGCGTGCCGGAAAAGTAGTGGGATCGACCGGCTATATTCTGTTCGTAATCTCCTGGATAGGATACTTGTTTGGTAGATCCCTTTGGCCATCATTGTTTGCGCCGTGGCCGTGTGTGGCCGCTGGGTACGGCTGCGCTCTGGCATTCATCGCTGGCGTACTTGCGTGCATTTTGAATTGGAGCAGGTGGCGATGGTGGTTATGCCTGTCTCTTCTCGCCTTTGTGAGTACCGTCTATCTGGGTTTGGCGGTCAGCGATATCTAGCGCGGCGGGTGGCGCAGACATCGCGTTTTATGCTTGCGGCGTCCAAGGGCAATTTCAGACAGTAAGCGGCCACGGACATCAACTCCTGGGAGGTACACCATGTCAAACTCTCATTCTGATAGCGGATTACCGCGGCGCGACTTTCTGCGCGGAGCTTCGGCGGCGGCGCTCGGGTCGAGCAGTCTCGCCGTCGCCGGCGGTGGAAGCTTCGCTTCTGGCGCACCCAATGAAGGCGGTATGGCGCGGGCCGCGGAGGCAAGCCCATCCACCGGCTTGGCGCCCGACACTCCCTATCCCAAGCTGGCGATCCTCACGCCGTACTCGCGCCCGAAGCTTGCCTTTGCCACCGCGGCCGGGTACGAGGGCGTGGTCATTCCACTCGATAAATTCTTCGATCCCGACAAGCTCTCTGATTTCCAGATCGACGATATCCTCTCCACCTCGCGTGAAACCGGGGCGCGCATCATCAGCATTGAATGCATGTGGGGAGGGCTCAATCACATTGACCCCGACGCGGCAGCGCGCGCCGAAGCTCAGGCGCGATTCATCCGCTGTCTCGAATTCGCCCATCGCCTGGGCTGCAAGTTCTGCGGGACGTTCTCCGGAGGCATCCCCGGCGCGGACATTGATCGCCAGGTAAAAGAACTCGCCGCGGTGGTCAACGAGAAGTACGTTCCGGTGCTCGACAAGCTGGATGTCAGCATGGGTTGGGAAAACTACCCCACGGGGGTGAACTTCGCCACGGTACCTGAGGCATGGGAGAAAGTCTTTGAATTGGTCCCCAGTCTCCGCCTGGGTCTGGAGTTCGATCCTTCCCACCTGGTCCGCCAGTTCATCGATCCCTATGACGCGGCCTGGCGGGTCCGCGACCGCATTCGCGCCGGGCACCTCAAAGATACCGAAATCACCCAGGCCGTGCTGCAACGAGTGGGAATCCATGGTCAAGGCTGGTGGCGGTACCGCATACCGGGGCAGGGGCTGATCGACTGGCCGAAATTCATCACGGTTTTATTGCAGGCGAAATTCTCGGGTGGAGTGGCCGTGGAACATGAGGATCCCTTCTGGGATACGCCGCACACTGCCAGTGAACCAGACTTTCCCCAAACCCGGAAAGATGGCTTCATCCTGGCCCATCGCTTCCTGAGACAGTTCCTGCCAGGACGCGTGAGCTGACTGCAAAGGCATTGGCAATTAGCCCTCGACCGTGTGATGATTCGGTAAACAAGAAAAGTAGTTGCGCGTGTGGGATAATCCTACTGCGTACTGGGGGGCAAGTTGAGGGAACTGGGTTATGGACGAAGGTAAATTACTCGAACGAATTGTCCAGCGCATCGTTCTTGCGGCGCAACCCGACAAGATCATTCTTTTCGGCAGCCGGGCGCGGGGCGATGCCCGGCCCGATAGCGATATTGACATTTTGGTGATTCAAGATTCCACAGAGCCGGGCAACCGCCGTGACGCCGCCCTCTACTTGGCGTTGGCGGGGCTGAACGCGCCCGTGGACGTCATCACATACACTCCCGAAGAAGTCAGCGATTGGAGTTCTGTACCCCAGGCTTTCATCACCACGGCCGTCCGTGAAGGAAAGGTGGTGTATGAGAACAAAGGCTGACGTGGTCCGCGGCTGGCTGCGGAAGGCCGCAAGCGATATGGTCACACTGGAAGCAGCGCTGGGAGCGGGCGCGTTCGATGGGGCCTGCTTCCACGCTCAGCAGGCAGCCGAGAAATACCTGAAGGGCTTTCTGGCATTTCATGACAGACCATTTCCCTTTACCCACAACCTGGGCGATCTCACCGAACTCTGCGCCGAAATCGACGCCATGTTCCGCACTCTTACACCCATGGCTTCCGAGTTGACACCCTATGGTGTTCGACTACGGTACGACGATACCTTTTGGCCCACAGTAGAGACGGCCGAGCAAGCCCGCGCTTCAGCCCTTGCCATTCGCGACTTCGTGCTTCCTCACATGCCCAAAGAAATTGTGGATGCTAAGAAATAACACCCCTCCATAGCATCCTCGACGATCCACTTGGTTGACAACGTCGGTCAATATCCAAGGGCAACGGCGCCGGATGGATGACCGCCTCATAATCCCATCCGGTTCCCCGCGCTGCTGCTATAATTGGTTGTTAACCACCCTTTTGGCGAAACGCTTTTAGAGTGCCGGGCAGACGCCTTTGCCCGTGGCAAAACTTTATGTCAGGAATTATCGGATACATCGGAAACAAGCGTGTGGTACCTGTGCTGCTGGAGGGCCTGCAGCGCCTGCAATACCGCGGGTACGACTCCGCCGGCCTGGCAGTGATGCGCGACGGGAAGCTGGACGTCCGCCGGTCCACTGGCAAGCTGCGAAATCTGGAAGAGAAGGTTCGTCTCGATCCCATTGACGGCTCGTATGGCATCGGGCACACACGTTGGGCCACTCACGGCGCGCCCACAGAGGAGAACGCCCATCCGCATAGCGATTGCCATCACACCGTGGCGGTCGTACACAACGGGATCATTGAGAATTACCTGGAACTGAAGAAGCAGCTCGAAGCCGAGGGGCACAAGTTCACCACCGAAACAGACACGGAAGTCATTGCCCACCTGGTGGAAAAACACCTGAATGGAAATGACCCCAGCCGGCCTCCGACCAGCCTGGAAGACGCCGTGCGTGCGGCCGTGCGTCAACTGGTGGGGGTGTTCGCGCTCGCCATTATTTCCACCCGGGATCTGAATAAGATCGTTGCCGTGCGGCTGGGCCCGCCTGCGGTGATTGGCCTGGGCAAAGACGAGTACTTTGTGGCCAGCGACGTACCCGCCATCCTTTACCACACTCGCGACCTGTTCTTTCTTTCCGATGGCGACGTGGCGGTGATTACCCCCAACGGCGTGACCTTGTCGGATTTCGATGGTAATCCCGTGACGCGGCGCTTGCAGCACATCACCTGGGATCCCATCCTGGCGGAAAAAGGCGGCTTCAAGCACTTCACTCTGAAGGAAATCTACGAGCAGCCGCGCGCGGTCCGCGACACCGCTCTGGGAAGGTTCTCTCCGGGATCCGGCGAGGTTTTCCTGGATGAAATGGACATTACCACGGAGGATTTCCGTTCGTTCAAGGAAATCCGGATCGTCGGCGCGGGAACATCCCGCCACGCGGGCCTGGCGGGAAAAGTGATGATTGAGCGCCTGGCGCGGGTGCCGGTGGAAGTGCATTACGCCTCGGAATTCCGCTACCGCGATCCGCTGGTGGATGCCGAAACCCTTACCCTGCTGGTCACCCAATCCGGCGAAACGGCTGACACCATCGCCGGGCAACGGGAGGCCAAGGCGAAGTTTTCCAAGACGCTGGCCATCTGCAATGTGCTGAGCAGCATGGTTTCGCGGGAGGCAAATGGCACCATTCACACGCACGCCGGACCGGAAATTGGCGTGGGCTCGACCAAGACATTCACGGCACAGTTGACGGCGCTTTACCTGTTCGCAGTTTACCTGGCACAAACGCGCGACCGCCTTCCCGAGGCCGATGCCAAAAAGCTCCTGGCAGCCCTGACCGCCTTGCCCAAACAACTTGAAAGTGTTTTGCAAAAAGACGATGAGTTTGAGGATTTCGCGCGGCATTTCTACCGCTCGTCGGATTTCCTTTTCCTCGGCCGCGGCGTGCACTTCCCGGTAGCCCTGGAAGGCGCCTTGAAGATGAAGAAGTTTTCCTACATCCATGCGGAGGCTTGTCCGGCCGGCGAAATGAAGCACGGGCCCATCGCCCTGATTGCCGACGGCATGCCGGTGGTCGTCATCGCCACCTGCGATTGGGACGCCGAGGATTCGCGCGCCCGCTATGAGCGCACCATTGCGAACATCAAGGAAGCCAAGGCGCGTGGGGCCACCATCCTGGCACTGGTCACGGAAGGAGACCGTGAAGTGAGCGAGATGGCCGACCATCTCATCGTCCTGCCTCACACGAATGAGTTGCTCTCTTCCATCCTGGAAGTGGTACCCCTGCAATTGCTGGCATACCACATCGGAGTCCTGCGCGGCTGCGACGTGGACCAGCCCCGCAACCTGGCCAAGTCGGTGACCGTGGAATAGCCGTCCCCAACCCGCCGCCCTGATCATCCGGCTGTTCATTTCATATTGTTGTTGATATATAATATTATGGATACTAAAGTGGATATCATTGAATCGATATACGACCCGGAAGTATTTCGCCAGGCGGGCCATCGCCTGGTCGATCAGTTGACGGATTACGTGCTCGCCGCCCGGCAGGGCGCCATGCCGGTGCTGCCGGAACCAAATCCTTTGACGCTGCCGGAAAGTTATCAGCAGCCGTTGCCGCTTGAACCGGCTGCGGATGCCCCCCTGGCGCTGCACCAGCGGCTCCAGGAGCTTATCGAACAGGGTATTCACTTGCAGCATCCCGGCTATATTGGCCACCAGGTCGGCGCCCCGGTGCCCGCGGCCAGTCTGGCGGAGCTTGTGGCCGGCGTGTTCAATCAAAGTATGGCCGTGTACGAAATGAGCCCCTCGGCCACCCACATCGAGCGGCAGACTGCGCGCTGGCTGTGCAAACTGGTGGGCTGGAACAACGAGGCTGACGGAGTCTTCACTTCCGGCGGGTCTTTGGGCAATCTTACCGCCCTGCTGGTGGCCCGCAATCATGCCTCCGGTGGTGTGGCGTGGGAAAAGGGCGTACGCGGCGGTCCTCCGCTGGCCATATTGGCGTCTGAACAGGCCCACTACTCGGTGGCTCGGTCGGCCAGCATTTTGGGCCTGGGTCAGGAAAACGTATTGCGCGTTCCCGTTGACCGGAATTTCCGTATGGACACGGCCGCCATGGCGGAGTGCTACCACGCCGCGGTGGCGCAAGGGAAGAAAGTTGCGGCCGTAGTGGCCAGCGCCGGGACAACCGCCACCGGCAGCTTCGACCCGTTGCGTGAAATCGGGGAGTTTTGCCGGGCCCAGGGCGTGTGGTTCCATGTCGATGGCGCCCACGGAGCCTCCGTGTTGCTCAGCCCCCGATACCGGTCGCTGGCGGACGGGATCGAACTCGCCGACTCCGTGATTTGGGACGCGCACAAGATGCTCTTCATGCCCAACGTTGTTACCGCCTTGCTATTCCGTCAAGGGTCGCATGGATTCGAAGCGTTTAACCAGGAGGCGAGTTACCTCTTTGGCCGGCATCCATTCCCGGAGTATGACCTCGGCCTCCGCACCGTCGAATGCACGCGGCCGATGCAGGCTTGGAAGCTGTGGTTGTGCTTTCAACTCTACGGCGCGCGGGGACTCGGCGAACTGGTCACGCAGAAACTTGACCTCGCACGTGCCTTCGCGGCTAAAATCAAGGCGCAAACCGACTTCGAACTGCTCACCGACCCGATGTGCAACATCCTCTGCTTCCGCCATCTCCCCAGCGCCGCTGGAGCCGGCACATTGAGCATCCAACAGCTCAATGAATATCAGGCGAAGATCCGCAAACGCGTTCTCGCCTCCGGTAAATTCTTCCTGGTGCAGACCTTGATCGGCCAGAGGCTCTACCTGCGGTGTGCCCTCATGAATGCGCAAACCACGGAGCAGGACCTGGCCAACCTGCTCGAGCTTATCCGCAAGTGCGGAGCGGATTAATCTGCGTCCCCTTCGACGGTTCGAAACTGCTAGAATGCAAGCCGTGGGGGGCTGTCGTCTTGAGGCTTGTCTACTCCGACCAATATGACCTCAACCTGGGAAACCACGTTTTCCCTTCCATCAAGTATCGCCTGATCAAGGAACAAGTGCTGCGCGACCAGATCGCCGATCCGCAGGATTTTGTCACCCCGCCAGCGGCTTCCGAGGACGATATTGCGCTGGTCCACAGCCGCGAATACATTCGCAAGCTGCAAGCAGGGAAGCTTTCCTATCCGGAAATATTGCGGCTGGAAATTCCCTACTCGCCGGAGCTTGTGCGCGCCGTGTGGCTTTGCGCCGGCGGATCGATCCTGGCGGGGCGCCTGGCACTCCAGGATGCCATCGCGGTCAACATCGGCGGGGGCTTCCACCACGCCTACCCTGACCACGGCGAAGGCTTCTGCGTTCTAAACGATTTTTCCATCGGCATACGGCGCCTGCAAAAAGATAAAGTCATCACACGCGCGATGACCGTGGATTGCGACGTGCACCACGGAAACGGTACCGCCGCAATCTTCACGGGCGATCCCACGGTGTTCACCCTTTCCATCCACCAGGTAAACAACTATCCCTACCCCAAGCCCCCTAGCACGCTCGATATCGATCTGCGCGACGGCGTGGAAGACGCGGAATACGTTCAGGAACTGGAGAAAGGACTGGACCTCGCGCTCAGTAAATTCCAGCCTGATCTCATCTACTACGTGGCGGGCGCCGATCCCTATCGTGACGACCAACTCGGAGGACTAAAACTGTCGATCGACGGGCTGATGCAGCGCGACCGGCTGGTCTTTGAGAAGGCGCGCGCGAAACATATTCCCATCGCGGTCACGCTGGCGGGAGGTTACGCCCGCCGCGTTGAAGACACCATCCAAATTCATACCAATACCATTCTGGTAGCGAAGGAATTTTCGAAGAGCCAGCCGCAGATTAACGCGGATTAACGCGGATTTGCTTTCGCGAGTTTTCAAAAACCAGGCGCTTAAACTGCGGTCGGGGCCCGAAATTCAGCAGTAGGCCAACCTCAATCGCTGTCGCGCGCAGATAATTCAGTAACTGCGCCTCATGCGCCGGGTCAATCCCCGAAGGTGCTTTCAGCTCCAGTATCACCGCCCGTTCCACAATTACATCAGCGCGAAAATCACCGACAACTTCGCATCGCCTCCTCATACACAGACTCGAGGAACCCGTGTCCCAACTCGTTGTAAACGTCGTAAAACACACCGATGATTTTTTCCGTCAATTCCCTGTGTTTGAATCCGCGTTCATCGGCGTTCATCTGCGGCCTCGATTTGTTGATGGGGTGCTTCCTACTTCTGAATCTTCACCAGCACGGAATTCATCGATCCTGACCGGAAGCCTTCCAGGTCCAGGGTGACAAACTTGAAGCCGAGGGCTTTGAAAATCTCAACAAACTTGCGGGTCATGGCGGGGTCAAGGGCGCGGGGCAATTCATCGAGCAATATTTCAATGCGTACAAGTTCCTCGTGATAGCGCACGCGGAACTGACGGAATCCCAGCGCGCGGATGGCTTCTTCGCCTTTTTCGACAACGGCCAAACGCTCCGGCGTGACTTCAATTCCATAGGCGATGCGTGAAGAAAGGCAGGCAGAAGCGGGGCGGTCCCACACCGGCAATTCCACCTGGCGCGAGAGTTCGCGGATGTCGGCCTTGGTCATCCCCGCATCCAGCAGCGGGGTTAGCACCTTGTGCTCGCGCGCAGCTTGCTGACCGGGGCGCCAGTCGCCCAGATCATCTTTGTTGATACCGTAAGCCACGGCAGCAATGCCGCGGCTGCCAGCCATTTCATCGAGCTTTACGAAGAGTTCATCCTTGCAGTAGTAGCATCGATCGGCGTTGTTGGCGCGATAGCTCGGGTTCGCGAGTTCATCAGTAACAATGAACTCGTGCCGGAAATGCCCATGGGCAACACACTTCTCGGCTTCCTCACGGTCGCGCGCTGAGTAGCTGGAGCTTAACGCCGTAACCGCGAGCATGCGATCACCCAAAACTTGATGCGCCGCGTAGGCAAGGTAGGCGGAGTCCACGCCGCCTGAGTAGGCAACGATCAGGGAAGGCAACTTGCCGAGTTGCTCTTGCAGCCTCTGTTGTTTTGTTTCCAGTTCGCCCATTTTAGAAGCAGTGATTAGTGGCTAGTTGTTAGTAGCTAGCAACTAATTCCCATCTTACCAATCCCGATTTCACCCCAATGGTTTGATGATGCCGCCCAGCAAAAGGATATCGTGAGTGGGGCCAAGTCTCAAGAGCGGTGACAAGAAAGGGGCGGGGGCGGTTCCCACAAGATGGTATCACGAGGGCTGATTATAAATTTCGCGCCGATGGCCCACCAACAGGATACTTAGCACTTTCTTCTCACGATCAGGCTGGTAAATGATTCGATAGTCTCCCACCCTGAGCTTGAGAAGCCCTGCGAGCGGTCCCACGAGGGCTTCAGGTTTGATCGAGTCAAAGTTCTCTGCAAGCCAACGGAGCTTCTTCAGCACACGGCCAGCCACCACTTCGTCGAGGTCTTCAATCTCCTGCGCTGCACGAGGCCGGAATTCGATTTGATACATTTACCATTCCAGACCAAGACGGCGAGCGACCTCAGCCGCAGGAATATTCTCGTTCCCTAGTTCTGGTTCCTGAAGCTCCTTCAACAGGCGGGCTTGAACTTCAGGCCGAAGCGTCAAGCCAGTATCCGAATCCGTCAGCAACTCGCGTAACTTTTCCTCAATCGCCTCGCCGACCACAGCTTTAAACTCGTCGATGGTAAGGTCTTTGACTGTCTGCATAAGTCCCCGCTCCGACAGAATTATACACCGGCTCTACCCGGAACTGCTTGCTTGTCACTCGTCACTTGTCACTCGTCACTGCTTTACTGAATCAGCGGCGGCTGCGAAGGCCCGTCGTCGTCGGTCTCATTGATCAAGCCGGCAGCCGCCACCTGGTCGCCCTCCTCCAGGTTAATCAGGCGCACACCCTGTGAGGAACGTCCGCACTCCCGAATGGTGCTGGAATCAAGCCGGGTGATTTTGCCTTGTTGGGAGATAATCATCACTTCCGACTCTTCCGTAACGCTCAGGACATTTACCACCTTGCCGTTGCGCTCTGTGGTTTTAACATTGATGACGCCCTTGCCGGCCCGCGTCTGCAAGCGGTACTCGATGATGGCGGTGCGCTTGCCGTAACCTTTCTCTGTAATGGAGAGCATCAGTTCTTTGTCACCCACGATTTCCATGCCCACAATGTAGTCGCCTTTGTCGAGATCCATGGCGTACACACCGTAGGCGGCGCGTCCCATATCGCGGACGTCGGACTCAGGGAAGCGGATGGCCATTCCTTCGTGCGAGGCCAGGAAAATGTTGTCGCGTCCGGAGGTCAGCTTCACGGCAATCAGTTCATCACCATCTTCGATCTTCATGGCGATAATGCCGCGCGAGTTGGGGTTGGAGAAATCGGCGAGGCGGGTCTTCTTGATGATGCCCTGCCGTGTGACCATGGTGATGTAACCTTCCGCGGCCAGCGTCAAACCATCGACGGTCACATCCTTCGGCTCCTCCGGCAACTCCTTAACCGCCAGGACAGCCGCCACCTTCTCTTCTTTCGACAGGTTGACCAGATTCAAAATGTGCTTGCCCTTGCCGGCGGCGCCCACATCGGGGATTTCGTATACCTTCAGCCAATAGAGCTTTCCGGTGTTGGTAAAAACAAGGATATAGCTGTGCGTGGAGGCGATGAAGAGGTTTTCGACAAAGTCCTCCTCGCGCGTCTTCATCCCCAGCCGTCCCTTGCCCCCGCGCGCTTGCTGCCGATAGGTGCTCAATGGCGTGCGTTTGGTGTACCCGGAATGAGAGATGGTGATGATGACTTCCTGGTCGGCGATCAAGTCCTCCAACCGGATCTCATCCTGCTGTTCGATAATTTCCGTGCGCCGCGCATCACCGTATTGCTTCTGGATTTCCTTCAACTCGTTGACGATGACTTTCTTTAGCACCGTTTCGCTGGCCAGGATTTCCTGATACTCGGCAATCTTCCTCTCAAGTTCATCATACTCCGCTTGAATCTTGTCACGTTCCAAGGCGGTCAGGCGCTGCAATTGCATTTCCAGGATTGCCTGCGCCTGGCGATCGGAAAACTCGAAGGTGGCGATCAATCCCGCGCGCGCCTCGGCGGGAGTCTTTGACGCACGGATTAATTTGATGATGGCGTCGAGTTGCGAAAGCGCCTTGAGAAAGCCTTCCAAAATGTGGGCGCGATCCTGCGCTTTCCGCAGGTCGTATTCCGTCCGGCGCCGGACCACAACAACGCGATGGTCAATGAAAAGCTGCAGCGCCTCAATCAGCGGAAGCGTGCGCGGCTGGCCTTTGACGATGGCCAGCATGATCATTCCGAACGTCTCCTGAAGCTGCGTGTGCTTGTAGAGGTTGTTCAGGATAACTTCCGGTTGCTCACCGCGCTTGATCTCAATGACAATGCGCATGCCATCGCGGTCCGATTCATCGCGGATGTCAGAGATGCCTTCGATTTTCTTTTCCTGCACCAGTTCCGCGATTCGCTCAATAACCCTGGATTTGTTGACCTGATAAGGAATCTCGGTGATGACGATCTGGACCTTCTCTTTGAGGGGGCGCTCAATGGCGGCCTTGGCACGCATGGTGAACTGCCCGCGGCCCGTCCGGTAGGCATCTTTGATCCCGCTTCTGCCGTAAATGTAAGCGCCGGTGGGGAAGTCGGGACCGGGAACGAGCGCCAGTATCTCCTCGAGGGAAGACGTAGGCTTATTCAAGAGCAGGACGGTGGCCTCAATAATCTCTGTGAGGTTATGGGGGGGAATCTTGGTCGCCATGCCCACAGCGATTCCGTCCGATCCATTAATTAAGAGGCCGGGAATCCGCGTGGGAAGGACAGTGGGCTCCTCCGTGGACTCATCATAGTTGGGGATGAAATCCACCGTCTCTTTCTCAATGTCGGTCAGCATCTCCTCGGCCACTTTGGCCAGGCGGCACTCGGTGTACCGGTAAGCCGCTGCCCGGTCTCCATCCACCGAACCGAAGTTGCCTTGACCGTCGATCAGCGGGTAGCGCATGTTGAAGTCCTGCGCCATGCGCACCAGCGTGTCGTAAACCGCTATGTCACCGTGCGGGTGATATTTCTTAATCACCTCGCCCACCACGCCGGCGCACTTGATGTATCGCTTGTCGGAGGTGTTGCCCTCTTTGTACATCGCGTAGAGGATGCGGCGGTGTACGGGCTTCAGCCCGTCCCGCACATCGGGCAGCGCCCGACCAATGATCACGCTCATCGCGTAATCCAGATACGACTTGCGCATCTCGTCTTCGATGTTGACGGGAATATCCCGCGACGGCTTGATTAGTTCTTGATCACCCATAGTTCCGTTCCTCGAAAGCCTTTACGACTTCGGATTGCGTTTGGATTTTTTGCGGTGGCCGCAACTACAACCTCCCACCGTCCCTGAGATAACGCGGCGTGCGAATCTTCTTCAGCCAAGCGTGCATGTGTTTCAAGTCCTCGCCGTCCGCCTAGATACCGAAGACAGAATGGTTGGCGAGGTCAGCGCTGTTGACGCCGCGTGCTTGCTTCTCCGTATTTCCCTTCATACTACGTGCGCCCCGCTGAATCGCCTTGGTAAAAGCTTAAATATCCAGGTTCTTCACATCCAGCGCGTTGTCCTCGATAAACTGGCGGCGGGGTTCGACGACGTCGCCCATAAGCACGGTAAAAATAGAATCGGCTTCCACCTGGTCTTCCACTTTCACCTGCAACATCGTGCGCTGATCGGCGTCCATGGTGGTTTCCCACAACTGGTTGGGGTTCATTTCGCCCAACCCTTTGAAGCGCTGCACGCTGAACGTTTTCTTCCCCACTGCCATGACGTGATCCACCAGTTCCTTGCGATCCTCGATAGTCAACGTGTTGCCATTGGAGGTGATGATGAAGGGCGGCTGGTCATATTCATGAACGCGCTTGTGCAGATCGTAAAGCCGGCGGTACTCCGGGCTGGAGAGCAATTCCCAATCAATAGTGCGTTCCGGCATCGTTTCACTATGGAACACCAGGAAATGGATGCTGTGCTCCTCGTCCAGATTGATGCTGGTTTTGAAGCCTTCCGCACGCAGGTCCTTTGCCACCTTTTCCAGCTTCTCCTGATTGTCGAGTTCGGCTTTCTTGGAAAGTTCGGCACGCAAAAGAGCGTCAATGGGGCGTCCATCGCCAATACGCTTTTCCAGCTTGGCGTAAAGCTCGATATATTCGCCAAAAGCCATCAGGAAATTGGTCAGTTCGCCGCCTTCCAGCTTCTTCTTGCCACCCTCGCCGAAGTGCACGGCGTGATCCTCGGTGGCGCGGCGCAACACTTCGCGGCGGAACTCCTTCTCGTCGTTAATGTATTGTATTTTCTTACCCTTTTTAATCAGGTAGAGCGGCGGTTGCGCGATGTAAATATTGCCGTGCTCCACCAATTGCGGCATCTGGCGATAAAAGAAAGTGAGCAGAAGCGTACGGATGTGCGCACCGTCCACGTCCGCGTCGGTCATGATGATGACTTTGGAGTAGCGAAGCTTTGCCAAGTCGAAGTCATCCTTGCCGATGCCGGTTCCCAGCGCCGTAATCAAGGCGCGAATTTCTTCGTGGCCCAGCATCTTGTCAAACCGGGCCTTCTCCACGTTCAGGATTTTTCCACGCAGCGGCAGAATGGCCTGGTAGCGGCGGTCGCGGCCCTGTTTGGCGGAGCCTCCGGCCGAATCGCCCTCCACCAGAAA
>Ga0181520_10006327_pt1 | contig 18162 bp, 19 predicted proteins | sample PEATcosm2014_Bin_29_FD_132451 | JGI IMG/M metagenome (GOLD analysis project Ga0181520, IMG submission 132451) | Peatland microbial communities from MTU Mesocosm Facility, Houghton, MI, USA - PEATcosm2014_Bin02_30_metaG | ecosystem: Environmental > Terrestrial > Soil > Wetlands > Peat | place...
ATTCCCTACCTTACCTCATACGTCACTGAAACATTGTCAGTCACCTTCTGCTGACCTTGAGGAATAGCGGGAGCTGGAGCGGCCGCTCCAGCGGAACTGACCATGGCGTTCTCGGCATACATTATCGGCACGATACCGCCGGAGCTTTGATCGTTAAAGCCGACGATGCGGACGAGATGGACGCCGAGCTCGGAAGCAAGCTTGTCAGCATTGGTGCGGGCGTCGGCGATGGCGTTCGAGCGAGCTTGATCCTGCACAGCTTCCACATTATCAATGGAGAATTGCAAATCATTGACGTTCTCTACGCCGAGACTACCAATGGTCTGGAAAAGTGTGCCAGCCTGTGATAAGTTGCGCACTTTGACTTCGATAGTTTCGCTGACATCATAACCGGTGAGAGTTGTCTTCTGGCCAGGACAAACGGGAACCATAACACCACTTGATACCGATCCACTTGAAACACCAGCTGATGCAGAAGCCGGCGCAGAAACAGGAACCGGCACAACAGTATTGTAGACACAAGGCTGATTGACGGTCGAATAATGGGGATTGATATCGTACGAAATCGTCTGGACATCGCTTGTGGCGACGTTGGCAGAAGTCAAAGCACTCATGGCAGCGTTGATCTTTGCACTAGCGGCTGTCTGGGCGGTGGCGACAGTTGTAGCCGTTTCTGTCACACCGAAATCAAACGTAGCAATATCGGGGATAGCCGTGATGGAGCCGGTGCCGGAAACCGTGATGGTGTTTGTAGCGGCTGGATCGGCAGGACCTGGCTCGAAGAGATAGCGGATTTGATTGAGAGCGAGCACAAGAAGGAGCAGGAATAGCGCTGAGCCACACGTTACAACCATTCTCCACGCATTAAATTTTATTTTATCCATAGTTTTAAGGTTTAAATTAATTATTAATTTATTTACTAAATGTTACTAAAAAGTGAATACCCGAATAATACCATGAATCGTGCTATTATTAAAGTATGAAAACTGAAATTGAGACCCGCTTCTTAGACGTACACAAGGCTGAGATCATTACAAAACTAAAAAGGTTGGGAGCGGTGGATAAAGGTGAGGAAAAACTGCACGAAATCATTTTTTATGACAACAATTTAACATGGCTTGCGGAACATACCTTCGTCAGATTGCGGAAAAATAATCACGGCGTCACACTGACCTTCAAACAAAATAAAGAACAGAAAGTTGACAGTGCGCAAGAAATAGAATTTGAAGTTTCTGATATGGAGGAAGCGAAATCTTTTTTGCAGGCGATCGGATTGACTGCGTACCGGATAGTGGAGAAATATCGGCATACATTTACGCTCGATACGGTGACCATAGACATTGATACCTGGTCCAAAATTCCGGTCTATGTGGAATTGGAAGGCGGCACGGTCGAAGATTTAAAATCCGTCTCGCGAAAGTTAGGTCTGACATGGGAAAATCGCTTCGACGGCGATGCCCGATTTGTCTACAAAAAATACGGCTTCGATTTCGACGCCATGAGGACGGTGACGTTTGACAGATTTGAATAACGTGCATACATAATATAAAAAAAATATATGGAAACACCACAATTTGAAAAAGAGTCTGCTGAAAATCTCGTCAATTCATCGGATGTCGCTGTCAATCCTGAAAACGGCTTGGCTATCGTAGTGATAAAACCGGATGCTTTTGCAAAAAGAGATCAGATAATCAAAAAAATTGAAGATACCGGTCTCTATATCGTGAAGACTGTGTCGAAAAAGTTACCTGACGATTTCGTCATTGGCACAATGTATACGGATTTACCGAAAAGCATTGAAGAAGAAACGTTGAGGCATTTTAACACCGGCCAGTCGGAGATTATCTTACTGAAAGGTGGTAAAAATATCCTCCAAAAAATCATATCAGTTACCGGTGGAGACACCAATCCCGAAAAATGCGATGAAAAAAGTATTCGATATATTTTTGGAGAACATTTCGGTAGAGATCTCGAGGATGGAAAAACCTATTATCGAAATGCCGTACATAGAGCAAAAGATCCTCAAGAACAAAAGGAGGATTTAGATAAATTTGAACATTGGCTATAATATCAAACCGAAATATCAGACCAACTATATCCAATTCATCAGCTTTTTCTAAATGAGAATGAAAGTCCTTTTTTATCAAAAATATGGCTAACTTTCGTCAGTCAAACACTGTCTATTCTCATTTAGAAAAAGTGACTAAATTGACTTACAGATCGGGACAATTTAAAGGGAGCTCGCATCAAAGAGATTCTCAAAAAGAGCCAGTACCGTCATTTGCCCGACGCCGCCGGGCACGGGAGTGATGGCACTGACAATGTTCTTCACCGCTTCAAAATCAACATCCCCTGCCATTATTGACTTCCCTTGCTCCGTTCCGTCCATCTTACTGATACCCACATCTATGACCACCTGTCCTTTCCTGACATACGACGCGTTGATGAAGTGCGGCTTACCGATAGCCACGATGAGAATGTCAGCGCAGCGAGTGTGTTCAGCAAGATTCGCCGTCTGGCTGTGACAAACAGTGACGGTGGCATTTTCAGCGAGGCACATGGCGGCGACGGGCTTGCCGACGAGAGACGATCGTCCGACAACGACGACGTGCTTCCCAGCGAGTGGAATATGATAAAAATCGAGCAATTCGCGAATGCCGCGGGCGGTCGCCGGCCATAGCACCGACTGGCTGGATGAGCGGGCTTTACTTTCGTGACCTTCATTTCCACGGCCTTCAAGCCATCGCTGGACGTTCGCGGCAGTGAGGCCATCAACATCTTTCTTCGGTGATATAGCGGCGAAGACAGCATCTTTATCTATAGCAAGCGGCAGAGGAAGTTGGACAATAATACCGTGTACCGATGGGTCGGCGTCGAGAGCGGTGACTGCGCGGATGATTTCGGCTTGAGTTGCCGTTGCTTTTAATTTGACATGAATTTCTTTTACTCCGATATCTGCGGCGAATTTCTTTTTTGCCGCGATGAACGCCGTCGAGTCCGGTCGGTCGCCGACTTGGATGATAGCGAGAGTCGGTAGTACCGGAAGATCTTTGACCTTTTTAATGAGAGCTTTCTTGAGTTCAGCGCGGACGAGCCGGCCGTCGAGGATGGTTGCTGACATGATAGTTTAAAATTGAGTGATATTGATTAAAGCTATTGTTCCTGATTTTCCTGTAATCTTTTCCGTATTTGGTCAATAAAATAATCCTTGAGATTCATGGATCCATCAAGATTTTTATACACATCAGGCTGAACAAAAGCATCAATTAAAATCTCGACATGCTCTTTTTTTAAAGCATAATATCTTTTCATTATTTCATCCCAGTCAGTTTCGGTAAGATTTCGATCCATTTGGGCAGGCGATAAAGCTATTCCGCCCTGCACTTCTCTGACATTTTCTGAAAGTTTATTTTGTTCCTGTAAATATTCCTGCGCGGCAATAAAACAATATGGCTGATCGGTCCGGCGAATTTCCATGAATTTTTTCGTGGCTGGTGAAATTACCCCCTCCGAACTTGCGAAAAGAAGACCAAAACTATCAGGGAATACTGGCGACCAGTCTTTTTCATTTTCGAATCGAGTACCATGTCGCGTAAGGATAATCTTATCTACATCTGTTCGTACAATTGCAGGATTTATATCTTCGGATGTTCGCCTGCCGTCTTGCTCGACAGCTCGGCGAAGCTTCTTTGTAAAATCTTCTGCTGATTGGTCTTTTTCCAAGAGTGTATGCATGATGCGACTCGTCCGACCATTACCATCAGCAAAAAGATGCACGGCATTAATGACTGCAGGAAGCATGTATGCTGAATCACCGGAAGAGACTTTGTACAAAGCAGAGTAAGCGTCCTGTAATATGCTTTCTTTATCGGCGTGTTGTGGAACTAGAGCTTCATCAAAACCGGAAAGATAGACCGTCTCACCGTCAGCTTTTCGTTCCGATATGGAAATATCCCTTGCAATACCGTTGATACGGACGAGAAAATCCTTAAACTTTTCAAAAGTAAAATCATTCTTTTCTTCCGGATGTGAAAGTAACTTTTGAGCATATTCGTGAGCACCAATCTTTGTCAGAAAATTGACGATTTTCTCGGCTTGTTGATCGCGCAATTCATTTTCATTTATTTGTTGGGGAATATTTTCCATAAGAATTGTCTTGAGAATGGTTTATTGAGATCTCGACCACCGAGCAAAAATACCAGCAGGTAGAAGACGCTGTCCGGCGGTCACTGTATCCCTTTTACCTTCAGCCGACTCTTCTATCGTCAGCTCGCCTATCTCTATCGTTCCGCCGAATTCTTCTTTGAGAGGGGAGAGGTTGTTTTTATATGCGATAGACGAATAGCCCGCGGAATAGCCGTTCACAAGGAAAAAGAGCGGACCAGTCGTGCCACTGTCTGTCGGTTTCAACAATTTGAAACAGTCAGCCACAAGCGGCAGAAAATGATCTTCGATTTTCCAAAGTTCCCCGCCAGAGCCGTGGCCGAATGCCGGCGGATCCATGATAATACCGTCGTAACGGCGACCGCGTTTGATCTCGCGGGTGACAAAAGCTCGGGCATCATCGAGTATCCATCGGATAGGCTTACTGGATAATTCGGACAGTTCAGCATTTTCGCGCGCCCAAGCGATGGCGGATTTCGACCCGTCCACATGGACGACTTTCGCTCCGGCCTGCGCACAGGCGAGTGTAGCGCCTCCCGTGTAGCCAAAAAGGTTCAGGATTTCGATTTCATTTTTTACCGATTTATTTTCATTTTTTTCAACTGTCCGATTTTGACCGAGTGCCTTGGAATTGGAAATATCCTGAGACCCTACAGCCGCAGAAATGATTTCTCGCAACAAATCCCAATTCGTCTTCTGTTCCGGAAAAAGTCCAACATGCTTAAACGGTGTCGGCTTGATAAGAAATTTCAGACCGGCATATTCTATCGGCCAACTTTTCGGAACGGCGGCTTTCATCAGCCACTTCCCTTCTTCGGCATTGCGAATGAACCGTCCATCGGCCTTGGCCGTCCACTCATAAACCGACAAACGTTTCGGCCAGAGCGCCTGCGGATCCGGCCGACGCAGGACTATTGCGCCAAAACGCTCAAGCTTTTCATTCTCGCCCGAATCGAGCAGTTCATAATCTTTGTTATCATCGCGGTCATTCTTCATCGCTGTATTATGCCTCGCCGGTTGTCTGCGGTCAATTTTTGCGCTATTATGACAGTCCTGCCTCTCATTTGGCATTTCCCTATGGATTTTCCGACTATTATACTTGATATAAGCCTGTTTTGCGGCCTCTATTTCCAAATCTTCCTTTTGGTCACTTTCTTCGACGGTGAAGAAAAGGAGAAAAAAGAAAAAACAGCAAACATAGCAATGAAAAAAGTATTACCGACCGTCTCCATCATCGTCCCCTGCTTCAATGAAGCTCGCACCGTCAAGAAAACCGTCATGTCGCTTCTCGGACTCGATTATCCGAAAGACAAGTTATCCATCCTTGTCGTTGACGACGGCAGTACCGACAATACATACGCCATCGCTCGGACTTTTACCCGTTTTAAAAATGTCAGAGTAGTGCGTCAGGAAAACGGCGGTAAATACACTGCTATGAATTACGGCATCAGACAAAGCACTGCCGACGTCGTCGGCTGTCTTGATGCCGATTCGACAGTGGATCCACAAGCGCTTATTCGAATGATTCCTTTTTTCAACGACACAAAAGTCATGGCCGTAACACCGGCTATGCGGGTGGATACGAATAGTCAGAAAGATAAAGATGGCCAGTTGAAAAAGCCAACCATCCTCCAACACATCCAACGGGCCGAATATAATGTCGGCATATTTACAAAAAGGGTCTATGCCATGATGGACGCCATCCACGTCACGCCGGGACCTTTTTCCATTTTCCGTCGGGAAATTTTCGACAAAATTGGGCTTTTCAAGCACGCTCATAACACCGAAGATATGGAAATCGCCTTCCGCATCCAGTCGCACGGCTATCGTATCGCCAACTGTCACAATGCGTTCGTCTATACCATCACTCCTGACACCTTGAATAAGCTTTATCGCCAACGCACTCGCTGGAGCTACGGCTTTATCAAGAATCTCATTGATTATCGGCGTTGTCTCTTCAACAAAAAATACGGCAATATGGGCATGCTGACGATGCCATTCGCCATCCTTGGCATTGGTTTCGTTTTTTATTTTGTTGGTTTGTTCTTGTATCACGGCGGGGTCTCCCTCTACAATATGTATGAGCGCGTGAGTACGGTTGGTATGGTCGGGCTGACCTCTTCGCATCTCTCTCTTGCTTCCGTCTCCACTTCCTTCACCGAATATTTCCACAATTTTTACTTCGGCCTCGGCATGAGCACTATGCTCGGCCTTATGCTTCTAGCCACAACTATCTACATTGTCTTCAAAAGCAAAAAGATGGCCGAAGGTTCGGCAAAATTGTCACGTGATATTGTGTATTTCCTATGCTTCTATAGTTTGCTCGCCCCCATCTGGATCGGCAAGTCCGTCTATAATGTGGTCTTATCAAAAAAAACACCATGGCGCTGAACAAAAAAATTAATGGCAGAAAATATTTCTTTGTCTTCCTCCTGACCTGCGGCATTTTTATCGTGGCTTTTGCTGTAGCCAGCTTTTTCAATAATCAAAAAATCGCCGAGATCAAAAATACCGAAGATCAAATTTCTATAGACATACTCTCGTCGGAAACGCAATTTGAAATCCTCCAACAATCATCGTGCTCTATTGTGAACGGCGACATTCTTTCGAGCCAGCTTTCCACTCTGGACAACGAGCTCTCCGCCGCAGAAGCGGCTCATGGCATTGACAGCGCCGACGTTATCACCCTCAAGGACTATTATTCCCTGCTCGAAATCAAGGACTACATTCTCGCCGAGCAGATTTACAAACAATGCAATGCCCGGCCGATTTCCATCCTCTATTTCTATTCCAATAAAGGCAACTGCACCGACTGCACCAAGGAAGGCTATGTCCTGACGGCTCTGCGCGACGAATATCCCGACTTGCGCGTCTACAGCTTCGACGCCGATCTCGGCCTCAACGCCATCGAGACGCTTATTTCGCTCTACCACGTCGGGCCACAACTTCCCGCCATCGTGGTCAATGGTACGACATACGAAGGTTTCCAAAGTCTCGACAATATCCAAAAAATTATTCCCGATTTGGCCGTGGCGGCGGGGACGAGTACGGAGGCGACATCGACAACAACTACGTCAAGCAAAAAATAGTAATTTTTTCTAAAATATCCTTATATTAAGGGTTATTTTTGATTCTACCTGCAAGCTATTGACTTTTATATACTATATGTGGTACGATAAAGATGTAAAAGTACATTGATTTAATCGGATTGGCTCTTGAAAGGAAGCCGTGGTGATCCAAAACAAAACACCAAAAAGTTAGTTCTATGAAGAAATCACTTGTTAGTGTCCTTGCTTTTGTAACTGGAATATTTACGGTCTCGGCTGGTATCACCATAAGCCGACTGAGAGCAGAAAATGCCGAACTTCGTCAAGAGCTTGGCCTTGTTATGCTCGATGTCAGCTTTCATACCGACATCAATGGAGACTTCGTTTCAAATCCTCGCAAGTAGGGATAAAGTATCGAGAGAGGTAAGGAGTAAGGTTCAATCCCAAGCTCCAGCCGCATAGCAGTATGCGGTTTTATGTTTATGAAATAGTAAGTTGAGGGGTAGAATAAAATGAAGGAATATTTACTCATATCATTTCTTCCCCAAAACTCAATTATAACATTTTCTACAATCGCACCCTCAACTTCCCCCACACCCCGACCGACATCACAAACATCAACGTCGAGAACAGCGCCGAACCGAGGCAGTATTGGCAGAAGTCGTGGATGACGAGAGCTTGGATGCCGAAAAAATACAGGGACATGAGGAAACCGATAACCGTGGCGACGAGGATGGCGGTCATGATTTTATTTTTTCTTGATTCGTGCGGATGAGGTTGCATGGCGTTGGGCATCGCTTTTGATTCGATATAGACGACAAGACAGACAAGAATAAAAAGATAATAGGCGACACCGAAAACAGCCACCGGAATACCGAGAATAGCGGCGTATGAGCTCGTCAGGACTTGCTCGCAGGAGCCGATGAAGCAGGGCGGCACGGTATTGCGATAATGGTTGATGGTGAGGTACGTCGCATCAATGAGACCGAGAGCGGCGATAGTCACGTAGGTGTATATGATCCACTTGGGAATGGCGGTGAATTTCATTATTTTATGTGTCGCTACTGTGCACTGGTCGAAGCCGCCGCATCTACGAGAGCCTTGAGACCGGCATAAATATTGGCGCTGGGATTGTCTATGCGCGTGCCGTTGATGAAAAGAGTCGGCGTATAGTCGAGGCCGGCGGTAGTGTCGGCTTTGTAGGCGTCGGTCACTACTTTAGCCACCGCAGACGAGGTCACGTCAGCGAGAAACGTCGTCGTGCTGATGCCAATCTTGGCGGCATAGCCGAGGAAGACCGATGTCGGATCAGAAAGATTTTCCCAGTCGGTGTAGTTGGCGAACAGCAGGTCATGCATTGCCCAGAACTTGCCTTGTGCTCCGGCGGCTTGAGCGGCTTCAGCGGAGATGATGGCGTTGGGATGTTGCGGCAAAGGGAAATAACGATAGACGAAGCGAACTCCACCATTTTCATCGGCGATGAGCTGTTTCAAAATGGGAGAATAATCCTGGCAGGCTGGACATTCAAAATCGGCGTACTCCACGATCGTCACCGGTGCCGAACTCGAACCAATACTCCAATCGGAAGCGGTCACCGGCGTCGGTAGAGTGGTCGGAGCGGTACCGGAAGCTGACGAGCCGGCGGATTTGCCATTGGCGGCTACCAATCCCCAAACAATCAGAGCAATAATAATGACAAAAAATCCCCAGAAGCCGATGCGCTTCATTTTTCCTTGTGCGTTTCCGGACGTGCCGGAATTGGTGTTTGTATCCATAATGATTTTAATTGATAATGCTCCGATTATAGCAGGAAAAGGGAAACATTCAACCTGCTCTCTCCACCCTCTCGGCCGTTTAACTGTAGCAATTTCATGTACTTCCGTACCTCTTTTTTATGAGCTTTTTCTACATGAGAATGAAAATGATTTTTTGTTGAAAATATGGCTAACTTTCGTCAGTCGAAAGTCCTCTATTCTCATTTAGAAAAAGTGCTCGAAAATAGGACGCGCGAGAATACAGGGAACAAAAAATGACTTAATTTGCAACTTGATTTGCAAGGCTGATAGTGAAATGCGAGAATGACATTATGTCAAAATTGTCAGTGCGCCTGAAAACACTCCGCTTTAAATCATTACATATAAAATCATTACACATCAAAGCAGTGATCATCATTGTGGTTATCCTTGCCGTGTCGTTCATCATTGTTCTGCTTGGTTTGCTTTTTATCCCGACGTCTCGCAGTGATAAAGATATTGTTATCGTCGGTGACGCCAGCAGTACTACTCCGAATCCGAACATGACATCCTTCACGGCCGGCTCCCCTACTTTTCTTCGAACCTTATCTTCGGTGACCAATGCGCCGATAGACCACGGTGAAAATATCAAGATCATAGACAATGGCGACGATTTTATGAACGACCTTATTGCTGAAATAAACTCTGCTTCGTCAAGCGTCAATTTCACCCTCTATCCGTGGAGCAATGGCACGTTCAGCAATAACGTCTTCACCGCTTTGACTGCCGCCGCGCGACGTGGTGTCACGGTGCGGGTTCTTCTCGATGCCGTCGGCGGTCATACGGTGCCGAGCAATCTCATCGCCATACTGACAAAAGCTGGCGGCCGCGTGGCGAAATATCATCAATTTTCTCTGCTTCATCCGTATCAATTCGACGAGCGCGATCATGCGCGGGCTATCGTCATTGATGGTGGCATGGAAAATGAAACGGCATTCTTTGGCGGCATGGGCATCGGCGATGATTGGCTTGAGAGTACGGCCAGTACAAGTAATGCGAATAGTGCGAAAAATCCTGCCGATATATGGAAAGACATGATGTTTGAAGTCAAGGGCGGCATGGCCGAGAGCCTAGAAAATGATTTTGCCGAACTGTGGAATGAGACAACCGGAGAAATTATTGCCGAACCGGCGAGACTTGCACTTGCAATAGTACCGATGGAGATGATTTCCTCAACAACTGTCCCCTACATCAACATCATGAGCATTCCTTCTTCCGGCGGCTTGGAACCAATCCGCGATATTTTTCTGATGTCCATGAGCGCGGCGCAGAAAAGCATATATATTGTCAGTCCATATCTCATGCCCGATCGCGGCATTCTCGATGAACTCGAGACCAAAGCTCGTGCCGGTCTCGACGTGCGCATCGTTTCGCCCGGCGACACTACCTTCGCGCCGCTTTTGCGCGACGCTTGGCATGCCGATTATGGCGAGCTTCTCAAAGCTGGCGTCAAACTCTACGAATATGAGCCGACCATGGATCATGAAAAATATATGGTTATTGACGGCGACTGGTCGGTGGTTGGTTCGGCTAATTTGGACAGCCGAAGCGAAAGTCTCAATGCTGAAAATGTCATGGGCATTGCCGATCCGGTTCTCGTGACAGCATTGACCAAACTCTATGTGGACGACATTGCCGCATCGAAACAAATCACCGTTGCCGATTGGCAAAGTTGGAGCTGGTTCTCGAAAGTCTGGTCGCGATTCCTCACCACCTTCGCAAAACAGATATAACGTAGTAAAATATTACACAAGATGAAAACTTTTAGCGCCCGATTTAGCCCCTATTTAAAAAATAAAAAGTTCATGACCTCGGTCGGCATCGGCTTGGTTATGCTTTTCGTTGGCCTCGCCATCAACTTTTATGCCGCCTTCTACGCCGCTCACAGCGCCGGTAATTCTGTGACCGATCTCATTCTTAACAACATTCCCGTCTTTGACGTCGATGGTCTCGCGGTCTATGGGCCGGTACTGTTGTGGCTTTTCATTGGTGCGCTATGCCTTGAGGAACCAAAAGTCATTCCCTTTGTCCTCAAAGCGACCGCCCTTTTCATCGTCATTCGCGCCGGCTTCGTCACCTTGACCCATTTGGGACCGATACCCGGAAGCATTGACAATAGTTCCGCGCCAGCCTTCCTCAAAGCTTTCACTTTCGGTAACGATCTTTTCTTTTCCGGCCACACAGGCTTGCCGTTCCTTATGGCGCTCATTTTCTGGGAGCGGCGAGTCCTGCGCTACATTTTCATCATCGCTTCCATCTGCTTCGGTGCCATCATGCTCATGGCCCACCTCCACTATTCCATAGACGTCGCTTCGGCGTTCTTCATCACGTTTACTATTTTCCATATCGCGCGGGATGCTTTTTTCAAGAAAGATTTTAAGGTGTTCAATGAGGGGTTGAAGGCGGTAGGTTAAAAATCGTAATTTAACTTTTTCCAGTTTATCGAGCAAAATCTTTCCCGTATCAAACCCCATAAGGACACTCATATCGAAACAATACATCAGAACGTCGGCGAGTTCTTTTTTGATTCTCTCGATTTTTTCCGGGTCTTTATCTACAGTTTTCTTGACTTCTTCGAGACTCTCATTCGTCCATTGGAAAAGCTCCAGAAGCTCCGCCGCCTCTATGGCTATTGACTTGGCAATATCAGAATTTTATTAAAATTTTAATCTTTTTTATACGTTTCTCTATCGGCGATTTGCTAGAGTAGCCGGATGTCAAAAAATTCCTACAGAAAATTACGAGCTGAAGCTAAAAAATTTTACTTTTCAATTGGTGCTGTTCCTTGCCCGGCTTTTGGAAATGAACTTGTGTATTTCGACAATCGCGGATGGGAACATCTTCTCAAAAAAGGAAGGAAGTATAGAAATATACCCGACCAAATACGACGGTTCCGTATACTTCCTTGTGTTCCATCTATCGTACGAGAAACAAATGTCGCACATTCAGGCAAGACAACTAACATAAAATCATCTTCAGCGGCATTCTTTTCTATCCACGGGTATGCGAACAATCAAACATGTACAATAATCATACGGAGAATAAACAATGGGAGACTTCATTTCTTGAGTGTTATGGACTGAGTACATAAAAATAAAAAATAATCAAAGCAAAAAGCCTCTTACGAGGCCTCTTGCAAGCTTGCCACCAGCAACAATGCCGATCGAGTCATGTTAAGATTGCTCTTAATGATTCGCAAGCTTATGCATATATATTATATCAACGACCACAACGAGTCAAGAAAAAAAATTCAAACAACGACGGACTGTTGAGATACTGCGATACGAATAGCAAGTCATATTTCAATTTTTGGAGACTTGTGAGCGCGACGGCGCGAGCACGAGGAAAATTTCAGCAGAAATTTATCCGTGCTCCAAAAATTGAAATATGACTTGCTATTCGTATCGGAGTGCCTCTATAGGACTCTTCTTCGAAGCCTGATGCGCCGGATAACTGCCGAAAACCAAGCCGATCAAAGCCGACACCCCGAACCCAAGCACCGCCCCGAACCAGGGGAAGACAAACTGCCAATTGAGACCGAGACCGAAGGACAGCCCAAGCGATATGAGATAGGCGAGGGTCGAGCCGAGGACGATGCCGATGAGGCCGCCGATACCTGTCAAGAAAACTGCTTCGATGAGAAATTGCGACAGGATGTCACGGTCAGTGGCGCCGAGAGCTTTGCGCAGTCCGATCTCGCGCGTGCGCTCGGTCACGGCCACGAGCATGATATTCATGATGCCGATACCGCCGACAAAAAGGGCGATGGATGCCATAGCGACGAGAAACCATGTCAGAGCGGTCGTAATGATGCCAAGCCGAGCTGCTAGATCTTGCTGAGTCTGGACACTGAAGTCGTATTTCGTCGGGTCGGTGATGTTATGCGACTCAGCGAGGGTGAGAGTAATGTCATCGGCAACGACCTGGATATTGGCGCCGGGAGCGGCTTCAATGATAAGCCTGTTGAAATATTTTATACCAAGCAGATATGTCTGAGCGGTGGTATACGGCATAATGGTCATGTCGTCGAAGTCAAAAAGGGAACCGCCGCCGGAAGATGGCAAAACGCCGACGACTTGGAATGAAACGCCATTGATGCTGATCTGCTGATTGATTGGGTTGTCATTGCCAAAAAGGTTGCTGGCTACTTTTGAGCCAATGACGACTACTTTCGACTGCGAAGTCACGTCATCCGACGTGAAAAACTGCCCCGCCGACGGAGTAAGATCAAAAATGCTGGCAATGAGATCTGTGGCGCCGAAAAGAGTGACCTGATAATCGTTCGACTGATACGTCGCCGGTTCTGAACCAAGAACGACCGGCATGATGGAGGCAAGGCCGGGCACATTGGCTTTGCTTTCAAGAGCGGTGAGGTCGGCAGGCTTGAGCGAATTACTGTAAAGGTTCGCGGCAAAAGACGACGGGCTTGTCGAAACAAGACCGGGAATGACAGCAATAGTATTCGTACCAAGTCCTTGGACTTGGCTCAAGATAAGATTCTGTGCTCCGGCACCGAGCGACATGACAAGCATAATAGCGGTAATGCCGATAACGATGCCGATGATGGTCAATATCGACCGAGAGCGATTTGTCTCGAGGCCGGTGATGGCAGTTTTTACGAGGTGTTTGTAGGTCATAGTGGTAAAATTCGGCGTTTTATTTATTTATGCATTTTACTTAATGTATTCATCCGTCGCTTTGAGCCGATTCTCGACCTTTTCATCGCTTTCAATCGTACCGTCAATGAGCCGAATGATCCGCTCGGAATGTTCGGCAGTGGATGTTTCGTGAGTGATAAGAATAATGGTTCTGCCCTGCTTTTCATTGAGCTCCTGGATGATGGACATGACATTTTTCCCCGATTTGGAATCGAGGTTGCCGGTCGGTTCATCGGCAAAAATAACATCGGGGTTGGTGACCAAAGCGCGCGCGATGGCAACTCTTTGGCGCTCACCGCCGGAAAGCTCATCGGGCTGATGTTTCATGCGGTGAGCCAGACCGACTGATTCGATAGCTTTGGCCGCACGGTCGTTCCATTCTGATTCGGCAATGTTGGAATAAGCCAGCGGGAGCTTTACATTCTCGAGCACAGACGTGCGGGCAAGCAAGTTAAATGATTGGAAAACAAAACCGATTTTTTCATTACGCAATCGGGCCAGCTCATCGCCGGTATAGGAATAGGTATTTTTACCATCAAAAAGATACGTCCCAGACGAAGGTTCATCGAGAAGGCCGAGGACGTGGAGAAGGGTGGACTTACCCGAGCCCGACGGTCCCATAATAGCCAAGAACTCCCCTTTTCGCACAGTGAAAGAGACGTCAGCCAGCGCAATCGTCTCCGCTTCGCCGTCCACGTAGGACTTTTTTATATTTTTTACTTCAATGATATTCATAGAAAACTACTGCTTGAGATCAACAACAACCGTCTGCCCAACGGAAAGTCCGGATATGATCTGCACCGTGCCGTCGGAACCTTTCAGCCCGACAGTTACGGGCACGGTGGTGTATGTCTTACCATCGGCATTGACCAATCGCACCGTGGTCGAAGCAGTCGCGCCAGTAATGTCGCCGCTGGCATTGTTGATGACAGCGCGATACGGAATTTCAATAGTGTTATCAACCTCGTGGGTCAAAATATAGGTGTTTGCCGTCATACCGGATCGAATACGCGGATCATTGGCATTGAAATAAAGAGTGACTTTATAGGTCGGTACACCAGCAAGAACGGTTTCAGCTGGATCAATGGCCACGACATGCGCAGGAAAATTGACATTCGCACCGTAGGCATCAAGGGTAACACTAGCCATGTCATTGATGGCTACTTTGGCGATGTCCGCTTCAGCCACATACGCCTCTATTTTATAAATGCCATTATTGATGACGCTGAACTGCACCTGCCCAGCAGGAACAAACTCGCCGACATCGGGCACGACCGATGTGACGACACCGTCAATCGGCGACGTGATAGTATCTTGCGCCAGCTCGGCTTTGGCCAAGCTTACCTGCGCCGATTGAGCATTGATAGCATCTTGCGATGAACCAGCTTGATCAAGGGCGAATTGGCTTTGGGCGGAAGCGAGACTCGATACAGCATTGGTGAGCTCGGTCTGCGCCGCAGTCACGGCGGTTGCGGCAGTGCTCTCACCAGCAAGAGCTGAATTCATGGTGGCGACATCGGCGGCAATGATGTTCTGCGACAAGCTGGAATTCCCCGGACTAAGAGCATTGACAATAACCGAAAGATCGGCCAAGAAAGATTTTATCGTACTCAAATATCCCTGTGCATCGGCAAGAAGTGTCGTTGACGTTGCAGTATCGGCTTTCCACGCGGCGAGACTGGCCGAAACTTCAAGACGCTCATCATTGATGGCAATCTGATTTTGCTGGGACTGGACGGTGACATTGATAGTCGGATTGACGCTTTGAGGATTGGTGAAAAAAGTGTCAGCGTAATTATTGACTGCGCTTTGAGCCGAAACATACGCCTGATGAGAAGCATTCTCGGCATCCGCTTCAGCATTGGTAAGAGCCACCTGCGCGGCGGTGACTTTCGACTGGTCAGCGGCAAATTCGACTGGCCGCAGAGATCGGGTCAAATCGTCGAGCTTGGCCTGCTGTGTGGCGAGCGTTGCCTGATCCGTAGCACTGTCGAGGTCAGCGATGGGGTCGCCAGCTTTGACACTATTGCCGACGGCGACATTGATACTCAAAACTGTGCCACTTTTTTCAAAAGAAAGATCGGCTTTGTTGACGGGCAAAACTTGGCCGGTCACGCTGACTATTTCTACCACATTACCAACCGTCACCGGTGCCGTCTGGATAATGGATGTACTGCCACTCGCGCTATGAAGGATAAAAAAAACAATGACGAGGATGATAATGATGCCACCGATGATGTATTTTTTATAACCTTTTTTATTTGGCCGGCCCAGACTACCGTTTGGGATACTCATCGGAGTGGTCGCTGGCGTGCCAGTTGACGTATGTGGAGGATTTGTTTGCATTTATTTCATAGTATAGCACAATAATAGGATGCTGTTGGATATTGGCGTAGGAATCATGATGGCGCTTTTTTTCAGCAAAATTTTTGCTCTGTCTTTTACCATACCAGTCGGATATTTCATGATCATCGCCGGCATTGTCTTTTCCCTGCTTATGGATACTGACGCTCTAATCAACCTTATCATACAGCGTGGTACGGAGACATCGTACAAACACCGAGATTTATTTCATCTTCCGCTCTTATACATACCTAGCGGCATGGTGATACTCTATTTTTATCAACCGGAACTTTCTCTGCTCTTCGGCCTCTGTTCGCTCTGTCATTTCATCCATGACAGCATCGGCCTCGGCTGGGGCGTCAAGTGGCTGTACCCTTTCAGTGATGATCAGTATTCATTCTTCTATCAATATAATGCACATCGAGTGGGACTGCGACCATCGGAACAAAAGACTACATGTGGAAAATGGGGTATGTATGTCTGGAAATCAGCCGACATAGACCGACTCGAAGAAAAATATGGCGATAAAGCGTGGTTTCAGCACATATATTTGAGTTGGCATCCGTATTCGCTGGTGGAAGCGGCGGTTTTTATACTTTCTCTTGTTCTATTATATGCGACTATGCATTGATTCTACATTTTTTCCTTTTAGAGAGAAATACCGCAGGAATGGAGACGGAGGGATTCGGTCACGGATATTTTTCTGCTGAAAAATTCCGCGACCCCGCCTCGCGTCGTCACGCTCCGGCTTTCTCATCTCCTCGTCGTCTCCGCACAATTAAAAAATGATACGGATTGGACCGTATCATTTTTTAATTGTGCGGGGTGTCTCGAGTTAGAACCTTTTGGCTCATTGCACCACAAGGCTTTTGGGGTACTTTGTATTATATCACATCGACGCGTCTCGAGCGGAATAAAAAGTATGGATTTTTATACTCGAAAAATATTGATTCTTCTCTCGGCATTAAGAATATAATTATGTTCCTTCAAAAAATTAGGTAGTTGTTTCTTATCTTTCCGAACATCTAAACTCTCAATAAAATCTTCTGGAGAATCAAATTGAAAAATAGTTTCATCAAATATTTCAGCAACTTCTGTATACTTTTTACAATTTAAGATTGAATAGTAGGCAATAGCTATCTCTTTTCGTTCATCACCGTCACAGGCATCGAATAGACGTTCTGCTTGAAAGAAAGTGCCTTTCTGGGCAGGTTCAAGAAAGACAACATATCCACCCGTTTTAGTGACCCTGATTGCTTCTGTAATAGCAATTGCCATTTGATCAATAGGAACATGGTGAATAGAAAGAGTAAAGATAACTACGTCAAAATTCTTATCTTTGAATTCAAGCTTCTCCGCAAATCCAAGTTTATATTCTATGTTATCAGCACTATGCAATTCGGACGCCTTTTCTAGTGCTTCAGGATTTGGATCGATAGCAATTAAATGTTTGCATCTTTTAGAAATATCAAAAGAACGTGAACCCCAGCCACAGCCTATCTCAAGAATTTCTTTTTCTTTTAGACTTACAAGACTTTCGACTTTATCTAAAAATTCTTCTTTAATTCTTTTCATAAAATAATACTAACACATCTCTCGTACTCGAAACCCGCTAGGTACCCGAGCTAACTCGTGTTGGCGGGGTGTCTCGAGTTAGAATCTTTTGGTTCATTACCGTGTAAGGCAAAATTAAGTACTTTTATCATATCACATTGACGCATCTCGAGCAGACAAAGAATCTGCTTATTTAATAAGATTCAGTACTGGTCTATATCCTAAGAATGTCTGAATATAAATTGCTAATGCTAATACCAAAAGCGGAATAATATATCTCAAAACCCACGTCGTCTTTTTAGGATCAAGACTTGGAAAAATTTTTACAAGGTAATACCAAGTAAAAGTATAGTTTTTATCTTTACCGAGCTCTGCTTGGGCAAGAATACATCCACCTAAAATTGAGTACTGTATTTGGAGTAGAACAAGCAGAGCCAGCAATATTTGCCAATCGATAAGCAGGAACGAAAACCACTCTAAAAGTTCTAGGAAAGAATGTAACCAAAATATTGGGCCAAAGTCCTTCTTATTATTCATTAAAGACATGATAATATTTTAGCATGAATGCAACTCGAGCTAACTCGACTCTGTGATGCGTACCCC
>Ga0181520_10006330_pt1 | contig 18161 bp, 16 predicted proteins | sample PEATcosm2014_Bin_29_FD_132451 | JGI IMG/M metagenome (GOLD analysis project Ga0181520, IMG submission 132451) | Peatland microbial communities from MTU Mesocosm Facility, Houghton, MI, USA - PEATcosm2014_Bin02_30_metaG | ecosystem: Environmental > Terrestrial > Soil > Wetlands > Peat | place...
CCGCCTTGGCAAGTTGCGCCTGAGTCAGCCCGCGATAGTCGCGGAAGACGCGAATGGGATTCTCGCCGCCGACCAGGCGATCGACCACCTCGGACGGGAACATCTCTCCCTTGTCGGCCACGGCGGCGTCGTAAGCCAGAATGTCATCGAGCATTTCCGCGTCGCGCCGAAGTCGCTCGAAATCCTCCAGCGGCACCACTGCGAAGCGTCGGCCTTTGCGTTGGATGATTTCGGTTGTCATTGATAAGCGCCTCCACGCGATTCCCTATCTTTCGGGAAATTGTAATGCGACCCAACGGCTGCGGCAGTATACTATCGGGCATGAGCCAGCCGAGTGTTTGGCCGGAAACCGCCAGCCACCTGATCGCCGCGGCCTGCAATCATTGCGGGGCGCCGCTGGCGATGCCCGAGGACGCCCGGTTTGTCACGTGCGCGCATTGCGGATCGAGCCTCGAAGTTGAACGCTCCGGCGGCGGAACCTACACGCATGTGCTCGAAGCGGTCGATCGGCGAACCGCAGACATCGAGCGGGAAGTTGCCGAACTTGAAATCCTGGGGCAAATCAAACGTGTTGACGGGCTGTGGGTGACGCAAAGTAAACAGCACATGCTCCACGGCAAATATGGCCATACCTTTAGACCCACGGTCGGTGTGGCGATCGGCGTCTCGATTTTTGTCTGCATGCTCGCGAGCATGTTCTTCTTCCTGGCGTCGATGCCTGACGCGGGTCCGGCCGGTATCCTTGCGCTCCTGGCCGGCATCGGTTTTGTGGTTGGGGCGATAGTGTACGGGATTTCCGGCATCGGCAAGGCTCTTAAATTCAATGCCGCCGAGCGTCGCTATCAGCGGCGTCGTCAGGAGTTGCTTACACAGTTGGAGAGGCTCGGAAACCAGAGCCGCGGGGCAACGAATGCCACCTGTTCGGCGTCCGTTTGACGCCCGACACCGCGGGCCGCTTGAAGAGCCAGCGGGCGGGTAATTTGATATACTAACACCCATGAATCCACCGGCCGCATCACCCGTGGTTGGCAGCCCGTTGGCAGCAATTACCTGCGATCATTGCGCCGCGCCGTTGTCAGTGCCCGATGACGCTCGGTTTGTCATCTGCTCCCACTGCGGCTCGCGCCTCGAAATCCAGCGCTCAGGCGGCGTTGCCTGCACTCACGTACTCGAAAAAATCGACGCGCGAACTGCTCGCGTCGAGCATGGGCTGACCGAACTCCTGATCCGCGAGCGCATCGACCTGCTAGAACGCCAATGGGCGATTCGCGGCGGCAGGCATATAGACCACAGCAGAGACGGCGGTTCGGTGAAACCCGCCGCCAAACCCACGATAATCGGATTCATCGTTGTGATTGCGGTCGGAGTCACTATCGCCAATCTGGCGTGGCAGCCCGGTGCGTCTCCTGTCGGGGCGATTCTCATCGCCTCAGTTTTTGTGGTTCTGGCAATAGTTCTAGGAATTTCCGACGCCCGGCGAGCCGCCGAGTTCCGCAGAGCGGAGGTACGCTATCTGCAAGCCCGCCAGACATTACTGGATCAGTTGAAACAGACTACGATGTAACCGGAGGGGCGGCTTGACTTGCCCTTCACGACCTCGACGCGATCGCCGATGAGATCGGGCGCAAGATCCTTGAGACGACGTATTTTTCGGAGATCGACTCGGCCCGCGCGGTCATTTCGCCGAAGACCTCTTCCAGAGCCTGCTTCGGCCGGTCGCCCCAGTAGCGGCGGAGAATCAGGTAGACGCTGATCACATCATCGGAATAATCCCCCGTGCGCACTTGGTACATGTTCGTGCGCGTGACGATGTCCAGGCGGCCTTGCAGGCGGCAATCGTCACTGAGGGCGAATGTCATCGTCGGCTGCACGTCCACGGCCTTGGCGCCGGGCTCCTCGGCAAGGCAATGCAGGGGCGAATCGGACATCAGGCTTTCGGAAATGATTTCGTCGTGATTGCCGCTGAAGTTCAGATCGAACCCGAACAGCACGTCCAGATAGTCGATCTCCACCGGGCTGATCCCCAGGTGATACGGCGCCAGTTGCAGGATGAAATCGTGCAGTTCGATGGCCGTCTCGATGTCCGGCGGGTTGACGTATCCGCAGCTCAACCGCTTGGCCTCGACGCTGACCCATCGGTAGGCGGCGTTGTTGCGGTCCTCCTCGAGATTCATTTCGCCGTTATCGGTCTTGCGGAAGCGCGTCATCGAAGGGATCTGTTTCTGCACGCGCTCGAAGAAATGAAGGAGGGTCTCGCGCTGGTGCGGCAGATTGAGCTGCGAACCCAGGCGCATGTTGATGTAGAAATCGTCGCAGAAGCTTGAAAACGGATTGGACATGCGTTCTCCCATTGTCGTCGGGGCGTAACAACTGCCCGCCGGGCAAACCTCTCCGTGTCCCCGTCTCTCTAGCTATCGGCCCTGCCGCCGGGGAGAGTGTAGCGGATTTCTCGCACAACGCACGCCGGGAAGGCAATCGTTTGGTGGCGTTTGGCTGCGTCCATGCGTTGACGCGATGGGCCGGGCTTCGTACAAACTCCCCCATGCCCGCCAAACCGGCCAAGCCCGCCAAGCCTGCCGCTGCTTTCAAGGCCGTCTACGCGCTGGTCGGGACCGAGCCGCTGTTGCAGATTCAGGCCCTGCGCGACATCGTCGCGCAACTTCCGCCGGACACGCAGCGGTTTGATCTCGACGGCGAGGAGGCCGAGTTATCCGACGTTCTGGACCACCTTCACACCTTTTCGCTCTTCGGCGGACACAATCTCATTGTCCTGCGACAGGCGGATGAATTCCTCACCAGGCACCGGGCCGCGCTGGAGGATTACGTCCAGAAGCCGTCGGCACAGTCGACGCTGGTGCTGCGGCTGGATTCGCTGCCGGCCAATCAGCGCATCTATAAGATGATCACCGCGGCCGGCGCCGTCATTCCCTGCCAGCCGCCCAAGGATATCGCCAAGTGGGTGGTTGATCGGGCGCGGATGAGCCACAAGATCGCCATCGACCCGGCCGCGGCGGCGGCGCTGGTTGATCTGCTCGGCAGCGACATGGGCCGGCTGGACAACGAACTGGCCAAGCTGGCCGTCGCCTGCACCGACAAGATCGACCTGGCCGCCATCGAGCAGGCGGTTCCGTTTCAACGCGAGCGGCAGATGTGGGACATGACCGATGCCCTGGGTTCCGGCCAGCCCGCCGAGGCATTGCGGCGCTGGCGTCAATTGCTGCAAATGGACAGCAGCGCCGAATTTCGCGGCATCACCTGGCTGGGGCTGTTCCTGCAAAACGCGCGCAAGGCCATCACCATGTCGCGAAACGGCGAATCGCCGTTCACGATCGGCCAGCAATTGCGCATCTGGCCGCGCGACCGCCAGGCCGCGTTCGTCCAGACCGCGCTGCGCCTCGGCGATGGCGGCATCGACCGGCTTCTGGATCTGCTGGTCGAGATCGACTTTCAAGGCAAAACCGGCATCGGCGACGCAGCCAGCAATGTCGAACGGTTCCTGCTTTCGGCCGCCCAATACCTGGCACCGGCCGAGCGAGCGTCAACGCGATGAAAAAAAGACCAAAGAAAAAATCGCCGCCGTCGAATGCCGGGCCGAGTGCAGCATCTCAGATCGTTCGCATCGGCCTGACGCAAATGGCCTGCACGGACGATCCCAAACACAATCGCGCCGCGCAACTCGATCTGCTCGACAAGGCCGCACGCGGCGGGGCGAAGATTCTCTGCACGCAGGAATTGTTCACTTCACAATACTTCTGCCAGACCGAGGATCACCGCTTCTTCGATCTGGCCGAGCCGATCCCCGGCCCGAGCACCGATGCCTTCGGCAAGCTGGCCCGCAAGCACAAATGCGTCATCATTGCCTCGCTGTTTGAGCGCCGGGCGGCCGGGTTGTATCACAACACCGCCGCCGTCATCGGCCCGGCCGGCTCGATCCTCGGCATCTATCGCAAGATGCACATCCCCGACGATCCGCTGTATTACGAAAAGTTCTATTTCACTCCCGGCGACACCGGCTTCCGCGCCTTCAAGACCCCCTGGGCCACGATCGGCGTGCTGGTCTGCTGGGACCAGTGGTTTCCCGAAGCCGCAAGGCTCACCGCGATGGCCGGCGCGCAAATCCTCTTCTTCCCCACCGCCATCGGCTGGCACCCATCCGAGAAGAAAGAATTCGGCCAAGCCCAGCACGAAAGCTGGGAACTGATCCAGCGAAGCCACGCGATCGCCAACGGCTGCTACGTCGCCGCCCCCAACCGCATTGGCCTGGAGAAGATCACCGCCGCCAACGGACAACTCGCCAGCCCGGACGGCATCCAATTCTGGGGCCAGTCCTTCGCCGCCGGCCCGGATGGACAGGTCATCCAGCGAGCCTCGATCGACCAGGAGCAAATTCTCCTGGTCGATTGCGATCTCTCAAGGGTCAACTTCAGCCGCACCCATTGGCCGTTCCTCCGCGATCGGCGGATTGACGCGTATGGGGATTTGACCGAGAGGTTTGTGGATCAACCGCGATAAGCGTCGGGAATGATCGCCGCCACGGCCGTCAAGTTGCCGAAATTCCTTGAATTCCGGTCTCAATTCTGTAGAATTTTTGCATCGCGGTTGGGCAATGCGGCCGCCATGTCTCGGCCGTTGCTGCGATCGGGTTTTGTGGTGCAATTTGAAAGGGGCATCAAGATGGGCCGGAGGAAATTTTCTCGCGCGGGCGGGGCGTTGGGCATCACGGGCAAGCGGCTGCTGGCGCTGTTTTGCGGCGCGGTTCTCATTGCCGGTGCGCCAATACGATCGGCCAGCGCGCAGGCGGCTGAGGCGGCGGCACTGGGTTCGGCGCCGGCCGGCGCCGCGGCGACGCAGCCCGGTGATGACGGCCGGCCGCCGCTCAACGAGATCGACGTCGGCGACTATTGCACGATTCTACTGGCCAGCAAGCTGCAGACGCATCTGAATTGCAGCGACGAGCAGCGGCAGCAATTTGAGCGGCTGCGGACGATGCTCAACGGCGCGCTGGACAACGCGGCGGGCGGACGAATGGTCGGGCCGGTCACCCCCGGCGCGATCGCGCAGCGCGGGCACGGTGCGCTGGCCGCCATCGGCAAGATGGTGCGCGAGGATCTGTCACCATCGCAGGACACGGTGCTGGTGGCGATGTTCGAGAGCCACGAGTTGGAGGATGTCGAGGTGGAGGCGGCCGTCGAGACCAGCGGCGGCGGCATCGGTGGGCCGGTCGTGCCGCCGTCGCCGATCATTCCTCGCGGCCGGATTGGTCCGCGCGGGCCGGTGATAACGCGGCCGCCGCAGATTCCGATCGGCCCCGCCGCGCGCGGCGGATATGTGGTCAGCGGCATCCGGGTTCTCTATACGAATTGGGGCGCGGACAGCACCACGCAGCCGGCGCAGGCGAGCGGCGGTGCAACACCCGCCCCGGCCAAACCGGCTCCGCCAGTCCCCGGCGCGACCGGCACCGCGAGCACTCCGGCCGGTTCTGGTACCGCCGGGGCTCCGGCGGCGCGCAGCACGATTCCGCTGGATGTTTACAATCAACTGACGCCCGCCCAGAAGGCGGAGATTCCCGCGGACCTGCGCCCGCCCGGCGCTGGCACAGCGGCTGCGCCGGTTCCGCCCAGCCCCGGCGTTTCGCAACCGCCGGCCAATACGACTGTGGCGCGCACTGGCTCTTCGCCGTCGCCGACGATTCCTCCCTCGTCGGCCCGCCTGCCGGCTCAGATCGGTTCGCTGGCGGACGCCATTACCTATCTGAACAGCAATCTGGCCAGCGCCCAGCTTCGCGGCGCGCAGTGGATCGACACGGCCGCGCCCGTCGAGGCGCAGCGGGCAACGGTGCTGGCGCTGCTCAAGCAGCACATCATGGAGGCCGACGGACAGACGCGGCTGCCGTATGTCATCGCCTATTGCAACTGGGCCCAAGCCGCGCAGAAGGACGATCTGGTCGCGATCGTGGCATTCCCCCAAACGGTGCAGGGGATCAGCCACCAGGAATCAAGCTGGGCCGCGGCCGTTGGCGCGCTGGTCCGCATTGATCCGGCCGCCGCCGCCAAAGCCATGGACAGCCGCCACAGTGCGTTCTTCTTCAAGGGCGAGATGCAAAAGGTTCTGCAAAACCTGGCCGAAGTGAGCGGTTCGCAGCGGATTCCGGCGTCGCAGCTTCTGGGCAAACTGCTGAATTCGGACGCCAACGCCAAAATCAAGACGGTGGCCGATGCCGAGAATCTGCTGGCCGGCAGCGTGCCCGCTCAGCAGGTGGACGCGGCCAGGTGGCTTTACACATGCGAGATCACGCCCGCCGATCACGACAAGGTGATTGCCCTGCTCAAGCCGCATCTCATGGAGCCCGAGGGCAATACGCGCGAGCCGTTCGTTCACGCTTTTGCCTATTGGGCTGAAGCGGCGGACGTGACCGACCTGGCCGGCGTGGTCGATTATCCGGAGACGGTGAGCGGCCTCACCGGGCAGGAAAACTGCTGGGCCGACGCGGTGATCGGCCTGCTGCGCATCAGCCCCGACGCCGCCCTGACGGCCACCAAGAAGCGAGTGTCGTACTTCTTTTTCCGGACCAGCCTCAGCGGCCAGCTCGCACCCATAGCCACGGGAATCAACGACGAAACCATCTATGCCCGCCAGCTCAAGGCGCTGGTGGATAACGCGCATTGATGATTGCGGATGGCGGCGTTGCCGCGGCGTCGCGCAGATCAGCGCGCCTCATTCCCCGCGGTTTTTGCGGATCACTTTCGCCTGAAATCCGCCGATGGTGGCAGCGCCGTCGGTGTACATCCAGTCTTCGACTTCCGCGTCGGACAGGACGACCGGGTCGCGGTATTTCATGGATTTGATGATGCCGGGAGTGTTGCTCAGCCAGCCGTGAATGGTTGAGCCTTCGATGCCGCTCACGCTGACCCACATGTGCTCGGCTTTCTCATCGGCGACGAATTTCTTCTTCACGGCAAAGTCTTGTTTTGGCTTGCGATTGGCATAAGCGGAAAGAAATTCCGGCCAGCGCTGGCGGGCTTCGGCGGCCGCCGCGTCCAGTTCGGGGCTGGCCGACACTCTTACCGTCCGGTCGGGAGTTCCCTGCCGAAACACGTCCGCGGCACGGCGGTTGCGAAAAAGCGGAATCTGCGAAAAGTCGTAGCCCACCATGGCCGCGTCGGGCAGTCGGATAAGTCCCAGGACATCCGGCTGCAAGAGTTCGGCGACGAGTTGTCCGATGAGGGAGTGAATCTTCTCGCGATCGAGGGGTCCGGCGTCGCCGATCAGATCGACCGACAGCCACGCGGCGTGCTGCTGCATGGCCAGCTTGGCCCCGGCATCGCTGATCTGGTCGGCGGCTTTGGCGATGTCCTTGATGTAGGTTCCGTCCACACTCAAGACGGCGAAGCGCAGCGGCCCGAGCAATACGCCAAACGACGAAACCGGCGCATTTCGCAGCCCGGCCACGCGCGGCGGCTGCGGCGCCCCGAAAAACGCCGCTTCGGCCGCATGCTGAATCCCCGCCTGATCGATCGCGCGATACTTCCTGAGAAGCAGGGCAATGGAAACCAGTTCCTTGCTGGCGGTGGACATTTGAGGGGAAAGCTACACGCGGGCGTCCGGTTTTTCCAGAAACCATGCCAACCATCGGCCGCTGCTGGGCATTTCGCCTGGACTTCCGCAATCTCATTCCAGCGATGGCGGCGCTGGTGTATAATTGCAGGAATGCTGAGGCGTCTTTACGTCGACAATTTCCGCTGCCTGGTGAATTTCGAGTGTCAACTTGCAACCCAGCAGTTGATCCTTGGACCCAATGGATCGGGCAAATCCACACTTTTTGATGTGCTGGCGCTGATCCGGGATTTCTGCGCTTATGGCGGGTCGCCTGTTGATCGCTTCGGCAATCGTTCTCGAACGCGTTGGCAGGACGGGCCGCAGCAGACATTCGAAATGGACGTCGAAGGCAACGGTGGAATTTACAAGTTTCGGCTTGTGATGGGCATGTTGGGGGAACGTGTGAACCCAAACGTTGTCGAGGAAGAGGTCACTTTTTCGGGCAAGCCCCTGTTTAGTTTCAAGAACAACATGGTCAGTCTTTTCGATGATCGTGATAGGGTGGAGGTCCAATACCCATTCGATTCCAGCCATTCGGCCCTGGCAACCATCATGGCCAGCGGTAACCGCACGAAGCTGGAGTGGTTTAGAAGATGGCTGGACGGATTGTTGATCGTCAGTCCGGACCCACAGCGGATGTCTGGAATTGCCGAGAATGACGAGAACGTTTCGCATCCGGACATGTTCCTTGGCGATTTTGGGGACTGGTACCGTTACGTGAAACAGCGGCAGGCAACCCAGGATCTCGGATATGTCGCTGACCTCAAGGAGGTCATCGAGGGACTGGTTTCGGTTGACTTTGAAGACGCCGGCGCACGTCGCCGCGAGATGAAAATTCGGACGACCTCGACGAGCGCCGAAGATTCGGAACTCCGTGACGTTGTTGCCGACGGTATCCGCCGTCACGTAACCGCGAGGAGCGGTGAAGACTGGGAACTCCGCGACCGGTCGTATCTTCTTGGGGAGATGTCCGAAGGCCAGCGCGTGCTCATCGGTTTGTACGCCGTGCTTCATTTTGCGCTCAAGCCGGGCACGACAGTGTGCTTTGACGAGCCGGATAATTTCATCGCACTTCGGGAGGTGCTGCCTTGGCTAACCAAGGTGCTTGACCACGTGGACGACCACGAGACAGGGGCGCAAGTTCTCATCGCGTCGCATCATCCGGAGTTGCTGAATTACATGGCTTTCCGGAATGGCCTTGTCCTCGACAGGCCTGATGGCCGGAATACCGAATGTCGCGCGTTTAGCGATCCGGCAAAGACCGGCCTTACCGCCGCGGAACTTGTCGCGCGGGGGTGGGACGGTGAGTGATCGCGTGTCGCAAACAGTCCTGCTTTGCGAGGACGACCCGCAGGAACAACTTGTACGCGCGTATCTGAAGAAATGCGATCTTCCGACGGAACCGCCCCAATTTCTCGCGAAGAATGCGAGCCGTCTGGTTCACGGCGGCAACGTCGACTGGGTGCTGCAGACGTTCCCAGGCGAACTTGAGGCCTGTCGCAAGCGGCACGTTTCCCATGCGAACACCCGTCTCATTGCGGTTGTTGACGCCGACGAGTTCACGGTGGCGCAGCGCCGTGGGCATTTCGTCGCCTCCGACACTGATCCAACAGTCATCTTGATTCCCAAACGCCACATCGAAACTTGGATACGCGCGGCGTTGGGTCAAGCGGTCAATGAAGTTGACAGCTACAAGAAGCCAGAGCCGAAGAAAGCCGAAATCCGGACGGCCGCGAATCAGATTCACGGTTGGGCCCGCGATAATCCCAACGCCGGAACAACGTGCGTCGACTCGCTCCGCCAAGCGCTATCGCACTGGCGAAGAATCGGCTGATGCTGCTGAGTGCGAGTGTTCCGCCAACTTTTTCAGCCGGCCGAGATGCGGCTCTTCCGCTTGCCAGCCGAAGCGATTGACGAGCCACATGACGACCCGCGCCAGCCAGGGGATTCCCTTCGTGAACTGGTCGATCTGATCGACGCGGACGCCGCCGGGTTGGCTGGTGATGTCGAACGATACCTCCATGATCCGTTCGATGTCCTTGAACGTCATGCTGTACCGGAACGCGATGCGATTCGGCCGGTCGCACTCGATCACGTCGACCCGGCATTTGCGATCGCGGCCGGACATGCGGAAGATCATGTCGAACCGATCCCCCTGCCCGGCCGGACCCGATCGGTTGCGATCGACGGAGACAATTCTGCCATTCCAGTCCGCTTGCCGCACCGGGTCGGCGATCAGCGGCCAGACCGCATCGGCGTCTGCGGCGATGATGATGGACTCGTGGATTCGCAAATCGGTTGGCTCCGAGACTCACAGGCGGCTATCGCCGCGGTTCGCGTTCGGGGGCGCAGGATTGCGAGCGCGAGCCCCCGTATCATGTAGCAAGCGGCCGGGGCGTCAACTGAAACAGTCGCATTGGGAGCAAAAATGCCACACTGCTCCGTCTCCTGCTTTAATTTCCCATCCCCGCCAGCGCCGCCGCGCGCTCGGTGGCCTGTCGGGCGATGCCGCGGCAGACCAGATCGCACAATTCGAACACCAGGGGCAGCTTGATCGAATAGATGGCCCGGTTGCCGTCCTGGCGGCGGGAGATGATATCGGCCGAGAAGAGAATGCCCAGTTGCTTGGACACGTTGGCCTGCTTGAAGCCGGTGCGATCAACCAGTTCCCCGACGCTGGCCGGGCCGCTCTGGAGAATCTGCACGATGCGCAGCCGGCTGGGTTCGGAGAGCACGGCGAACAGATCGGCCACGGCCTGCAGTTGCGCCGCGTCGAGAGGCTTGTGGCCCGCGCCAGGGCGGTTGCGGGTTGAGGAATCACTTTTCATGTCGCACTCCCTTGACTATATCGCCGTACAGTGATATAGTATTATAACCGCCGCCTGCGACGCAGGCAAGGCGGCCGGAGAAAACTTTTTTGGAGATGCCCCATGTCCAGTAATGCAAAAGACTATTACGAGAATAACGCCGCCGCGATGCGCCCGGTGCGGGCCTCGATGGCCGAGCTCATCAAGGGATTTGGAACGCTGCACCAGGCCGCCATGAAACCGGGCGTCCTGAGCGTGCTGGAAAAGGAACTCATGGCGCTGGCGATCGGCCTGGCGGTGCGGTGCGAGAACTGCATCTACGCGCACATTCAGGCGGCGGTGAACGCCGGGGCGACGCGCGAGCAGGTTCTCGAAGCGGCCGGCGTGGCCGTCCTGATGCAGGGTGGTCCGACCTATACCTATCTGCCGCGCGTCGTCGAGGCTCTGGACGCCATCGCGGAACGATCGTCCCTTTGAGAAGAACGGAGAGTTGTCGTGGCCACAAATACGATACCCGTCGCGGAATGTCGTCGGCGGATCGAGAGCGGGAAACCGCTGCATATCCTCGATGTTCGCACGCCCGCCGAGTTCGCCCGGATTCATGCGGCCGGCGCCCGGCTGATGCCTTTGGATGAACTGGACCCGGCCGCGGCGGCCGCCGGGCGCCAGGGCGCCGACGAGCCGATCTATGTGATTTGCCAGTCCGGCGCCCGAGCCGCCAAAGCGTGCCAGCGGTTTGCGGATGCCGGGGTGGCGCAGGTTTATTGCGTCGAAGGCGGCACCGCCGCGTGGGAGAAAATGGGACTGCCCGTCGAGCGCGGCGGCGGCGTCATTTCCCTCGAACGGCAGGTGAGAATCGCCGCCGGGTCGCTGGTGCTGCTGGGCGCGATATTGGCGTGGACGCTTCATCCGGCCTTTGTTGCGGTTCCGGCGTTCGTCGGGGCCGGCCTGATGTTTGCCGGCATCACCGACACCTGCGGCATGGCCATGCTTCTGGGCAAGATGCCGTGGAATCGGCGAAATCCGACGGAATCGACCGCGTGCTGCACAAGGCCGTGATTTCTGCCACGGGCACCCGATGCTTGTGGCGGCTAAAGTCGATTGATACATTCCAGCCATGCCAGGATTATTGCGCGGGGACCGACACATCGGCGGTCAAACCGGCTCGCCCGCGGTTGAAGACGCGCTTGTCGGAGACAGCCACGCGAAGGCGCCGCTCACATCCAAGCGGCTCGTCTACACTTCATGTCTGACGTTGCTCTCGTTCGCCGCGGTCGTCTCGCGACGGCCCGATGCGCTGTTTCACCCGCAATTCTGGGCCGAGGACGGTGCGGTGTGGTATCAGCAGGCCTACAACTGGGGCTGGTTCAATGCACTGACCCTGCCGCATTCGGGGTACTACCAGACCATCTCGCGCGCGACGGCGGCGTTCGCGCTGTTGTTTCCGCTCCGCGCGGCGCCGGCCATTTTCAATCTGGTGGCCATCGCGGTCCAAATCCTGCCGGTGTGGTTCTTGCACACATCCCGATTCGATCGGCTCGTGCCCGGTGTGTGGATGCGGCTGCTGCTGTCCTTCCTCTATCTGGCATTGCCCAACACTTGCGAGATCAACGCCAATTTGACCAACGCCCAGTGGCATCTGGGTCTGGTCGCGTGCATGGTCATCCTGGCCGAACCCGGCTCGCTTGGCCGATGGAAGGCGTTTGATCTGGGCGTGCTGGCGCTCTCGGGACTCAGCGGGCCGTTCTGCATACTTCTTCTGCCGACGGCGGCGCTGGCCTGGTATCACACGAGGCAACGCTGGTCGCTGACGCTATTCGGCCTGGACATCATCACGTCGGCGATTCAGGGATACAGCCTGATATCGACGATGATTTCCACGCGACTGGCGACATCGCTAGGGGCAAGTCCGGTCACATTTTCCCGCGTCGTTGGAGGCCAGGTGTTTCTGGGCGCGTTGCTGGGCCGTGCGAATTATGAGCAGTTCTATCGCGAACCCTGGTGGAATCCGGGCACGGTGGCGCCGGTTCTGGTGACGGCCGTGGGCGGGCTGGTGGTGATGTATGTGGCGTGGAACTCGAATCTGACGCTGCGGCTGTTCATGCTGTTTTGCACGATCACGCTGCTGGCGGCAATGGCGTCGCCGGTGGTGAGCACGACCGAGGCTCAATGGCCGATCATGGCCATCCCCGGCGCGGGCGGCCGGTATTATTTCCTGCCCATGCTGGCGTGGGTGGTTTCGCTGGTTTGGCTTGTCTGGTCGAAGCATCGGCACCGGCTGCTGATGGTATTCGGCATCGCGATGCTGGCCGTGCTGGGTGCGATCGGAATTTGGGATGATTGGGTCTATCCGCGGTTCGTGGATTATCAGTTCCGGACGTATGCGAGACAATTCGACCGCGCGGCGGCGGGGGCAAGCGTGACCATTCCGATCAACCCGCAGTGGACGATGGAGTTGCACAAGCGGTAGGCGTCGCGGGCCGCGAGCGATCGGCCTTCGCGGTCGCAAGCCATCATGCCGCCGGCTCGTGATGAATCTCGACTTTCATCCGGCCCATCTTTTCAAACGTCTTCCATCGACGGCGCAGCGGCCACCAGTCATAGAGGTAAATTTCCAACGGCCGCCACATCGCCACCCAGCCGCCGATTGTCAGCCCTTCGCGGGCGATTTCCCGCAACGTGACCGGCCCGATCGCCTGGATCAATTGTGCCACCGCCAGGCAGAGGCTCAGGAAGGCCAGCCCGATGATCAGACTCAGCCGGCCCTCGCGCATGAGGCGTCGGAATTCCAGGCGGCTGATGCTGGCGCGATAGGTGAAGTAATGCTGGACGGCCTCCTCGACGAGCCTGTCGGGCGTGCCGGTCGGACCTTCCTGGCTCAGATGAATGGCCAGAACCAGCGGATCCTGAGGCGGAAACTCCCGCGCCCAACTCACGATGAACTCCTCGGCATCGGCATCCAGATCTTTTTCATGAAACGGCGAGGCGTCCATTGTGTTGAAAAGCTGATTGATGTCGCGCAGCCGAATCTCGATGCGATGAGCGGAACCACCGGCCGGATGATCGGGGCGTTGGGACATGTTTTGCATTCTATCCCACGGCTGCGGCCGTGGTATAGTATTCATAAGGCTCGATCCGGCGACCGTAGGCCACGATTCGAGAGCGTCGTATTGGGGATTTGCGATGAGACGTTCAATTTGGCTGGCCGTATTTTTTGCACTGCTTTCCGTTTCGGGCGCGTTGGCCTGTCTCAATGATCGTGAAACGGTCGTCGTCGAGCGAGAATTCCGCTCGCGGTACGAATCAGCAAGCAACCCGGGAGCGGCCGAATCGGGCGCGGCTGCTGCACAGGGCCGGCCGGATTTGCCCACTCGTAGCGAATGGAACGTCTACGGGATGGCACTGACGCTGGCCGGCGTCGTGCTGATCGTGGGTGACGTGAAATTCATGCGTCGCAAGCGCCCCGACAGACTGCGATACGCCATCGGACTGGGAATCGCCGCCGTTCCGTTTGGCGCCTTCATCTATAGCGCATTGCTTACCAATGGAGACGTGAGGAACGGCGGCCTCCGGACTGAGGTTATCACCTACCCTGCCGCGTACGAGCTTCCCGAGATTCCCGGCGGGACGTCGTTTCGCATGGCGATGCTCCATGACGTTTTGATGGAGCGTTACCTTCGCCACGGACAGGCGTGGTATGAAAAACGCAACCAGGAATCGCGAGCGGCCATTGACGAGGAACGCCCCAAGCCCGGCCCCACCACGCGGATGCTCGATTCCATGGACGATCTGGCGGTTGGGCTCGAAAATCTGCACAAGTCCGGCGAGGCCGCGGCCGTTATGCGCGACAAGCTCATTCTGCTGCCCCACATAGACATCAAGCCCCCGGCGGCGCCCGCGCCTATTTCCCGCACTGGCTATTCCGCCGAGCGGGAGGAGGTCGAGCGGCTGGAGCAGATCGTGGCGGCGGCCAAGATGCCGCCGGAGATGCATCAGCAGTACACCGCCCGCGCCAACCTCGGAACTTCGCTCATTCACGGCGCGTTCCCCAAGCTGCTTGCCGGTGATGCCGCTGCCCCAGACCAGATGCGGGAGGGCCTGGAGCTCATTGAGCAAGCCATCGCGATCAATCCGGGCGCCCACTTCGGCCGGGAAACCTGGCAGGCTATCGTCGTGCGGCATTTTCTGGCCACCCGCGACCATCCGGAGCTGAGGACACAGTTCGATGTCATCGGCGCCGATCTTGCCGAAGTGGCTCTTCAGGATATCCGCTCCCAAATGGTTGGTTACCTTTCCGCGCCCGCCGACTGGCTCGACGCCAATGCCAGCATTGAAGATCGCGTGGCAGAGCGCACGCGGATTCCGTCGGTCGACACCTCGGCGACATGGTCGGCCGTCGTCGATCCGGAACTGGCGTCACAAGTGCCTTTCGACGAGCCCGCATTGGCTCTGATGGGCATGTGGATGCTCGGCGGCGGTCCCAATCCCAATTCGGCTATGGCCATGGCCGACATCGCGGTGCAGGTCGGCCAGAATGAAATCGCATGGGACGGATTCGAGCGAGCGCTGGAGATGAAGGAGAGTTTTTCCCCCGATGCGAAGGTGCGGCAGGCGCTGGTGGACTACTGCGCCAAGCAGCAGGCCGTGATCGCGAAATACGAGTCGCCCGACGCCCCCGATGAATGGACAACAAAAACCCGCCAGCGCCACGTCGCGGAACTCGCCTGGGCGAGACAATACCAGGACGACTACCACGCATGGGAAGCCAAACAAATCGCCGCCGGCATCGCTCTGGACGATCCGTCGTTTTACACGGGCTTTTTCCACGGCCGCCCGAGCATTGCATCGCCGGTTGGCCACGTCGATGAAGTCGAAAAACGTTTTTTCGCGCCCGATAGCATTCTGGACGGCGCTCCCGCAGGCGTACTTCTGGCCGGCATCTTCATGCTCCTGGCGGCCATGAGCAAGGCGAGGAGTCCATAAGAAGAAAGTAAAGAGTGCAAAGGAAACTGCGGTGGAGCGCCGGCGTTTTCACCTGCTCAACTGTTCCCCTGCTCCACTGCTCTATTTTTGCCTTCGGCAAGAATCGGGGCGACAGGATTCGAACCTGCGACCTCTTGACCCCCAGTCAAGCGCGCTAAACCAAACTGCGCTACGCCCCGGCATCATCGGATCAGCGGGGCAAACGCGCCCGGCCGGTCTGTGAATCTGCCGTATTCATAGCCGTCCGTGCTCGCGAATGCAAACTGGTTCGGATGTGTGTTGTCGGTCCGACCCGCGCGCAAAAAAAGGCCGCACGGGAGGAGGGTTCTTTCCGTGCAGCCTGGCGGAGGAGGAAACGAGGCTTGTTTGCGAAGCGGAACCTGGCGGCGGCCGATTGCCAGCTTCGCATCATGTTTTGTTGGAAGGTGTATAACAACTGGCGTGCCAGCGGCGGGCGGTTGTCGAATTTTGTCGGCGTGGCGTTCGCGCGCGGGCGTCAGAATATCGCGTGCTGCTTTGCTGGGGCCGATTTTTCGCCGTTTCTGAATTTTGTGGTAGACTGCCGGGGCCCTGGCCGGAAGATGGTTGTGCAACTTTCGCGCCGGCCAAAGGCGCGGCAATGGTCGTTTCCATGCCTACCAAGTGCGCACGCCCGACCCCGCCATGCCCGCCCGATGTACACAACTCCTGAATCGTGCATGCCTTGCACTCCTGTCGATAGCGGGATTAGTGGGCTTGCTGGGGTGTCAGGATACGTATCCACCACCACAGGTTGTGGTGGCAAATCTCGATCAGCCCATGCGACCCACAACATCGGCCGAGCCCGTTATCATCAGCGGTGCTGGAAATGAATGGCTCAGCTTCTGCCTGCAGGTCAATGGGCTGGTTGGTTCGGAACTTGCCAAGCCGGCCGAGTTGCGGCTGGGGCCGCTCGTCTCGAACGGGGCCAACGGTGTTGGCGGGGAGTCGATCAGCCCATCGAACATGTCCGCCTGTTGGGTTGTGCCGGTGGCGATCGACACGCATCAGGCCAGCCTCGTCCGTCAGGCCGGCCCGGCGGCGATGCGATCGACCTGGCCGGCAGCGCTCCTGCCGGTTCCGATGAACAGCGGCATCGCATCGCTTCATCCGCCGCGATCGCTCGTCTCTCCGACTTTACCGGCCGACACGGGCGCCAACGCCGATTGGCTTTGGATCGACCTGCATATTCCGCCCAATGCCACGGCCGGTGATTACCAGGGAACCTGCCAGCTTGTCTGGGGCGGAAATGTTATTCAATCTCTGGCGGTGAAGCTGAAAGTGTACGACTTTGCCCTGAGCGACGTGCCGGGTTTGGTCATGTCCGGCCGAATCGACTGGTCCGATCTGCCGCGGCTGTTTCCGGATCGGTTTGATTCGCTGATCCCGCAATGGCTCAGCCGGTCCGAACCTCGCTACGATCAGGCCGTGCAGTTGCTGGACGATCTGCAATCGTTGGCGCAGGCGAACCGGCTTCAGATCGTGGTTCCCCGGCTTGGTCCGATCGCCAAGTGGTCGCCGGGCCAACCGCCGCAGCTCGATTGGTCGTCGTTCGATGATCTGGTCCGGCCGTGGCTCGGCACGACGGGCCCGGCGGCAAAAATGCCTGTCCGCTATTGGCCGTTGCCCACGATTGACGCTCTCGATCAACCCGATCAACCCGGCCGGCGGCAATTCACGGCGGCGGCATTGGCGCATTTCGATCAGCAACAATGGCTCGAAAACGCGGTGGTCGAGCCGGATCCCATTGCGGCCGGTCAAGGCGGCGACGCCGATTTGTGCCGAGCGGCGGCCGCCGTGCTGGCCATGAACCCGCGGGCGCGGGTCATGGTACCGATCGACAAAAGCCGGCTGCTGTTCCGCACGGCCGACGGTGCGACATTGCTCGATCCATCGGCGGCCGAGCGGATCGTATCGGCAGGCCAGGGTCTGATCGGCTCGCGTCACGATCCGGCGACGACAGAATCGACGTCCATGCCGCTGGCGCCGACGTCCGCGCCAGCCGGCATGCCAATCCATCAATGGCTCCTGGCCGGCGCCGGTGCCGAGTCACTGCTGGCCGGCGGGCGATCCAACGCCGCCGACGCGCGGCTTTGGGCGGCACTGGCGTATCTGCGTCAGGCGGAATTGGTCCGATTCGATCAATGTCTGCCGGCGACCAACGATGCGGGAATCCCGGCCGATCCCGATGCCCTGCCGTGGTTCTATCCGGGAAGCTGGTTCGGCGTGGACAAGCCCGTCGCCAGCATCCGCGCCAAATGGCTTCGCCGCGCCGAGCAGGATTACGAATACCTGACAATCGCCGATGGACGCGGAATTTCGGCCACGGCCGGATTGCTGGCCAGGCTGCTGGCCAAGCCGGTCGAGTTGACAAAGGACCAGTCGCCCGACGCGACATACGGCCTGGTGTGCGGCACGGTCGATTCCGCGACCTGGCAGCAGGCGCGCGAGTTCCTCGCTGCCGATATCGAACTTCACAGACCATTTTTCGGCGGCCCGCCCGCGGCGCAGCAGGCGTTGGATGTCGATCTCTCACGATGGGAAGCCGAACATCAGCGCCCGTACATCATCCCCCGCGGCGTGCAATGGCGGCCGGGCGCCGATGGCGAATTCGATGCCGACATCGCTCTGGATATCTACAACGCATCGGACGCTCTGGCCGGGCGGAATTTGCTGCAATGGGACCGCGCGCCCAAACCGTGGGAGTTGCCGCAGGAGCCTCTGGCGATTGGCTCCCTGGATGCCTATGCGGTGCAA
>Ga0181520_10006331_pt1 | contig 18160 bp, 15 predicted proteins | sample PEATcosm2014_Bin_29_FD_132451 | JGI IMG/M metagenome (GOLD analysis project Ga0181520, IMG submission 132451) | Peatland microbial communities from MTU Mesocosm Facility, Houghton, MI, USA - PEATcosm2014_Bin02_30_metaG | ecosystem: Environmental > Terrestrial > Soil > Wetlands > Peat | place...
TGGTCTTGGGGATATCATTGACGAAGTAGACCGTGTCGGGGTAAGCGACTGGGACCGGTACCTTCCTGACGTGGGTGGAGCTCTCCTTCTTGAGCTCCTCGGCCTCCTGGGCGCCTGCCTTGAGGATGACAAAGGCGACGATCTTCTCTCCCTTGACCTCATCGGGCTGGCCGATTACTGCGGCCTCTGCAACCTTCGGGTGGGAGACTGCTGCGGACTCGACCTCGGCATTGGAGATCCTGTGGCCTGCTACCTTCAGGACGTCGTCGATTCTGCTCTGTATCCACCAGTACCCCTCCTTGTCCCTGGTGGCCTTATCAGCATCCATGTGTATGCCGTGTTCGACGTACTGTGAAGTCGGTGACAATGGACTAGAAAAGCTCAATATTTTTTTTTAAAAAAAAAGGGGGAAAATCCCGCTCACTTGTCGATGCGCGGGATGTTCTCTACGGACTCTGGGTTGGCCAGAGCAGACAGGTCGCCGGTCTCCTTTCCGAGAGCCTTGGCCTTGATGACACGTCTCATGATCTTGCCGGACCTGGTCTTGGGGACATCCTTGACGAAGTAGACCGTGTCGGGGTAAGCGACTGGGCCGAGAACGGTCCTGACGTGCTTGGATATGTCCTTCTTCAGGTCCTCGCTCTCAGATACTCCGTCCCTGAGGATGACGAAGGCGACGATCTTCTCTCCCTTGACCTCATCGGGCTGGCCGATTACTGCGGCCTCTGCAACCTTCGGGTGGGAGACTGCTGCGGACTCGACCTCAGCGTTGGAGATCCTGTGGCCTGCTACCTTCAGGACGTCGTCGATTCTGCCCTGTATCCACCAGTATCCATCCTTGTCCCTGGTGGCCTTGTCACCGGCGAGGTATGTGCCGGGCTTGACTTGCCAGTACATCTCACAGTAATCCTTCTTGTACCTGACTTCATCTCTGAAGAAGGCGCGGAGCATGGAGGGCCAGGGTGTCTTCTGGACGATGTTTCCGCCGTAGCCGAGGGCCACGGAGTTGGCATCCTCATCGTAGATATCGGTGTTCATGCCGGGCAGTGGGAAGCAAACGGATCCGGGCTTCTCGGGGGTCATGCACAGAGGAGCGATGACGTGGCACCCGGTCTCAGTCTGCCACCAGGTATCGATGATTGGGGACTGGTCTGCGCCGATGTTCTTCCTGAACCACATGTAGGCTTCTGGGTTGAGGGGCTCGCCCACAGAGGCCAGTACCCTGACGGCGGACAGGTCGTACTTCTTCACGAAGGCCTCGCCGGTCTTCATGAACATCCTGATGGCAGTGGGTGCGGTGTAGAATACCGAGACGCCGTACTGCTCAATTATGGACCACCAGCGGCCGAGGTCGGGGAAGTCCGGAGAGCCCTCGTACAGAATACTGGAAGCGCCAAGGCAGAGTGGGCCGTATACTACGTAGCTGTGTCCGGTGATCCAGCCGCAGTCTGCGGTGCACCAGTAGACATCATCGGCGTGGACATCCAGTACCCAGGAGGTTGTCTGGGCTGGGCAGACTGCATATCCGCCGTGGGCGTGCTCAATACCCTTGGGCTTGCCGGTGGTGCCGGAGGTGTACAGAATGAAGAGCCTGTCCTCTGGGTCGAGCTGGACGGTCTCGCATTGGGCGGACTGGCCGGCTACGAAGTCGTTGTAGAAGACGTCGCGTCCTGCGGTCATGGGTACCTGGACACCGGTCCTCTTGACGACTACTACCTTCTTGACGGATGGGGCGGTCTTTAAGGCCTCATCTACGTTGGGCTTGAGTGGCAGGGGCTTGCCGCGCCTGTAGAATCCATCGGCTGTGACTACAACCTTGGCCTCAGCATCGTTCACACGGCTGTTTAAGCCACCGGAGGAGAATCCGGAGAAGACTATGGTGTGGATGGCGCCGATCTTGGCACAGGCCAGCATGGTGATGGGCAGCTCGGGGATCATGGGCAGGTAGCATACTACTCTGTCTCCCTTGACAATGCCTGCGCTCTTCAGGGCGTTGGCCATCTTGTTGACCTCTCTGTAGAGCTCGTAGTAGGTGATGGTCCTTGTGTCGCCAACGGGCTCGCCTATGAAGTAGTAGGCAACCTTGTTCCTATTGGCGGACTTGGCATGCCTGTCCACGGCGTTGTAGGCTACGTTGATCTTGCCGCCGGTGTACCATTTGAAGTAGGGCTTGGCGGAGTCATCGAGGACCTGGGTGTAGGGCTTGAACCAATCGGCAAAGCTGGTAGCCATCTCGTCCCAGAAGTCGATGTAGTTGGTGGAGCACCAATCGCGCATCTCTTTCTCAGTCTTGAAGCCCTTCTTCTTCATCCACTGATATGCATTGGAGTGCTCTACTATCCACTGTGGAGTGTTAAAAATCCTGGTTTCTTCCTGCAGGGCAGCGGTCTTTGCTGTGTCAGCCAATTTCATACCTCCTTATCTTGATCGTTTCCCATCCCCTCCGGTCAGGCAGAAGTGCGAAGAACATCCTCCTGGTCCCTTTCTTTCGCCATGCCCTGACCATTGCACGAGCGCTGAGAGGCCGGGAAACATGAACCGGCAATCCACCTGATCATTTATAAAGTTATCGCGATATAAATGTTAATTATAGTTCATAATAATTGTCATCCATTATGATACCAAACAGCGAAGATTATTGTCGTCTTACATCTTCGAATGGATGCTCTCATTGCCAATAACTTCCGCAGAAAAAGTCGTGCTATCCGGGTAATTTAGGCCAAAGAGTAAATTATAGAATATATTTAATAATCTCTACATTTAAAAAGGAAAAAAGGGAATTTCCGCTCACTTGATGAGCGGAATGGCATCCACGGACTCAGGGTTTGCCAGAGCCGAGATATCGCCGACTGGGTTGCCCAGGGCTTTGGCCTTGATGACACGGCGCATGATCTTGCCGGACCTGGTCTTGGGCACGTCGTTGACGAAGTAGACCGTCTCAGGGTAAGCCACGGGTCCGAGCACAGATCTGACGTGCTTGGCAAGCTCGGGCCTCAGGGGCTCGGAGGCCTCGATACCGGTCTTGAGGATGACGAAGGCCACTATGACCTCGCCCTTGACCTCGTCGGGCTTGCCTATGACCGCAGCCTCGGCGACCTTGGGGTGGGATACCAGTGCAGACTCGACCTCGGCGTTGGAGATCCTGTGGCCGGCCACCTTCAGGACATCGTCGATTCTGCCCTGGATGGTGAAGTAGCCGTCCTTATCCTTGGTGGCCTTGTCGCCAGCCAGGTATGTTCCGGGCCTGATATCCCAGTACATCTGCCAGTACTCCTTCTTGTACCTGACTTCATCTTTGTAGAAGGCTCTAAGCATGGACGGCCAGGGCGTGCTGCTGACGATGTTGCCTCCGGAGCCTGGTGGCACTGGGTTTGCATCTTCATCCAGTATGTCCACGTTGAACCCGGGCAGCGGGTAGGTGGGCGATCCGGGCTTCAACGGGGTTATGGGCAGAGGGGATACCAGGAAGCAGCCGGTCTCGGTCTGCCACGAGGTATCCATGCTCTGGAGCTTGCCGGCGCCGAATTTATTCCTGTACCATATCCAGGCCTCGGGGTTTATGGGCTCACCCACAGTTCCAAGCAGTCTCAGGCTGGAAATGTTGGCCATCTTGGGCCACTGATCTCCGGCCTTCATGAACATCCTGACTGCAGTGGGGGCGGTGTACAGCACAGATACCTTGTTGGCCTCGATGATCTTGAACCAGCGGCTGAAGTCTGGGAAGTCGGGGGATCCCTCGTAGATCATGCTGGTAGCGCCCAGGCACAGGGGTCCGTAGACCACGTAGCTGTGGCCGGTGATCCATCCGACATCGGCTGTGCACCACCAGACATCATTGTCCTTGATATCGAAGACCCAGGCGAGGGTCTTGGCTGGGGTGACGCAGTATCCGCCATGGACGTGCTCGATACCTTTGGGCTTGCCGGTGGTTCCCGAGGTGTACAGGATGAAGAGCCTATCCTCGGAATCCATCTTTCTGCCAGCGCTTTCGTTGGCTCAAAGACCCTGGTCTCCTCTAGTAGAACTGAAGTCTTCGCCGTAGCTTTTTTTCAGCCATTTTTTCTCCCTTCCTTTAATTAGCGTCCTATAATCCTTATAGATAGGCATTTTGTTTGAAGAAAACTTAGCATTTATCGCCTAATCGGGATGGAACGATATTTTATAATGAATAATAATTTTCATTATTAATAATGTCAGTTGTTGGTGAAATGCTGTAGGATAGACTGATTATTAATGGAAAACAAGGGATATTTAAGGGACGGCTCTTTTTATTTAAATTCAGCCTCCCTAGATGGTATCAGCGATGGCTAACGAAAGATGGAGCTATTGCAACGCTTATTATATATAAAAATCAATTCTATTAACATCCCACCTCCTGTCGCGATTCTCAACAAGGGCCCTGGCTGTGAGGTAGAAGGGATTGGAGCTCTCCACCCTGACATCGAGGATGCTGCCCAGCTTCCAAGGGCCCGCGATGACCAGCCCCAGGTAGTTCCTGGATCGCGCCTTAACCGTTCCATCCCTGCCGTGTTCGGTGACCAGGGCCTCCAGGATTCTTCCCTGGTAAGCCATGTTCCTCCTGGATGCAATATCCATCCAGAGCCTGGTAGCTTTTCTGGACCTCTCCTTCTTTATCCTGTCAGGCATGTCGTAGAGGTCGAAGGCCGGGGTGCCGGGGCGCCTGGAGAACTTGGTGACATTGACCTTGTCGAGAGAGGCCTCCTTTATCAGGGTGCAGGTCTCCGAAAAATCCTCCTCCGTCTCTCCGGGAAAGCCGACGATGATGTCGGTGGTGATGGATATATCCGGGAAAGCCCTTCTAAAGCCTCCGATCACCTCCTGGAAGTCCCGGGCGGTGTATCCCCTGGCCATGGCTTCCAAAACCCTATCCGAGCCCGATTGGAGGGGCAGGTGGAGGAACTTGTAGACCTTCTGGCTATGGAAGGCTTCCAGGAGCTCCAGAAGCATCTCCCTGGCCAGCCCTGGGTTCATCATTCCAACCCTTACCATGAACTTCCCCGGGACCTCACAGACCCTGGTGATGAGATCAGGCAGGCTCGATCCAATGTCCTGGCCGTAGGCCGTGGTGTCCTGGGCAGAGAGCTGGATCTCGACTATGCCCTCTCTGGTCATGGCTTGGACCGACCTGGCTATATCCTCAGGGTCCCTGCTCACCAGGCCGCCTCTTGCTTCTCTGACCAGGCAGTAGCTGCACCTTCCCCTGCATCCCTCTGCCACATTGATGATACCGCAGAGGTCGTTTTGGGTGGTTCCAGGTTGGGAAGCAGGGATGATTGGATGGGCTCTTTCACCGAGATCCTTTTTATCCCGGGCCTTACCCCGATCCTTTTCTCCCAGGCCATAGATTAACTCCAGGACCGAGGACCTGGAGAGGATTCCCATCACTCTGCCAGTTCTGAGGCCTTCTAAGATCTCTGATCTCGCGGCCGGAAGGCAGCCCGCTACGATTAGCTTTTTTCCCTGAAGCTCGTTTAGCCTCTTTAAGATCTTTCTCTCGGTCTTCTCAGTGACTGCGCAGGTGTTGACTATGATGAGGTCAGCCTCCTCCAGGCCGGAGGGACTGTGGCCCGCCTCCATAAGAGCCTCAGAGGCCTCCCTGGAGTTGCCCAGATTGGAGGTGCAGCCAAAGGTCTCTATGTAGAATCTCACTTATGCCTCCCCACACCTTTCCATCTCCTCCCTTCTTTCCTGGTAAATTCCAACCAGTATCCCCATAACCGCCGGCGCCAGGAAGAATCCGCCAATTCCCGCTACCAGGGCTCCTCCGAAGAAGGAGAGCATGACCAGGAGAGGGTGCATGGAGGACCTAGCTGAGACCAGGTAGGGCCTTATGAAGATCTCCGATGGTATGTATATCAGGGCCGAGGCGGTTATGAAGAAGATTAAGGCATCGTTGGGGCCCATGGTCAGGTATCTGAAGACGGTTACGGGAAGGATGACCACCCAGGCGGTGAGAACTGGCACCATGCCCGATATGAAGACGAGGCTGGCCAGGGCTAAGGGCCTGGGGATGCCGAAGGCATAGAAGACCAAGGTTGATAGGAGGCTGCCCACGATGGAGGTATATATGCTTCCTACGAAGATACCTGAAAGGATCCTGTCTATCCTGGCGGTGTATCTGACATAGGCATCTGCATCCTCCCTGGAGAGAATGATTGCAGCCGATCTTTTCAGCTTCTCTCCATCCAGGAGGAAGAAGTAGCAGACGGGAATAGATATGGTGAAGTTGATGATGCCGAGGGTCACCGATCTTCCCAGATCCATGACGGGAATGGATGCTGCTATGGGGGCTGCTATGCCTGCGGCGTTGTTGATGCCCTCTGCCAGGAGCTCGTGGACGGCAGGGGAAACCGGGCGCGTGGAGGCCAGGGATTGGAGGTAAAGGGTGATGCTCTCCTGGTGCTTTACCAGCCATATTGTCTGGTTGGCGATCTCTATCAGCCCCAGTCCCAGCACTATAAAGATGGGGATGATGATGACGGTAGTTGCTAGAAGAGCGCCAAGTCTCCTGTGGGATTTGATGCGATCCCTGATGGGTCTTCCAACGTAGGCAAAGACGGTGCCTAGGATAAGGCCGTCGAGGAAGGGGTAGAGGAAGTATATGATCAAAATTAGGGCTGGTATTATCACCAGTAGGGCTTCTCTGTGCTCATAGCACCAATCCTTGACTGAAGATCTGGAGGGCTGCACCGGACTTATGTTCGCCTTAGATAATAAAAAAGGTTCTGGCGGCAGGATGAGCTCCGGCGGTTAGGTGCGGAGCTTGGAATCCTCCAGCATCCCCTGGAGCATCTCCAGGCTCTTCTCCGGGCATGAGCTCTGCTCCAGGACCCAGGCCTTAAGCTTTCTTATGGGCCTTTGAGAATCTATTATTTCCCCTGCCCTTTCCACCCCCCTCTCTGAGGCTCGAGGCGCGGCCCGAAATGTACAACACGGGGGCCGCATTGGCGCAGACCATATCCCTCCGGGGACCTCTATCCACGGCTCTCTCTGCTAGCTTATGCCTGGCCTCCATCTTCTCGGATAGAATAATTTTCTCTACCCCTCTCTGCCTTGCCAGGAGGGCGTGGATGACTCCAGTGGGCCTCCCCCCTCCCCCGATGATGAGCACAAAGTCGTCCCTGGAGACTCCGGCCAGGTCCTGGGCGTTGATGAAGCATCCCAGGGGCTCGGCCAAGGTGACCTCTGAAGAATTGGCTACCCTTGGGCAGGATATTTAGGCCCTTTGTGAGGCTCTCACGGGGCAGGGCCATCATCTCCTCAAAGCCTCCATCTTGGTTGAATCCCAGGATGCTCATGCCCTTGCACTGGTTATCGTGGCCTTTGAGACACGGCCTGCAGCTGCCGCAGGCAATCCCTGGCCCAGACCTGGATCGTTGCATCCTCCGGCGCCTCCAGAACCCTTCCTACGATCTCATGGCCCATCACCCTCAGGTAGGCTAGGTCCCTATTCCCTGCAGAAAGGATCTTGATGTCTGTACCGCAGATGGAGCAGGCTTTAACCTTAAGGAGAGTGGCCCAATTCTGGGGCTATAGGATCAGGGATCTCTTCCACCTCCATGATCCCGGGGGACCTCAGGACCGCAGCTCTCACTTGGGCAGCTCCACAGAGGCCAGGACCCTGTCCGACTCCTCGACTATCTGCTGTTGGGTGACTCCATAGAGGCTGGCGGCCAGGACTGCCCCACCCATGCCCACGCCCTCCTTGACATAACCCTTGGCGTAGATCTGAACTGGCGGAAACTTGGAGTTCTCCAGGCCCGGATCGGAGTAATAGTAAGTCCAGCTGGTCTTTTCCACTATCTCTACAAAATTGGCGCTCTTATCTTCGACGATGTATTTAGTAGTTGCAATGGATATGTCGCCCTCCAGTCCCAGGGCCTTGCATATGGCTAGGACAACAGCCATCTGGGTGCCGCCACATAGGACGACTTTGGTCCCTTTGAGGCCCTTGACCAGGCCTGCGGCGCAGGGCATCATGGGGTCTCCAAGCTCTGTGATGGCCTTTATGGGGTCACTTTTGAGGCTTCCAATGGTAACTCCTGCCCTCTCCATGGCCTTTTTTACAGTTGTTTGCTTGAGGCTCACCGGGTTTTCGGCAAAGCTGCTGCTGACGTTACCCTCGTACCCCAGGGCCTTCATGACAGCGAGAGCAGTGGTGGTGCCTCCGGCTATGGACTCGCCTATGAAGACGCAGTCCGAGAGAGTGGCAAGCTTCTTTCCCAGGCTTGTGGCTCTCTCGAAGATCCCATGGGCATCGGGAACGGCTACGGTCTTGCTGATATCGCCTCCAGGAGATCCGCCTAAGTCGGCGTAGGGCACGGCGGGCTTGATTCTCAGGCCGCTGGCCACGAATAGGGAGGGAATGCCTGAGAGGTTCAGGGAGGCTTTGGTCACAATGGCCGGCGTCGGGGAGCCCCCGGGAGCCTCGGGAAGCTCGGGCATGGTGATGATCTTGTTGGTCTCCACAAGCTCGGCATCGGCTCCGGGGGTGTAGTCGGTGAGGGCGGGGGTCGTTCCTGCGGCGCTTATGCCGGGTATCTTGCCGGTGTCCGTGTTGGAGATAACGCATAGAAACAAGGGCCGTTTGGGCTTGTACTCGAAATCGGGGTGGATCCAGTTGGACATGGCCTATGCCCTTGCTCTTTGGGTATATTAAATCAACGCTACGTTATTTAATTCAAGTTTATTTGTCTGACAGTAAAGCGGCTTTTCATAGCTTTAGATGAGCTGATAATCCTCAAAAAACTAAAAAACTAGGCGCGAAGTTTCAGTCATATCCCATCTCCTTGGCCTTGGCGAAGGCTATGTTTGCTTCCGTAGTGCGACCAAGAGAACTAAGTGAACGGCCTTTGTTGTACTAGGCCTTTATAAACTGGGGATTTAACTCGGTGGCTTTGTCGAAGCATTGTATTGCTTCACTATATTTGCTCAGATTTTGGCCAATGACAGGGCCTTTGTCGTTCTAAGATATTGCATCTTGGGGATTTATCTCTATAGCTTTATCAAATGCCTGAAGAGACTCTTTGTACTTATCCTGGCCTGCGAGAGCAATGCCTTTATCCACTGATCGCCAGCAGACTGCTGTCCTAGTCAGGCACGATGAGCAGGGTTATCCTCATCAACATCAAAACGATATCAGCTGCATTCCCAAAGGGATGCATGATGTCGAATTTAATGATAAATATTTGGCTGAAATATCTCGCCTACCGCCTTAAAATCGGAGAGCAAAGGCTCACTCAATCATCATTACATCCACGATCTCCCCAGGCTCAAAGCCCTCAAGCCCTTCAGGTACAATCACGAAGCCATCAGCTCTTGCTATTGAACTCAAGATCCCTGATCCTGAGGTCATTATGGGCATGGCCTCTTCTCTCACCAGGGCGACCCGAGAGAGGCTTACATAGCCAGGCCTGGATGGAATCTTCCTGGCCAGATTCGCGCGAACCGACGTAATGGCCTCAGGAAGGTGGGCCATCCTCTTGAGGCCGGGCCTCACCAGGAGGTAAAGGGCGGTGAAGGTGGCGACGGGATAGCCTGGAAGGCAGATTACAGGCTTATCCCTGATTGATCCCATGGTTGTGGGCTTTCCCGGAGCCATCCTGATGCCGTGGATAAGAAGCTTTCCCATACTTCCGACAACCCTTGGGGCATAATCCTTCTCTCCGACCGATGTGCCACCGATGATGACCACCATGTCGGCATCCAGGCTCGATTTTACGGCTTCCACTATCTTATCGGGATCATCGGGCACAACTCCCAGGAGCCTGGGCTCACAGCCCCATATCCTCGCGTAAAGCTCGGTCATGAGGCCGTTGGTCTCATAGACCTCGCTGGGCTTGAGGGGCCTGGACCCGCGGGGCACAAGCTCTCCTCCGGTCGGTATTATTGCCACTTTAGGCTTAACGTAAACCTGAACCTCTTTTATGCCAAGGGCTGCCAGGAGGGCGATGTCGGGAGGCCTAAGCCTGTGGCCTTCCTTCAGGATAACGTCCCCAACCTTGACATCTTCACCCACCGGGGAGACATTTCTCCCTTTGTGGACCTCGGCCATGACCTCGACCTCCCTTCCTCTAACCACAGTATCCTCCAGCATAACCACGGCGTCAAAGCCCTCTGGAACCTCAAGACCGGTCCTTATAGGCAGAGCGCTCTCTCCCTGGTCCAGGTAGACCGGGGCCTGGGTGCTGACGCCCCTGGTATCCTGAGACCTGACTGCGTAGCCGTCCATGGCCGCCCTGTTGAAGTCGGGGAGGTTGGCCTGAGAGGTGATGTCTGATGACAGAACTCTCCCTGGAGAATCAACCAGGGGAAGGCTTTCAATGCGCTGTATAGGAGGGCACAGGGCCGTAAGGGCCTGGAGGGCCTCTGTGATGCTGGGCAGGCGTTGGAACATAAATAGAACTAAAAAACGGTCCTTGGCAATATATCTCTTTATGCACTGTTTGACCTAAATAACTGCCGAAGCTGCCGTTTATCTGAGCCCGGGGTATGTTGGGCCCTGATAATTTGGCACAGTTGCTTATTTCGCACTGAAAGCTTCATATAGCATCCTAGGAATTTATCGGAAGGTACTACTGATCACCAGGTGGAGATTCCCATGCAAGCACTTGCTAACGCGATCGTATCATTGAACGACGTAGGTAAGAACGACCTAGCCATGGTCGGTGGAAAGGGCGCCAGCCTTGGGGAGATGATAAATGCAGGAATACCAGTTCCTGGAGGCTTCGCAGTTACAGCTCAGGCCTTCAGGGACTTCCTCGATAGATCAGGAATTTCTCAGAAGCTCTTCGATGCCCTCAAGGTTGACGTCAATGACCAGTCCCAGCTCCTCAAGGCCGAGAAGGCCGCCAAGAAGCTCATTATGGATTCCAGGGTGCCCGCGGACATGGAGGCCGCCATAAAGTCCGCCTACGAGGACATGATCAAGAAGGAGGGGAAGGAGGTCTTCGTGGCCGTCAGGTCCAGCGCCACGGCCGAGGATCTGCCCGACGCCAGCTTTGCAGGCCAACAGGAGACTTACCTTAATGTTCGCGGAGCCCAGGCGGTCTTTGACTCTGTAAGAAAATGCTGGGCATCCCTTTACGGTGCCAGGGCCATCTTCTACCGTGTAGAGCAGGGCTTCGAGCACGAGAAGGTGAACCTCTCGGCCATAGTTCAGAAGATGGTCGACTCCGAGAAGTCGGGGGTCATGTTCAGCTCCCAGCCCAGCACCGGCGAGTCCCAGGTGGTCATCGAGGGTGCATGGGGCCTGGGGGAGTCAGTGGTCAGCGGAAGCGTCTCTCCGGACAACTACGTAGTGGACAGGGCTTCCAAGAAAGTCCTCTCCAAGTACATAGCCACCAAGGACATCATGGTCATCAAGGACCCCAAGACCCTAAAGACAGTGACCCTCCCGGTGCCAGCCGCTAAGAAGGATGCCCAGGTTCTGACCGAGGACGAGATGGTGAAGCTTGCCGGGTACGCCGAGATCCTTGAAAAGCACTATGGCATCCCTCAGGATATAGAGTGGGGAGTGGAAGGCGGAAAGATCTACATCCTCCAGTCCAGGCCCATCACCACCATCAAGGCCGGTGCTAAGCCCTCTGAGAAGGCAACTGGGTCCGGTGAGGTTCTGATCAAGGGTCTAGGAGCGGCCCCTGGAATGGCCTCGGGAGTCGTCAGGATCATCGCCAGCTCCAAGGACCTGGATAAGGTAAAGCCGGGGGATATCATGGTCACCAAGATGACCATGCCGGACATGGTTCCTGGAATGAAGCGTGCCGGCGCTATAGTGACCGATGAGGGTGGCATGGCCTGCCATGCGGCCATAGTCAGCCGCGAGCTTGGCTGTCCTGCGGTCGTCGGAACCAAGAAGGCCACCCAGGTACTGAAAGAAGGAATGGTCGTCACAGTGGACGGAGCTAAGGGCCAGGTCTTCGACGGCAATCTGGTTATCGCCGGTGCCAAGCCCGCAGCCGCTGCACTGGGAGCCGTGACCGCAGTCGTATCCAAGCCCATCACCGCCACTGAGGTCAAGGTCAACATTAGCGAGCCAGACAGGGCCGAGGCCGCCGCAGCCACCATGGCAGATGGCGTGGGCCTGCTGAGGGTCGAACACATGATCCTGGGCCTGGGGAAGACCCCCAACTACTACATCAAAAACGGCAAGCAGGAAGAGTATATAGATGAGCTGGTCAAGGGCATAAAGAAGGTCGCCGATGTCTTCTACCCAAGGCCAGTCTGGGTTAGAACCCTGGATGCCCCCACCGACGAGTTTAGGGCCATGGAGGGCGGAGAAAACGAGCCCGTGGAGCACAACCCCATGCTTGGCTGGCGCGGCATACGCAGGGACTTAACTGAGGTTGAGCACTTCAGGTTAGAGGTCAGGGCTTTCAAGAAGCTTCACGAGCTCGGCCTGACCAATGTGGGAATAATGCTCCCCATGGTGCAGCACGTCCGGGAGCTTCGCAAGGCCAAGGGCATCATGGTCGAAGAGGGCCTGGATCTGGAGAATATCGATGTCGGCATCATGGTGGAGACCCCCGGAGCCGCTCTAACTATAGACGACTTCATCGAGGAGGGCTTGAGCTTCGTCTCCTTCGGCACCAACGACCTGACCCAGTACACTCTGGCCTTGGACAGGAACAATGAGAACGTGGCGCCCCTGTACAGCGAGTTCCACCCGGCCATACTGAAGCTCATAGAATACGTGGTCGAGAGGTGCAACGAGGCCGGTGTCAAGACCTCCATCTGCGGCCAGGCAGGGTCCTACCCCGAGATGGCCAAGCGCCTGGTAAAGATAGGCATCACCAGCATATCCGCTAACATCGACGCAGTGGCGACGGTGCGTGAGACGGTGGCCAGAGCAGAGAAGATCCTCCTGCTCAATGCCGCCAGGGAGTAGTGAGGAAAAAATTATGGAGCCCTTAACTGAGGAGGAGGTCATGAGGGCCCTGACCGAGGCAAGGTCCAGGGACCTCGATTACGAGAGGGTTTTTTCCACTATGTGCACTAGGCCTCATCCCATTGCCGTAAGGGCTCACCAGATGTTTTTGGAGACCAACCTGGGCGATGCTGGGCTCTTTCCCGGCGTGGCGGAGATCGAGGCCAGGGCCATAAGGATGATAGGAGAGCTCCTGGGTCATCCAGAGGCCATGGGCTACATCTCCACGGGGGGCACTGAGTCTAACATACAGGGGATAAGGGCAGCCAGAAATGCTTCGGGACGCAGGGATGGAAACATAGTCGTTCCAGCCTCGGCCCACTTCTCCTTTGACAAGATCGGGGATCTCCTCCACCTGGAAGTGAGGAAGGCACAGCTTGACTCCGACCTCAAGGTGGACTTATCCTCGGTTGAGAGCCAGGTGGACGATAAGACCGTGGCCCTGGCGGGGATCGCAGGGACGACGGAATTCGGTCAGGTGGACCCCATAGATGGCCTATCCAAGATAGCCCTAGATCGGGAAATTCACCTCCACGTGGACGCGGCCTTTGGAGGTTTCGTCCTCCCCTTCCTGGGTAGGGACGACCTAAAGTGGGATTTCAGGGTAAAAGGGGTCTCTTCCATCACCATCGACCCCCATAAGATGGGCTTGAGTACCATACCTGCTGGCGGCCTTCTCTTCAGGAATATCAAAGATGTGATGTCCCTGCAGCTCGACACCCATTATCTGACCGTGGCCAAGCAGGCCTCCCTGACTGGTACCAGGAGCGGGGCGGCAGCCGCTGCCACCTTCGCTGTCATGGCCCTCCTCGGAAGGCCGGGCTTTGAGACCATAGTAAAAGGATGCATGGATGTGACCAGGCACCTCGTCTCCGGCGCCAGGGAGATCGGTATCGAGCCTGTAATCGAGCCCGTGATGAACGTGGTGGCCCTCCTGGTTCCAAAGACCCCCGAGGTCAGGTCGGAGTTGGCTAAGGTAGGATGGCATGTCTCCATGAGCAGGGAGCCCCACAGGGCATTGAGGATAATATTGATGCCTCATGTGACGGTAGAGAACGTAAACCTCTTCCTCAAAGACCTGGATAGTATCCTCAGAGGTATGAATAAACAGGGATAGTCTCCTCTTGGAAATTACACTGGATGTTCACCCCCGTGGATCTCCCTTTAGAGCCCTGTGAGCCTTTTTTTAAGCAAAAGAGATATTTGCCGCAAAATACAAACTCGCGGGGACCGATGTTGCCCTTATCTTTAGGTAATGTTTTGCCTATTTGATTGCAGAAGGTCATTTCAGATAATCTTCCATGATCGCAATAGCGTAGTACTTACCGCACATAGAACAGCTCTTCGCTTCGATCTGGGGATGTATCTACCTGGCCTTATCTCCGTCGATGGCCATCCTGGATTGGTTCTCCCAATCTCTTGCCCTTCTAAACTCTCCTAGCTTTTTATCTTCGATCCTAGGTCCTTATTTCAGGGTGCCTCCAATGTGGGCTGCTATCTTGAATGCCACTATGCCTTCTCTAACCTGAACCGCGTTTGGCAGAGCCAGGTGCTCTGATGGAGTTATGTAGCAGAGGTAATCTGCTCCAGCACCCGCTGCAAGGGCTCCACCGACGCATCCTGAGATATGATCATATCTGACTCCAATGTCAATGGGATGGGGGCCAGCAACGAAGAGGGGCCTATGACCTGTCTTCCTCTTGTAATGGGCGACATAATCCGGTGTTAAGTTTGGATCAACATGACATCCCATACCCTGGCTGATAACTTGGACCCCGAAATCATTTGCCCTCCTGGCAAGCTCAGCATTCATATCAATCTCTTCCCCCTGGGGGTCCATCCATAGGGTTGTAAATGTGTCCACTCCTCGTGGCGTTCCCAAGAGGGAGCACCACATCCCTTTAAGAGTGTATTTTTTACATACCTCATCGAACCTGGAAAAGAAAGGATCCTCTTTCTCCTTCTGTAACATCCATGCAGATGTGAAGGAGCCACCCGCGAACACCATGCCCATTATTCTCTTTGCGCCCCTAAGATTCTCTAGCATCTCATGAGTGAAGCCCGCGTGGACGACGATGGACGAAATGCCCTCTTCGATGCGCTTTCTGATCACCTGGACTAGGTCGTACTCCGTCATGGTTTTGAATGAGCCCGCTTCCATAACCGTTTGATAGATCGGTACGGTCGTTAAAGGTGCATTCGTCACTTCTAATATCCTCCTTCGGACCTCGTCGATGGGACCGCCCATGGATAGATCGGTAATGGTATCTGCCACGTATTTTTCCGCTATCTTGGCTTCTTTTAATTTCATTTTCTATATCAAAAACCTCAGCAGAGGTTCCTATGTTGGCGTTGATCTTTGTCCTTAGACCCTCACCTATACCGACGGGCTGTCGGCCATCTCTTTGCATTACGGCGGCATGCCCAGAGACTACCTGTTTCATGAGGATATTGGGACTTAGACCCTCTGCTTTGGCCACTGCATAAATCACCTGGACCTATTTACCAGCAATTGCAGCTTCAAAAAATTCTCTTCCGAGATTATACTTCTCCCTGTCTATTTCTTGATGTATAGCTGCTATAGTCCTCCACGCGTTAGGCAAGGCTCCACGAGTGACTTTTAAAAGAATTACATATTGGGCTCGAGGAGTTGCGTAATTATGATGTGGAGGATGGATGTAATTAATATATGCGGGCTGTACCCCCAACTTCGGTAGGGGTACTAGCCCGTCTATTATCTTAAATAATTCTTAAGCCTGAAATTGCCTTATGGTTTTTAACCAGCCTTCAGACTTTGTGGCCTATAGCGAAGTTTCTCTTGACGCTATCGACCTGAATCCTGACCTCGTCTCCGATCTTGGTTCCGGCGACGAAGATTACGAATCCCTCAATCCTGGCAATGCCATCGCCCTTCTTGGCGATATCTTCAATCTTAACATCGTACTCCTCTCCTTCCTGTACAGGCGCTTCCTTAGCGGAGTAAGAGTCATCATTACGGGAATACATGATCTTCACCTTTCCTTCAGAATCAGATTTTATACCTTATTTAGCCTTTAAACCTTGTGGGCTTCAGCTACCTTTCTCTTTACGTTATCGATGTGGATCTTGATCTTGTCTCCGATCTTGGCTCCGGGAACGAAGATCACAAACCCCTCAACTCTAGCGATGCCATCGCCCTTCTTGGCGATGTCCTCTATCTCGACGTCGTACTCTTCCCCAGCCTTAACTGGTGCTTCACTGGAGTAAGAGTCCTCATCACGGGAGAACAAAACCTTCACCTTCCTTAAAACAATCGTCCTTAGACCACATGGGCGCTGGCAAAATTCTGCCTTACATTATCGACTTGGATCTTGACCTGATCCCCAACCTTAGTTCCGGGGACGAAGATCACAAACCCTTCGATCCTGGCGAGGCCGTCGCCCTTCTTGGCGATGTCCTCAATCGTAACATCGTACTCCTTGCCTGCTTCTATTGGAGCGGATGAGTCGGATCCCTGGGTGTAAGATCCTCTCTCGGAATATGCCAATTCTTCACCGTCCTTCGCGAAAAACCTGATTACGGGCCTCTCGCGATATAAATCGTGATTTCCGACTATTAAATACTTTTGCTCCCCTCGGGAACCTATTTCGTGACCTTCTCCCCTACCTTTCAGGGTAGGGCTTCCTACTTATCAGAGCTGGTGCTTACTTAGAGGTATGCCTAAGTCGGAGACCAATTCTCCCTAAGGCTATCTCCCCCAGTCCGAGGGTTCTGATGCCTAAGCTTGCATTGAGGTCTCTACAAATTTCCCAGGCATATTTCCTATCGGTTAAGGCGTCGTTCTATAGTTGCCTACAAACTTCGAAAGTCAGGTCTAATGTAGCTATCTGTTGTCTATTAGGGTATGCGAAATTTATAGGCTCTCTTCATTTTTCCTTTGAGAAAATAGGCTTCCAGAATATTTAAAGCTGAATAGCGAAGATCGAAAGTGAAAGGGAGGGGCTCTACATCCCCAGACTGAAGTCTAGGATCTTTCGCTCCTCTCCGCCCCATGAGATAACGGAGGTTGCGTGGATTCCCTAGAAAGGTACAAAGACATAGTTCCCGACTTCGGGGGCTTTGTAAAGGCTCAATCGAGGCCTTTGCATGCATCTGTCAGGATCAATACTCTCAAGGTAGAGAAATCGAGACTTCTTCTGCGCCTGGATAAGGCTGGGGTGGAGTACAGGGTCCTGGAATGGTATACCCTGGGCCTTCGTCTAGGCCCCTCCGAGCGCCCGGGAAAGATGGTCGAGCACGCTCTAGGCTACATCCACGTCCAGGAGGTGCTATCCATGGTTCCTCCCCTGATCCTGGACCCAAAACCCGGAGAGGCCGTCCTGGACATGTGTTCATCCCCTGGAAGTAAGACCAGCCAGATAGCCCAGGCCATGGAGAACCGGGGCCTTCTGGTGGCCAATGAGCCCTCTATGATAAGGCTCAAGCCCCTCAGATTCAACTGCGAGCGCCTAGGCATTACCAATGTGGCCATAACCAGGTACGACGGTCAGTCCTTTCCCGATTATACCTTTGATAGGGTCCTGGCCGACGTCCCGTGCTCCTCCGAGGGCACCGCCAGAAAGGACCTCAAGGTTCTCCTGAGGTCTGGCAGGAAGAGGTCCCTGGATCTCCAGCCCCTTCAGGTCCGACTGCTCAAGAGGGCTCTGATGCTCACCCATCCCGGAGGAACGGTTGTCTACTCCACCTGCACCTATGCCCCAGAGGAGAACGAGGCAGTGGTCAACCAGGTCCTGGATTTGGCCCGCCTTGAGAAGTTCTCCCTTCAGGGTCTTCAGAGCTCCCCAGGCCTTATTGAGTGGAACGGTGAGACCTATAGCGAAGATTTAAAGCTATGTGCCAGGTATTACCCCCACCAGAACGACACAGGAGGGTTCTTTGTCGCCAAGCTCATCCGGCTCTAAGGTTGGATCAAGCTCTAGAGCCAGATCAGGCCCCAAGGCCAGGTTCGAGGCAGAGGATAGGTCCCAGGTGATCTCTCTCTGGTCAGAGCGGTTCGGCATACCCGAAGAAGCCTTCACTGGATACAGCTTCTATCGCATGGCTCAAAACATATGGGCCTTCAGAGGTCCACCTCTCCCCAGGATGAGTTTTGAGACTGTGGGCTTGAGGATCATTTCCCTTAAAGATCAGCTTTGGAAGCCCACCACCAGCGCCATCCAGGTCTTTGGCTTCACA
>Ga0181520_10006332_pt1 | contig 18158 bp, 23 predicted proteins | sample PEATcosm2014_Bin_29_FD_132451 | JGI IMG/M metagenome (GOLD analysis project Ga0181520, IMG submission 132451) | Peatland microbial communities from MTU Mesocosm Facility, Houghton, MI, USA - PEATcosm2014_Bin02_30_metaG | ecosystem: Environmental > Terrestrial > Soil > Wetlands > Peat | place...
GGAAAAATGGTAGGCACGACTGGACTCGAACCAGCGACCTCTTCCGTGTCAAGGAAGCGCTCTAACCAACTGAGCTACGCGCCTGTTGTGCAGCAGAACATAGTTTAGCAGCAACGCTACGGCGCGAAAAGGCTTGCGCGCGATCATCCTGGGCACTCCAATATCCAGATGGCGATGAGGCGCGGCCGCTTCTCGCCTGACAACGATGGGCGGGCGATCTCGAAGGAGATGTCTTAGAGGTTAGATGGTGCGCCCGGAGAGATTCGAACTCCCGACCTACTGATTCGTAGTTACGTCTAAGGGGCGTTCGTATCTCTAAGAAAATAAATGCACTTTCAACCCAATGGCCCGCACTGGAAAGCTAGAAATATGGCGTAGAATGTTGCATGTTTTCAAGGGCTTGCAAATGCGTTCAAGAACGTGCGCCATATTTACGCCATAGTCGAACCGCGATAATCACTGTGCGTTTCTAACGGTGCTTTTCGTCTGAAAGATTCAGGGTGAGAATGTGGACTCAACCCCGGCCCGGTAGCCATACAATTCATTCGCAATGACGAATTCGACCATAACGTGTAGTTTCGAGTCCCGGACTAATTAGCCAGCGCGGAGAAAGTAATCTATGCAGCCACCTGAAAATGAGAAGGTCAATTTGACAACTGACAAGATTGCGAAGCTTAAAGCGTCAACCGAAGATGTGAAGGCGCAGGCGGATCAAGAACTTCGTAGAAATCTTGAAATCAGAGCATCTTTCTACGAAAAGTTAACCACTCTTGATGCTGGCTCTATCGCCGTAGCAGTGTCAGTGGGAATCGCTCTCCTAAGCAAAGGAACGTCAAACTCAGCTTCACTGCATTCCAATCTTGGATGGCTGGCCGCAATCGGGTTCTTCTTATGGTCTTCCCTCATCTGCGCAATACTTCACAATGTTATCTACGTCAGGATCGCTCATTTACAGGCAGAGAAAGCAAGCGAGTGGGCGATGTGGATCGGTTTAATTAACGCCAGTACGATGGCCTCTATAGCCGGATCACCGGGAACTGGCGAATCGCTGAGCAAAATTATCAATGACACATTTCATGACCGGATACAGAAGGGCGCGATGAACCAGCAACTCACTGAGCAATCCGTCCTGCGCGTAATGATTCTGGGACGTGTCGCAGTCACATCGTTCGTGATTGCGTACTCATTGATATTCGCTTCCATCTTGCGGATTTGGTGGTCAACCCGCTAGACCATTCCAATGCACTGGCGGGTTGAAGGCTCACATTCCCCTGAAAAGCTCCTCAACCTGAATGTCAAAGACTTCTGCCAGTCTTTCGACCCTCTTTCAAGAGGCGTTAATCGCAGACTGTTGGGAATCCTTAGGTGTTGTGCTATAAGGGTTCGGTCATGGAAAACTGGAAGCGGATTCTGCTCAAGGCCGTCGGCGTGGGAATCGGGATTGGTGTTTGCGTAACGGTGTGTGCACTCACACTGTACTGGTGGTCGCAACGTCCGAAGCCGTGGACGGATTCGGCAATTTCCGCCAAGGACGCGCATCTGGTGGTCCAAATGTCGGGTGAAGAAGTACATTTGGAGGTCAGCTACGCAGTCACGAACCACACGAAGGACTCTTATACGTTGCCAGCGCCATTGTCCGGGACGTTGCTGAGAAGGAATCCCGAAGACAAATCCTTGGTGAAATTGGATGACGCTACTTGGGACGACACCCTAATTATCCCGCCGGGACAGACATTCAACGAGAAATTCACAATTACCTACAAGCTGGAAGACTACAGCACGAGCGCGGCGGAATTGAATCAGTATGGGCCTGATGAGGACAAAGATATGATGTCGAAGGCTTATCGAGCGTTCGTGGATAGGCGAATGAATGAAATCGATGGCTTTGTCTTTTACGACTATATAAGCCACTATCGAATCGAACTCCCAAGGAGTTGGGACTTGAAGCCGTCAAAGCCGTAGCTATTTTCCTACAGCCTAGAATCCCCGAATCGCAGACTATTTTTCTGCGGCCTATTTTACTGCGGCCCATCTCTTCCTCTGAGCATCGGCGATCTGCGCTACACTGCTACCAATGAAACCGCTCTTTACCATTCACGCAGGAGAGTACTTGGTAGGTCTTCACCTCCCGAAATATCTCAAGTCCCTAGAGCCGAATATATGGATACCGGCTAAAGACACCGGTATCGACCTGTTGGTCACTGACCATGCCAACCGACACGCCGTCTCGTTGCAGGTGAAATACGGCAAGGATTTTCTGCCTGAGGAGAAGAAACTTGATCTTCGGCGTTCGCTCCGTTGCCGTAGCTGGTTCGCATTGAATAGGGCGAAGCTCAACAGATCGGAAGCACAGTTTTGGGTTTTTGTGCTACGTGGTTTCGAGAGCGACGCGCCCGATTTTGTAGTCATTCCTAAAGCGGAACTACAGCGACGCATGAAGAGGAAACACACTTCCGGAAGAGGAATCCTCCAAATCTACCTTTGCTCTACAAAGTCTACAAAGACAAAGAAGGCTCGGTGCTGGGAGATGAGAGAGGTAGGACGCGAGGCCGAACGCCGGATCGCAGAGGGTACCTACAAAGACCCTCTCCGGGATTTTACGGGATACCTCAACCGGGATGGCTGGGCCGCTGTAGCGAACAGGCTGAAAAGCTAGCGGTACCCTGAACACATCCATTCGCGATCCACAGCCCTGATTTTCCGCCGTCGCTATACTCGGCTTCATGCCTCGCGTGTACGCCAGCTTCCAGTGCCGTAAGGGATGGTACGTCCAGTTCCTTGAGAGCGATTTGCGGACGCCGCTGCGAAAGACAGCGACGTTCGCCAGCGAAGACAAACTCATCGAAATGGCCGAACGAGGGAACGCCAATTTGAACCTTGAGAGCCGTGCGGCTATTCAACACGGAATTGAGATTGGCCGGGGCGGCTTCTACCTTAACCTGACGGATGAGCAGCATCGGCGGCTACGATAGACAAGAGTGGGGAGAGAGCTAAAGGGGTTCGGACGCAAACGGAACGAGTGCAACCTATGAAGGCCACGCGAAAGAAAAATCAACATTACGTTTTTCAAGCCTACCTCAAACCATGGTCGGATGATGAGCAGATATGGTGTCTGAGAAGGGGAGAGATATTCCGCTCAAATTTGAGAAATGTAGCCTGTGAGAGGTTCTTTTACCGCAGCTATCCGTTGACGACCGAGGAACGAGAATTCGTAGACAAGGTAATGATTGATGATGCGCCGGAGCATCTGAAAATTATTCTCCAGAAGTTCATGAAGATGTACTGCATCGGCCATCAGATTAAGGCAATAGAGAAAAAGAGGGCTTCATGGAGCAGTGAGCGTGAGGCACTACTCGATACATTCATCGAGACCGGCAGCGAGGATTGGCACACCAAGGTTGAAGAGGGGTTCTTGCCATTCTTGAATCAAATGCGTGAAGGAAAGATAGATTTTTACCAAGATTGGAAGCTGGCTACAATGTTTCTTTTCGGACTGTGTGCTCAATTCACTCGAACCAAGCAATCGCGTGAAGCAGCTTTACGGGTCATGGGGGACGAGGTGAAAGGGCGAAGAACCGTTAACATGATGAGTGTTCTTGCTTCTCTGGTAGCAATTCGCCTTTCCTACGGTTTGCTATTGGAGCGCAAATCTTTCAAGGTTGAGATTGTCGAAAACGAGTCAAATACTCCGTTCATCACAACCGACCAGCCCGTGATTAACATGCGCGGCGACATGAAAGCAGTGGGCGTTCCCCCCGACGAATTTGAGCTGTTTTATCCCGTTTCTCCAAAGAGAGCGATGGCGTTTCTCAAGAAAGAAACGACCGTCCCGTTGACAATTAGTGCAATTGCCGCTGATGCCTACAATGTCATGGCAGCGCAACATTCACATGAACAGATTTTCTGCAATTCACAGGAATATCTTGAGACGTTTTCGAAAGTCATTGGGGGCGTCGGAAGCGGAAACCGCCTCTGCTCATGGTAGAAACAATGAATCCGTTTTTTCGATTGGCTGAAAGACACTGGCACGCATAATCAAGATGAGGTTGGAAATGACAACAATCACTAGAGCAGAGGCTGTTCAGGAGTTTGGCTCTGAGCGAGTTGAAGCTGCCGAGATGGTGATTTTGATGCGGAACGACCGCCCCAATATGGGAGAACAGATTGCCTACATTGGAGAGAAGCACTGGAGATTTACACCTAGCCGTGACCAACATGACGCCATGGTAAATAATCGATAGCGCCCATGACGATACTCGTGATTGACGCCGGTCAAAGCATTGTTGGGGTTTATTCCGTGGAGGGCCGAGAGTACATCGGCTATCGCGGCAGCAGAATCTCCGAGGCAATTGAGCGCGTTCAGAACGCCGATGAAGTCATCACCTACAACGGGGAGATGTACGATTTAGAACAACTTGGAAAATCTGCGGGAATCGACGGCGAGTTGCCGATTAGGGGCAAGCACATTGACATGCAAAGAATGGTGTGGGACCCAATCGTCGGAAGCAGCCTCGTCAGAACATACGGGATGCATTTCAAGGATTGTCCTGATTTTCCATTCGGTCACAGAGACTCAGAGGATTGCGACGATTACGAGGCCGATAATCAACGCGACGTATATATGACGCTCAAACTATGGGAACTGTGGAAGGAAAAGAAACTCAATATTGTTGGCAGCAACTACACGAACCACTAAACCATGCCCACCAGCACACATCCGGTCGCAATCCACAGCCCCGATTTTCCGCCGACGCTATATTCTTCCCGACCTTTCCAGTTTTCGCACCCTTTCTCCACCGATTAGCAACTGGATTTCCACCGCACCTTTTTCGGTGCAGAATCTCATTTCGCCTTAGAATCTATTCATCACTCCGCATCCAGCGTTCGCAGTTCAAGAGTGGGTAAAGGGGGAGATGATAGCGATGTTTCGCATTCTGGCGCGGTTCGCCGTCTTTCTGTTCGTAGCTTCCGCTCTCCCGCTCGTTGCCCAGTCGCCAACCTCGGCGACCGTAGCTCTCGATAAGGCGGTGTACACAGCCGGTGAGCAGATTCGAGGAACTATAACTCTCAACGTTCCATCGCCATGTTCGGCTTACGTCTTTGTCCGCCTCACGATGGGGGGTGTGGAACGCGGAGGGCCAGAGGGAATTGAAATCATCGACCTAGCTGGCGACGTTGCGAAAGGCGGCTCAAAGATTTCGGTTAACTTTAATACGCCGCTCGACAATCCCGGAGGTGAATTCGCCCCCTCTCCGACCGGAAGTTACATGTTGTGTGGGGGGTACTCATTATCGCACCCGATTACTGTTTCAAACGACTTTCGCATGACCATGATTCCGATCCCTGATACCAATGCTTACCCCACGCAAGCTAAAGTCGAATTCAATGTTTCGCAGAAGCAGTTCCTTGAAACTAAAGCACATGAGTTGGATAGGCTGCTGGTTCGGTTTGCCAATGGCATTGAGCAATACCCCAGCACGACGGAAGACCAGAGAGCGTTCCTTGTTCAGATTATCGAAGCAGCGCAATCTGCCCTTAATGAAACCGAAAAAGAGTATCGGATGCAAATCCTCAAGGCCGACGAGCCGATTCCAATCTTTTTTGAAGATTTCAGAGAACACTACCGAGACGTAGAAGTTCAGGTAAAGTCTCGGAAGATAAGCGGGTCGCTTGCTGCTCCTCATCTCGTACTTGCACAATTGAATACCCCACAACTGAAAAAGCGTCCCAACCAGCCGCAGCCGCCAGCTAAATCATCGATTACCCTTACAAACGATGCCGACACGACATCTCATCTAATCGAAGATAACAAGAAGGCATATAAGTATGTGGAAGAGACGGGCGGAGCGATTTTTACACCCGCTTTAATAAGCATTCCAGACAGGGCAAGAGTTTCCTACCGCAGAACGACTGAGCCGGGTTTTACCGACTATCCCACGCTCACGAACGTACCGGCTGCGACTTTACCAATGGCGTACCTCATATTCAAATTCCATAAGGACAACTGCGGTGAGGATCAGTTCCAGCGAGTAAACCCGTGGGATGACCCTAAAGCGCCAATAGAGGTGGAGTTCACAAAATGTCACTGACGAACGGCCTGATCCAGATTGTCCAATACTGCGGTATCGGCATTGTGGCAGGTACGCCATTCGCTGATCCTATTTTGCCGAATAGATGGCATTTCATGCCTGTGTTTCCACCGCTTGGCGGTACAGAACTTTTACTGAAATCTTTCGCGAGCCTGATCATTCTCGCCTGTGGTCTGTTAGCGTCTCATTGGAGGAAGCGTCAGAGTGCGAATGTGAAATATCGACACGGATTCTTAGTGGCCGCTTCTGGACTTGCGGTCTACTTGGCTCTGACATTGTTCTTCGTCGTTCGACTCGACAATCCCTACGACCATACTTATGAGTTTCGCTCAATCGGATTCTTGAGAACTGAACTGGGAAGGACCGATCCCGACTTGAAAAATGCACCCCCTCTTCTTGCGATCCATGCAGTCGGAACCGACGAGGGACATATTGAAACAGTTTGGGAGCCTTGGTCGATTTATGTAGTTAGATTTTTCCTCTTTGCTTCTTTCGTTGTCACACTTGGTTCGTTCAACTACGCATTCGGAGCCGTGAAAATCGACATCAATGACCTGAGTTCAGCATAAAGACTCAGTTTGCGACGAATCTGCAGGGTCTATAACCTGCTATGTTGCGGTAAGATTTCCGTGAGAGGACAATGTGCATGGATACTTCATCAGTGATCGCGCAAATTGACGAGGAGATTGCAAGGCTGGAACAGGCTCGGGCAGCAATAGCCGGGTTGATAACGACAGCCGCCGCAGTCGCCACGAAACAACCTGCCAAGCGAGAATTGAGCGCAAAGGCACGGAAGGCGATTGCGGACGCTCAACGGCGGCGGTGGGCAGGGGTCAAGGCTGAGAAGGCTGCGAAACTAGCTCCCGCAAAGAAGGCGGGAAAGAAGGTTCCAGCCAAGAAACCAGCCGCAAAGCCGAGGAAGGCCCCTGCGAAGGCAAAGAAGGCTGTCGCCAAGAAGGTTGTTCCTGCATCCGTGGCGGCAACCTCATAGCTCCGACGCCGAATGATTTTGGCATTGTCGTTCCCTTCGTAAGCGCGACAATTCTACACCGCGCTTCAAAGCCCACTGAAAAGACTGCTCAATCGAATTCCTATGTTTTGAGCAGTTGAGCAAGCGCACTTGCATTTTTCGGGCGTCGTCCCGGAGGATCGTTGACATACCCCGGAACGAGTAACGTCTTAGGGAACCTTGTTGCCCTTTTGTTGATGAGCCCCCTATTACGTTGGAGACAGGTTCCAATCAACATCTCTTCCAAGGCCGAAATAGACATGCTCCCGCGTGTTTTCGGCTTCTTAAACCATCCTTCCGGTGTTAGTGCGGCGAGAAGGAACAACTCAGGCGTTCCCTTGTGCGCGCGAATTACGTCACCATATATCAAGAGCTTTTGTGGTTGCCACGTTTCGTTTTTGAAGCTCGCCTTCTCGGTTTTTCCCACGTACCACGGCCTGACTCCCTTACCTGCCTTCAATGCGAAAATGTAGCATCCTATGGCGTCGGGTAGCGATGGGACCTGAGCCTCAACTTTCTTCCAAAACACCCTCTTCTTTTCTGAGGTCCTGTCGAAATCGCCATTAGAACGGGGAAGCCTGAACGGCCCATATGGTTCAAATTTTACGAATTTCATCGTTCTCCTTTTCGCAGGGTAGAGATGTTGTTGGAGCTTCACTGCCTGCCTGAGCGAAGCCTCTGAGAACAGGCTGAGGGAGGGACAGCCGAATTCTACACCCGTTGCTTCACAGCCCCTTGGATAGGGTACTCAACTCAATCTCTACCCGCACAGAGAAAGAGATGGGCCGCAGTGAAGAAGGCAGCGGAATAGAAATTCATCAACGATTTGATGTAAGGCATGTCCCGGTGGGAGGATTGGGGTATGCTTTCCGATCCTTCGTTGGCGACTCAGGTCGTGGCGATCACCTGCCAAGCGCCCCAAGCCCAGTGGTACCACGTGCCAGCGGGCATCTTCGCAATTCTAACCGGATTAGCGGCGGTAGTGATGTCGCTTAGGGAAAAGCCATCTCGGAAGTGGCGGGGTGCTTGGTTCTTGACGATTTTCTTGTTCACGGCTGCGGAACTCCGAATGATTGTTTGGAGTGATGCCGATGCCGCAAAGGAGCGAGAATTCGCATCCTGCCAAATGGAGAAGAACTTCCAAGCGATAGAAACAGAGAATCAACAACAATTTCAAAAAACTATTTCCGGTGTAGATCAAGTGTTCGAGAAGACGAAGGGGGCGGCAGACACCGCCACGAAGGCGGTCAGCATTCTAACCGGAGGAAATAGTTTTGCAGTTTTGCTAGTAGCAGCAGGTCAACCTTCGGTGGTGAATATGGGGAACGAGCCACTTCATGTTGTGTCTTTCACAATGATCGACGACATAGCATACGGGAACTTCCTAAGGTCCACACCCCACGCAACTTTGCAGCAAATGCTGCCCTTTATGCCTACCTTTACGGAAGGAGAGATGCCAGCGCACCTTGGAAGATTCATCTCCATCCCCCCATTTACTTCACACGGCACACTTGTGCATTACACAATGAATTTCTTTGCTACCAATGGTGAGTGGACTGAAACTTACTTGCAGAGAAATATTAACGGAGAATGGGTCGCGGCAATCCATGTTGAGCGAAGCGAGGGAAAGAGGGAGGTCACTCTTTATGAGCACATTGAACCAAAGTATCCTCGCGGCACCGGAGGGAAAGTAGACTGGGATCCAAAGCCATGAACACTTCACAGATTAAATGACTGTGAGTTTCTCGTATTCCAGCGCTGGCGCTTCAATCAGCTTCATGAGCGTATCGCGGAATAGATACGGATTATGGCGATTGTTGAGTCCGAACGTCATTTCGTCGAGGTAGGCGGATAGATGCTTTGCAGAGACCTTATGCCACGAACCGATGCCCTCTGACCCCCGTTTTGCCTGTATATATTTTTAGCCAGATGTGCGGTTCTTCGGTCTAGAAAACGGCCCATATTTGACCTGAGAGCGATTTGTAGGGGCCGGGTAAGAGTTCGTACCCCGGAAACGCGATCTCACGCGCTGGCAAGGACTGGTGGCCGCCGCTACCGGGTTCCGGCTCCGATGCAACTCCCGGAATTAGGAATTCTCCTAGAACAACGGAAAGGCACGTCCCAATAAAATGTTAGTGGAAACGTCAAGCGAACGGGCTGCCAATTCTGCATTTGACTTCCGATTCAACCTATGCCAATCATGGAAGTATGGAATTTATTTTGATGTTCGCGTTCTTGCTTCTGTTTTTCTGCCTGAGAGAGACCCATCGGTATTGACGAAAGCCGAATTAAATTAGATTGTCCCGTTGTTCTCCCCGCTACGCGGATTTGATTTTACAAAGGTGCAATCCTGCGCTTCTGCGCGGGTCTGCCCATGGAAAGGAAAAGGTGAAACATGGAAAGTAACATTCAAGAAAAAGTGTGTTCGCGCTGTCAGCAGCCCAAACCAGTAGGGGAGTTCTACAAAGACAGCGCTCACAAGGATGGGCGGGCATCGGCCTGTAAACTGTGCGTCAAGGGAGCGGCTACAGACTGGCAAACAGCCAACAGAGGGAAAGTTCAAAGTAATGTCTGGTTGCGTAAGAACAAGATCACTCGTGATGAGTTCACGGCTCTCTATGAAGCGCAGGGGCGCAAGTGTGCAGACTGCCGCACGCCACTATCGACCAAAGTGGAGCTAGACAAGAAGCGCAGAGACCTTATCTGCCCGTCCTGTGATGACCGCCGTAAGGCTAAGGCCAGCGTAGAAAGACAACTCAATGCACCCGCCCGCGCACGGGTTCTGCCTACCACACCGCCGTCAGAACTGGTCGCATTACTCAAGTCTTAACGTGCTTCAATGGGTGCGCGGATGTGTGTGCGGATGGGTTGTTCAATGCCCGTAGAATGTCTACAGGGTGCCATCAGACGGCACTTAGGATGCAGTTTCGATTAACTGAGGTATGTGAAATGGCAGTGGCCTGCAACTTCACTTTTCGCAGTTGAACTTTTCCTGATACTGGTTGGCACACCTGATTACAGCCATGCAAAGAGACAGTCGGCTTTATGTAACAGCTTTATAGCGCCACTGGCCTATTGATGGCTAGTTAAGTCTTTGTGAACGTGAGTCTAACGTTTTAATATAAAGTTATTGCCAAGTGTTCTGCCCTCCCTTGCTATAAGCTACTCCGTATAAGAACCGATAGACTTGTTATCTCATTCCTAGACCTGTGCCTGAGTCGAGCTTATATCCTGTGACGGGTATTTATTGACACCACACTTTTCTTAGGCTGTATCCCATTGTGTCCCTAGCCACGCCAAACGCCTTCTCGCTGAAAAGCGATTAAGTGTCACGCTGCGTCACAGTCAATGTGAATCGGTAAGTACCATTCTCAAGTACCCCAGAGATTGCTGCCTAAATGTAGGCAGTAAAAAGCCCCTGCCGAAACAGGGGCCTTGCTAAGAACGATGAGTTAGACAGGAGCTAGGCAGCAAGGATGCGCTGAATCCTGAGTACTTGAGTCGGGGTCCAAGTACCACCATTACGTGTCTGGATTTCACGCTCGTTAAGGCGTGCATTACGGGGTGTCTGAATTCCACGCTCGTTAAGGCCGTCAGCGATTTGCTGCAAGGTCACTGCCCCGGACTGGCGTAGATCGTCAATGACCGGCTGATATTCATGCGCCCATTTTGCGGCCCGCTGAGACCCTACAGCCGTACCGAGCTTGCGGCCCCTGTCTGCGATCCGTGACCATTCACGGGCTGAAACCCTACGGCCCCCAAGAACAACCCCACGGCGCTTCGCAGCGGCTAATGCAGCTTTGGTGCGCGTAGAGACGGCCCGCGTTTCATATTCGGCCATTGCAGCTAGGACGTGAATCGTTAGCTCGTTTGCCTGTGGCAGATCAACAGCAACAAACTTGGTACTACTCTTCATGAGGGTAGAGATAAAGGCCACATCACGGGCCAGCCGGTCTAGCTTGGCGACTAGCAGCGTAGCGCCGTGGAGACGGCACAGGGAAAGGGCCTTGGCAAGCTCTGGCCTGTCGCTACGCTTGCCGGACTCCACTTCAATGACTTCGGCTACCAGTTTCCAGCGCCCGCCATTCAGGAAGCCGTTTACGGCCTCTCGCTGCGCATCCAAGCCAAGGCCGCTTTTGCCTTGGCGCTGTGTACTGACTCTCAGGTATGAAACGAATTTGCCGGTCATGGACCCTCCAAACCATCGGTTTACGTTCCTGACGATGTTCGTAGACTGAAACGTAACACACATTCCGAGCTAGATTCAAGCGAAAAAGAGCATTCTAGGCAGTACGGAAGTCACGGAGGGTGACCGGGCACCATCCCATTTGGGAATCATCCACATGACCGGCCCGCATTGAACTGCTAGCAGCCTTGCCGCATGGCTCCTGTGTTCTGTGCGCTGTCCGCCCGGCGCTGTCGATCTTTACTAGAGGCCCTTACCTCCCCTAGACAGTCCACTAGCCATGCCCACCGGCCAGAGTCCCCGCCGGTCGCCGTCCTGACGCGGGCGCTTGTGCGGCCAGCGGCTCTAGTTTGAATTCGGAAAGGGGACCCTAGACTTTCCAGACAATGTTAGTGGGAACAGGGGGGTCTTAACCGGCTATCTCACGCCCTTGTATTCCGGCTGAAACTGTGAGCATGATCTTAATGCGCGGGGTGTGGGAAAAACTCACGTGAGGGTTCTACCGTCACGTGAACCAAATCTCACACGGTAGGTTTTCTACTGTGTGAGTAAAACCCACACGGTAGATTCTTCATGGTAGAAAAACGGACACAATACTAATAAAGGATAAGATGGTTCTCGCACACGCAAAACCAGCGCCGCTCCATGCACGGGAACCACTGACCGTATGGGCGGGTAGAAACCTTGAACCACCTAACCATGATTCATGAGACAGTGAACAAGCCCCGGAGGGGCTGGTGTGCACACTTGCGCGGGCAACCTAAACCCGCACAGTCGTTTTTCTACCGTGTGAGTTTCAATCTAATATAAGTTTTTTGGGAAGTTAGTCGAACCCGTTTACGGTCAGTGCTTTGGGTTTGACAGAATGCCAAAAATGTGCTATGGTTAGTTATACAGTTGAGCCGGATTTGGCTCCTAGTTATAGGTTGGAAGCCCCTGTACTTCCCCTCTTTTATGTAATCGCTCCGTCTCGTGTGCCCCTTGGCACGCTAGCAGAGCCATAGCCGCGCAGTGGCGAATGAAGCGCCATGCGCAGATCGGAATGGGGACACATGCACAATGGACATGGGATTCCTAAGTCACAGCACTGTTTTTGATATACGTCAGCGGTTACTTCTCTCCGAAGATAAGCCCTCCAACTTTACCCCCCTTGACATCTTGATTGTGGATTACTCCATTCACCGTGGAGCGATTACCCACGAAATCTGTGACTCACAGTTGACCCTTGCGCGTAGGTTAGGCTGTAGCGACCGGCACGCCATCGCCGCGTCTTTTGCCCGTCTTGAAGGGGCTGGCTGGTTTACTGTTTGTTATCACGGCAAGGGACAAACTAAGGGCTGGCAAATCAATATTGACAAACTTCCCGCGTGTGCGCCAGTCCGAGAGAAGGTCAGTAAGGAAGCTAAAGACCTCGCCTTCCGCTATCAAGTTGCGATAGAGAAACGCACGTCACGAACAAGGTTTCCTAAGAACTGGCTGAAAAGGCAGGAGCCATCAGCGCAGCAAATCCTTACCCGATGCGGGAATGACATTGAACGTGCGGCAAAGATTTTAGGCTACGGTTTAGAGCGTTCGCCTAAGTACAACCGGCGCGTCAAGATGAGCCTATATAACGCACTAAGGGTGTGGCCCGGCTTAGTCGGAGAGTATGAGCGATGGCAGGAGTTGTTAAAGCAAAAGCAAGAGCAAAAGGGGAACGAAAATGAACATGCAAATGAGCGCAGGGAAGCAGCTTGAGATAGCTGCACGCTTAAAGCAGCTTTGGAAGGGGTTGCTGCCAGCCCTCCCGATTCCGGGGGATGAGCAGTTCTTGTCGTGGGCGCAACTGGCGTCAGAGGAGATTGTCTGTCATGCATTCAATCGCGGCAGAAAAAAGGCGTATCAAGAGCGAGAGGCCGGGATCGCTGTGACAGGCGATTCCATCGGGCGATTCATTACCGGCGTAATCGTTCGGGAGCGGGAAGAGCGGAGGATAGCGTAGGAGGACACATGACTACTGTGAGACAGGAAAGGATCGGGCGTCTGAACGCGCTGGACGAATACGCGGATCGGAAACTTGCGACGGAACAGGAAAGGGCTTTGGAAGCCCGTGAGATAGCCGCTATCGAGGAAAGGATTCAACGGCAGCCGAAAGACAACGGAAACGGCGATGGCACAGCCTAACAGCAAGTCTGCCCTTCGCCGAAGGCAGCGCCGACGCCTGCAATCAGCCCGGCCCCTGCTACTCCGGGCCTTGGGTTCCGACATCACTGCTCAAGAGGCCAATACCATCCTTGACCGGCTACAGGCCCGAATCAAGGCAACTCCCGATATTGCGCCGGACGATCCCCGGAACTTCTGTATGTGGGCAGTATCCACCGTGCGCCGTGTTAGGCACGTAATGACCCGCCTGTGGGTTGTCACGCCCGTTTTGGTGGAAAGACTAGCAGCGACAGTCCCCGGCTTGCTAGAGCCAGATTATGAGCATTGCGTGGGCCGTGTGGAAGCCCGTCTGTTCGACTATCCAGCGGGAAGCCCGTTCTTTTCGTGGGCAGCGGAGATAGCGGAACACGAAGCCCGGAACACTCTGACACTGGAAGTGTGGAAGGAACGTCATTCGGCTGCGCTATGTGGAGCTATCGCAAAAGCACTATACGAAATGTGTGCCGATCTTGGAGCCGGGCCTTACGCCGTTTTGGAGATTGAATCAAATACTTGGCTTTGGGCCAGTGAGAACATTGACAAGCTAAACCAGCCCGGGACGGCAAAGCTAAGAACCAGAATAGTCGGGCGGGCAAAATGGGAACTCAAGGCGTGGCGACAGCAGAGACTTCGGGAACGTAGGGCGTGGTTACCGCTGAATGAAGAGTCAGCGGGTGTGAATCTCGATTATGGCCGCATTGTGCCCGCGCACACAGTGGGTTGGTATGACAAGCGTGACCTAAACAAATGGCCCGGTAAGCTGTTTCCCGATGCCGATGGTCAATGCTCTTAATAAGTGAAGGGCGATGTGACCAAAGAGGCACACGCCTTGGATATAAAGTTAGCGAACCTCTGCCCCGTGGTCCTATGAGAGCCGGTAACCGGCCAGTGACCGCGAGGGCAGGCAGTTAGAAGGCAAGACAGTGCGGTGAATCAAGACACTAAACCGGGAACATGCGGCCAGCATGATTCCCACTGCTTGACCGGCTGTGCGGCTGGAAAACTGGCAATGAACGTCCAAGACTGCGGCGTGACGAGCGGAGATCATCGGCAGTGTAGGCCACACGGACACGGTGACACACGCGGCATGACGCCGAGACGGGCGCAAAACCACGGTCTCTCTAGGTAACGCAGGAGAGCACTGTTCCTGAGATGAGGAGTTAGAAATGTTCATAAAGAAAGAAATGCCCGGCTTGATTAACTACACGGGCGAAGTAATCAACAATCGGGGACAGGGCAAGGGAATCTTTGTCGAGCGAATGACTCAGCGGAGACCATCACCCCGCTACAGGGTAGCGTGCTTAGACTGTGGGACCAGTTGGACCGAAGATCAGCATCGTATTTCGTATCTTGTCTGCAAAAATCCCGACTGTGGCAAAGCGCCAGTGAAACCGTCTCCGTCATTAGGGGTAACAGGCAGCCGGGAAGAGTCCGTGCGTAGCGGTAACAGTCAAAGTGCGCGTGAGTTTCATCAACGGGAAGCGGAAAACGGTGACGGTATAAATAACACCGTGCCAGTTCGCAGAACTCTACGCGATGGCTACTTCAAGCCCCCCGTGTTCAATAACGACCGGGACAGAGAAAGTTACCGGCAATTTGTTCGGGAAGAACAGGAAGCAATTGAGCGCCCGATCAGAGAGTCAGAGGCCGTTTTCAAAAGAACGGCTGATGCCGTCGCCAGAGAACGTCAGAGGGTAGTAAGAGAGGGGATCGATCCGAAGTTTTCTCTCACGCAAGATGAGCAGGATAACATTCAGGCCGCGAAAGACCTGAGTCTTGCCGGGTCCGATGAGGCGCTGTCCTTTTTGAATCAGGCAGTGATCGAAAAGTTTCGTGAGTTCGGCTCTCATCACGATTTCATACGGTCACCCGCGAATCTTGACGTACTCATCGGCTACGTGGAAAGGAATCTCAAGGCCCGTGGTATCTGGCCTATCGTGTACGTCCCGTTTGAAACACTCGTGAGGGCCTTTGCAGTTTTGGAACACTGGAATTGCTTCCCTGACCTTGTAGGGCATGTGTACATCGAACCCGAACCGGAGAAGGAAAATTACTTTGCAGCCGAGGAGCGGAGACAGCGGGAAGCGCGTGAGCGAGAGGCCGAACAAGAGAATCGAACCGGGGTTGATCCGCTAACGGGCGAATCAAGGGTGTTCTCTAAGCGGGAGATTCGCAGCATGAGCGCGGATCAATTCAAGCGCACTTTCTTCTCAAGAATAGCTCCCACGTTCAAGGATTTGTTTATAGCCTTGTCGGAATCAAAGCAGAGGGGAAGATAGCATGACGGAAGAGACAACCAAAGAGTTGACGATAGACGAGCAAATCGTAGAGCTACAGAGTGTGATTGCTGAAAAAAAGGAATCGCTGATTCGCAGCGAGGCCGCTCTTGCGGCAATCCGTGGTTCGCTGGCCGGAACACAGCCGGAAGCGGGGCGAGTTTTCTCAAATCCGTTACACAGAGTTGCCTTTGAACAAGATAGGCAAAACGCAGCGGCAGCGCAAACGTTGTGAGTTTGCCTTGGTGGGCCGTATAACCCCCTCACGGTTTCTGTGGGGCCCATTAGCCCTAAGCTGCCTGTGCTTCCTCAGAGCAGGTACAGGCAGCGGGCATTTTGAAAGATCGGTGGGTATTTTATGACTTTGATGCTTGCCGTTTGCGGATCGTGACTGATGTTCTCCTGTCGGCGCAATGCCAAAGTGCATGAGACACGCTATGATCCGCAAGATATTTAGTTCGGGGCGGGCTATGCCCATCAATCACCGCTCCGATAGCTAGAGGAGCCGTCACCGTTGGTCCGGTTAGCGGCTCCCCCGGCACTCTGCCGTTTTTACTCACAAGTCGCTCGCAAGGGAGAGCGCAGACATAAGGGACAGCCAAGGTTCAGGAGGAAGTGAACACAATGGCCGTCACGTTGTCAGGAAGCAGTGAGCGCGATGGATGGAGAGCACACGATCAGAAACATTGGGCTCTAGCGTTGTAGCGTTGCTGAGTGATTCCGAGGCGGCCCGTCAGCTTGCCGTGAGCGCGTCCACACTTCGCTCATGGCGCTGCCGGGGTATCGGCCCAAGCTACGTGAAGATGGGACACGGGAAAAAATCCCCCGTGCGCTATACTGCCTCTGACATTGACCAGTTCATCTGCCAATGCCGTCAGGTTCCTCCTCTAGTTCTTCCAGTGCGGGCCGCAATGGAGAACTGACGAATGGAACTGTACAGGCAGAAAGATAGCAAATACTGGACGGCGTACTTTGTAGTAGACGGTCGCCGTTATCGCAAGTCCACGAAGCAAACCACGAAGGCAAGGGCTAGCGAAGTGGCAGCGGATTTTCTAAGGCAAGCACAGCGCAACGAAGCACCTGTCCGTAAAGGGCAGATGATTAAGCTGCGCGAGCTTGCCGAAGATCGATTCTTGCCATTCGTGGAAGCCAGCACGCTAGCTGAGAACACAAAGCTTTGCTACCAGCACGGATGGAAAACATTGAAGTTGCTCCCGGTCGCGGACCTGCGACTGGATTGCATTACGACTTCGGTAGCAGACACCTTGGAACTCAAAGGCTCAGGGGCGAATCAGAACTGCGCTTTGCGCACCTTGCGCCGGATGCTTTCACTGGCACAGGAGTACGGCATTCTTCCAGCAGCACCAAAGATCAAACTTCGGAAAGAAAAACAGAGAACGATGGTCTGGGATGCAAAGTCCGAAGAGGCTTTGCTGAAAGTAGCGCCACAACCCCTGAAAGACGTTTTCCTACTTTGCCACGATTCAGGGATGCGCCCGAATGAAGTCATGTCCCTTCGATGGGATGACATTCTTTGGGACAAATCGCTGATCTACGTGAGGGAAGGGAAGACTCGGAAATCGACCCGATACGTGCCTCTGAGTGACCGTGTACACGAGGCATTGCTTGTGCGATTCAACCGTAACGAGACAGTGTTAGAGCGGTTCAAATCAGAGTGGGTTTTCCCCTCTAAGCGCTCCAAGACGAAAACTGGGCACATCACCCATACCGGGATTGAGAAGCCGTTTAGACAGGCACGGAAGGCCGCGAAACTGCCAAAGGAACTCGTACTCTATTCCACACGGCACAGCTTTGCGACAGACCTGCTAGACAAGACGGGGAACCTCAAACTTGTACAAGATGTGCTCGGACATGAAAGTGTGACTACCACGCAGAAATACCTGCACCCTGCCTTGAAAAACATCGCAAAAGTTGTGAACCAACGGAATGCGGGAAGGGCAGCGGAGGCAGTGGCCGCATGAGGCGCTATGCCATATTCCACGCCATAGGCGAAGATTTGTCGTATTGAAAATTTCTGTAAGTGATTGATTGTATGGTGCGCCCGGAGAGATTCGAACTCCCGACCTACTGATTCGTAGTCAGTCGCTCTATCCAGCTGAGCTACGGGCGCACATGAGAGGGCTTCAGTGCGAAGCCTCGTGGAATGGACCGTTTCCAGATTACCAAGGCCTGTTGAAGAGATCAAGGTTGGATCCGTGGCGCAACGCTTGTGCGCGTCAGGCTGTGGGGGTTACGGCGGCTGGCACTGGAGCGGCGATCTGGGGCAGTTCGTCTTCGAGCTCGAGGCCGGTTTCGCGCACCAGCTTGGTGACCGCGGCGGCGTTCAGGCGCGTGGCGTCGAATTCAATGCGCAAGGTGCGGGCCGCGCGGTCGAAGCTGAGCTGCCGGATGCCGTA
>Ga0181520_10006335_pt1 | contig 18155 bp, 15 predicted proteins | sample PEATcosm2014_Bin_29_FD_132451 | JGI IMG/M metagenome (GOLD analysis project Ga0181520, IMG submission 132451) | Peatland microbial communities from MTU Mesocosm Facility, Houghton, MI, USA - PEATcosm2014_Bin02_30_metaG | ecosystem: Environmental > Terrestrial > Soil > Wetlands > Peat | place...
ATGCGTCTGACGGGCAGGGATGGAATTGCACGAGCACTGTATGTGGCATGGCTTGGCCGGCGCGTGGTGGTTTTGCGCGTGTATGTGAAGAAGACGCAAAAGACTCCGAACGCTGAGATCGATATTGCAAAGCGACGAGCAAAGGAGATTGTATGACCATTTCCTTGAAAGAATTTATGGCGAAATCCTTGGCTGACCCTGAAGTCAAGCGCGAGTTTGACGCACTGGAACAGGAGTTTGCAATTGCCACCGAACTGATTCGCGCCCGCGCCCGTGCCGGTCTGTCTCAATCCGAACTGGCCGAGCGCATGGGTACCAGCCAGTCTGCTATTGCCCGGATTGAGAGCGGAAGAACACTGCCCAGCACCAAGACGCTCTTGCGTTTTGCTGAGGCTACGCAGTCTAAAGTTGAATTGCGGTTGTCTGCGGCATGAGGAGATTGCAAGGTTGATGGCGACCCCAAGCTCGACGAAGGCATCGGCACCTGCGGCAAAGACGGCCAATCCGTCCCCGTCGGCGTCGGCATGCCGACCATCAAGCTCGACAAAATGACCGTCGGCGGAACAGGGCGTTAGGCTCAATCGAATTAAATGTATAGCCAAGACGAGCTACTGATCTAACTTACGGATTACCTCCGACGCCAGATCTACGGAATATTGCGGCACGATTGAACGCTTCCCTTGGGTTCGATGGATTGCCAGTATTATTTCTGCTGTTGACTTAGCTACTGATCTCAACTGTCGGGGTCTGCAATCAAATCGATCCTCTATGGAAAGATCTAGGCCATCGACAATACTTAGCAGTCTTTCGATAGCCAGCTTTTCAGCCTCCGTTCCGTTTGTAAGAAATAGTTCAAACTCACCGTAGCCGATTACCTCAAAATGTCTTTCGTCTGCCTGCGAGCGGCGCGTCATAACATCGCCAATGGCGCTTTGCCAGTCTCGATAAATCCAAGCTTCGCGCATCGTTATGATGTTGAGGGCTTCTTCCCAAGTGCGATCCAGAGCCGCATCTGTAATTGGATTTGTTTTTAGGTAGGAGGTTATGCAGTCGGCAGTCATTCGACACAGCCGAATTTTAATTTCACGCTCTAAGCTAGAAGAGTCTTTTTTCTCCATATTCGTCGCTTCGAGAATTTCCCAAAAAACATTGTTCACTTTGGTTCCAAGGTGCTCTATGTCTTCAGTCTCCACCAAAGGCTTCGAATTATCTAGTTGCCAAAGCTCGTAAAGACGATGGACTCTCTCTTGTTCGACCCAGCCACCATCAGCAAGGGCCTTCTCGAAGGACACAATCGCATCATCGACGAGCTGAGTGCTCTCTGGGTCGGCAATTCGGAGATAGGAGAACTCACGTCTACATGCGCGAATCCATCCGAGCACAGCCGCCAGCCGATATATCGTGCTGAACTTCTTGTAGGAAACATAGGAACGACCGAGTCCCTGTTTGGAGCCAACTTGGTGTTCCTTAGTGAGATAAACAGGACGGTGTTCTACGAAGAGAATCTCGTTAAGACGATGGAGCAAGGAGACAGTAGAGGTCACAAGCGGATTAGAATAAAGCCGATAAATTGCCGCTTCGCTTTTTCGATCAGAGCGCACCTCATCGATTCTCTTCAAAAGATAGTCTTTAAACAGGATTGCCGCCAACGTGAAAAGAGCGGTGATCGCAGCAGTACCGATTTCAGGGCCGGTTATCCACTGGCTAAGTCCAGCTTGCGATTGAGAGGGATCAACTGAAAAGATAAAGAGCATGGCACCACACCTCGTCTTGCGCGCATCATAAACTGAGATTGAAAAACTGGTTTCTCCTTGAGCAACAATTCAATATTAGCTCTGTTGGGAGCCCTAGTTCTGGATTGGTGGATCTGGGATACCTCTGGTAAGTCGAGAAACGCAATCTGCGGCGCGCGCCGCAGCGAAAGCGCCCACCTCACGCCGCATCCCCCAGCCTGACCGTAACCCGCCGCCCCAGCGCTGAGGCGATATTGACCAGCGCCGTATTCCCATCCATTCCGCGTTTTTGCGGAATGTGTTGGAATCCATGAACCCCGTGCCGCGCAAGCGCCCTCCGCCTGGACGGCAAGTCCTTTGCATATAATTTCCCCTCCAACGCGCAGAATCAAACCATGACTACCAACCAACACCCACGGGCTTTTTTACTGACAACTGAAAACTGACAACTGTCCCCACCCCCTACCCCCCCTTTTTTCCGTGAAACTGTGAAACTGTGAAGAAAACGCCCTGCTCATTTATGCAATTGTGCTGCGAATCTGGCAATCCCAGCCAATAAGCCTTCAATTTCCGGTAAAATTATCCTTGCATGTCAAACAAGATTGCCTTTCTCTTTCCGGGGCAGGGTTCGCAGACCGTCGGCATGGGCCGCGAACTTGCCGAGCGTTTTCCCGTTGCCCGCGATACCTTCGCCGAGGCCGATGAAGCCGTCGGCTTCCCGCTCTCCAAGCTCTGCTTCGAGGGGCCTGAAGAAGAGCTGAAGATGACGGAGAACACCCAGCCGGCCATCCTCACAGCCAGCATAGCCACGCTGCGCGTCCTCGCTCTGCATGGCATCGAGCCGGCTTTTGCTGGCGGTCACTCGCTTGGCGAGTGGAGCGCCCACGTTGCCGCCGGAACTTACTCCTTCGCCGACGCTGTGCGCTTCGTCAAGGCGCGCGGACGGGCGATGCAACTCGCCTTTCCGGCGGGGCAAGGCGGCATGGCCGCGATCCTATCGCTCACTCCAGAGCAGGTGGCCGAGGCCTGCGCCGAGGCTGCCGCCGAGACCGGCCTCACCGTCTCCGCCGCCAACTTCAACTCACCCACGCAGACCGTCATCTCCGGCAATCTGGCTGCGGTCGAGAAGGCCTCCGAACTGGCCAAGGCCAAAGGCGCGCGCCGCGCCGTCCTGCTTCCCGTCAGCGCGCCCTTTCACTGCGCCCTGATGCAGCCCGCACAGGAGGAAGTAGCGCGGGTTCTGGGCTCCTTCACGCTCGCCGACCCCAGCATTCCCGTCGCCTCCAACGTCTCCGGCAACCTGGTCACCACCGCAGCCGAAGTTCTCGACGCGCTCACCCGCCAGGTCACCGGCACGGTGCTATGGGTCGATTGCATGAAGTCTCTGATCGCCGCTGGTGCAGATACTTTTATCGAGCTGGCTCCCGGCAAGGTTCTCTGCGGCCTGCTCAAGCAGATTGATGCAACCCAGAAGCCTGGATTGAATGTGGAAGACGCCGCCAGCCTGGAGAAGACGCTGACCGAGTTGACAGCCGCCCGGAGCGCCTAACCGAGCAACGCCATCACGATATGGTTGACCGCGAAGGCCGCGCACCAGGCCAACGTCAGCATATAGAGGAACTGCATCGCCGGCCACTTCCAGCTATTGGTCTCGCGCCGCACCACGGCCATCGTCGAGGTGCATTGCATGGCGAAGGCGAAGAAGATCATCAGCGCCAGCGCGCCGCCCAGCGTCATCTCGCTATGCAGCGCGCTTTGCAGGCTCAGAGCCTGTGTGCCGGGATCCGCGCCATACAAAGTTCCCATGGTGCTGACCATCACTTCGCGGGCCAGCACGCTTGAAAGCAATCCAATGCCGATCTTCCAGTTGAAGCCCAGCGGCGCAATCGCCGGTTCGATCAAGTGGCCCAGCCGCCCGATCAGGCTCTCCGCCAACTCTGGCGTGGTAATCTGCCCACCCGGCGTTTGAATGACCGGCAGATGCGCCAGCACCCACAGCGCCAGCGTGACGCAAAGAATGATGGTGCCGGCCTGACGAAGAAAAACCCGCCCGCGGTCCACCAGCCGCAGCGCAAGCGAACGCAGCGTGGGCATACGATACTGCGGCAGTTCCAGAATGAACGGCGTCTCGCTGGATTTAAGAATCGAACTCTTCAGCAGCCATGCAGTCGTCATCGCGCCCACAAAGCCCGCCAGATAAAGCCCCAGCATCGTCAGCGTGCGCAGCCCGAGAAAGCCATGCAGGTAAGTGATGTTGGGAATGAAGGCGGCAATCAGCAGCATATACACCGGCAGGCGCGCCGAGCAGGTCATGAACGGTGTAACCAGAATCGTCGCCATTCTATCGCGCTTGTTCTCGATGGTCCTTGTCGCCATGATCGCCGGAACCGCGCAGGCGTAAGCCGAGAGCAGCGGAATAAATGCCTTGCCATTCAAGCCCGTCGTGCGCATCACGCGGTCTGCGATCAGCGCGGCGCGAGAGAGGTAGCCCGAGTCTTCCAGAATCCCAATAAATAGAAACAGCAGCAGAATCTGCGGCAGAAAAACCAGCACCGACGAGATGCCCTTCCATGCGCCGTCCAGAATCAGCGACTGCACCCATCCGGCGGGAAGCAGCGGCCGGATCAGGTCGCCGATGCGCGCCAGAATAAATCCAAAGCCGTCCGAGAGCGGCTGACCGATCGAGAAGACCACCTCGAAGACGCCGACGACGACCACCAGAAAAAGCAGCGGTCCCCAGATGCGATGCAGCAAAACGCTGTCAATCTTGCGCGTTCCTTCCACCGTCAGCGGAGCGTGGTAGCCGGTGCGGCGGCTCAGTTGCGCGGCCCAGCTATGCGCACTGGCGGCGTTGCCCACCACAGGCAAAGACAACGGCTGCGCGCCCTTCCGCTCGTTATGCTGATTGAGAAAGAGCGGAACGGCGTCGATGCCGGTTCCATTCACGGCGCTGATCTGCGCCACCGGAGCGCCCAGTTCGCGCGCCAGCTTCAGCACGTCGATCTTGCCGCCCCGCGACTCCATCAGGTCGCTCATATTCAGCAGCACCAGCGTCGGCAGGCCCAGCGCCAGCACCGGCGCGGCCAGCATCAACTGCCGCGTCAGGTGCAGCGAATCCATCACCAACAGCACCGCGTCCGGCTTGGGAGTGCCCACCATCCTGCCGCGCAGCACGTCAATCGAAACGCGCGCATCTTCACTGTACGGATCGAGCGAATAAATTCCCGGCAGGTCGATCAGCGTCAGGTCGGCGCGGCCCACCCCGGCCATCAGCCCCATGCGCTGCTCCACGGTAACGCCGGGGAAGTTGGCCACCTTCTGCCGCAATCCGGTCAGGCGATTGAAGAGCGTGGATTTGCCTGAGTTCGGCGGACCGATCAACACCACCGTTCTCAACCCACCCGGCGCTGCCGGATGTACGGGCGCTTCAAAGGCTGGAGTCTCACAGCAGGCGTTCATTGCGCGGCCTCAATCAGTTCGTGCTTGTTCACATCCGCTGCCGTCTCCGCCGCCCGTACTCGTATCGCCGAAGCGGTCTCGTGGCGCAGCGCAATCTCCATGCCATCCACCGAGTAGACGGTAGGGTCGCCGGCTGGCGCGCGCAGCAGCACCGTCACCAAAGCATCGGGCACAAAGCCCATGTGCATCAAGTGGTTCTGCACGGATTCAGGCAGATCGAGGCTTACCAGCACCCCACTCTCGCCCACATTCAACTCGCTCAATACGCTCAAGCGGCATACTCCGTCGGACCGTTGAAAACCCGGCCTCGTGAATTACGACCTAAATAGTCTGAATTAAGTATACGGCTATTCACGGTCGATTCGCAATCGCTTTCTTCGCTCCTCACTTTTTAATTATCGGATGAATCGGTAAAACGTATTACCAGCAGTCTCATTCAGTATCAACGGCCTCCGCGTGAGTCGTTCGAAGGAAAGGGAATCGGGAGAAATGCCGAGCAAATTGTAATCCGAAACAAAAATGTCACTGCCGTTGGATACGATTCGCGCGAAATAGTATTCAACTCGTAGGCGATCCAACAGAATGCCAGAGGTTCGCACTAGTGTAATTCAGATGGATTCTGAGCGCGTGTTTCAGCCGTCACATCGGCTCAGGAAACGAACGCGGCAATCTTGCACGTTTGGCGATGTGATTTATATCACGGCGGGCGGTCTCGCCTTGGAGTCTATTAGAGGCAGTGCACACTGCTAAAAACATTTTCGCCGCGGCGCTTGCGCTGTCGCTGCTTGTCTGTGCCGGCACAGCCCGTGCCGCGCAGAAGCCCAAGGACCAGGAGTGCCTTGCCTGTCACTCCGACTCCACTTTGTCGATGGAAGTGAACGGCAAGACAGTCAGCCTGTGCGTGGATGAGAACAAGCTGAAGCATTCGATTCATGGCGATCTCTTTGCCTGCGTCGATTGTCACAAAGATGTCAAGAATCTGGTCCACGAGACCACGCCCAGGAAAATCACCTGTGCGGAGTGCCATGCCGACGCCCAGCAGGCTTACTCGCACAGTATGCATTCCAAGGCGATACAGACCGGCAAAGCGGCGGCTAACTGCCAGGATTGTCATGGGGGCGCGCACCAGATTTTGGCCGCCGACGATGCTCAGTCGCCGGTGAATCATCGCAACATCCCGGCCACTTGCGGCCGATGCCATGGTCAGAAGTTTCTGATGGAACCGGGCGGCGAGAGCGCGCAAACCTTTGTCTCTTTCCAGGAAAGCGTGCATGGGCTGGCCACGGAGAAAGGCTCGAAGAAGGCTGCGGTCTGCACCGATTGCCACGGCGCGCATGAGATTTTGTCGGCCAACGACCAGAAATCTTCAATTTATAAGTTCAATGTTCCGGCAACCTGCGGCAAATGCCACGCGGCGATTGCGACTACCTTCATGCAGAGCATTCACGGGCAGGCAATTGCGCGCGGCAACGGCCTTGCGCCGGTATGTACGGACTGCCACGGAATCCACTCAATCAAGGCGCACGTCGATCCGAACTCTTCGGTTTCGCAGCAGAACATAACGCATGATACCTGCGCACGCTGCCATGAAGGCGTGCGGCTGACGCAAGAGTTTGGCGTGGCCGGAAATCGCGTGTCGAGTTACCTGGACAGTTATCATGGACTCGCCTCTGAGGGCGGCTCGGTGGTGGTGGCCAACTGCGCAAGCTGCCACGGCGTGCATAACATTCTGCCCTCCAGCGATCCGCGCTCGACCATCAATCGCGCCAACCTTGGAGCGACCTGCGGCCAGTGCCATAAGGGAGTCACGAAGAAATTTACTTTGACCCAGGTTCACATGGAAGCCGGCAAGTCGAACGATATCGGCTCAATAGTCGTGCGCTGGGTGAGATGGTTTTATCTTGCATTGATCGTCGTGGTAATTGGCGCGATGTTCTTGCACAACGCAATTCTCTGGCAGCACAAGGCCCGGGCGCGACGCGCCGTTGAGAACCCGAAGATGACGCGCATGAGCCTCCATCAGCGCTGGCAGCATCTGATTCTGCTTTCATCTTTCATTATTCTGGTGATTACCGGATTCGCGCTTCGCTTTCCGAACTCCTGGATTGCCGAAATGCTGGGTAACGGAAATGGAGAAAAACTGCGCGGCCTGATCCATCGCATTGCCGGAGTGATCCTGATCGCTGTCGGCATCTATCACATCTTCTATCTAGCGATCACGCGTGAAGGCCGGCGGCTGATTTGCGATTTCGCTCCGCGTCCGAAAGATGCTTTCGATGCCTGGGCCGCGATGCGCTATCATCTTGGACTGGGCGGCAAGAAGCCGAAGTTCGGCCGCTTCAACTACGCGGAGAAGGCCGAGTACTGGGCGCTGGTTTGGGGCACGGCTCTGATGGCGGTCACTGGCGTGATGATGTGGGCCAAGGTTTGGGTCGGCAATCTACTGGCGCGCTGGTGGGTCGATGTGGCAACCTCAATTCATTTTTATGAAGCGATTCTGGCCACGCTGGCGATTCTAGTCTGGCACTTCTATCAAGTCTTTTTCGATCCCGACGTCTATCCGATGAACTGGGCATGGTGGGACGGCAAGATGCCGGTTGAGCAATATCGCCACGAGCATGAATTGGATACCGAAGCGCTGACGGAAACAGATGCGAATGCGGCCAAGCCGGATGCCGAACCCCCGGCTGAGTAATTCGAACTTCGATTGAAATGCCCAGTGTATCCGTAGTTCCGTCCGTCGCCTCGTTCACATCATCGGGAATCGAACTCTTCGCCACGCGTCTATCCAATCTTTATAAGTCTCGATTGAGATTGAGCGAACAGAGCTGGCGCGCTGCCGATCATCCTTCATCTATTCGGATGTGTACCTGATCTCCAGCGTACGAATGCGATAGCAGGAGTAGAACAGCACCGCGAAGATCAACAGCAGAAGACCTAAAGTCGCGGCCCAGGCGGATACCGGCTCGGTCTCGACCGTTAAAAGCGCAAAGATGCCCTTAGCGGTGACGCTGACCGGCATCAGGTGGCGCAGATACGAGGCGACGCTGAGTTTTTGCAGAAGCGAAGGCAGAACGGGATTGATCGCCTCCCAGCCGAGCAGGATCATTGCGGCCGGCATTGGGTTTCTGAAGAGCATACTCAACAGAAGGAAGATCGCCCCGTATCCCAGACAGGCAAGAACGATGACGGCGAGATATGCCTCCAACTGTCCAAGGCCTGGGCCATTAAAAACATAGTCTCTTCCGGCGGCGCCGAAACCGGCGTACATCAACGCGAAATCGGCGACAACCGCACTTCCAAACAAGAGAACGGCGCTGATCGATCCGGCCACGAACTTGCAAAGCAGAAGCAGTTCGCGCGGCACGGGAGACAGCAAATAAAAATGCAGGCTGCGCTCGATCATCTCGCCGCGAATCAAGCGAGAGAAAATGCCCAGACAGCCAAAGAAGACACCCAGCCGGATGTAGTAAAGCTGGATCACGCTAGCCAGGACATCGGTATCGTCGCCGATCCAAGATGGACGGTGGGACTCGAAGGCAAAATGAAAGAAGACTACAACGGTTGGAATGAAGGCAAGAAAGTAGACCCAGCCCGACTTCAACGAGAAGAGGTTCCGTCGAATCTCGATGCGAATCAGGCGCCGGGCCTGAATCCACCACAGGCCCCACGGCTGTTGCGCCAGATTTCTTAGAAATGTGTTCATGGTATCCAGCATCATCACGCGCCTCCATCGGAGCCGATGAGATATTGATAGATTGCGCTGGCGTCATCGTCGGCTGGAGCGACGGACTCGATCTTGACCAGCCCTTCAGCCGCGATTCCGTTGAGCATCGAGTAGAACTGATCGATGTCTCCAGTGCGCAGAAAGACGCCCCGTCCATCAGTATGCAATCTCGCTTCGACGCAATGATTGACAGAAAACATCCTTGCCGCAAGCAGCTCCGGCCTGTCACAGCGAATAAGAACCTGCATCGGCTTTTCGCGCACCTCTTGCCTGACCTCGCGGATGCTTCCTTCAGCAACCAGATACCCGCCGGTGATGAGGACGACGCGATCGGAGATGCGGTCGACCTCATCGAGAATGTGGCTGGAGATCAGCAGATGCATTCCCTGCCGACCGAGCTCCTGAAAGAGCGCAATCGACTCTGTGCGGGCCATGGGATCAAGGCCGTTTAATGGCTCGTCGAGAACCAGCACTCTGGGATGATGCGCAATCGCCTGTGCAAGCCTGACCTTCTGCCGCATGCCTTTGCTGTAGCCGGCGATCTTGCGCCTTGCTGCGTTGCCTAGCTCCACGCGGTCGAGAGACTCAGCCGTCATCTCGACGGCCTCGGCCTCGCTCATTCCGTGGAGCATCAGGCTGTCGAAGATGAAATCCCATCCGTTGATCCCGCGCGGGAAGGAATCTAACTGGGCGCAATAGCCGAGGATGCGAAAGAGATCGGGTGAGTTGACAGGTGAGTGCCCTAATACTGAGATGCGTCCATTTGAGGGCTGCACAAGCCCCGTCATCAGATTCATGAGCGTCGTCTTGCCTGAGCCGTTGGGGCCGACCAACGTCGTGATTCCCGGTGGAATCGTCAATGAGATGCGATTCACGCCGAGAACCTCACCGTAGAACTTGGAAACATCCTCGAAGATGATCTGGTCGTTCATCCGCGGACTACCTCGCGGGCACGAATGCGTGCATTGAGCATCGCCGCGCATATCAGGCAGGCCATAACGAGCGTGGCTGCAATTGCTGCCGTCGGTAACGAATGATCTCCCCTGATGGATTCAGGCACCCCTACCAATCGATGCCAGAGTGTTGTCATCATAAATGGAATGTTGAGCAGATAACCCCATTTTGTCCGCAGCACTGCGGTCACGATACCTCCCACGCCGGCCGGCACATATGTTGCCGCAAAGATCGCGCCGGTAGCCATGACCCTCCACTTGACCCACGAAGAAATGGCGAGGCCGAGGATGGAAAGGAAGGCGATCCAGATCAGCTCTCCGATAAGAAGGCCGACCGCAATCTGAAAATTAGCGGCGAACCACGGCAGCGGAGACGAGTAACTCTGATAAGTGAACAGCAAAAGGCACGGGACCCAGGTGACAAACGAAAGCGATGTAAAAAGTGCGATGAACTTGCCCAGCACATAACCGAAGCGCGAGATGGGATGACTGAGCAGAATGGGCAGCGCGTTATCGGAAAGATCGAAGCTGATCAATCTGGGCGCGATCCAGCTTGCCAAAGGCAGTGCAAACCAGGATTGAACCTCGATAAGTGTCAGAAAGTATTCGGCATTGATGGTCAGCACCTGGGGGCCTCGGAATCCCGTCAACGCTCTTGCGAGCGGGTTGTTCGCGAGATAGATTCCGATGAGAAAAAAGACGAAAGGCAAGAAGCATATCGTGAAGAGCCCAATCGTGATCTTCGATGACCATGCTTCTTCAAAGCCATATCGCGCAAGCACAAAGACACGAGTCCACACCGGAGTCACCTTGCCGTCATATGCGCGATAAATGTGTTTATAGACTGACATGTGCCGCACGCCCCATTTCATTATCCATCGCCCTGAGGAAGATATCTTCAAGCGAGTCACGTCGCCTGTTCATGCGGCGGATCTGAACTCCTTGTTCGGATGCAATCACGTATAGATCCCTCACTTCGACGTTATCGGGGATCACCAGCTTGATGCGACCGCCGGGGAAGCACGCGCATTCGCAGCCGAGTCCGCGAATGCTAACGGAGAACTTCTCTGTGGCACCCACAGTCTCGAGTTCCATGAAGCTGCGATTGGAGCGGCGCTCCTCTTCGATGTTGCAGAGAGCGGCGATGCGCCCGTCTTTAAGGATCAGAGCCTCATCGCAGGTTTCATCAATGTCGCGGAGTAAGTGAGAGGAGATCAGCAGCCTCGCGCTGCCCTGCTCGCGGATTTCTTTGATCAGCTGAATCATGCGCTGGCGCGCCATAGGGTCGAGGCCGTTGGTAGGCTCGTCGAGGATAAGCAGCTTAGGCCCCTGCGCAAGCGCCTGGGCCAGCTTTATTAATTGCTTCATTCCCAGCGAATAAGTATTGACTCTGCGATATCGAACCTCGCCCAGGCCGACGTAGAAGAGCGCTTCATGCGCACGCTCCAGAGCTTCGCCGGCAGGCAGGCCTGCGAGTTCGGCCATGTAGCGGACGAATCGCACGCCACTCATGTTTCCGATATAGGAATCGTTCTCCGGCATATAGCCGATTCCGCTTCGGACTTGCGCCTTGTCCCGCTGGCTGTCAAGCCCGAAGACGCTGGCCGTGCCCTTGGATGGTGGATGAAAGCCAAGCATCGTATTGATCAGTGTGGATTTTCCGGCGCCGTTGGGGCCAAGCAAACCGATTGCATGACCCTGCAGCGACCCCGTTAGTCCATCGAGTACGATGCGACCTCCGAGCCGGACTTCCAATCCATTAAGATCGATGATCCCCATGTCACTCTCTAACGCCGGTGTTGGCTTGTTTGTTCCCGGAATTGATTAATGTTGCAAGCGTGAACAGGTCAAATCCGAAGAGACGGCTATCGCTCGCCATTTCGATGCGGCTGTCCTTCCCCCATGCGCAAATTGCCGTGGGCTTGGCATCCGCGGCCAACTGATTGAGAGCCTGAGCCATCTCGCCGTTGAAATTCGAAAGCAGTGGGGACAGCACCGGGCTGAGGTTCTGGTACGCAACAGCCGAGTAGTTATCGTTGTCGTCCTTTGGCAGCAGCGCCCTGAAGGCGGTTGCGCGTCCAAGTGAATCACCGCTCGCATGAGTCTGAAGCGCCTGCATAAGAAGAGCGCGGCTGGGCGCAAGAATCATGTAGCCGTCAGAAAAAGTATACTGCGCCACAATGTTACCGGTAGTCAGATCGTGAACTGAATAGTAGCGCTGCCCGTTGGCGTCGCTAGACTCGATTGCAATCTGATGCGATCCGTTGCCTTGTGCCAGGTTGCGAATCGATGCCGTCAATCTCTCGATGGTCTGTTCGAGGCGCGCTGAGTTGTGAACCTCAATGACAGCCTTCCACGATGGTGTCGGCAGAACCGGCCCATCGAGCGACAGCAGGAACTCGCCTCCCAGGTTTGCGGCCAGATCGTCGCGGAAGTTGACGTTTAACTTCGCCTCAACATCGCTCAATCTCTCGCCTGCGTTCTTATCGGGCTCAGCCATGTTTATGATGTCGTCAGCGATGTCTTTCGGTTCCTTCGAAAGTACATCGATCGCGACCGCTGCGTTGGGTGTGACGAATTCGAGCGAACCCATAGGAGCAGGAGCAGCGAGCCATGAAGCGACTCGCTGACGCGTCCCGGCAAATTGCAGATTTAGATGATTCTCACTCTGACCATTCGATTCGCGATGCTCGGCAATCAGATAAGTGAGATCCTCCATTCCAGAGTTTGCGAGAACCTTCTTGCCATTATCGTTTGCCTTGTGCGTGCCGGCTCCATTTGTCATCATCTGATGCAGATCTGCTGCCAAAATAATCCCGGCCCCGCGGTTATATGCGGCTGTGATCTGTTGGCCGAAGTCTCCATTTGCAAAGCCGCTCGCGCCCGCATTCAACTGTGCGTCCACCTGCTTCAGCAAGGCAATGCTATTGGAGAAAACCACTTCATGCTGCCGGATGAGCGCGTAGCCCACACCCTCTGGCGGAGTTGAGACAGCAGCAGCGTGGAGCGCACTCTCGTCGAGAACGGTCAACCCGCGATTTGAACCCGAAGCCGCAAACTGATTCTTGAGTAAGCCATCGAGCCCATCCCGTTTTACATCGGCGATTACTGCGAAGCCAGGATTGTCCGGCTGATTGACGCCAACAATGACAATTTCGTTGCCGAGATACTGACTCACTTGATGAATCTTCCCGACCAACGCATCCAGTTCCGCCGTATTGTTGTCGTGCCCGCGCGCCCACCATTGCTGCAATGCCGGACTCTTGCTTAGTTGGTCTTGAAAAAGCCCGTTTGCCTCGCTTAGGAACTCTCCGAGGTTAGGAATACTGATGTAGAGCAATGTCCCGGCTGGAGCACGCGCCAGTAAATCGCTCGAATATCTGGGCTGCGGAAATGGAATCTGCGCGATTCGGTTATGAAGCATGGCAAGCTGCGCAAGCAAAGACAGATACTTTCCGCGGTCGTGACTCCAGGAGATTTGCTGATCGACTGACGCCGGGGCAAGGTTGTCGCTAGTCGCCAACTGCTCACCCGCCTGCACGAGCGTATCAATGCCCGCATGAGCGACGTGAACCGAGCCTTGCAATACCGCAACGCGCGAACCTTTGATTCCGGAGTTAACCGAGAATATAGTGCCTGTGACTGCAACGCGGCAGTCAGGCGTCTTCACATATAAATGGCCGAACTCGCGCTTGGCGGCCAGCACAATCACGGCTCCGTTATCGAGCGTGATGGTAATGTTGAGGCCCTTGGCGCCGACGCCGAGCGCGCTTCTTCCATTCACTTCGACGGTTGAACCGTCGCTCAGCCGAAGAACGGCGTGCGATCCGCCGCTGGTGCGCAGATGCTCGCCCTCGGCCAATTTGTCTCCGGGAGCAAGTTGGCGATCACCCGCATTCGAGATTAGATATGCCGAGCCATCGATCGATTGCACCTCGGCGCGAACTCCTTGAGGGATCTCCCAGTATGCGTTGTAAAGGAAGAACGTGCAAACCAGCAGCACGGAGGTTAGAGCCAACGACCAGCCAAATCGCTGAGGCCGCCAAACAGGTGCGCGCTCCACAGCCGGCGCGGACCAATTAACCTGCATCGGCCGCGATGCGTTACGGAAGCGGTTGCGGCAACCGCTGCACTCGCGCAAATGAGCTTCGATCAACAACGAACGCGCGGCAGGGAGTGCTCCCGCTCGGTAAGAAGGCAGCAGCTCCGCAATGTCGCCGCAGCCCTCGATGGCGCTGACGTCGAGTTCGATATCCAGGCAACTGGCCACTCGCCTCGCGGACTCATCAACCTGCGCGGCATCAGGCTCGCCGGCCTTTACCGCATTCACTGCAGCATTCAAACGGACTTCGTCATCTCGTCTCATTGTTTTCCCTGCTCCAATTCTCTGAGTCGCTTTTTCAGTTTCGCTCGCGCATGATGAAGAGTCACAGCAACAACCGCCTGCGAAGTTCCCATCAGGGCGGCAATCTCTCGATTTCCCAGCTCCTCAAGATATCGCAGAGTGAACATCTCAGCCGCTCGCGGAGCCAATTCGCTGATCGCAAGCCTGAGCCATGCGCCGAACTCCCGGTTTGACGCGCTTACCTCCGGAGAACTGCCTCGTCCTGCAATGGCTCTGTCCGCGATCTCTTCCAACGGCTCTGTCGCAGAAGTTTTTCGCCTCCTCAGCAGATCGAGCGCTCCATTGATCGCGGCCCGGTAGAGGTAGCTGCCGGCATTTTCGATCGGCGGTAGCCCTCCGTCGGCCAGGTGCAGAAAAACCGCCTGAGCCACGTCCTCTGCATCGGCCATGCTGCCGGTGATGCGGCGGGCTGCGAACAGAACGCGCCGGTGATGTTCCGCAAACAACAGCGAGAGCATCTCGCGGCCTTCCGTGGACGGCAAGGCCTGGATTGCAGCGGCCATAGGTTCACCTTCTTGACTGTTCATAGAGATGACGCACCAACTGAATAATTATTAACCAGTCAAGGTTGGTTACGGTGGAAAAGCTCGAACGCGAATCGGACGGACGCCGCGGAAATGCGATGCAGGCGCATTACCAGCTATCCACCCTAACCCGCTCGCTCCCGCTGCCCAAAGGGGTGCACTACGCCGTCCGTTGCGCCGACGACTGCAAATCGGTAACAGTCCTCCTCATAAACCAGCGCAAGTTCCGACGCTGGCCGAACTGCCACACGATCGCGCCGCTAGTGCCATGCGAGCAAATTATCAAAGATGAAGCCCTGGATACGCATATGCCGCGCAAGACGCTCTACTTCTGATTAACTCGGGAATAACAGCTTTTGTCGATTTCGTTATATATGCCCAACATATTAGCTCTGGTGACGGCCCTGACGGAAAATATTGCAGCCGCCATGGCGACTAAGATATCACGTCTACCGGTCAACTGAATGCTCCGGTCGCAAACGGCGTTTACCAGAATCTATCCTTGTTCGTGCCTTATGCGTTATGATCCGCGTTCTCTGGTTGGCATGGGACGTGGGCAGATCTTGACACGCTATCAGGCGATTACGTGCTCAACGACTCCGGATTTTCAATGAGTGTCATGTATTCGGAACTCCAAGGCTTCAGCGCTTACCACGCCAAGGAGGGTTCCATACGGATCGGTCATTTTGTGCGAAGCTATCGGTTCATTTGCTGGTTCGAGAGTGCCGGAGTTTCACAAACCGGGCAGGCGCTGACGGAGGGGCCGCGCCTGGCGCTCGCTGACCGCTATCTCGGTCGATGCTGTGTCGGACATCACCAGCAGAAAGCTGCTACGAAAATAAGGTCTGATCTCCTTGACAAGGCTTAGATTCACCAATACCTCCCGGCGCGCGCGAAAGAACAGGTCGAGAGGTAGCCTTGACTCCAGTTCGGCAAGCTGGTAATTCACCCAGAGCGAATCGCCGACCGTCTTGGCTCTGACGATGCCGTCCTGCACTTGGAACCAAAGGATCTGATCTACCGGCACAAGCAGGTATCGCCCGTGCTTCCTGCAAACGATGTGGCGCAGGGCCTCAGGCGCGACGCGGGTTGCGCGCAAGATCCTCTCTTTCTCCTCTTCTCGCTCTCCCGTAGACGCATCCAGCCTGCGTGCGCGTTCCACAGCAATGGCGAGCCGTTCCGGTTCAACGGGTTTAAGTAGATAAGCGAGGGCGTTGGCATCAAAGGCAGCGAGCGCGTGCTGATCGTAGCCGGTGACGAAGATAACCAGCGGCACAGGAAGTTCCGGCGGAATTGATCGCAGCACGTCAAAGCCAGTGAGTCCCGGCATCTCTATATCCAGAAAGAGCAGATCTGGCTTGAGTTTTTCGATCTTCTCCACAGCGTCCAGGCCATCGAGCGCCTCACCGATCACGGTGATCTCCGGATGGCTGCCGAGCATCCGGATAAGTCGTGCGCGAGAGTCCGCCTCATCATCGGCAATCAGGCTTCTCATAAGGCAGTGGCTCCATCTTCGCGGGGAAGCAGAATCGTGACGCGAGTGCCGCCACCTTGCCGCGCCTCCAAGTTGATTTGGCCCTGCTCCTGGTAGAGAGCGCTCAGCCGTTGAGCAATGTTCTCGAGTCCCACGCCATTTGATCGTCCGCCGTTGCCGTCTTGCATCGTTGCGAAACCGGAGCCGACGCCGTCATCTTCCACGCGCAGTTGCATCCGGTTCCCCAGTGCCTCGGCGGAGATCCACAGATGACCAGGGCCTGGCTTCGGTCCCAGTCCGTGCTTCAGTGCATTCTCGACGACAGGTTGCAGAATGAGCGTCGGAATGCGCTCAATCGCGATGACAGGGTCGACTTCGATGCTGACCGCAAGACGACTGCCAAAACGGGCCTCCTCAATTTGAAGATAGGTGCGCAGGAACTCCATCTCTTCGCACAGCGAAATGAGCGGTCGGGCGGAGTTTGCCAGCACGTGCCGAAAGACGCGAGCGAGGCGCAAGGTCATGGTCTCCGCTTGGGTGGGATTTGTCACAATGAGATTGGCGATGCTGTTCAACGAATTAAAGAGGAAATGCGGGTTGATCTGGGCCCGAAGCGCGCGCAACTCCGCCTCTGTGACCTGTTGCAACAGAACCGCCTCGCGGCTCTGTTGCTCAACCATCTGTTCCTCAAGGCGCAACGCATCCAGCCGTTGCCCGAATTGCGCGGCGGCGCTGCACAGATAACTCACTTCGTGCGAGACCAGTCCCCGCCGTTCGGGGCCGCGCGCAACCACAAGCACATGGCTCACCTGCCCTGACGAACAGATTGGAACCAATAGTTCCGCTTCGGCCAGAGGCAACTGGTCTCGTAGCGGATCGTGGGCATCCAGTTCCACGATCTCCCCGACCTGAATCGCGTCCGGCCACTGCAAGGCCGGTGGCGTCTCCAGTTCAATCAGGCGGGCCTCTTGTAGGTCGAGAGCATCACTCACCGCTTGTTCTGTAACTTCGGCGGTCTCGCTCTCTGAGTGAATCGTCGACAGGCGATCGGATAGTTGCCGAACCAGTGCGCGGTAGTCGGGCGCGCGAAAGATCCATCGATCCACCCATGCTTCGATGTGCCTGTCCACAACCGCAAATGCGGTCAGCAAGGCCGCGGCCAAGATGGCTTCAACGAGCGTCCGAGCAGCCTCGGGGAACGCCGCATCGGATTCAGCCCGCACCAGGAAGGGAGTCTTCTCAAGCAGGAGGAATGCGACCGCGGTGAATGCCGCCATGAGTATTCGCAAGCTATAGCGGATGAACAGATCGGAGAAGCGAAAACGCGTGAACAAGAAGAACGCGCCGAGAACTATGAGCAGCGTGCTTTGCTCGGCGACGACGCGAAGCACAGTGCAAAGGGCCGGGTAGTAGGAGAGTGTCTCCGAGAGAACGATCGACAACGAAGCGCACAGGACGCCGATCAGGATCGCCAAAGACGGCAACCGCATCGACGGTGACGCCAGACGATCGCGGAATAGCAGCATTCCCGCGCTTAGCAGTACGGCGCCGTTGTACGCGGTGGCCTCCATTAGAGCTATTTGTTGAAGACTCGTGGGCCTGAGAACGCCATACCAGAACGAAACTACGAGCACTGCACCGGTCAAAACCGCCAGAATCTGCAGCACCCGAAGGCTCCTCCGCTGTCCTGGGTTAACGGCTAGAGGGCTCCAGATGGCAAGCAGCGGGATTGGCCAAACCGCGGTTCCGGTGAACTGAGAACCTGTTTACGATCTTGAGACCGGATATTGCGAAGACGCCAGAAAAGTGATCTTTGTACTGTTGCCAGTGCAGTAATAGTAGAGGATGGAGCCAAGAAAATCCTATCCAAGCGATATCAA
>Ga0181520_10006338_pt1 | contig 18154 bp, 11 predicted proteins | sample PEATcosm2014_Bin_29_FD_132451 | JGI IMG/M metagenome (GOLD analysis project Ga0181520, IMG submission 132451) | Peatland microbial communities from MTU Mesocosm Facility, Houghton, MI, USA - PEATcosm2014_Bin02_30_metaG | ecosystem: Environmental > Terrestrial > Soil > Wetlands > Peat | place...
ATCGCAGATATCGCCATGGATCAGCTTGTGCCGGGAATCGCCCTCAAGAGCCGCCAGATTTGCGGGATTGCCCGCGTAGGTCAGCAGGTCAAGGTTGGCAAGAGGTGTGCCGACTGCTTCAATCCACTGCAACACAAAGTTGGAGCCGATAAACCCCGCACCGCCCGTTACGAGGATGGCGTTGCTGACACTTGTCATTGTTCGTAATGCCCTTCATGTTCTGCGATAAAGGAAGCACTCTCGCTAGAGCTATCGCAATTGCACACATGACCGCTGAAACACTTCGATCGTGTCCCGCGTTATTGAGATGTAATACGTGGAAGTCTAGCACAGTCGTTGCGCCAAGGGCAGCGATGGCAGGTCTCTCGCGATTCTCTGACGGTATTCAGCGGTCGCATGCTCGCCATGCAAAGGATTCCCTTTCGTTCCACGCTGCGCATGATTGGCTTTCGGAGAATCAATTGGCCGGCTTCCTTGCGGAGGTGGTTTTCCGCGCTCGATCTGAGTTGGATCGGCTCGTCTTACCGCGAGAAGGATGGTCGTGGGATGGCAGCGTATGCGCAAGCCGCATGCACGGAATCGCTATTCACGACAGACTCCTGGAACCGCATTGCCACATGCCGATTTGAAAAGGCGCAGCTTCAGAGGCTGCTGAAAAAGGCCTGAATTGAAGAGCTTGTCCGATAATACAATTCCTTTGGATCAAAGGGCTCATTGATTCTATTAGACTTATGGATCGCCTGAATTTGCGCCCTTTTGATGCTTCTGCTGATCTTTAACCCGGCAGTCCATAGAAAATAAACAAGATGCGTTCATGCCCTTGCGTGTAAACGCGGAGAAAAGGAAAGTCCCTCCAGGGTGGAGGTCGATACCCCCCTTTCGGACCTTCCGGTCTCCCTATCGGAGATAGAGATTGATCCGCTTATCTTCATTATGCGCGCTGTGTCACCGCACTCTGCACGCACCCCAGCTTCTCCTCAGATGCGTCCGACACAAAGCCTGCAAAAGCAGTTGCGCCCCCGCCGGTCCTGGCTTGCCGAGACCCTGAAGGGACTGCGCAGCCAGGAGGGGTTGGACAAGATCGATCTCGGCTAGGCGCTGAATGGGACGCTGCAGCCTGCTTCAGCATTTGCTCCGATGTCTCCGTTTGCGTGCCGACTCTTGCACAACCGAACGCTCCTGTATCGTAGCCAAAAAGTCGACGACACGCTATTTTAGAATCTTCAGTGGTATCGGCTGTGTCCAGCCACTCGGGGAATTGCTGTTCGACGAGCACAGAGAAGCCGCCACCAATGGAGAGTAACGACATGGAGTTACGCACGAAGGAGGATCCAAGTCTGACAAGGCTCGAACAGCGCGTCTATCGGGCGGCAGAAGCAGCCTTGGCCCGCCAGCACTACGTCTGTGCCATCGATGTACTGTGTGGGATGGGACTCCTGGCATCCTCCGCGGTCGACTTCTGGCGCAAGGGCCGCATCGATTTTCTTGAGGGGGAGATTCAAGGAAGCCTGAACAAAATCTCTTCCTCTATGGCGATCTTCCGGCGGTGGGCACACGAGAAGGGCCTCAAGGAAAGCGAAACCGACTACGTGCGACCCGCCCGGTCCGGGACCGTGCCCTTGCAATTTTCCAGGAGCGGTGACCCGCAGATCGAAAAGAGCTACCGCACGCACTACATATCGCCCACGCTCTCGGAACGCAAGCAGCAGAAGCTCCAGGAGAGGCTCGACAAGGCTCCGACGCCGGTCGTGTTTCTGAGCCTGCGCGACGCACAATGCTCGGAATGCGGGGCGGAGATTGAACGGGACTCCATGCTCTTGATGGAGGCGGAGCAGCCGCTTTGCCTTCCTTGTGCGCGCCTCGACGGCTTGGAGTTTCTTCCGGCTGGCGACACAGCTCTGACGCGACGGGCCACGAAGTACAGCCAGCGATCCGCCGTCGTCGTGCGCTTCAACCGGTCACGCAAACGCTACGAGCGGCAAGGCATTCTGGTGGAAGAGACAGCGCTGGAGAAGGCTGAGCAAGAGTGTGTGCAGGACGCCGACGAGCGGGCAGCAGCGCGGGCACAGGCTGCGGTGCAGCGTGCCGAACAGGATCGCCAACTGGTTGCGCAGATGAAAAAGCTGATCGCGGAGCTGTTCCCTGGTTGTCCGGCCGGCGAAGTGGCTGCCATTGCCGAACATACCGCGGTCCGGGGCAGCGGCCGCGTTGGGCGTTCGGAGGCGGGTCGAAATCTGGATGAAAAGGCGCTGATCCTGGCGGTTGGCGCCGCAGTTCGCCACAACCACACCCCCTACGATGAGTTGCTGGCCAGCGGTGTGGACCGCGGCGACGCGCGCCTGCAGATTGCCGGCAAAGTCGAAGAGATTCTGGCGAGATGGCGCAAATTGCAACTACCCATAAAATCGTCTTATTCAATGGCCCAAAAAGCGCCGGAAATAGAGAGTTTGGCGTAGATTGCTCATAATGAAATGCTTCCAGGATGTGGCAGGAGTCGAACTGGCCATGCGACTGAAAAAACGCACGTTGCCTGTCAAGCATGGTCCCCAAAAAGGCCAAAAGACCCGGAATGCCGAACCGACTGTAGGTCTGTAGTACTGAGATACAGAAATCCATAAGAGGTCTATCGCCATCGTTGCGCTCAGGATCGAAAGCAAGGTGAGGTATTGAAATGTGAGCTTGCAATCCAAACGGCCCTGATGGACAGACGACCTTTTCCATGCCATCGAAGTATAAAATCACTTGCGCATTTCCCGCTCTGCTGTAGACCTTCCACGCAGAGCCTGAAACATGTTTTGGCGTTATCAGGAGAGATGAGCAAGAGTGCGTGTGTAATGGCTTGATCGAGCATTTCTTTACTTCTTGCCTTGGTCAAAGCTCAAGCAACTTCTCCGTTCTGCCAATGCCAGAACCAAGGAAGCGCTGAAAGACGCTATCGCCGAAGTCATCAAACTCATCACCCAGGACGAAGCAAGTGCATGGTTCAATCGCTGCACAACGGGCTACAGTGATTCCCGAGATGCTCTAAATGGCAGGATGTCTCTTGATAAGCCGCATGCGCATCAAAATGGCAAGCGTGAAGGCAATCAGAAGAAGTTGTATTGAAGACTTGAGAAAAATGCCGAAATCGTTTCGGAATGCAAGAATGAAGTACCCGAAGAGCAACGGGGCCGCAGCATAAAAAAGAGGAACCCGACCCACACGCGCGGCCCTGGCATTCATGTATCCAAGCATCGCGCCTAGGCCGCCGAAGACAAGTGGCGCATACCATTTAAAGTTCGAATACATCTCAGCAATGAAGGAAAAGCCTCCGCCGAAGACATTGGCTTCGAGAGAAATGTCTTCGTAGTAGGTGTTGGGCGGAACTTCGATTCCAAAGAGCATACGCAGGGGCGAGGGAACCAGTAACTTTAAGGTTGGTGCAAAGGTCAAGCCGTCTGAGAGCTTATGCGTGTTCGAGATCGCTGCTGAAAGTATGTTGTTGAATATTGTCGAGTACTCAAACGAGAAGATTCCGCCGATCAGCACACCTGGATCTCGGGGGATGGTGATGCGTCCGAGCACAATCAAATTAGGGACGATCAACGCGCAGATCAACAACGCCACGTACTTGAGCTTGATTTTGTCGCGGTACCACATGAGTTGCGAGAAGGCGACGATCTGAGCGATCTCGAAAAATTCGGAACGAACTTGCAACAGAGCGGTTACCAGCATATAGCTTCCCAGAATCCAGCGCAGAAGGCGGAATTCGCGACACGTAAGAATCTGCTTGAGGGGGATATTCAACAGAAGATGCGCCATCAGAAGCAGCATGATCAAACGCGACTGGAAAATGAACGAATACTGTTGCTTGATTTCTACGATCGACTCATAGCTCAGCTTTGTAGTGAAGGCCAGGATCAGGGCAACGACAAGAAGAATCCCACTCAGCAGGGAGAGCAGGCGTATTTCGCGGCGGTAGGGACGGAGATTGTATAGCGCTGTGGTTGGAGGGTCGAACTTGCGGCGCGAATAGAAGAACATGTAGCCTAAGGCAAAAACCGTCATGCACGCGAGTACAAAGAGCAAACTTTGCATTGCTATTGCGCGATCAAAGGGATATCGCGCGGTAAAGGCAAAGTAGGTTGTCTCGTCTGTACCCAGTAGCAGAAATCGGAGCAGAAACTCGATGTGCAGCATGAAGACGATGAAGAGAACAACAAAGAGAAGCATTTACTTGTCCTCTCCTGAACGTAGATCAAAGCCGTACTCGGCACGGACGACTTCCTCGAGGGTTCCGCCGCTGTTTGCCATCAGTTGCCTGAGTTCGTAAACCTTCACGTCAACCAGAAACCGGTACCAAAATCCTTGTAGAAAATGCAGCGCGAACCCGGGCCATCCATCCAGAAATCCGAGCAACAGAAAATATCGATAAAAGAAATATGCAGCAGCCCGAAGCCCAATCGGCATCCGGGCATATATGTGGTATTTGATGAAGCGTTTTAGACGAGCGTTGAGGGAAATTGTATAGCGGCTCTCGTCGTGTGAACGAGCCTGGCTATTCGATAACAATATATCAATCGCCTCGCGACTGGCATAAGCGTTATGCTTTGATGTCCACCATGTGATTCTGTTCAGGTTGATATCAGCTATGTCTGCATTGATATGTGTTATAGCACCTCTGACAGTGATATGTTCATCCATCCACCGACTTTCACACCGCCCTTGGCCTAATCTCCATATCCGAAGCATTCGAATCGGGTACATTCCACCATGCTTAATCCACTTGCCCATGAAATGAACTTGGCGGTTTATGGTAATGCCGGCAACTTCTTCCGAAAGAGCCGAGAGGTGCTTTTGCAGATAAGCTCTCAGCTTTGGTGTTACTACTTCGTCCGCATCCAGCCTCATTATCCAGGCGGTTTTAATATCCGAATTGTCAATCCCCCAGTTCATTTGCGTAGCATAATTCACAAACCCATGCACATATACTTCTGCTCCCATATTTTTAGCTATACTCTGCGTTTGGTCTGTTGATCCGCTATCCACCACGACAACACGTCTCGCCAATCCGCGAACGCTTTCAAGGCAGCGGATAATATGGCGCTCTTCATTTAGGGTAAGAATTAATACCGTAATATCCGGAGTCTCTCCTGACGCATCCATCGCGTGCTTGCAGCCAGTCTCTGCCTGGATTGCTCCATCCGGCATATTCGTTTCAGATACGATTGGTTCTGGCATTACTCACCTTGATCCGGTCCTGACCGGTCTGTTTAGAAGTCGAGCAGCTTTGAGTACACACCTGCATAGCCGTCGATCACACGCTTCCAATTGTATGCAGCTGCGCGCTCCACTCCAAGTATTGAAAGCTGCCTGGAAATACCCGCGTCCATGACCCGCATAAGCGCAGTCCGAAGTTCATGACGATCTGAAGGGTCGAAAAGAACACCTGCGTTTCCTACCACTTCGGGAATCGAGGAACTGTTTGAGGCCAGCACTGGGCAGCCTGCCTGCATTGCCTCCAGAGGGGGAATGCCGAAGCCCTCGTAGAGCGATGGAAAGAAGAAGAAGCGCGCATTGCTGTAGAGGTAGTTGAGCTGTTCATCTGTCACCCGGCCAGCCTGGATAAATCCAGCCGTCTGCCCGCGTTCTTCGATCCGGCTCTTTTCTTCTGGTGTGAAGGGGGCACCGACAACGAGGCACTTGAGCTGGCCCTGCAATTCATCCAACACATCGTACACCCGGTCGAATCCCTTGCAACTGCCTCGGTGCCCCACATAGAGAAAGTACGATCCCGGTTGATGGACTCCGAGTGAAGCAAAAAACGTTTCGTCGAAGCCTACTTGCTCAAAGCCTTCCACGCCATTGGGAATCACAGTGACGGGCTTTTCCTGGCAGAAAGGATAATACCCAAATAGATCTTTTTTTGTGTGTTCAGAGACGCAGACTATCCAATCAGAGGCGTGCAGCGCAGCCGTCTTCTGCCGCTTGTGCAGTGCAGCTCCCAAGCCGGAGCTGAATTTCTCGTAGATCAGATCATGCACAGTTGTCACATTGCGGCAGCCAGCGGCACAATTCACGCGATAGTAGCTGGAGTGAAACAGAAAGGGGGAGCCAAGGAAACTTCTGTGGAAGTTTAGATAGCGGCCGAAAAGACGGGGTGAATGGTGATCGGCAGTTGTGCGTTGAATGCGCAGATTACGTCGATAGATGTTCTTCTTACTGTCGTTGCGCTCAACAAACAGACAGTCCTCGCGATCAAGCCATGGCTCGATGATTTTCGACCAGAAGCGGCTCCCTCCGCCTGCCTGCTGAAGACTGAAAATGATGTTGTCAAAAACAATCGCCAAGCGTTGACCTTTCTATACTGTGTGCTACTTTGCGTCTGCAAGATTTTCCTCGCAGTACCAACTGCTTACGTCTTGCGGAGCAGATTCCATCCCTCTCGTGCTGAATTTTCCCGTAGTTTCCAGAGCGCTCGCGGGCTTCGCCGCAAAAGAAAATCTGCGGCAAAATACGTGCGATAGATCAGGTACCAAAGATGGGCCTGCCAAAAACTCAGACTCTTGCGCAAAAAATAGATGCGGTTGCGGGTGCAGTAGCGCACAGTAAAATCCGAGGCGCCGGCCTGGTTCTCTGTCAACGATCCGGTCTTGTGCCAGAGTCGGGCTGTGGGAATGTACCAGAGCGAGAGACCGTGCCGCAAGCAACGATAGAGAAAATCCACGTCGTCGTAGTAAACAAAATATCTCTGGTCCATGAGGCCGATACGGTCAAAGACTCTGCGATACGCCAGCAAGCAACAGGTGGGCGTATAGGTGATTCGCAGCGGCTTGTTAAAATCTTCGCCGTCGGGCAGGTCTGTCCCGCGATGCACGATACGATAGCCTAACAGCGGCTGAAAGCTTCCTCCCGCACACCAAAGGGTGCCGGGATGCTCATAATGATACATCTTGCAGGTGCACATATCGGCGTCGTGTTCCTGCAGGCCCGCATACAGTGTGCCGAGGAAATCGGGTTTGAAGGCGGTATCGTTATTTAACAGAAGTAGAGCTTCGCAGCCATCGTCGAGCGCGGCGCGGATTCCTTGATTATTACCCTCGGCCACGCCGAGGTTATCGGCATTTGCAATGATTGTTAAAGGAATATTTGTTACCTGCCGCGCCATCTCCAGGGTGCGGTCACGTGAACAGTTATCGATTAGATAGAGCATGAAGTTCTGGTGCTGTTGGGCGGCCAGCGAGCGGAAAAACTCTTCTAACACGTGTTCGCTGTTATAGGTGACGGTTATGATACCGATCTTTCCTTGCATAATCTGCATCATTCCCTCCTATCCCACCTAATTGTCGCCGCGTGTGCGAGCTGGTGCTCCAGGACTCTTGATGACTCGCTTGTCGGATCCCCAACGATATTCTGCCAACTTGATCAGGCAGCGGATGCGGAGTGCGAGACGCACACACTTCTTAGAGATCCAACTGGAGCCAAAATAATCGTAATAGTCGTTGAAGTCGCCCAGCGCGCGGTGAAGTTCCAGAATTTTCTTCTTCGCCATCTGGTTGATGCTTTGCCCGCCGTAGTGTATCACCTCGGCGCAGGGCGTGTAATAGACCTTGTATCCTTTGCGTTTGAGCAGCAGATTATAGGCAATATCGACCTGAAAGTGAGGTAGCCGCTCGTCGAGCATACCAGCCTGTTCCCAGGTCGAGCGCCGGATCACGTACGCGGTTGTACCGATGCTGTCGACCACCTGTGCCTTGGAATAGTCGAAATCCGAGATGTAGTACTCGCGTGCGACACGCCCATTAGGAAAGAGTTTGTGAAAATTGAGTCCGTGCAGAATCATCGTCGTCAGTCCACAAAAGCCGCGAATGCAGGACTGAACCGTTCCATCTGGATTGCGCAGCATCGGTCCGCAGGCCGCTGCATCGGGATGTGAATCCATGAACTCGATCAGCGCACCAAAGACATTGCCGATCAGCACTGTATCACTATTGAGCAACACCGCATAGCGAGCCTGCGACATTTTCATGCCTAGATTGTTGTTTTTGGCATAGCGCATACCCTTGGAATTCTGTATCAATCGGACCCAGGGAAAACACTCTGCGACCATCTCGGCACTTCCATCCGAGGAGTTGTCATCTACGCAAATGACCTCGTAGTTAATGCCACTCGTATTATCGTAGATCGAACTCAGGCACTGACGCAGCAGTGCCTGAGTGTTGTAGTTCGGTATGATTACGGTCAAATCATACATTTCAGACTCTCTATTTGATGTAGGCATTCTTCTCCTGCACGCAAAGGCTTACTCGCGCAATAGTCCTCTTTGCTTCATCTCGTCCAATGACTTTTCGTAGAGGTTCTCGGGAAGCTCGTTTTCTATTGTCCAGGTGAGAAAACTGTGCAGTCCATCCGTAAACTTCCAGCTTGGCTCATACTTCAGCAGATTGCGAGAGCGGTTCAGGTCGGCCATTCCGTGGCGGATGTCTCCCTCGCGAAATGCGCCAGTCACATTAACTGCGGAGTGATTGCCAAAGAAGCGGTTAATCTCATTGGCGACTGTCAGAACGCTGGTTCTGTTGTTGGAACCGACATTGACCGCCTCGCAGCCCTTAATTTCGGGACGGATGCAGGCCGCTGTCGCTCGCACTACATCCTCTACGTAAACAAAGTCCCGGCTTTCCTGCCCGTCCTCGAAAATATGGATGGGCTGCCCGGCGCGCGCAAGGTTGGAGAAGATCGCCAGAATGCCGGTATACGGATTGTTCAGCGACTGGCCGGGACCGTATACGTTCTGGTAGCGCAACGCGAAGGATGGTATTCCCAGCACGTTACCGAAGAGCAGGACAGTCTGTTCCTCCACTTGCTTGGTGAGTCCATAAAAGGAAGTAGGCCGCAAGGGGGCGCTTTCTGGGGTGGGTACCGTCTCGCAGGCCATGCCACAGTGTGGACAGACCGGATCAAAGTGGCCCGCTTTCTTGTCCGCAGAACAGCGTGGAAGCGGATAGACAAGTCCATGCTCCGGGCAATGGTAGGCTCCTTCGCCATAGATGGCTCGCGAGGATGCCACCACCACTCTCTCCAGCCTGGGCGCCTTCGACTTGGTGATCAAATCATAAAGCAGGGCAGTTCCGCCCAGATTTGTTCTCTCGTAGCGTGCGACTTCATACATGGATTGTCCGGTACCGGTTTCGGCTGCCAGATGTATGACGCACTCGGCTTGCTCAAGCGCCAACGCCATGCTGGATGGATCAGCTACATCCCCCCGCAGTAGTCTTACATGGGATTTTAAGTCGTCGGCAAGCTCTGTTCTTCCGCTGTGAATCTGCGGGCTGAAATTATCAAGAACCGTTACATTATGCCCTAGTCCAAGCAAATACCTGGAGAGATGGGTACCGATAAATCCTGCTCCACCAGTGATAAGGACCTTCATATGTTCAGTATACAATATCCGAAAATGATTTTTTCCTCCGCGGAAGCCTCTCATGGAAGGCAGCAGCATCTCAACCTCTGACGCTTGAAGGTCCCTCGACTCAAGCCGGCTCAAGGCTTGGTGGGCATCGTTTTCTTGAAGTTCTCCGCGTTCTCATTCCGCTTCCAGTTCTCGATCGATTCCATGTTTGGCAGTCAGAGGCCGGGAAAGCCGGTCACATGGCGAAGGGGGGCACTTGAGATGGTCGCGTTATTCCACTGTTTGGGCATTTCCTTCACGCCGCCGTGTACAACCGATTGTGGCTTGATCAGAGAAGCGAACGGAACCGGGCCGATTTGCACCGCCTGTTGAGCCAGCCGGTAGAAGCAATTTCCGCGTGAGGCCGATTTGCGACGGTTGAAGCGGAAGGCACAGGCCAGAACAGGTGATTGCTACACTTCGTCAAGAGAGAGTCAATACGCCAGAGATCAATCAAGAGCGGGGTTTCGAGATCGGATTGGGCCTATGAGCCTAAGTAGTGTGCCGAAGGATGCACACGCTATGTAGCAAGGGACAGCATGGTTTCATGGCTAACCGGCGATAGGATTCCCGGCGAACTTGAGGATAAACTGCTTGAACGGGGTGCAGTAAATGGAACGGTTGCCGCGGTTACAAATCCCAAAAGCCTCGGAGGTCCCATGTCGACATTCGTTTCAGGTCACCGCGCAGGGTCTAATCCCACCGCCTTAAGCCGGCTTGAGTCGGGAGCCCTTTAGGCGGCTTCCAGCCGCAACTGCGACCTTCAGTCGCAATACAACCTACCAGCTTCAGCCGGTAGTGGTTGAGTACATTCAAGGTACGCGATCCTATCTAGAGCATTTTCAAGGTAAGTGTAAGCTCTGGGTGCCCCATCCTTGCGGCGTACTTGTCTTTGCCGCAAGGGTGGGATCGCACGACGCCTACATTATAGCAACAGTGAAAATGCTCTAAATCAGTAAACTCTTGATTATAAATATGTTGTAAATGGTGGCGGGAGTCGGATTAATCCAGCGCATTGATTCTAACTAAGTTGTTATGTTTTCAACGACGCTACATACGCAGAGGACGCCAGAATCGCGGTTTCCACACACGTATTACACACGCAGGTTTTCGTGTCCTGGCGGAGTTTACTTCTTTTCGACGAGTGCCTTAATGGCGGCCCCTGTGAATCGGTGCTGCTCATGCAATTGCAGCAACTCGTCCTCGCTAATCTGGTATTCTGACCCGAGTTTCGAGCTGATCTGATAGCGCCATCCTTGAGGCCCCGACAAAGTCTGAACATGAAGTCCTCGCTTCTCCAGAATCTTCACCGCATCCTGTACCTGCATAAGCCTTCCTGTGCATAAGTCTACGGGATTTATTGAGCTTTAATTTCGACGGACTTCTCCCATTCCGCAATCGCAGCCAGGATTGCGCCCCTTTTCGCAGCGTCTATTTCGATGATCTTCATTTCATTTTGGAGAATAGGTATTGCGTTTATCGGCCCACCCCGGCGTGTGACCTCGAAAAATTTGCCGCTTTCAATCCAATAACCATTGATTGGATCTCCGCTGTTCGGCCAAATACAAACGTGCCATGCAAGTTGCCCACACTCACCTTCGTACTGCCATCCTTCAATTCTTCGTTCGCCTAAAAAACCGCTCCGTCGAAGCTTTAGCTGAAGACTGCGCCATTCCTCTGCTATGATTCACCTGTGGATAAGTGTACCTCTTGCAATATCTATCCGATGTGCTTTAGTTAAAGGGGTTCGTTCTTTGAATGATGGGTGAACGGAAGTGCACGGCATAGCATCTCGTCAGAGCAATCTATGTCTGGATCGCCCATCACTCAGAGAGTGAACTAGTGGAAACGGCGGATTTTCTGCCCACGCCATCTTTCACACACATGACACACGCGGATTTCTTGAAAACTGGATAAATTACTCATTTAAAAAATAGATATTTTGGTGGAGGCGGCGGGAGTCGAACTATCCATACCATTGAAAGCAGGCAAGTTACGGGTTCTGGATGGGCAGAAAGGACCAAAATGCCCACAAGGCCAAATCGACTGTACGTTTATTGTACGGGCGCCCATGAGCGGAGCCATCCATCGGACATGGACGGGAGTTAGCAAGTCGTTCACCAGGCGCAGGATCATAGATGTGGAAATGAATCGTCAGCTTGTACTTGCGCACCTTCGTACGGCATTGAACGACTGACTGCCACAGAATAAGCTAACCAAAGAGCACCACGATAAGCTAAAATTAACAACGCGCGAAAAGCTCATAGGGGCCCGCTGTGCCGACGCCAGCCGAAAAACTCGCACTTTCGCTGGAAGTTCTGGGCCAGCTTCAGCAGTCGGGAGGCAGTGCCGCGATCCGCGCCAAAGACCTGTCGCGAACCCATCGTGAGCGACTGCTAGCCAATGGCTGTTTGCGGGAGGTCATCAAGGGCTGGTACATACCAAGCCGGCCCGAAGAGAACTCAGGTGAAAGCACACCGTGGTACGCGTCCTTCCGGAGATTTTGCGCGGCCAATTTGAAGGCACGTTTCGACACGGCATGGTGCCTCTCGCCGGAACAATCCCTATCGTACCTGGCGGGCAATCGTACCGTACCGCGCCAGCTCATGGTACGCTCGCCCCGAGCCCGCAACCGGATCACCGCTCTTCCGCACAATACATCCTTATTTGATGTCCGTGCTGCGCTGCCGTCTGCAGGCGATATTGAGCAGCGTGACGGCCTGCGACTCTTTTCGCCGGAAGCCGCTCTGATTGCCTGCTCTCCGCGTTTCTTTGCCAGCAATCCGACGGACCTGAGGGTCCGTCCTACTGACAATGCGCGACGCTTCCAGCCTTCTTCACCGATTGCTTGCGGGCGGTCATTCGACCATTGCCGGAAGACTCGCGGGCGCCTTCCGCAACTGCGGCCGCGAGCGCATCGGCGACGACATCGTAAAGACCATGACTGCTGCAGGGTACGAGATTCGCGAGAGCGATCCGTTTGCCGATCAACTTAGGCCTTTCTGTTCGGTGCGGGAAGCTTCTCCCTATGTTCACAGAATTCGATTGCTGTGGCAGAAAATGCGAACGCCAATCCTCGAGTCGTTCCCTCAGCCGCAAGGCGGTCAGCGCTCCGTTCCGACGTATCTGAAGCAGGTGAATGAAGCGTATATATCGGATGCATATCACTCCCTGTCCATTGAGGGATACCGGGTTACACCGGAACTGATTGAGAAGGTGCGTACGGGCGCATGGAATCCTGATGCCGATCCAGATGATCGGGAACAGCGGAACGCAATGGCGGCGCGCGGATACTGGCAGGCCCACCAGGCTATTCTCGATAGCGTTCGCAAGGTTTTGCAGGGCGAGAATGCTGGCGACGTAGCCGACCGCGACCACGGCGCATGGTATCGCGAACTTTTTGCCCCGAGCGTGGCCGTGCGTCTCTTGAAGCCTGCCGATCTGGCCGGCTACCGCAACGTCCAGGTACATATCCGGAATTCGATGCACGTGCCGATGAATGCGGACGCCGTCCGCGATGCGCTCCCGGTTCTTTTCGATCTGCTCCGCGAAGAGCAAGAGCCCGCGGTCCGAGTTGTTCTTGGTCATTTTCTCTTTGTCTATATACACCCCTACATGGACGGCAACGGACGCATGGGGCGCTTCCTGCTGAACGTGATGCTGGCCTCCGGTGGGTATCCGTGGATTGTGATTCCGGTCAGTGAGCGCACGGCCTATCTGTCGGCTCTTGAACAGGCAAGCGTTGAGGAAGAGATCGCACCCTTTGCGCGCTTTCTCGGCGGGCTGGTCGAAAAGGGGCTTCGTGGAGAGCCCTATCCAGCGATACCCTAATCATCATCGTTTTGTTCTCCTCGGCTACCGCTGGATCGATTCAGAAAGGCTTGCATGAATTCAAAACAACAACGCACGACGAAGGGCAAATCTGCCAAGTTTTCCGGCAAGGATGGCTGGACATCTCTGAGTTGGGACGATCTGGCCGAGTGGGCGGGCTCCCGATCTGTCGATCGCGGCAGGACGTATCAAAAACAGGGACGCATCCACGATCTCGCGATCTCAGAAGATGGATGGCTGTTGGCTACGGTGACTGGGGGCGCCCGCTACGCGGTAACAGTATGGTGCGAGCCATCAGGGAAAAAGACCGGGGCAATCTATTCGCGCTGCACGTGCCCGGTGGGCGCCAGCGGCTGCAAACACGCTGTGGCCGTTGTCGCCGAGTACCTCGAAAGATTGAGCGAGAACCAGGATGCTCCCGTGGCTGCCCAGGACGATGAGCGCTGGGAATTGCTCGCCGAGGAGACCGGCGACGAAGATGAGGAAGAGGTGGACGACCTCGATGTGGATCCCGAAGACGATGAGGGCGAGGAAGTGTTCTATGTCCACCGGTATCGACATCCGGAAGCCTCCGGAAGGAAAACGCGCAAGGCCTCGGACGAAAAGGTTCGCAAGCATATAGAAGCCAAGAATCACGAAGAGTTGGTGGAGTTGGTCTGCTCTCTGGCCGAGCGATTCCCTGAGTTGCGCGAGGAGTTTTGCGATCGCATGGCATTGAGTGAAGGCAACGTGGACCGCTTGGTGACAGAAGCGCGGAAGGAGATCAGACGTGTTTCCTCCGAGCCCGGCTGGCGGAACAATTGGACGGGCGAGGGGCAAACGCCGGACTACAGCCGTGTCAAACATCGTCTGGAAAGGTTGCTGGAACTTGGGCATCCCGACGCCGTGGTGCGCCTGGGACAGGAGATCATGACGCTAGGCAACGAGCAGATCGGGCAAGCGGACGACGAGGGCGAAACAGCCGAAGCCGTAGGCGAGTGCATGCCGGTGATCTTCGAGGTCCTAGCTGCATCGACGCTCCCGCCGGCGCGCAAGCTTCTTTTCGCCATTGATGCGCATCTGCGGGACGACTATGGGGTTCTCAACGATGCCGCCGATGCCGTTTTGCAAATGACGGACGCACAGTCCGCGTGGTCCGAAGTCGCCGACATCTTAGCGCAGCGCGCAAAGGCCCCTGTGAAGGAAGAAGATTCCTATGATCGCGAGTACCAGCATGAGCGCATCGCCGATTGGTTGATCCGGGCTCTTGAAAATGCGGGCCGCGAGGACAAGGTCCTTCCCCTATGCGAGCAGGAAGCGCGCAAATCCGGCAGTTATGAACGCCTGGTAAAGCGTCTGATTGAGAACAAGCGCTACGACGAAGCCGAGCGCTGGGCTGCCGAGGGGATTGAAAAGACAGTCGCAAAGCTGCCGGGCATTGCGTCGAGCCTCGAAAAGCTGCTGGGCGAGATGGCGATTCGGCGCAGGCAATGGCCAATTGCCGCGGCTCACGCAGCTTGGGAGTTTTTTTCACATCCCAGCCGCGAGACCTTTCAGCAGTTGCTGAAGGCTGTGAGTAAAGCAGGCTGCAAGGAGAGCGTTCGCAGCATTGCGCTTAACTTTCTTGAGACTGGCGTCTCGCCCCTGGCGTCCTCGGGCAATGCGTCGGCAAAAAGTATCGGGAAGCAAGAATGGCCGCTGCCAACGCCAGCCTATCTATTGCCGCTGCTTTGCAATAAATCCAAATTTCGTACCGCGGCAGGCCCGCGATTCGACGTGCTGATCGACATGGCTATCGCCGACCGCCGCAACGGCGATGTGCTTCGCTGGTATGACGCCATGCAGGCCGGACAGAAGCCTCGGGGAAGCATTGTGTGGTATGGCTCTAGCAGCTATGAAGATCGCGTTGCCGCCGCGGTGGCGGACACGCATCCGGAGCGATCGCTCGCTATCTATCGCCAGCGCGTGGACGAGCACTTGCCGCATGCGAGCGCTTCAGCATATGAGGCGGTAGCCGGCTATCTGCGCAAAATGCGGCCGCTTCTTGCCGCGCTTCATCGTGAAACCGAATGGGACGGGTTGATGGCGAACATTCGTCTGCGCTATAAAAACAGGCCAAAGTTCATGGAGATTCTCGACAAGCTGGCCCCAAGACCGATTGTGGAACAGAGGAAGACCCGGCGCTAGATTGGCGGGGGGCAGGCTTGGCGCATCATGAAGGATGCTATGACTAAAAACGAGCAGACGCTTTTACCAAAGTGCGATCTCGAAGAGGAGAACCAGCTTCTTCGCATGGAGATTGATCGTCTGAAAAAGATATTGGCCGCCCATGGCTTACATACCGCCTCAGCGCTTACCAATCAGGAAGGAACCGTTCCGCCAGTAGTCCTTCAACAGCCAGAAAACCGTCAAGCGCGCCAAGCAGCGGATTGCCCTGTTCCGAAGCTTATTTCGCGGCCGTGAAGACGTTTACGCAAGACGCTGGACCAGCGCGGACGGCCGCTCAGGATAGACCCACCTTCAACAACATTGGACGACCGGCCACAAGCAAGGCGCTTTTATCGCAGGGGCGGACAAGGGCAAAAGATGGAAGCGTGTTCCATACCACTGGGTTCAATAATACCTGTCGTGAATACGCTGGGCATCCAACGCAGAAGCCTCTTGAATTGCTTCGGCGCTTCATTGCAAATTCTTCCGGAGAATCAGACCTCGTCCTTGACCCATTCCTCGGTTCAGGCACGACCGCCGTCGCCGCCAAGCAACTCGGCAGGGATTATATCGGTATTGAAATGAGTGCAGAATACGTCAAAATCGCAGAGTCGAGGTTGGCGGAAGTGGATACCAATCAAGGATTTACAGATTAAAACACACGCATCCCACACGCGACGAAAATAGACGCTGTGAACTATTGATAATAAAGGAGTTAAATGGTGGAGGCGGCGGGTGTCGAACTATCCATGCCATTGAAAGCAGGCAAGTTACGGATTCTGGATGGGAAAAAAGGACCAAAATGCCCACAATGCCAAATCGACTGTACGTCTATTGTACGAAGGAGGCTCATCGTGGCCTGAGAGGAGAGTGGTCGATTCGTGTAGCCATGGCCACGGATGATACCGTCAAACTCCCCACCCGTTCAAAACGGGAAAGTCGCATACCCGCGCAGCGCAATATGCGCCATCCTCTTCTTCCGCTTACACTGTGGCCAATTCCCCTCGAGTGGTGTGCTTTGTCTCAAGGCCGTTGCTGCTGCTAGGTTTTATACATGAATCCGGTGCTGCTCGCTCCTGTTCTGACTCCCCATGGACACCTCTCGCTGGCACTGGAGGACGACGCCCTTGCGCTTGACGCGGAGGTTGCGCATCGCTTGCAGGAGTCGTTTGCGCGTGGTACGGGGCATGGACTTCTGCAACTCGGAGCCAGTGAAGTGGGTACGGTGTTGCCCGCCGTCTTCTCGTATTGGCGTGAGTTTGCGGGCCGCTATGTGACCGCGCTCTGTACGCACCCCAATCTCTCCGCGGGTACGTCCGATACAAAGCCTGCGAAAGCAATTACGCCCCCAACGGACGCGGAACTGGAGTGGTTGGCCATGGCCGCGCCGCTCATGACCGGAGCTGAGTATCTGACCAGCGCCATGCTGCGCGTCTTGTGGCAGCAGACGGACAAGGCTCTTCGGCTTGAGTTGTCTGAACAGCAATGCGGAGTGCAGGAGTTTCTCCGGCGCCGCAATCCGGCCTGGAATCTGGTTGGCCGCGTCTGCTTCAATCTGGCGGAAAACCGCCACGATGCGGAATCGCCCTTTGCTTTTTTGGCCACCTACACCGTCCGGCTTTCGGCGCACTCCAAGGCGCAGCATCTCCCTTTGGGACAGGCTCTGCGCGAGTACGAGGGACCCGCCAACCGGGACCGCCTCTTGTCGTTGCTGCTGCCGGTGCAAAGAGCCGCGGAGAACTGCCCGTGGCTGAAGTCCATGGTCGATGGCGGCGAGATCTTCCACCCGCTGCGCTGGACTCCCGGTGAGACCTCGCAGTTTTTGCGCGATTGCCCTCAGTTGGAGCAGGCTGGCATCGTCGTTCGCATGCCGGCCACGTGGCCAGCGCATCGTCCGCCGCGGCCCCGCGTCACGGCCAAGGTGGGCGGCGTGGCTCCATCGCTGGTTGGCCAGGACGCGCTGCTGGACTTCCACATGGACATCACGCTCGATGGCGAGTCGTTAACGGCTGCCGAGATTCGCGGGCTGCTGGCAGGGACTGAAGGACTGGCGCTGGTGCGGGGGCGCTGGGTCGAGGTGGATCGCGAACAGCTCAGCCGCATGATCGACCGCTTCAGCGAGGCCGAGCGCGCCGCTGTCCGTCATGGACTGAACTTCGGCGAAGCGATGCGCATGTTGGCCGGAGCCAATCTCGATGCCGCGGATGGTGACGCCGAACATGTCGAGGCCGATTGGGCGCAAGTGACCGCCGGCCCCTGGCTTGCCGAGACTCTGAAGGGACTGCGCAGCCAGGAGGGGTTGGACAAGATCGATCCCGGCAAGGCGCTGAAGGGAACGTTGCGGCCTTATCAGCAGGTGGGCATGCGCTGGCTCTATCTGCTGGCGAAGCTCGGACTGGGAGCATGTCTGGCCGACGACATGGGGTTGGGCAAAACCATTCAGGTGCTATCGCTGCTGCTGGTGCTCAAAAAGCAAGCCCCCAAGATGCAGGGTAAGGACAAGCCCAGCCTGCTAATTGCTCCGGCATCGCTGCTGGCCAACTGGGCCGCGGAACTGGAGCGCTTCGCGCCCAGCTTGCGGGTTCTGGTCGCGCATACTTCGGCGATGTCCAACGAGGCCATCAAGAATATCTCTGCGGATTCCCTGGCGGACGTGGACGTGGTGATTGCCAGCTACGGCACATTGCTGCGCATTCCCTGGCTCACGGA